>Ga0247609_10000483_pt1 | contig 55512 bp, 89 predicted proteins | sample 172DNAGHGlowgp2_FD_193487 | JGI IMG/M metagenome (GOLD analysis project Ga0247609, IMG submission 193487) | Sheep rumen microbial communities from Palmerston North, Manawatu-Wanganui, New Zealand - 1728 DNA GHGlow gp2 | ecosystem: Host-associated > Mammals > Digestive system > Stomach > Rumen ... | reverse complement strand
CTGATGGATTCAACTGATGGATTCAACTGATGGATTCAACTGATGGATTCAACTGATGGATTCAACTGATGGATTCAACTGATGGATTCAACTGATGGATTCAACTGATGGATTCAACTGATGGATTCAACTGATGGATTAAATGTATTAATTTTAAATAAAAATCAGTACACTTTTTAAAGTAACTAATAGTTATTAAAACTTCCCTAGCTTGAAAACCAGCAGGTGGACTTGCTCTTCGCATTTGATTTTTCAAATTTGGTGGGAGGGTTTTTGTTGGATACCTGCTACACAACACTCTTGTTGTCTGTTGTGCCTGTAGATTGTTGTATTTCCTCATAATTTCTTCCTTGGGTTTGCAGTTTTTTCAGTATTTGTCAATTATTGTAAAGAACTTCAGTATCTGCAGTATTTGTAAAGGATTTCAGTATTTGTAAAGTATTGTCAATATTTTCAGTATTTTTTAACCGCCAATGTAAATATGGTGGATATCTAATATTTTTTCAGTATCTTCAGTATGTAATGACATACTTCTGTAATGGAGGATAAAGTAAATATCAAGTATATTATTTTTTTTATTTATATTTATAAGGGCAGTTGTGTGTTGTCACTCGTATATTTTGAGCATCAAAACATCGAAAATGATGGAGAATGCTCCTTTTTTGATTTAAAGACTTTTAAGCGATTTTCGACTGTCAGTTGAGTCCATTTTTCTGTCAGTTGAGTAGGGTTTTCTGCCATTTGACCATCATTTTTTGTCATTTGAGTATCAATTTCTGTCATCGACCCCCTATTTTCTGCCATTTGACAAGCATTTCTGCCAAATGTAAATAAATGCTTAGATATCTAATATAAGGAGTGTATGGGATGAGTTTTGATAATAAAACATTGTTAATTGTTGGTTTGGTTATTGGTGGTCTTGGTTCATTGTATTTGCAGAATAATGAATTAGCATCAGTTATTTTCGGTGGGTTGATTGGTTATCTCTCCAAGGATACAATAAAATTGGAGTCACCCGACCTGCCAGTTGATGAACCAGTTGATGAACAATAACTGCCATTTGACATACACCATCCGCCATTAGTTATGGATCAAACACTAAAGGAACACGAACATATGATTGATGAACATGATGTTCGTTTAGACAGAATCCAACAAGATGTTACTGACATCAAAGTCAGGTTAGGTATCAAGGACATCACCAACGGGAATGTGCTGAAATATCAGGAAGATTTGGTGAAAGCACAAGAACAAGAGCGTTCTGAAAGAAAAGAAAATGATGCTCAACTCCGTGATGACATCAAGAGATTGGATGACAAGACATGGTATATTCTGACTGGTGTTATCTTGGGTATCTTGTTGGAGATTGGATTTAAGGTGTTCGGTGGAGGATAAATTTTTATGGTAGCATATAACAAGGACACGGATGTTGATGAAAACGGTCAACCAGTCTTACCAAATGAACCAAAAGTGTCTGCAAAAACTGGTAAACGAAGGAAAGCAAAGCCTCATGCAATTAAACCATCACAGATTAAGAAGATATGCAATTTAATAAGGGCTGGAAACTATGTGAAGCCATCTGTATTAGCGGTCGGTGCTAATTATAATACATTCATCAAATACATGAGTAAAGGTAAAAAAGGCATTCGACCTTATGATGAGTATTATGAGCAAGTTGAGATGGCTAAAGCTGGTTTTGAAACAGAGGCAGTATCTAAAATCTCTGAAAGTGGTAAAGATGGTAATGTAGGTGCTTATATGTGGATGTTGCCTCGTATGTATCCTAAGCGTTGGCAGACTACTCAGAGAGTTGAGGCTCAGGTGGATAATACTCAGAAGATTGAGTTGGTTAAATTCAGCGATAAGAATAAAAAATCAGAAGAATAAGTTAAATAAGAGTTATCTAGGATTTTATGTCAAGGGCGAGATTAATACACGGTGATTGCATCGAGGAGATGCAGAAGCTCATCAATGAAGAAATCGAAGTCGATATGGTCTTGACTGATATTCCTTATGGTACAACTTCTTGTAAATGGGATTCAATTATTCCATTTGGTGATATGTGGGAGTGTATTAAAGGAGTTAGTCATGAACGGACTGCTGTTCTATTGTTTGGTAATGAACCATTCAGTAGCAGATTACGAGTTTCCAATCTCAATTGCTATAAATATGATTGGGTTTGGAATAAGGAGGTTGCTACTAATTTTATGAGTGCTAAATATATGCCATTGAAACCATTGGAGTATATTAGTGTGTTTTATAATAAAGCTCCGACATTTAATCCGATTCGCAGACCTAAAACCATTGATTATGATGCATCAAGAACCTCTGAAGCGGATGATGAATATAGGATGAAGGGTTCAGATGTGTGTGGTTCAAGGTATCAGAGAAGATACTATGAGGATGATGGTTTTAGACATCCAATTAATCTGATAACATTCAATAATCAGAAGGGAGAATGCAATAATTTGAATCGTGTGCATCCTACTCAGAAACCAATTCCATTACTTGAGTATTTGATTAAGACTTATACTAATGAGGATGATTTGGTTTTGGATTTCACTATGGGTTCAGGTTCTACTGGTGTTGCTTGTATGAATTTGAATCGTAGATTCATTGGTATTGAGTTGGATAAGCATTATTTTGATATTGCAACTGATAGGATTAAAAAAATTCAGACAAAGTTATGGTAGAGTTAGTTTTAACTGATAAGCAGATGGAATATATCGAGGATAAGACCAGACATCTAGTTGTTTTAGGTTCTGCTGGTTCAGGTAAAACTTTATTCGCTTCTATTAAAACTATTTTGTATGGTTTGGAGCATAGTAATGCTCGTATTGGTGTTTTCAGACAGACTTTGCCTTCTTTGAAGAAAACTGCTTGGTTGGAAATCCGTAAGTTATTAGATAAGTTAGGTGTTGTTTATAAGGAAAATAAATCTGATGGAGTCATTACTTTAGATAATGGTTCTACTATTTCTTTTATTCCTTTGGATGATTCTCGTAAGGTAAGAAGTCTGAATCTCGATATGGTGTACATTGAGCAATGTGAGGAGATATCTAAAGACTCTTATGATGAATTAACCTTGAGGGTGAGAGGTGAAGTTCAGGCACAAGATTATGGTCAAATCTTAAGTGTTGTGCAACCTGAATCCAAGAGTCATTGGTTGTATCAGCGTTTTTATCAGATTAAAGTTAACGATCCTGATTATAAGGTCATTCATTTTAGTTACTTAGATAATCCATATCTCAGCGAAGATGCGGTGAAATACTATGATTCCTTAAAGGAATTGGATTATGACAAGTATCTAACACATACACTTGGTGAATGGATTACATCATCCAAACAAATATTCACCAATAATTGGAGTGTTGGATTGAATAATCGCAGATTCTTTGATTTCTATGTTGGTGGAATCGATTTTGGTTGGAATGTGCCTTCTTGTTTTCTTCTCATAGGCTTTTATGATGATGAGGCTTATGTGCTGGATGAGGTTTATGCTCCTGAATTGACCAATGGAGAACTAATATCTATGATTGATGATGTGTTATCTAAGCATCAATTGGATTTTAATGATTTGGATGCTGTTTATTGTGATAGTGCATCTCCTGACCGTATTGAAGTATTATCTCGTGCAGGTTTGCCTTGTTATCCATCTGTTAAGGATGTTAAGGCTAAAATTCAGACTACAAGAGAAACTAAGATTCATATTAGTGAGAATTGTGAGAATCTAATAAGAGAATTGCCTGAATACCAATGGAAGAAAGATAAAGATGGCAATATATTGGATGAACCTGTGAAGGTTAATGATCACGCAACGGATAGTCTTTGTTATGCGATATATGGTGTTCGTGGTTCTTTGAGTCAGCATAGACCTGCTTCTGAGATAGATATGACTCAATTTAAAATTTATTAGGAGGGATGAGGTAGTTTTGAGTATTTTTGATAGATTGTATCGTGGCAAGAATAAGGTTGTCGAGAATGTTGAGCCTAATCGTATTCATATGGTTGGTCTTGATGATATTAAGACTGAATTGTATGATAATCGTTCTCAAGATTGGGTTCAGTTTAATCCTCCGAAGATTAAGCCTACAATTAAGAATAGGAGAAAGGCGAGTCAGTTTCCTACTGTATATGGGATTTTAAGTAACTTAATTATGAAAACCATCAGTAGTTATGTTATTGATGGTGATGATGAGGATGCTATTGATTGTATATTGGAGGCGGAGAAGTTTTGGAATCTCCGTAATTTGATGTATGAGTGTTTGTGGAAGAATCTTGTGGATGGTGAAGCGTTCTATGAGATTGGTCAGTCACAAGGTCATGTTTCTCTTCGTTTATTGGCTTTTGATGGTGAGAAAGCTTTAATTAAGAAGATTTGGGATACTGATGGTGTTACTGTTAAGGGTTATAAGCAACTCGTTGTTCGTAAGGAAGCTCTTAAAAAGTGGAAAGGTGTGAAGTTCTGGGAAACTTATCAGAACTCTGATGTTGTTACTGTTGATTTTGAGCCTGATGAGATTTCAAATCCTATTTTGATAGAAATTGATGGTGTTGGTCAGTCATTGGTTAAGAATGTAATTGATATTGCTTATTACATTGAGGCTTTGGCTCGGCAGATGCCTATGATTGTCTTTAAGAACTCTAATATTATGGTTGCTACTCTTGGTAATTCCGAGAGAGGTGAGTATAAGCTTGATGATGAGTCTAGGGATTATATTGCTGATGAATTAGCGAATTATCATAATAAAGGTGTTATAACTCTCCCATATGGTATTGACTTGAAGAATGTGGGTAATAAAGGGTTGCCTAATGTAGAGGATTTCATGAAGTCCTTGAAATCAATCTTGTATGAGGGTTTGGTAACTCCTGAGTCATTGTATTCTTCAGAGTCTTCTAATAGGTCTACTGCTCAAGTACAATTGACTGATTCCAAAACTGGTCATGTACTGTTCATTGAATATTGTCAGGAGTTCCTTAAAGAATGGGTTGAAAGGACATTAATTGATCCCGAACTCAAGAAACACGGAAAGAAAGAGGGTAGTGTATATTTAACATTCCAAACAACCGAGTTGGATTTGGATAATAATTTCTTGCAGACTAGTGATGAGCATAATACAGCCGTTACGGAGAATGGAAACAAATCAACTGCTTTGACTACTGATGATGAACCTTATAAGAAGGTAGAGGATAATGGTTAAGACAATCCAATATATTGATGAGTATTATCATTCTGATGATGAGGATGATGATGAATACTTGTTTTATGCTCCAACGGATTATTTTGAGGTTGATGAGCAGTTAGTGATTGTTGCTTGTCTTATGCTCCTCGAACAGCGATATAGGGTCTTGAAATCTATGAGTCCACAAAGGATTGTGGAGGAGATTGAAGACATCATCGATTCTTTAAGTGAGGAATTAACTGATACTGCATTATCGAAGATTGATGATTGTACTTATAAGTTCTTTGATGAGATTATGAGTAAGTATAATATTCCTGATAAGTATGTGGAGCAGGATACATCAATGTATGATGTGGTGAGGGAGTCTATTAATACTTTATGTAATCAGTTGAAGGGTGAGTTAAAGCAGAAGGGATTATTCTTCATGGATAATTTGTCCAATTCTGATTTCAGCATATTGCCTAATTTTAAACGAGCTGTTCAGAAGGTTGTCGATGCGGTTGGTAATAATCTCTTGTATAGTAAGGAGAAATCCAAGAGAAATGTCTATGATTTCGTTTATGGGTCTGATAAGTTGTATTATTGGCTTACTGCGAATGATGACAAGGTTTGTGGTTGGTGTAGAGTTCAGGAGTCCTTGCCTCCAAGAACATTGAGTGAAATGCCACTTGATCACCCGCGAGGAAGATGTGAACTCGAACCAGTTGATTATACTTATTCTGATGATTATTATTTGATGTTGGCTCGTGGAGAGTATAGGGATGGAATCGATGCTTATACTCCTGATACTAGTGAAGAGAGCCGTTTGGGGTGATATGATTGATTACAATATTTAATACTGGTGAATACAATTACGAGGATAGTAAAATTGATAAGCCAGTTCGTTATAATGTTCAAAATTTAATTGATGTGGCTTCCCGTACATCTTCTATTGATGTTACGAAGGAGCATACTGATGAAGTATTGTCTACTATGAGTAATTTCATTGTTAAAGATGGATTACTGATGGCAGATGAACCGAACAATCTTGAATTAAAGGGAATGGGTTTTAGTCCTGTATTCAATTTTGATTTAATTGATAGAGGAGAGTATTATGAACCTACCAATATTAAAATGACTGAGATTGGGTTTTGTAAGAATCCAAGGAGCCATATTGTGTATAATTCAATAGAAACTCCTGATAAAGAGGTAAAAAATACAATGGATGATACAGAGATTCAGAAACTTGTTAAAAGGAATAATGAGTTGCAGGAGGAAATAGGAGTCCTCAAGAATACTAATAAGCAACTCACAAAATCTATTAAAGACAAAGATAAGGAGATTAAGAAGATTAAGGATTCTTATTCTGATGTAGATGCTAAACTCGATGAGTATGATAATCTGAAGGAAATTGAATCTAATTACAATAAGTTGATCTCATCCAAGAGAGATGATTTGATTCATCAACTTGTCGGTGATGATAAGGAGAAAGCAAAGAAACTGGAATCATTCAGTATGGAGCAGTTGGAGTTTCAAAAGGAATTGATGACTGGTACTAGTGAATCTCGTGGAATTACTCCTAATCAGGCTACTGATGTTAATTTGGATGTGGATGGTAATAATCCAACTCCAACTGATGATGATGATGAAGTTTCAAGCGATGAGATGATTGAGTTTTATAAAGATACTTTTGGTGAAGAACCAAGTTTTATTAATGAATAGAGGAATTTAAGGTTATGGCTTTAAGAACTGCAGGTATTCCTGCTAGAGATTATGAAAATGATTGCCCTACTATTGCAGTTAAATTGTATGAGGGCAATTTAGTATACAATGCTAATGGTATTGATGCAGAGGGTAGAACTACTGATATGTGGACTGTTTCTGCTCCTATGAATAAGTCAATGTATGTTACTTTGCATGAGGATTCTAATGCAAGACATATTATTGTCAAACCTGCTACCGCTGAAGATACTGTTATTGGTAAATTAATCATCAATCCAAAAATGAAATGGACTGTTGATTGGACTGATTATGATAAGAACAGATTACCAAGAGAAAATAAGACTTGGGGCAATTATTCTCCAAGAACTGGTACTGTTGAATTCTTCGGTCACGATATAAGGTATTTAGACCTTGTTAATGACAATTCTGCTATTGCTCCATTGGATTCTGTTGAGTTTGATGGTGATGGTAAATTCGATAAAGCATCTAATGATACTGTCACAAGAGCATTGGGTGGTGTAGCTCAAAACAAGGGTGGTAAATTACCAGTTTTAGCAGGTTATTACGGAATTTAAATATTCCAGTTACTATTTTTTATTTGAGGTATTATTAAGTTATGTTAATTACTGAAAAAATGGATAAATTACTTCAACCATCATCTGTTGAATTTATCCTTTATTCTAAAATGAACCCAACAATGTCTATGTTGGGTATGTTCAATAAGCAAGACTTACATGGTGATAAGCATTTTGCTTTTGCAACTGACCGTACTACTGCGGAAGATGACATTCTGAACGGTATTCTCCATGAACCAGTTGAAATGGAAGAAGCCTCTCAATTACCACAAATTGAGATTAGTGGTATTCAGGAAGAGTCTGGTCACACTACTAAACTCGGTTTCGAGATGCAGTTCACCGAAGAAGCTGTTAATGATAATAAGAACTATTCTAATGTTCAGAGAACTCTTGAAAGAGCAGGTTACACTATGCAAAGAACATTGAATAGATATGCTTATCAAGTGTTAATTTCCAATGCAGAAGCTCCAACTCTTGAGGACACTCCTGAATCTTGGGCTACTGAAGGAAATGAGGCTATTGATGATGATGTGAAAGCATTACAGAGAGGATTCAATAATCAGGAAGGATACGATTACAATATGACTAATATGTATGTATCCAAAGAATCCTTATGGGGTGCTGAAGATTATTACGATGCTGTTCGTGTAAATGGTTTCAACCCATCTGATGTTCGTGGAATGTCCTTACAAGGTATTCAAGAACTGGATTCAGGATTATTAGGTATTGATGCTAATCTCAAACCTGCTATGTGGTATTATAATGTGCATCCTGAAGACAACACTTGGAATGACCAGTTCGGTTCATTTATTAATGTAAATCGTGTTGAACAGAATGATGAAATCCCAAGAGGATTGAAGATTCAAATGTATGTAGAGTTTGGATTTGCAGTTCTCGAACCTCGTGCGGTATTATTCCAAGAGGGCATTTAAGTCCTCTTAAATATTCTTTTTTTAGGAGGATATTATGAGTATTAAATTAAAGATTTTAGAGAAAGGAGTTATTGTTAAGGAGCAATTACTTCGCCTTTTGCAAAAGCATGAGGATAGGATTACTGCTCTTGAGCAAGGTGTAGACCCTGATGGTGTATCTATTGAAGATATTAATGATGCAGAATTGGTTGAGATTGTAGTTACTTATACTGATGATTCTACTGAAACCATTAAGGTAGTTGCACAGACTCCAAGTAATCTTTAAGGTGGTGTTGTCAAATGGGTATTTTTGACAATGCCAAATCAATCACTATTGGAGAAAAGGTAGTTAAGTCCATTACTGTTGATGGTGGTGTCATCTATGAGGCAGATGAACCTACTCCACCAACTCCTACAAAAAACATTGAGATTCTTGTTACAAGTAAATCAACTGCACAGACCATTCAAAATGCAGAGGTTATTATTGACAATGATTCTTCAATGAAAGGAATTACTGATGATGGTGGTACGGTTAATATATCTGTGCCTTTAGGAGAACATACTGTTGTAGTAACTGCAGATGGTTATGAACAGACTTCCAAATCAATTGAAGTTGATGAAATTGTAAGTATGTTTTACATACAGATGAATACTGCAGAACCTCAAGAGTAACTACTCAATAGGGTGATTTGATGAAATATAAGATTAATGAGTTGTTTAGAGGGAAATTCCCTCAACCTCAAAATCTTTATGACCAATTAAAAGATTTAGAAAGACAAATCGTAGATGGTGCAGATGCAGTACCAGTTGTCAAGAAAGATGTTAAATTGACCAAAACTGCGTTAAAGAAAGCATTCGGCAAGAAATTCAACAATATAGGTATCGTTCACAATGAGGAAGGTAGTTATCTAATCATTGCCGATGAAAATGATAATTTTAAATTTATTGCATTAGAGGATATATAAGAATGCTTAAAACGAAAGAATACTATAAAATACTTCATTTCCTTAAAGTTGAGTCTGTTGATAGGATTTATCCAGTTGAGGAGTATTTTTATGATGAAGATGATAATCCAGTCATCTTTGAGGGTAATTCTTTCTTATTTGAAACTAACAGACAACAATTTAGCGGATTGGATTATGTTGAAGTGTTATTAGAGTCATCTGATGATTTCACTAGTGATGATATACATTTGAACATCTCCGAGTATGTTCAAGGATATGATCCAGTTATGATATTGGATGCTGAACCTCACGATGGCATCTCTGTGAATAAACCAGTTAAACTTGTTTTCAAAATCCGTAAGTCACAGACTATGAGTGAGGCTTCAAGGAATCTGACTAATATTAAATCTATTGAGTTAATTACACCTGATAACAGTAAGTTTAAGATTCATGAGATTTGTTTCAGGGATAATAATGCACCGTTCACATTGGAACAGTTGGATGAGTTCTATGAGAATGGTGAGTATTATGTCTTATCTAGGCTTCATATGGAAACTGTTCCAACAGAATTGGCAGACCATGTTTATACGGCTTCGGCTGGTTATGCTTGGATGTCTGTGTGGGAGTATGAGGCAAGGGTTATGAATGATGAGCAGAAAAATGCTAAATCCTATGGAAAGTGGCTCTTTGCTATTGTTGATGATGCTATTGATTTGTATAAGAAAGCCAACGGTATAGCAGATGATGAAGTGTTATTCGTTGTACCTGACCTTGTTACTCATCGTAATGTGAGGTGGTGAACTCGTGTCAGTATTTGAAGATATACTCATTGATTTAAGGGATTGTATTCAGGAGTCAGAGGATTTTAAGGATATTGATGTTTATTTTGATGATTCGGAGATGAATCCGAATGTCAGTCTTCCTGCCGTATCATTTAAGGTTGGTAAGCGAGAAGTCATCGAATACTGTGTTGATGGCATAGAAGTTGTCAGACATATGGAGATTCGATTACACACCGAAACATTGGATAAGAGATTATTACAATCCGAATTATATGATTATGAGGAACAGTTATCTCGATTGATTACAGTATCGAAGATGACTGGTACTATTGCTAATTTTTATGAGATTAATGAAACTGGTTCAAGAGGAATTGGTGCTTTAATGTTCAATTCTCGTAAGGAGGCGAATCAGTTCAATATGATTTTTTTCTCAAACATTTTGAGAGTTTCATTTGATATAAGGTATAAGATATGAAGTTTAAGTACATTGGAAGAGATGACTGCTTTTGTATTGAATTATTGGCTTATAAGCTTGTGCCAAAGGACAAGTTATTGAAGAATGGTCAGGAGATTGATGTTCCTGATGATTTGGATAGAGTCATTACTTCTTTAGAGGTTAGTGGACTCTTCGTGAAGATTGATGATAATAAAGGTTCTAAAAAGGCTAAAAAGGAGAAAAAATAGATTATGGTTCGTGAAGTTGCTCCAAATTTATCTTATCATTACTGGGGATTAGGTATTCGTGGATTGAACCTTCAGGAAGAGGCATCTCCAATGGTTCTCGTTCGTGGTTCAGAGTTTAACCATGAAAGAGAAATTAATATGGAAGATGATGAAGGTCATATGGGTACTGCTACAACTAAAATGTCTAGTTATCGTACCTCTGCGACTGCAAATCCATCTTTTACTGATAAATGTAGGTATACAGAAGGATGGGAGGACTTATGGTTGCTCTTATTAGGTTCTGATGATGGTCAGGGCAGTCATGCTATCCGTAAGGAAACTGTTGCTGAGGGTGTGTTTGCTTATACATTTAAGGTGAATACTGATGCTCCTCAAGACCCATATTTTGCTACATTGTATAATGGTTTTGCTAAAACCCAAGATGATGCTTACAAGTATGAGGACGCTCTTTTAGGTGAATTTGAGGTTAGTGGTTCTAATGAGGAAGCTCCGACTTATACTGCTACTTTCAGTACAAATTATCCTAAATTCCATCAGAATAATCCTGCAAGGGTTTTCCCAACTAAAACTACATTCCCAAAATCTGCTGATGTGAGGATTTATATTGCTCCACAAGGAGATTATGAATCTATAAGTGACATTAGTCAATATGAATATCCTTGTTATTTGGAATGGTCATTTAATGTGAATAACAACCTTGAATCAGTTCCTTGTAGTGGAGATGAGTTCGGAGAATCAACCAAGGTACTGGGTAATCGTGAAGGTGAAGTGAACATTACTGTGCCATGGACTAGTGCTACTAAACATTTAGAGTATGAGTTCCAAGGTGGAGCAAGTAATTCAACTGAAGTCACTACTGAAAACGATTTGAAAACTATTTGGATTGTAATGGAAAATGGTGTAATTGGTGAAACTAATTATAAATATCAGACCATTATCAAAATCCCACAAGTAGTTGTTACAAGTGCTTTATCCGAGCAATCAGGTACTGATGCAAAACAAATCGAATTAACTGGTAATATTGAAGAGAATGGAGTTGATTCATTCATCGAAACAGTTATTCAAACCGATTTGAAAGACTTGCATATTGATAATACAGCAGGAGATAGTCATACTGGTGTATTAGGATATAGTTCACCTTAATTGGTGAACTTTTTTTTTAAATTTTTTTTAGGGGAGTTAGCAAAGTCAGGAAATGCGATGGACTCCAGACCCATTCATCATAGGTTCAAATCCTATACTCCCCATTTTATGGACTGTTTGACCGATTGGATAGGTGACTGTCTGCAAAACAGTTTTAAACTGGTTCGATTCCAGTAACAGTCAATATGGTAGGTGGTGAAATCCGACAAGGCATAGCAGGTTCAATTCCTGCTCCTACCAATAATTATTTTTTTTGAGGTAAGCGAAAATGGTATTGAAAATGAATCAAAGTGTCGAATTTTGTGGTCAGAAGAGAAAATTCCAAAGATGCCCAAATAATACTTTAAAGGATTATCAGAAGACCATAGAAGACATACAAGTTAAATTAGAGCCATTAGCAGAAAGAACAAGGGATTTCCAGTTCAAATTAACTGAATTGGAAGATGAAAAAGAATCTATTGACAAGCATATTGAATTATTAGAGAAACTCGAAGATGCTTCTGATGATGAAATCCGTGAATGCATTGAATTAACCAAACAGAAACTATCCTTACAAAAGAAGATTCATCAGTTAAGAATTGAGAATGATGAAGCCGAGAAAGATGATAGGGAGTTTTATGAGCAATTAGATAAGGATTTAAGGGCTTGTTATGGTGAATTTGCAAGTAAAGTCTTTAAGGACTTTGATGCATCAGAGATTGATGATGCTGATTCAACTGACTTGACAATAGCTCCAAGACTTGGTGAATTGTATCGTTTATCCACCACTGGTTGCAGTCAGAAAGATATGGATAAGCAATATGCTAAAATAGTTCAAGATTCTTTTCGATAGGTGAGGAGAGTAACTCCTCGAACTCAAATGATACTGATGAGGATAAAGAAGATGTATCAGACATTCCTTTCTCATGGATTATTGAAGAAGCGATGTTGGAGGAATACTTCTTACTGGTTCGCCGAGTTAAAGGATTAGGTTTAAGTGTTGATGATTATTGGAGATTGGACACTTGGACTACGGCTAAACTCTTAGATATGGAACGGAAGATTATCGAAGAGGAACAGAAGGAGTATGATAAGCAGAATAATAAGTATGAGGAAAGACCTGAAGGAAATAGCGAAGAGATGAATGATTTAATGGATGAGATGACAGTAGAATGATTAGTGGTCGAGTTATTGATGATGAGTTTCAGGAATGGGTATTAACTGCTCGTTCAAGGTTTGAAACTATGGTCTTGACAATGATAGATGTTGCTGAACTCATCCATGCCAATACTAATTGGAGAGTGCCGTTAGATACTGGTAGGTTAGAAGAGTCATTTCATTGGGAAGTTCGTGAGAACAATTCTGATATGGTTGTTGTTGATGTTATTTATGATGCAGAAGATCCCAAGAGTGGTTTTCATTATGCAGAGTATCAGCATAATCATTTGTTGAATCACCCAAAAAGAGGTCAAGCATTTTATTTGTATGAAGGAGTGAAAGCATCGAAGAGTATGGCTTATAGTATTATTCAAACTGATTATATGAGTTTATTTGGTACATTTAAAGGAGGTTATTAGAGTTTATGGCAACAGCAGGTAATATTACAGCAGTATTAACTCTTAATGCTACTTCTTTTAATGAGGGTTTAGGTAAATCTCTTGAAGCGGTGGATAAGTTTAAAACTGCTTTTAGTAAAACTATTGCTCCTATGAGTAAGGATACTGAATTGCTCCGTAATGCTTTGGAAATGCTTGAAACTACTTTGTTAGGTGCATCCAAGGGAGTTAGTAAGTTTAGTGCTGATGCTAAATCTTTAAGTCAGTTTTCATCTTATGCCTCATCTGTTAATAAGTTAGCAAATGCTTTGAAGATATTATCATCCAATGAATTGGATGTTGCTACATCTATGAATACTATTAATAATATGTTCAAGGCTTTTAGAGATACTTTGAATGGTGTTGAGGTTAAGGTTAATGGTGTTGTTTCTAGTTTTAATTCTTTAAAGGCAGGTGAAACTGGGGCTAAAACTGCTACTGAGCAGTTAAAAGCAACTTTTACTGGTTTATCTTCTGCGGTTAATCCTGCGAAGATGTCTTTGATTGATTGGGGTAATATTGAAAGACAAGCTTATTTGGATGGTCAAAGACAAGCAGAAAATTTAAGAATACTCCAAAGAGAGTTTAGAGCGTTAGCATTGGGTGTGCAACAATTTAATTCTGCAGGTAGTCAGTATTCTGCGAGGTTAAATGAGAATCAGGCTTCTTTGGATAGGGTTGTGGCTTCTGATGAGAGGCTTCGTGGTTTAAGACAACAAGTTGCAAGTGCTACTAATCAGGCTTCAGCATCTACTGAGAAGAATACTGTTGCTAATGATAAGAACTCCCAATCTATGAATAGACAAGCAACTGCTACTCGTGGATTATCTAAAGCAATGTCTTCATTGAAGATGATTGGTTCAATGGTCGCTTCAATGATGGTTTATAATTTTGCTCATAACTTGATTACTGCTACAAGGGAAACTGTTAATGCTAAATCCGAGATGAATGGTTATTTCCAAATGCTTGGATTTGGTAGAAGTCAGATTAATGATTTTAATAGTGCATTGGATGAAACTATTGCCAAATTTCCAAGATTAAATAAATATAGTCTTGGAGAAACCATTTCCAGTATAGGTGTTGAATTTGAACTGACAACAAAGGAAATGAAAAAAGCAATGCCAGTTGTTAGTATGATTACAAGTGAATACTTGAGAGCAGGTAGGAATGTTAATGAAGCTAGTTTAGCTGTTAAGGATATTCTTCAAGGTGAGTTTCAGAGGCTTTCAAGGGAAACTGGTGTTAAAGGTGACCAATTAAAAGAGGCAGGTTGGTCAGGTGATAAATCCGATGTAATGGGTTTATTAAAAGCATTAGATAAAGTAGGTAAGGCTCGTAATTGGGATGTCTTTGTAGCAAAGGCTAATTCATTAAATGATGCAGTATTAATCTTGCAGAACCGTTTCGGTGAATGGTCTGCAGATATGGTTGAAAAAGTACAACCTGCAATTTTAAATGTATTTAATTCATTTATGAGTGTTGCTGAACCATTTGGTAAAGTAATTGAGAGTATTACTGATTGGATTACTAGTGAGGGAATTGGGCAATCTATCGTACAATGGGGTGGATTGGCTACTGCTATTAGTGGTTTTTCTCTTGCTTTAATTCATGCTCGTACTGGTGCAGGATTATTGCAAGTTGCACAAATGGGATTAACTAAAACTATCGGTGCAACTATTTTAGGCATTGAAGCCGAAACTCTTGCTGAAACTAAATTGGGAGATAGTATTGTTGCAACAATTACTGGATTGGAGGCTGAAGAAGTTGCAACTATTGGTAAAACAAAAGCGATATTTGGTTCATTGCTTGGATTAGATATGGCAATCCTTAAAGAAAATGGATTTAGAATTGCTTTGTTAAAATCCACCACTCAAATGGATTTGGCAAGACTTAAAGCAATGGGATTAGGAGAGCAGATTGGATTATTAGGATTATCTTTTGGATTGCCGTTAGCGATTGTTGGTGCTTTTGCAGTTGCTGTTGGTGTTCTTGCAGTTAAAACAATGGAAGCCACCAAGAAGATGGAGAAGTTCTACAATCTTGTTAATAAAGGCGATGACATAGTTAATGAAGCGAAAGAATCTGTTAAATCATTAAAGGATAGGCAGAAAGAGTTAAAGAAAACACAAGATAACTATGTTAAAGGTTCTCAAGAGTATCTTAATGTTGGTAAAGCAATCAAGGAATTAGATACTGATATTGCTGATGCTAAAAAGAAGGTTAAGGAATCCCAAGAAGCGGTTAATATTGCACAGAAGAGTCAAGAAAACTTTGATGATGGTAAATTAAGATCTCAGTTAGAATTGGAAAGACAGATTAATAGTGCTTTAATTGATGTTGGTATTTCATCTGAAGATGCTCGTGTTTTATCTTCTGATTATCTTCGTGAAGCGAATGATGGTGCTGAACAATTACAGAGAACATTACAAAATCTTGCTTATCAGAATAGGAATACTGCTAATGCAGTTGCATTAAATAGTAAAAAATTGCAACAAGCAGGATTCAGTCCTGAAGAGATTGAGGTTAGGATTAAACCTTTGATTGAAGCAGATGATTGGATTAAATCAGGTAAGGAGAAAAGAGAGAATGCTTCCAGTTTAACTGATGTTGTAATGGGTTGGTTAGAAGAGCAGTATGGTCAAATAACTCATGCTATAACTGAATTTACTATTAATTGGGATACTACTGGTTGGGTTAGTGCTTTTCAAGGTCTTGTTCAAGGTTTTGCTCATGGTGTTTCTAAATTACCATTGTTTGGTGATTTTTGGAATTGGGTATTTGAAGAGAATAATATTAAAGAGCAGTATGGTGGTAAAGGTTGGGAAGGTTTGAATCAATTCTTCAATGATTCTGCTAATAATCTTTTAAGATTAATTTCTGATTCTTTTATTCGTGCATTCACAGACTATGACCCAAAGTTTATTTATGATAAATTTTGGAAAATGCTTGGCGATTTCTTTGAAGACCCATTAGGTGCAATAGGCATTGATTTAAGTGGTTTTGATTTCTTTGGTTCTATAATGGACGCTATCTTACCTGCTCCTGCAAGTGCATCTGATGGTTCATCTGACCACCCATCTTTTATGGAAGATATATCTGCTATTCTTGGTTTTGACATTCAAACATGGATTACTAATTTTAATGCTGATCCATTAGGTACTCTTGGTATTTCATTACCTAATATTGATATTCTTGGTTTAATTACTTCTTTAATACCTATTGGTGGTGAGGGTGGTTTTGATATTGGTGCTTGGCTTGGTAGCATATTCAATATTGATGGTATTGTTACCAGTTTCACTTCTAATTTGAATATTATCTTCACTACTGCATCTTCTATTGCTACTAGTGTTAGTGGAGTGTTCAGTAATCTTAAATCTATGATTTGGGGTCATATTCAAGGTATTTTGACTAATGTGACTACTACATTCACTAATATTAAGACTAGTGCTACTAATCAGATTAATGGATTGAAGGATGGTGTTACTGGTGCTATTAATAAGGTCACGGATGCTTTTAAGCATATGAGGGATAGTATTCTTGATTCTGCGAAGAGGATTATGGATGGTGTTAAGGAGAAGTTTGATAAGGTTAAGGATACCATTGGTGGTTTCTACCATAAACTGACTAATCCATCAGAGTGGTTTAGTGGTAGTGGTACTAGGAGTTATAGTAGTCAGCCTAAACCTAGGACTGCTAGGAGATTGTTTGCTCCAGTTACTAGGACTGTTACTGGTAAGCATGGTGCTGGAGTTAATCCATATATAAAACCTCAACAGCAAGTGTCATTAAAGGAACTTGTTAATATGTTGGGTGGTGATAAGACTGTTAATCTTGGTAATTTCTTATCATTATTCGATGGTAGTGGTTTTGGTGGTTGGGATTTCGCAAAGGCTCATAAGGATACTATTTTTAAAGAGGGTAAGTCTTGGAATGCTAAATCTCCATCTTTGAATGGTGTTACTTTAGGTGATGGTTTCCCAGTTAGGAGATTTTGGAGTGGTGAGGCTAAAGGATTTACTTGGAGTGAGTTTATGAGTGTTGCTACTGCTATCTTTTCTGCTATTCCTTATAAGTTCTATATGGATTCTGATTGGAAAGGTAATTGGGTTTCTGCCTTGTTGAGTGGTGCTATGAACTGTAGTGATGGTGCTGATGCTTTAATAGCTTTGGCTAATCTCTTTGGTTTTAGTGGTAGTAAGCAACATATGAATTTAAAGGATGGTACTGGTCATTTCTTTGCTATTATTAATGGTAAGAAAATGGATACTACTCATTTCCAGAATAGTGGTTCTTGGAGTCCTTTAAGTGGTGCAGGTGTTCCAACTAGGTCTTATGTTCGTAGGAATGGGCAAACACAAGATAATAAGACTGTTAATGTTACTGTTGATATGAGTAATTCAGTAATTTATGGTGTTGATGATTTAGATAAGCGAATCGAAGATGGTGTGGATAAAGGAATGCAAAAGCATTTGAATGATCCGTTCACAGTCGCTATCTAAATTTTTTTTAAATTTTTTTCATAAGGAACATAAATTTTTTTTATGTTTTATATGTTTTTAATGTTTTTTTAAGGAGGATTAAATGGCAGAGCAATCTTATTTGTTTGATTTCACTCGTGTGGATACTTTTTTTGATTATTTCAACATAGCATTCTTCATTGATGAAATGTGGCAAGTTAATGGCTATGATGAAGATACTGACTCATATACTTATGATAATGTGATTGAAGATGCTTGTTTTGAATTGGTACTCATCGAATACGGTGCTGATAATATTGATGAATACCTGACTGCTGATGGATTCCTTGATACAACTGCGGTTGAGGGAATACATCGTATGGATTGTGGATTGGACTGGTATAATCGTGGAGATGGTGAAGCGACCATAGAACTCCACGATGATGTAACATTCAATATTGGTGATGTTAATATGCCTTTGAAGGCTATACTGTTGATTAATAAGTCCACAAATTATGTTATGGGTTACAGTATCAATACGAATCCGTTTAGTGTGACTAATCAAGTTGTATTGGATGATGATGTGATATTTTGGGATATTAGTAGGTTTAATCAATGAGCGATTATATTTTTGAATTTACAAGAGTCGATACTTTCCTTGATGATATGAATCGTGATGGGAAATTCGATGTAATGGATATGGATGGCACTACAAAGAATTACAAGATGATACTGGTGTCTGATTGTCCTAATAACATTGAGGACTGCTTGGATGAAGATGGTACATTAAATAGTGATGTTACAATAATCAATACTCTTGGAGTTAATGATGGATATTGTGCCTTGCAATGGATTAAAGGTATCAATGGTGAAAGGAGTATGAGTATTGTGGATTCTACTGTTGTATATGACCTTGGTGATACTAATGAGAACTTGAAAGCAGTTTTCCTTGTGAATATGGTTGAGGGTTCAGGTTATGTACTTGCTTATGCGATTAACAGTCATAGTTTCCCAATTGATGGTGAAGTCATTTTGCCTTGCGATGGGATGGTTTGGTCAATAAGATATGGAGGTTAAATGTCAGAGTATTTCACTTCTAAACATTATGCAAAGGAAGTTAATGAGCAAGTAAATCCTAATTTAGCCAAAAGAAACAAATGGGAGCATTGTGAGAATGCTATTGGTCATACAGATAAACTAGCAACTAGTGAATACACCAAAAAGACCACCACTACAAAGGATAAAAATGGTAAGAAGAAAACTACCGTAACCTACAATTATCCATATAAGCTTACTGCAGTTGATTTCAGATTCGATATTCCATTGAATGCTAAATTGACTAAAATCAATTTCGGTGTTCGTATGAAAGCCAGTAAGAATAAGACTGGTGCAACATTCCCATCCGTAGGTTTCTATGTTAAGGATAAAAAAGCCAATGTTGTCGGTAGAACTATTGGTGGCAATAAAGAATGGAGAAATGGTATCTTTTGGATTGATTCTAATAAAAAATTATCCACCTCATTATATACTGAAGAATATACAATGGATAGTCATATTATTGAGGTTGGAGGATATACTCCAAAAGACATCAATAACAGTTATTTCGGTATTGATATGGATTTCTCTGCCAGTAAGGTTGAAGCTTGTGAAGTCAGTCTAAAATGGGTTTGGTGTGAAATCGAATATGAAATGGCTGATTTAACAATCAAGGATTCACATAACACTACATCATCTAACAGACATAAAGTTCCTACTGGTAAAACAGTATATACTAACTTCTTATTGAAAAACACCACTAATATATCGGTTGGTAAGAATAAAACCTATAAATTGGAAGTGCCTTGGGGTACAGAGTTAGTTGATGTCACTTGCAATCGTGGAACATTCAATTCATCAAACAATACTTGGACTGTCAATGCATCACCTAAAACAGAGTCTAAATTGACTGTCAAGTATAAGGATTATACGGTTGATGACCAAGAAATCACTTTAAAGGATATTACTGAAGTTCCTCTGAATTGGGGAATTGATATATCTGATTGCATACATTATTATCATGCCATTCGTAGCAGGGTGAGTGGATATGATGATACAACAATCAGTACGGCTAATATTCCTCATAAAAGGCATCGTACTTGTTTCAATATTAACAGTCATTCACAGTCTGATGACACATCCTTGATTTATTATGTGCAGAACACTTGTGAATGGTTGTTGTTGGATTTCAATCTTGATCCGCAGTTTTGTAGTGATGGTGTTTCATTTGATGAGATAATTGCCAGTCAGTATATCATTGAAAATCCTGATGGTACTTATACTGTTCCTGCTAATCGTAGGATTGGTTTCAAGTTAGTTGTACCTGAAGATGTGGAGTTTGATTGGGGTGCTACATTATGTATGCGACCTCATAGTGAGGGTGAGCAAGTCTTAAGTGGTATGAATGATGACTCTGATATACCTAACACTTGCAATTATACAGTCAATCCACCGTATGTTTATCATATAGGTTCAACTGTTAATGATATTGAGGATTCCAGTAATTCTAATTATGGTATTCATGATAGGTTGGTTGCTGAAAGGGTTAATTTCATTAATCATCGTATAGCATCTAATCTTGAAACTGGTGCATTTGTATTGCCTTGTAAAGTCAAGGATGGGGATGCATCTATGATTGTGAATAAGCCTAATATTCATATGTATTTATGGGAGCAGATTGATTATATTGGTTGTGTTCCATTGGAGCATCTTCATTTTGACCCTAAATCTACTTATAAGGATAAATTATTGGATAATCATTATAAGAATAAAAGATATATGGGTAAGGAGTTGGCTAGTGATGAGGATATTGATTTGAATGTTAGGGTTCATCCGAAACAAGTCACTACCTTGCAAGGTTTGATTGATATGGATAAGCCTATTCCTATTAATGCTAATCATCGTTGCTTTGAGGGGGATAGTCTTAACCATCGCGGTTGGGCAGAGATTTATGGCATTACAACAACCTTAACTAATCCTAACTGGTATAAGTGCAGTATTGATGTTAAATACTTGACTCACAACCTTAACACTCGTTTTAAGATTAATAAAGGCAGTAAGACTTTCAGTAATTATACTATTCCATCCTTATTATCAACAATCAATGATTCTGGTGATGCTATTTCGGAGAATCAGAATAATGATTTCTTCCTTGTGGATACTGATGGTACATATGAGTATTTGGAGGAAGATATTGAATATGAATACTTGCTTGATAAGGATGATAATACAGTCATTTGGAATGCTGTTTCCACATCCTATACTACAATCGATGAGGATACTGAAGAAGTTGTAACCTATACTGGATATGATATATTAACTTATCTTGATGGAATAGGTGTTACAGTATTAACACCAGTTGTTGGTGAACCATTACAGATTGCAGAGGATTATACACCTGCTGATAATCAAAGAAACACATTTGAATTAAGTAGTGGGCAACATCTCAACATCAAATCAAGAGAACAGTTATCGAAGAATAATCAGATTACTGTTGCTTGGAGTTCATCTATGCTTGATGAATTTAAAGAGAACAGTATATCAAGGATTATCAGACTCATAGATGATACTGGTAACTCTGTATTTGAATATGAGTATTTTGATTTTGATTTCACTAATTTTGAATCAACTCCATCATTGGTTGATGGTTCTTATATTTCCACCTTGTCTTGTCAGGTTATTGGTAGGAAAAGGGATAAAGGAGATTTCGTTGAGGTTATTAATCGTGAAATCAACTTGAATGTTGATGTGGAAGCGAATGATGAGGATGACCCATCATTGAACTATTATGGTTCAACTGTATCATTCAGACTCAACGGTAATGTACTTGTTGTTGAGGATATGGGATATAGTGGTAAGGAATTAACATCTGATAATATTGAATTGGAGGATGCTAATTATACCTTTGAACTGGAATGGTTGAATAAGAATACTGATGGGGAATCCAGTTCCATTACTGCATTCCTTGACCTTATCGTGCAAGATAATGTATTGGATAACAGATACAGTAGTCTTTATAGTGGATTGTATGTTAGTCCTTTCCCAGTTGCCAATAAGAAGACTGCATTCACTAGGAATGGTGAAGAGGGAGTTATCTATTACTTGCAAGATGATTCAGAAGAGTTCAGTTACTTGATAGACCCATATTATCAATATCATAATGGTGTAGACCTTCGTGCCGAATCCGATGATGGAAGTTACATATCCATATTTAATTTAGGTTATGGATATAACACAGTTTATCTTGAGAATGGATTGGTGTCATTAGGTATTAATCGTTTAACTGGTAATATGTTCCTCCGTAAATGGAATGAGGATTTAAAAGAATATGTTACCTTGTATTATCTTCATTTGAACAAGTTTGATGATGTGAACATTAACAGTATCAGCGATGACCGTATTGAACTTCAAGCAAGTGATACAACCATCATAATGTATCGTGGTCATCCATATGTGATATTCAAACATCCTACAGAGGATATTGGATTGGATAGTCGATATTATAAGGTTTGGGGTCAGAAAGTGGATGATTATGAGCAATCAGATTATCCAACAATATTCAACTTGATGAATACTGATAATCTCTTACCTGAATGCGTTACCAAGAAATTGGATAAGTCTTGTATGAGTGTTAGTGAAAAGAATGTTCATCCATCATCCACAGTTAATATTGAATTATCTAAACCTAGTGGTGATGTCTATGATAATCAATCAGTTACTTTTACAGTTACAGGACAACCTAGTGGCAGTAAAGTGCATTATTTGATTGATGGTGATGAATTAGGCAGTACGGTTGATGGAACATTCACTTATACTTTTGAGAAAATCGGCAGTTACTCCGTTATGGCAGTTTATGTTGGTGATGATAATACAAGTTATTCAGTAAGTAATGAATTGACTATACAAGTAGTTGATGATCCTGAAGCTGATGTTCCAGTTGGTGGTGATACTGGTGATAATGGTGGTTCTAATCAGTTAAGTGGTGAGTATGTCCTGACTATGAACTGTCCGAAGTCATTCAAGTATAGGGATAATCAGAAAATCACTTATACTTTGACTCGTGGTGGTCAGCCAGTTAGTGGTGTTGAGATTCAAGTTGTTGATTTTAATGTGATTAATACACAGACAACTGATGCTAATGGTAGAGTTACTGTTAGGAATACAAGAAGTGGCAGTAATGTCGGTTCTTATAAGCTTGGTGCTAGGTATTGGGTTAATGGTAAGATTAAGAAACAAATTTGGCAGAATGTCAAGGTGAATAAGGCTACTCCAAGGTTTGTCCTTCAGTCTTTAGCGAAGAAAAAGGGTAACAATTTCTCTGTGAAATTGGAACATTATGTTGATAAGAATAATCAGCATCCAATTGGAGGAAAGAATGCAATCATCTATATTGATGGTGACAAGAAGACCAAGAAAACCAGTAGTGGTGGAATAATTAAAGTAAAGGTTAATAAAACTGGTAAGGTCAAGTACAAGTGCGTGTTTAATGGAAACAAAAACTATAAATCATGCAAGTTGAATGTTAGGGAAATGGTGAAAAAGAACTAATGGTGCAATTAACAACAACATATGACCAAACCATCAACCGAAAGGTCTTCGTACTGAAAGGAGAAGAAGCCTATGCGAAGACCACCGACACTATACTTAATGTAATAGAATTTGAGGGTGATAGAACATTAACTCACTATCACCTTGGATTAGAAGTTGCAGTTTATCGTATGGAGGGTGATACAGCAGGTGTTGAAATCTATCGTAACGATGAAGTGGTCAAAGTCATCCCATGGGCAGAGGAAATGTCTGAAAGTGTCATTGCAGATGATGATACATTAGAATGGGATGATGTCAATAAAGTAGTCAGATGGGGTTCAGATGATGATTTGGAAAGTGGATTAATCCTCGATTATGATACAGACAATCATTTCTATGCTAAATTCGTTGGTAATAAACAATGTCTGAAATCAGAGTCCAAACATTTCAATTACAATCTGCCGATGCCTACTAACTTTGAAGCGAAAATCACATTTGATTTAGATGGTCATAGTACAACATATAACTTAACTGAAACAACAAGTATAAATGCTACTCTTACAGATATTGAGGATACACCTATTGTAGAAGAAACTATCAAATGGTATGATGGTTCAACATTACTGGGAACTACAACAACAAATAGTGATGGTGCAACACAATCACCTAATATTACTGGTAGTGCATTGCATAATATAAGAGCAGTATTCGATGGTAACAGTAACCATTATGCCGTTGAGAATACAATACAAGTCAGTAAAGGATATATCATTGATATTGAATATGATAAGTTATGGAGTTATGGTAGAGGTAGTGTAACTGGTACTGTTACCGATTACTTTGATAATCCTATTGATGATGTTGAGATAAATTGTAATTTAAATAATTCTGCAACCACTTTAACTGGTTATACTGATGAGGATGGTAAGGTTACATTAACCAATACTGACCAAACTATGCCTCCAATACCTCCACTACAATTGGTTAGTGAATATGGGGATCAATCAGAACAATTCAGTCCTAAAGTGCCATACTTCACATCATATACTATTACACCAAGAAGTGATTTTGTTGCTCTTGGTAAGTCAGTAGTATTAACTGTCAATGCTACTGCAAGTGATTATGAGGGATTGGAAGATGTATCATTAGAAGGATTAGAAGTGAATGTGTCAGATTGTACTCCTTCAACAGTTACATTAAATAGTGATGGTAATGCTAAAACATATTATACTGGTACAAGTATGGGTGATAAGACAATTACTGCTACATTTGATGAGGAGATTACTGCTACTACTACTATACATGATTTAATACAGTATGGTAATGTGAATAGTTCTGATAGTAATATAAAAGTATCTACTCAATATGGTTCTTTTACTAAAGTAACTAATGGTTATAAAATAATTACAAGTTATCCTTATGGAGAGGATTATCAGAATCATGGTATGGGTCAAATTTTAATTGTAGATGGAAGTGTAACCCCTGAAACTAATTTTATTTGTGAGTTTGATTTGGTGTATCTTGCATCAGATACTGATTATCACATTGTGAGAGTAGGTCTGCATAATTCTATTACTGATGAAATAATCCAAAAACCACTTTATTGTTCAGCAGGAGTTAGAATTAGGTTAGAAAAAACAAATAATCTTGTTAAAGTTTATTGTGATGGTGAGTTGAGGGATACACTTACTTTTAAAGGCGATGAGATATGTATAAACTATCTGGGAGTAACTAGGTCATCCAATATAATATTTAATAACTTCAAATGGTGGTTAATATGAGCAATTACAGTTATAAAACAATACTAAATAAGGCAAAGGAATGTCAGAAGAATGTTAAATCCGAATACAAACTTGGTATAACTGACAAATGGAGTTATTACTTTGCCAAATCCATTCTTAATCCTAAAAAGGATATTAAGAAGATTAATTTCGGTGATAATCCTAAACCAGTTCTTGAGCATATTTCAAGACAAGCAACAAGGGTTGAATATAAGAAACTTGCAAGAGAACTGGTGGAGTTTGTGGAGAAGAAAGGAAGATTACCTAATTATCTTAAATATGCTGGTAAAAAGGTTTCTCCACGATTATGGACTTATGTGTTCGCTAAAATCATCATCAAGTATGATAAGAATGGTAAGTTTCAGGATGAAGTCATCATAAACAAGAAAGTGTTTGTTAAACCAGTCGAAACAAAGAATGAAGTCTACAATTACTTTGTTAAGGTTTTTGGCAAATTTGACAACACAGTAGATGGATTCCTATCAAAAATCAAGGATAGAGGATATTCATATTACTATGATGACACATACAGCAATAAACAATGTATTGACCGTTTGAAGAAAGGAAAAGGAATTAACTGTACTGACAGTTGTCAAATGGCAATGAACATTATCAAACAATTGATTGAACTTGGGAAATACAAGAAAGTTGAATGTCTTCATGTTCAATGCAGTAAAGGTGGTCATGTCAAGTTAAGGATTACAAAGAACGATGGGAGTAAATTCATCAGAGATGTTGCTTGTGTCATATCTGATAATGGTAAGCCGTTAAGTTGTGTATGGTGTACTAATACGCCAAAAGCAGTTAATCCAAGTTGGTTTATGGAGAATCTGAACAGATGAAACAATATAGAATACTCTTACCATTACAAAACAAATTATTCAACACAACCGAACTGACATTCAGTATAAATTATCTTCGCAGTCGCAGACCATCAGTAATCTATTTTATGCTACACTTATTCAACATAAATGGAAAGGAAATCTATCTAAACGATAATCAGATTGTTGTGGTGGAAGATGAAAGGGATAGGAATGATAATACAGTAGCATTCACTAGTGACCGTTGTGTTGTAGGCACAGCATACAGTTTGGATGGTAATGATTTTGTATATCCATTCGATGTGGATAAGAGGCTTGTTGATGAAGCCGTGTACAGTCAATTGGAAATCATCACATTAGGTGTTGATAGTGAGAACCCATTATATTTCTCCGAATTGATGTTTGAGATTGGTCATGACCATGAAGACTATCACGAACCATCAGAACTCCAACCATCACATTTAGTAGGTCTTCCAACCAATACTTATGCTAATCTCTATGACAATGAGGATAATTATTTGCAAGTAATCAGACCGAATAAGGATGGATTCCACACGGATAAACTGGATAAATGCGAATGCACTATCCTTGCTCCTCATTTTATTGATGAGGATGAACACGATGACCATGTTGCTGTATTCTTGGAGTGTATGAATCAAACAGAACAGACAATAGATGTATTAAGATAAATGACTAGTAAACATATAACAAGGGATTTTTCAAGTCATCGAAGAAGTGTCATTAGACCATATGATGAATTTTGCGGATTGGAGATATTTTCCTTTGATCCTAAACATACTCAATATTATCTCTGTGAAGAGAATAAATTGAAAGGGTCTAATTACACTAAATCTTCTTATCGTGCTTGGACTGTTTATAAATCAACTGATAAACAGAATGATATGGTATTGGAGTTCTCTTATAATGTTAAGGAGAATGGTGAATATCGTATTGATTTCATTTATGAGCAGAACAGTCGATTATGGAATAATAAGGATTATGACACCAGTAATGACTTGAATGGAGATATAACAATCACCAAGGGTTCATCTACTGTATATGATAGTGTTATCCGTTTTGATGGTGAAGACAATATATTGAAGAGGATTCCTTTATTCCTTGACTTGCAAGAGGGCGTTCATAATGTAGAGTTTGAAGTTCCTCCGAATTGTGTTTTTATGGGTGTACTGGTTCGTAAAATCATCAAATACTCTGCTAACAATTATTTTGGAGCAGATAGTGGTAAGGATAGTGGTAATATGATGCTTACAAGTGCAACTGTATCATTATCCGATATGACCAAACCATCTGAACTGACTTGCAAGATAGGATATGATGATGCCTTTGAATGTGATGAATCACCATCAGGATTCTATATTGATTATATGGATGAGGTGAATTTTTATGTCAAGGATGATGATGGTCAGATTGAAAGAGTCTTCGGCGGATATGTATCCAGTATTCTGCCGAATGCTAATCGTACTGAATTGGATATTCATTGTGCTGACCGTTTGAATGATGGAACTAACAAATACATCCTTGATGAGATGGAATTACTGAATGGTAGTGAACAGCCATCCGAAAAGAAATACACTACAAAGAATTTCAAGAACTATGCTCATGCCTTGAAATACTTATGCGATTCTCACGAAGTTACATTAAAGTCTAATATCACTAAAAACTATCTTGTGGATGGTGAGAAATACAGTAATGGATTAACCATCGCTTATGGTAAAAATAAGGACATTACAAAGATTCCAGTAAGTAATGGAAAAGCAACAACACATAACAATTATATCACTATCCGTAACAATGCTAGTGGAGATAAAAAACAGACTTGGACTCTCTACGATGCAAAGAAACACACTAAAAAACCAGTTCTTTTATCTGATAAAGGATATATGCACATCACCTATGGATTAGGTAAGCCTGAAACAACTAAACAGATAAAGAATACACAGACAGTCGATGCATCTAATACTAATGCAGGTTCACAGAAATTCACCAAGTGTGGAGTTTCAGAGGATAAGAAATATGTTGTATTCATCGGACAAGCATCCGTTAATGAATCCTACAAGAAATACGGCAATAAGATAATCAAAAGGATTTATGAGAACAAATGTCCTAACTGTGGAAAAGCCACCTTACGATATGATGATGGTAAAAAGAATGGATGTATAACCAATCACGGACACCATGGAAACAAAACAAGTGTTCCAGAGGGAGAAATCACTTGTGCATCTTGTGATTGTGATTTTGATGGTGCAATGGGTAAGGAAAAGATTACTGGTTCAAAGAAAAGACTGAAAGCAGTCACAAGTGTAATGAACAGTAGTCAAAAAGAAAAAGATTTATTGATTAAAGGTAAATTCAAAGCAGTACCAAAAACTGGAGTGGAAATAACTCCTGACAGCATCTTCAAAGCTATCACAAAGATTGGTAAGCAATACAAGTATAAAAGAGGCTCATCCAGTACATATTCATCTATGAAGAAAACTGGTAGTGGTGATTGTCATGCTTTCTCTGATTTGATATTCACAGAGCTTAAAAAGTATGATGTGACTTGTAAAATAGTACAGTATGCGACTGGATATTCCGACACTCATCGTAGTGTATTATACAAGGACAAGGATAATAAATGGGTTGATTTCCCATATCGTAAATATGGATGGAATAAGATGTTGTATAATACATCAGGTTCATCTAAAGGGAGTAAAGTCAATTCCTATAAAGGAGTGAACATCGGTAGTGTTAAGGTTAAGTCAAAGACCACTACTAAAAAGGAAACAACTCAATTAACAGTCACAAAAGGATATAATAAAGATAAGCCATTCCAAGGATACTTGAAACTCATATATAGTCGAACACAATCTTTTAATGCGAAGAAATATACATTATACATCAAATTCACATTAAGCACCAGTAATGGTACTGGAATGATGAATAAAGGATTTCCATTATACTGGATTAACAATGCAACAAGGAAATCCACTCTCTTGAATGATGAGGGAAAACCTTGGAATATCTCTGATTATATTCAACAAGCAACTGGTTATCGTGGTGACTTGTACTTGCATAGCATACATATGGTTGCTCCGAAAAAGATTGCCAAGACAGAAAATGAGGATACGGATTACTACAAATATGATAAATCCACTCACGATAACTCCTCTTGTAAACTGGACTTGTATCAGATAGTATTCAATAATGATTCCACTCCACCATCAAGTGAATTGGATACAGCAGGAAAAAGTATCATTAATGTACTGAAACAGATAGTTGATGATACTGGATACTATGTAGATATGACATATGGACTGCATAGAAAGGATGATGTAATCAACTTCAGGGTGAATAATACATCGGAGGCTACATTTATTGCAACCGAGGGAAACAATAACAATATATTGTCTTGGAATAGTATATCATACAGTCCAATCAGTTCACTTTATAACAATTCTGTGCAAGTCTATATGAAAGATGATGGGAACTATTATTATGTGCAAAGCCGTTATCCAAGGAGTGTATTTGAATATGGTGAGCAGACAACCTTGGAAACCAGTAATGAGAAGATAGGTGATAAAGAAGCTTACTATAATGCAAGGATGAATGGTAAATTCAATGGTGAGCAGACATACAGTTTCACTATTACTGTGCCGAATTATCCTGATCTTCGATTGGGAGAGTTGGTACAAGTCACGGCTAATGCAAGGAAATTGAATACAATCAAGGAAGTTAAATCATTGAAAATCAGTTTCAGTAAATCTGATATGCCACGGATAAAAACAGAGATTGGATTGGATGAGTTAGCACCTGACATTCAGTTAAGAGAGAATATTCGCAAACTGCGTAGGGATGCTAAAAAGGAAACCACTTGGTTCTTGGGATGTGCAAATCCAACTCTTGAGGGTGTTGATGGTAATAGTAATGACATATACATATGGGATAGATAAATGAGTGATGATTATCAAGTAAGAAAAGATATTGACAGAATATATCGTGATGTATATTCATTAGATGATGATAAAATCAATGTAGTGAAATTCAAGGATGATGAAGATGATAAATCAGACTTGAAACAATATGGAACTATTGATAAGATATTTGAAGTATATGGATTAGGTGATGTATCAGCAAGAACGGATGAGAAAGTAAATTCCATTGATTTATTCAATCTTGTATATCCAGTAGGGAGCATATATATGAGTGTTAATGATGCTGACCCATCAATGCTTTTTGGAGGTGTTTGGTCTAAAATTGAGGGACAGTTCCTTCTTGCAAGTAGTGATGATTATCCTTTGCAAGTTGAGGTTGATGGCGATTTAGTGGAGAATACTGGTGGTGAAGCGAGTGTTACTTTAACTGCTAATCAAAGTGGTTTGCCTGTTCATAGTCATGGTATGGCACACACTCACTCACATAACCACACAACAAGTGCATATGAAAGTGGTAAAGCATCATCAGGTTCTGCACAACCAGTTCCACGAGGAAGAACCAGTCCTAATGTAACTGGAACATTCACAAGTGATACAGATGCCACAGCATCATCAAAATCAAATACTGATAATAACACCGCACTAAATGCGATGGAAGCCCATAACAATATGCCTCCATACTTGGTTGTTAATATTTGGAAAAGAACTGCATAGGAGAATTAGATGAAACCGAATAATTATTATTATAAGAGAATAGCAAAAAAAGTCGATAGTACAATCGATTGTGATAAATTCAAGAGCAATGTATATTATATGAGAAGAATAGCGATTAAGCATGGTGGTTCATATACTAATCATCGCTCCAGTAACAAATACTTGCACGATTGGGCAGTAGCACTAGGATACACTTATACTGACCACGAATACAACATTAAATACTTGTATGACATTGCAAAGTATTATGATGCATCAACACAAGCAAATCAGACAGAAAATCATTACCTGATAATAATCCATGATAATATAGTTCCCCCAACACCATCACAGAAATTACACAAAATTGATGTTGAATTGACTGATGGTAAAAACATATTATCCTATGCTGACAGAACAACTGGCAATGAGTATGCTACATTAACATTCACCGCTAAAGATGAGGAAAATGCTCCGATTCCAAACTTGGAATTATCCTTGGATGTGACTGGAGAACAGACAAGTACAATTACAACTGACAGTAACGGTCAATATGAAATAACCTACAATACACAAGGAATCGGTGATGTTGAGATAAGCTTGAGCAAAGAAGTTGATGGTATATTTGTATCCAAAACATACGCTATCTGTGATGCTTGGAGATATAGTACAACTGAATACACTTCCACTCAAAATGTTAATTGGAGTCTGCCAAGTGGAAACTTTGAGATTGACTTTAAATGCAGACCATCAGCTCGTAGCGGTTGTTTCCCACAAATTGGAATAGGTACAGACACCAACAACATCATTTATATGGGTCAAGGACAATCCGATGGAGAAACAACCTTTGTATACAAGTGTAATGGTACAAATCAAGAAGTATTAACTGGAACTCACCAATCCACTTTAAATGATTGGAATGATTACGAATACAGTATTGTTAATGGAGTACATACATTAAAAGCGATTGGAGATACATTAACTTCCACTAAATCTTGTGTTACCTTATCCAAACTTGTACAAATCTACAATCAAAACAGTAAGATAAAAGACATACTGATTAAACCATTATAATGGTTTGACTTTGATGTTTTTGGATACAAATATTCGGTGTATGGGATCATTGAAAACATAAGGTATTTATTGCATATCGAATATAATATTAGTTAGCTCACATCAGCATATGAGTATAATTCGTGTTAATATTTTATGCTTGTTTTTTCTGCTGATTGTGGGCTATTTTTTTTCAAGGATATTATAACACTTGTTATATTTCGATGCCTTTAAATAGTAAAAATGTCATAATTAATATTTGACAGAGAGTAGTTAATTAGTACACTTTGATCCTAATTTACATCTCAAATTAGGCATAAATTGTATTGATTAACTCCAAAAAAGTAATAAGAATATTGCTTTGGAGTATTACTTATTTCTTTTCAAATGCTCTCTCACAAAAATGAATTAATACATAAAGGAGAGAATAATACTATGTCTAAAAAAAGCATCAAGTGTTTGAAGTTCCTTGACAATATCAGCAGTAATACTGCAAGAGGATACCATCAAACAATAAAAAAATATGAAGAGTACCATGACACTTCTATCGAAGAACTAGTTTTAGAGGCTTTGGATGAGCAATCAAATCAAGTACCACAACATATGCTATCAATCATTAATAGGATAGAAGATTTCCAAACATATTTGATTGAACAAGGATTAGTCTATTCTACAATAAAACTGCATATTGCAAGAATCAAGTCCTTGTATCACAAGAACAGAATTGTCATACCATACATTGAACCATTAAATCCAAAACAGATTAAGAGAAGACCCTACATTGAATATAAGGATGTTCTCACAAAAGATGAGTTAAAACAAGCCTTGACCCATATGTTGCCTCCAGTTGAGGCAAGAGCAATGACTATGATTCAAGGTGGACTGTCTAATGAGGAATGTGAGCATTTAACTACAAGAAATTTCATTGATGAAACATACAAGTATCATCAATGCGATAATGATGTAGATGCATTGAGATGGTTAGCAAATCCATATAATCCTATCATTTGGGTTACAAGGATGATAAGGATAAAAACTGGTAAGCCATACTATGTTGTTATCGGTGCTGAATCCGTAAACAGTATTGCATTTGCGAAACTGTATGAGATGGAGTTACCAAAGAACAAAGGAATTATTCCTGAAAAACTACTGAACACCAACAAAGGTGCATTCGGTAGGTCTTGCCGAAACATCAACAACAAATGTGGATTCGGTAAGGTAGCGGAGGAATCTAAATTCAAACCACATAACTTGAGAAGATTCCATGCTACCAATATCAAAGGTAGTGTACTGACCTATGAAGAAAACAGTCGAATCTCAAATAGTGAAATTGATGAACTCCAAGGCAGAGGCAAAACGAATGTCCAAGACACCTACATCAAATCCAATCCATTACAACAAAAGTTATTGTATGCAAAGGTTATGAACAATGTATCCTTGTACCATGAATATGATTACACTATCGTAGGTGATGATGTCATCATCAGCATCAGAGATCCGACCGAAGAAAATAAAAGATTAAAAGAAGAAAATAAAAAATTAAGAAAAGAAAATCAGAAGAAAAAAGAGTCAAGTGAAAAAGTCAAAAGAATCAGAAATGAAATGGGAGAAGAAGCGTTCAATGAAATGATACTTGGAATATTAAGTGGTGGTGAATAAAAATGGATAAAGATACTATATATTGTATATTAATATTGATTGGAGCAGTAGTGTTAATGATGGGTTTAATTTTATCTGCTCAAAATATTGCAGAACATCAAAACGAATCTAATGATTCATCAAATAATGTTAGTGTTGATAATGGTTCTAATGATGATGAAGAGTCAAATGCTCGTGTGATAATTCCAATATCAGGTAGTGATGGGTCATTTGCAATAATTTAGATGAGTGGTGAATGATTATGGTTATTATTAATAATTATTTGAATAAAAAAGAGATAGTGTTTAAATATTTAAACACTTTTCATATATTTTTAAAACTTACTATTTTTACACTAATACATCTATATGTAACTACTCATTTATAGTGTTTTCTTCAAGTGATTTTTAGACTTAAAACGTTTTCTCATCATCTGCTTAAATTCCCACTCACTTTTCTTATCATCAACCAATATTCTTGTTAAAATAGGTACTGCATATATGAAACATCCAGTAAAACAAATCAACATCAACCCAATACACACTTCACATAAAACTTCAAACCACATTTCACTCATTCACCTATAAATTTAATATTCAACATAGTTAAAATAGCTTCTGCCAACTCCATATCAATATCACTATCACTAGTATTGATTTCAACAATCTCTTTTTTCATAACCCAATCATAAATTACTGGATGAGGAAGATATCCCACCACACATTCATTTTCACCATAAATTACTTGGTCATCTTTTCTATTAAAATCAAATTCAATAACAAATCTATCACACCTAACCATCATCCACCTCTTTATTAACCTCACGAACCATCAACCTCAAAGATTCAATATATCTCTTATACTCATCCCTATCATGATACAATGCCACTAATGATTTTGTATCATCAAGGATTCGCTGATGAAATCTGTTGTATCTTTGATGAGCATAATCCCAACCATGAATCTTCGATTTCATACTATTGAGTTCATTACTTTGAGAATGTATCACTTTATTTTTGTCATTCAAAGCATTCTGAAGTTCATCACATCTCTTACTTGTTCTGATGTGACTTGCTACCTCCTTTTTATATAAATCATGATAATCTGGAATATCCAATATCTTCAAATCATCCAAGTATAAAGGACATTTCTTTATTCTCTCATGAACTGATAAAGTACATCTGAAACAATCGTGGAATTTCCCATCACCACATTTTATCTGAAACTCTTCAAGGAACTTACAATTATGAGTGTAACATTTCTCATTAGGATGTTCAATATCAAACATTCATATCACCACACTCTTTCATCAAGCAAAACCAACATTCCTACAAGTAATGAAAAAATACCAGTAGGAATAGTATTAACAAATAATTGGAGTGATGTTAAAATCACTCCAATTAGAAACATAACTACTCCCAAAACAAATGCGAAATGATCCATATTTAATTCACCACCATCCTTTCATATATTCACATTCATCTGCAATCTTATAAGGATTATAATCTTCACCATATAATTCTGATAACATATCCCAATTTTGCTCTTTACATACCCATCCTACTGCATCATCACGATGAGATTTAGGACAATGATGACAACAAGGAACTTTTTTTAAAATATTATCCATTATTTTATATATATCATATTTGTCTAAATTGTTATTAATCATAATTAATTCACCACACTCTTTCATTCATCAGTATTTGATCCAGTTTATCAGGACTGGTCACACTATATTTATTCAATACTCTGAACCAGTCATCAAACATTTCAACATTCTTATCCGCTCTGTCACTCTCCTGATTCAACAACCTGCAAATCTTATTATTGCCAGTATAATGTTCACCAGTCAAGTTATCTATTATCATCTGACTGTTCGGATAATAATGAAATCTTTGACTCTCAACTATTTTAACCATATTTTAATATCCCTCAAATCTAACTATCGAATATTTTCTCATAGGTTGTAAATCCACCATTGGAAGTTTATTTTTTATTGGAGTAACAACCAATCCACTATCATAACTTACAACCACTTCTAAATCACCATATTCATCAAGTAATGGTTCTAATAAATCATATAATTCTTTAACAGTCAAATCTTTTTCAGTCATTCATATCATCTATATTTCACAGTTACTTCTTTTTTCCATTCGTGTTTTAATCTATCACTGCCAAATCGATTTATTAAATCATCTGCTTTTTTTACTACATCAAACAATATTTCTTTTTCTTCGTGTAAATTATTCAACTTCTTACATACTTCTCCATAAGCATCTTCATCGTAACTTTCACATAATGTATCTTCTGCTTGAAAATCATATATTCCACTACCAAATGCTGTTTGAGTTACTGCAAATCGTTTTTCACACATTCTTCATCACATCCATTAAAACCTTTTTCTTTAAGATACTCATTCCAACAGCATTCATAGAATCCATCTTCCCACCAATTATCGTAATATGGATTATCAAAAAAATCTTCAACTATTTCATCAAAACCAAATCCTTTATATCTCATCAGATAACTCATTAATCTTTTTTTGTCAGTTTCTTCTCTCCTCAGTTGTTTTTTGAGTTCCTTGTTTTCTTCCATCAATCCAGTTATTTTTTTATGTGTACGAATACTGCTTAAATTCTTTTTATTTTGTAAAGAATCTAATTCCAGTTTGAGTTCCTCGTTTTTTTGGGTTAATCGCCCATTTTCTTCATAAAGTTCATTTAATTTATTGCAAACTTGTTTACTATTCATAATATTGCCATTATCACGAATAGCAACAATTTTAAACCCATCTGCAAATGTAAATCGTTTTTCAGTCATTTATCTCTCACTTCCATTATCAATAAAAACAACTTTCTCCAAATCCCAAGAATAGTAATCCATAGGCATATCTCTCCAACATTCCTGAACTACTTTAATCGCTTCTTCTTCACTTAACTCTTTACCAGTTTCATTTTCAACAAATTTCCCATCATCTATATAAGATTTTACTACAATAAAAAATCGTTTTTGAGTCATAGAAATAATCCTTCAATTATTAATCCAATTATGAATGCTAAAATCATACAAAATCGTAAATACCAAGCAGGAAATCGTTTTTCAGTTATTCCAAGTCCTCCTTAAAGTATACATATCATCATTGATAGAAACAACAGCACCATTGAAACAAACAATAATAATTGACTACTGATAATGTAATGTTCAATGAGAAATGTTAAAATTCCTAACACTCCAAAAAGAAGTATTTTCCCATGTTTATCCCAGAGATAATATTTCCAATCAGTCATTCCAAGTCCTCCAATTCAACATCTAATTCTTGTGATAAAAACTTTATAAATGCCATAAATCCACATTCATCTTCGCCTTTATTATTAGATAGTTCTACAAGGCGATTATAGTGTTTTTGAAGTGTTTTAGATACATTCTGTTTATATGATTGGTTTTCTTCGTGTAACTCATTCAAAACCTTACAAGATTCTAACAAGTTTAAATACTCTTGCTTTTCATTATCCCATACTTTTGGAGTTATTCCACAATTATTCACTTCCCTAAATTCAAATCGTTTTTCAGTCATATTTTCACCACAACCTATAAAAACAGTTGGGAATATATAGCATACTCCCCAACTTATCATCACTATAATAACTTAAATTACTAATTTTCCTCCATCGTATCGCTCTCTCTTTCCTTGCCTCCTTACAGCAACGGAGAGGATTAGCACAGTAATCAAATCTCAATTTGACCATTTCCTTGCCAGTTTCTTATCATCAAACTTACTGTATTCCCTACAAATCTCATATCGTTCGCTTACATTCTCCTCAAAGAATTTCAAACAATAATCCTTTTTCGGAGAGTAATTCTCACAATCACTATGGATATTCATCATCCCACCATCCTAATTCCTTTAATTTCCCAATCGCACGAAAACCATCAACAACATCCCATAACAAACGATTTATTTCACGAAGTTCATCTCTCTTTTTTTTATAAATATCTTTTGAATTATTCAAGTGATTGATTCTTTTCAATAAAACCTCATCAATCAATCCATCATATTCAAAACCAGTACAATTATCCTTAATCTTCTGTGTAGATAATATCTCTGTAAATCTATCTTCACCCATCATAATACCTCCATATCCCTATCAATAATCCAATCAGGAAAAGGATAAGGAAGATAATGAATATAATATCATATATCATTCCAACATTCCTCTCAAATATTTCTCCTGAAACAAGTTTATGATGATCCACCCTCTCTCATAATCAGAATATACAGTTTCCTTATGAACGCCTAATGCGGATGCAATCTCATCTTTACTAGCACTGCATCCAAGAATATAGGCAATCTCATCATTACCCCATATATCGGCTGACAAACAATCAAAACCCTTTGCCTTCAAACGATACATTATCTGCAAGTGAGTCCACTCATAATTTATATCCATCTCCAGTATATCCCATTGACTATCATCAGTCCAGAAGAGTGAATCATCATATTCAAAGCTACAATACTTACATCGCCCCAACCCTGACAAATAATTGGAGCAGATGTTACACCTCATATTATCCATTAACCAATGCACCTAAAATCCCATTAATCAATAAGAATACAACAATGGCAACTGCCCACCATAATATACCAGTCAAACCTAACCAACTAGCAACCAATCCTGCTACAAGGATAACTGCCACCAGTTCAACAACCAATACAATTATGCCAAGACATATTAATCCCAATAAACTTATTTCATCCAACATACTTAATCATCCTTTATTACTTTATTCAAGTAAATGTATATCCATCCACTACCTTCAAACTTATCACATTCATCATCATACAATCTTCCAAAATAGTCCATTTCATCTTTGATTCCCAGTATCTTCGCCAATCTTAACCGAGTATCATCAGAACAATTGCATTTGATGAATATCAGGTTAGATGAACGGTCATAGAATAATCCATCATACTTGAAACATTTATCATCTAATCTGTTCTTAATATGATGAATAAAATAAGGACTGGTAAACTTGTCTTTCAAACACCATTTTTCAAAGACTATTTCACCATCACAGTCACAGTATTTGTCATTGAACTCTTTCTCTTTAATATAATAAATATTTACATTATCGACAAGTCCACCAAAATCAATCCAATCAACTGGAATATCTAACGCCTTTGCAATATCACATTCGGATGGATATTCTTTAGATTTTAAAGTGTCCACTTTCAAAAGATAAAACTCCTCACCAAACATATTATGTCTACACAATCTTTTGATATTCATTCCAGCATCTTCTAATTGCTTTCTAATCGCCTCACATCTTCTATGGTATAGATTGTAATTCGGATTACAAGCAAAAATACATTCCATCATTCTTCATATACCTCATCATAAGCACTTTCAATCACTTTTATTGCATCCATCAAAATCACTCTATAGAACATTCTTTCACTAAAAGATGGTTCTAATTGACCATATAAATCACTAACTTCTTCTAATTTTTCTTTAACTAAATTAAAGAACTCTTCTCTCTTATCATTCATAATTACACCAATTTTGTCCTAAAATTACTACATTTTTCTAATTCTTTTTTCAACAACTTATTCGCTGATTTATAAGTATTCAACTCATTCTCCAACTCCATTATCCTCTCCTTATAATCAAACTCCACCAATTCCGACCCAGTAAAAACCCAATCAAGATAATCCACACCATTATCCCACTCATTATGAATATCATGGACAATAGCTCTACCTAATTCATCAGCATACTTATATGAGCATTCAACAATACACTCGAATTTTAACTTAACCTTCTCATCCATCATCAACGATCTCATAATCATAGATTATATTATAGATAGTGTCAGCATCAGATTCAATGCGGTGAATCCAATCCATCAACCTATCTATATTCTCAACATTCAAACCATCAATCTGAAGATGCAAATCAACAATCATGATTTATTACCATCTTTATACTCCTGCCAACTCCTTGTCTTAAATATAATCTTATTATTACACCATCTTGCGAAACTTCTTTGATAAGGATTGAATTTATCATATGGCATTGCAAAAGCATGAATCTTATATTCATCCCATAAATGCATCACACGATACAAATCCACTTCCTCCGAACTCCAATAACCAATCAGAACATAACACATTAACTTCGATGGTTTAATGTATTCCAGTAAATGTTCGATTTTCTCATCCAAGTTATCTCGTGGATTATCCCAAGCAAACTTAAAAGCTTTCCGATGTCTTAATGACTGTAACGCTTCACCTTGCTCATCATCGAATAATCTTATATCAAAACCTTGCAAATCAACTGGTTGATTCCACTCCAATAATTTATCCACCGCAGTTCTCCAATCAGGATTAGCAAAGAAATTATTATCCATCACTTTAATATATTCTCCATTTGGATTCAGGTTCTTTGGTTCAACTGAATGAATATATCCTTCTTTTTTCCTTACAACACAGAACGGACAGTTACGGATACAACCTCTGCTGAACCATATGATGCTGTAATCACAATCAGGATACAATGACCAATCATAATCACAGTCTTCGATTTCAGGTGGTAATCGACTCCTTACATTAAATCCAGTTCCACCAGTCACCATATCCTTTCGCACATAATCCTTACTAGTGAAATCGAATATACTGAAAGCATACACCTTATCATACGAATCGTGGAACAATGGGCTATATATATATATATCATCGTGTAAATTCTTGTGATAAGATGAAACCTGCATCATCGCCGTATTCACAATATGAGGTTCAAGATTATATAATCCAATTTTAGCCAGTATAATCACCGCACCTATTCAATCTCTCCTCTAATTCAGCACTACACTCCGAATACATCTTCTTCAACTCCATCTTCCGACCACTATCAGGTTCTAACGGAATTGCTTTCTCCAAATGACTCATAAGATTCCTTATAGCCATTATCTCCTCATTCAATAAACAAGTCATCACTTACACCAACCATTCGTTATTAATTCATCTCTTCGTTTCCTTGCATCCTCTAAATTCCTGAATGTTCCAAAATTAATCAATTTCCCATTAATTCTTCTTTGAACAACATATTTCTGTGGAATAGTGGTAATGTATTTCCTATCATGATTGTATTTAGGTAATCTCATATGCTCATAGGGATTAGGGATTTCAGGTAACTGTACAAATACTTCCATATCCCATTCACATTGCTCTAATCTATCACGGTCAAACAATGCTGTTGGTAAATCAGGATACCATCCATAGTGTTCATTATCCTTCAGGATTTGGTATCCATCATATCTTTTATAGATGTATCTGTAGAAGAAATCATCTCTACTCATTCAAACACCTTATATCCATCGATACACTTAACACTACATTACCATTCACATATTCCCAGTAAAATGTATTCTCCATTAATTCCTCTACATTATCGAGCATTTGTTTAGGACATACAAGTAACTTACTTGCTACCCATTCCTCAAATGTGATTTTATTATAATCCCAATTGAGAAGGAAGTAATCAAGTTTTTCTGCAATACTCATCCACAATTCTTCAGGAATAGCAATCGGCTCAACCTGATGAGCCGTACAGTATATTCCTGCGATTAATGTAGCAAATGTGGATTTTTCCAATTCAACAAGCATTTTATAATCCCTCATATTTGCTTAAAACAGTACCTTCACTAAATTGATAGTGATTATCTCTTCTACCATATGGTATTTTTACTGGACTTGTCAATGTTTCAAATACTATCTGACAAATAGGCATACCATGATATAATTCAAATTCCTTATCAGAACAATTGAATATCTCCAAAGTAATGTTTCCAGTAAATCCACTATCAATAAATCCTGATGAGATATGCACGAACACTCCAAGTCTGCCAATACTGGATTTCCCATCAACATGACCACAGAGATCAAACGGAATATGAACTTTCTCAAATGTTGAACCCAATATGAACTCCATCGGCTTAATATTATATGAGCCTTGAGATAAGTCAATGGATTTGCCATCGATGGTTTTTAATTCATCACCAAGACAGAGATCTATGCTGTTTGGCTGAAGCATCTCTTCATTAAATGGATTAACAAGAAATGCCTTCCCACTTTTAATGATTTGGTCTATATCTCTATCACTCAATATCATTCTTTTAACAACTCCATCACTGTAATTATAAACTCTTCGGCTTCATCCAATGTTTTGAATGGGCTGTCTATTGAATAACCATTAGTCCATATGCTGACAAATGACTTAAAATAATCAACTCTATCATCTCCTGATGGTGGGTGCATACTAATATGTACCGAATCACGAACATCATCCTTATAGATGTAATATTCATTTGTCATGCTTCTCCTCGATATATCTGCATTCCTTATGGTTAAAACCACCTAACTCACAGATTTTAGAGTTATACAGATGCTCTTTAGTTACAGCATCATAACCAATACTAGTCAAGATATCTGCCAAGTACACGGAGTATAAACCCTCATCCTTCATATAGAAGGTTAAAACCACTTCAGATTCATCATCGGCTTCTTCCAATGCTTTTTTCAAGTCTTTAACTTTAAGCTTTTTAACTCTCTTATCCAATAATTTCTTAATATCCATCATCCTAAATCCTCAATCAATTTTTCAATCTCTTCGATTGTGTATTTCTTATCATTTTTTTCAATAATCTCTATCACTTGGTCAGGTAAATTCCAACTGTAACAATCTACTGTATCCAATGCAGTCTTACCATCTTTTTCATGCACCCATTGGCTACACACAAAACTGTAATCCAATCTTACCATTGCAATCGCATCCTTGCAGAACAAATGAACATACTCGGAGTCAGTATGAGGTACTGACAAATCCAAGTTATGCCCACCATACTTACAATTCAAACAACTGAAATTCGCATAATGGAGCAGGAATAAGTATGCATCACGCCACGATTTAAATTTCACCATTATTTAACCACCACATTCAATTATAATAGGATTAACCATGTCTGAACTCCTCCAACATCTTATTATCCTCTCTTAACCGTTTATCTGAATAATTCTCCGTATGCCAACTCAACCGTAAACCATGAACCTTACCACATTGAGGACACTTCCAATAATAAGTATTCCTGAATATGAAATTCAACAACAACCATACTCGAAGAGTGTAATGATCCATATTACAACAATGCCCTAACCTACGGAAAGTCAAACCATACTTCTTATACTCGAAGATGATTGGGAAAAGATTCAATTTCCCAACACTAATCATCTTCGCTCTCCATTATCGGCAGAATACAAATCTCACCATCAATTATATCAACACGATTGTTTTCCGCCAAATCCATCAACCATTCCTCAATCCTCATATTTTCCTCACCTCAATATATTCAATCACATCATAGAAGAAATACGATACACTATCAGCAGACTCAATCCTCACACCCTCTTGCATAAACTCAAAGAAACAATCACTACCAAACTCCAAAACAGTATCCCTACCATTCAACAATAAAAACACCTTGAACGGTTGATTATTCTCATCATAAGTCAAGAGAGTAGCAATCCAATCTGCTACAAGTATCACAAATTCACTATCACTGTGTGTTTCAATCATACCTCATGATACCTCGCTTTATCCATCGCCTCATGACTCCAATTATGTGCTATCAGATAATCCCTGACCTTCTTGGCTTCATCGAAACTATCATAAGTACCGAAATAATGCCTCTTACCATTAATCTGCTTATCAATTCTCCATCGACCACGATGTTCCCTGATATTAGTGGAAAATCCAATTGGAGTAACACCTGCTTTCCTACGAAAACCAGTATCACGATAAACCATTCTACCATACCTCAAATACTTCTGATGATTAATATCATACTTCTCAAGAATTGCTTTTTTAGGCATGAACTCATCCATATAATCCTTTTTAAACTCCTCATAATCCACAGTATCATAATCACCCTCAATGATACGATAATTAACTTTTTCTGCCATAATCACTCACTCCACATCAGATTAGCTTCAATACGAGCCTCCAAATCCTCAATCTCATCATTATCAATATCAAAAACCTCATCAAACTCATGATTAAATAAGTAAACACCAACACGATCACTATCTTTTTGATTTTTTGATACTACTTTGACACTATAAAAATGATTACTGTATTCCGCTGATAAATCAGCAACACCATAATCATCAAGTATCAAAATATTGTATGCTGATGTTAATTGGTCTTTGAAAAAAACATAACGATGACCATTAACCATTGAAGAATATAATACTTCCCTTTCTTCAATTAAAGCATCCAAATCTTCCTTTGATACATAATTAAAGCAATCCAACCATTGTATATGACATGGTGCATCAGTATATGCCTTAACATATCCAATAGCACTATTCTTACACAAGTCAAATGCTAATTTTGTCTTTCCTGAACCTTTATGTCCAGTTAAACTAACTATATGATTCATCTCATTACACCTCTCTAATTTATTAAAGAGGAATTATAAAAAATAAGAATGTCTTACCATAGACAAATTCAGTATGGATTGCATAGAACTCTCACATAATATGCAATCTATACCTTACTTATTTAAATATAATTCCTGATAACCCACATTCAAGTCTTTAGTGACACTCAATGTCTTAATAGTCCGATATGGGATGTTCACTTGCCAATTATCATAGCTACTGAATCTTACCACCAATTCATTTGAGAATAATATAACTGCTTGAAAATCAGTTATCCGCACATCATTAATCAGGAGATATGATTCATCCCAATCATATGGTATCTGAAACACTTTATATGTTCCCTTACCGATTTTCATCATCTTCATATTCAGCTCAGTATCCTTAAAGTAATAATATAATGTACTGCGGTTCTGAGCCATCTCTTCTTTAAATGATGTCATAAGACTGTATCACCAACCTCGAAGATTATACAATTATTACATATTGACTTGAACGGTAACTCCATCAATGCTTCCCTGCTGATTTCAGCATCAATAAAAGAAACCCATACTTCTTGATTAACAACACCATCAATTAATGTAGTTTCCAACCAAATATCACCAATACATAATAACGGTAAATTCAATAACCTGCCTAATTCCTTCTTAAAACAACCTTTATTGGCATCAGAATCAAGCAAACTAATAACCAACCTATCAAATCCTTCCATTTATTCCTCCTCATTCTCAATAATTGGAGCAATCAAACCATTAATACAAACCAACTCATCAGGAGAATTAATACTCCAAGACAATGGAATACCATCACCCATTTTCAATGTGACAACCTTATTAATCTTGGATAACTTCAATAACTGCTTAACATATTCAAGATTAACAACCACATTACATAATGCATCAGAATCAATATCAATCATCTGATTATAAGCGGTCATACTATCTGTTGGTGCAACAATGGTCAGGACTTGATCTTGAGTTATCATCTTGAATCTGTCAGTACCAATAATCTTATCCAAATCATTGCATGGTTGTTTCAAATCATTCAACAGTAAATCAAAAACTCCCTCGTAATCAATGCTGGGAGGTACGGCAGATTCACCATAGTCCTCAGCCAATGGCAATTCAAACACTCTGCGGTTATTATCATGTTCAAACTTGCAAACTAAATGATTATCAGTAGTTTCCAAGAATAATACATCATCTTTTGTTGCTGATTTCAATATCTTGTAGAAATCATCCACAAATATTAATATCTCTTCAGCACCATCAATAACATAATCTCCAAAGAACTCTTTTGACATCTCTAAATTATAGAATGCTATATGACTATTGTTCAATAAACTAATAGATAACTTATTAGTATCCAATTTCATTTCAACAATATTAGCACTATCATAAATAATATCAAAGAAGTTTCGTAATGGAGTTATATCAAAAATTTCTAAATACATTCATAATACCTCATCTTTATAGAATTTCTTTGCATCAATGTGCAGGTTCTTGTCAACAGTCAATCTCAGGAAACTCGGTTGGCTTAATGGTAATCCTTTATCTCTTGCATATCCATCATATCCAAGGAAATGACCAGTAAATGCATAATATCTTCTATCTCCCTCATCATATCCTCTTCGATAGTTAGATGAGAACTCACAGTAGTGGTTGTGTCCTTGGAGATACAGATTAGCATCAATGTCGCTCATATCACGAATAAAATTATTCATAGCTAATTGACTATTCTTACTGGTTTTTGTACCGTGCTTTCCATATATCACCAGTTCTCTGTCACCCTCTGCTATCTTATCAAAGAAATCATTGTGACTATACTTAGCATCCAACCTTGTTGCAATACTTTTAGATATATCAAAGTTATGCTCTCTCATAGTGCGGTTCTCATGATTTCCGCTGACAACCCATCTGACATACTCCTTGTATGGTTCAAGCAATTCAATGACCCTTTCCAATGCATCATGTGTACTCATTACAACATTATATGCGTCCAATGATGCTCTTGGAAACTCTAATAAATCTCCAAGAAGATAAATCGCCTTATTTTCAGGAGCAGATTCAAAGGTTTTCCTCCAGTAATCAAAGAACTCTGTGTCACATTGAGCAGAACCCAAGTGGATATCCGATAAAGGAAATAAATACAATTTCTTACTCATAATCTGCCATATATTTATCATCACACAAGTCAAGTTTCCTTAACAAGTGTTCTCTCTGATACCATAATTCATCTCTCTCTTCCCTCAAATCAATAGTTTGAGAGGATACATAAGCCTTTTTCTCATCAACGGTTGGTCTGTTACTATTCAGAACATCCTTGAAATCAGTATCCAACCAAGCGGAGTTTTTGGCTTTCTTGTACTCAACATTCTTCTTGATATACTCCTTGGTGACCTTATCGATTTCCTTGATTATCTCTTCTTTCTCATCAATTATCTTCTGTGTATCCATGATTTCACCTTACTCATCCATGATTCATTTTCAATAATATCTCTTGTTTTCTCAACAGAACTTAATCTCTTTTCAAACTCAGCAACATCCTCTTCCAACTTCTGAATTCTGGATTCTATACTCATTTCAGTAAAATCCTCAAAAGATGCTGGAACACTATCATCAAGAACAATATTTCCTTCCAATACATTATTGATGAAATTAGTGATACTGGATACTGTGAATTTTGTATTCTTGAAATTCATCTTCGCACCAATCTGATTACCATTATATCCAAGATTATATAATGTCATAACCCTCTGTGCCTCATTCATATTAATCCAATATTTCTTGCCAAGTTTATCATCTCTTTCAAAACATTCAAGACTCGTATTGTAATTATACCTCATCCTTTATCTCCCTGATAATCACTTCAGGAGAAACGGGATCAATATATCCCCCTAACTCCTCAATTATCACATCATCTTTTTTAATCCAAAAAAGACCATCCTTATATTCAACTTCATACATTACTTATTTAACCCTAATCTCTTTTTCAACAACTCCAATGTACCAATAGAGCATCTGTAATAAGATAAATCTAATGCATCGCAATCTGATTTATCTCTACGCTCTTTCAAATCATCAATGAAATCATCAATGACTTCTTCAACAAACTTCATGTCAGTCACTTAATAACCTCCATAACAGCCTTAGCAGTCTTACTACCTATTCCTTTAATATTTACTAAATCCTCATAAGTAATACTCAACAAATCCTCAAGAGTTTCCAAATGCAAGTATTCTCGAATCAGTATTGCTTGTTTGATGCTTAATCGTTGAGATTTATTAACATAAATACATCCAAGGAAAGATGCGATTGGGTCGGTTAATTTGAATTGAGGTTTCTCAATCGCTTTAACATTCTTATTATCTTCCAATAACTTCTCAACAAGATATTCCATCAATATCCAAGCTTGTTGGTTATTATCAACATGGATGACTTTAGTATAAGTGTATAATCGTGCTAATGCTCCAAGGTAAGATTTAATAGTGAATGTACGAATCTTATTATACTTGTTCCAGTATTTAGGTTCGTTTCTCCTATTAATCTCTTCAGCAACATTACCAACAACTATCACATAACTAAAAGGATACTGCTCCATATTATGAGATTGTTTGAATATCCTGCCATCCATTATACTATTAATCATATCAGATGGAGTCTTATATTCAAAACAGACCTTGTCATCAAATACATAATCACCAACAAGCAATTGAGATATATAAGCATGATTCAAGTTACCATGATACTCTGTGACCTTCTTGGAATAATCCATATGAGTGTAGTATTTAACCGCAGAACTTATCCTCTTAGAATCTTCGCGATTATCAATCTTAATATTCATCTTCGATTAATCCTCACACTATCATCTAATTTTACATATCCCTTTTTAATAAGAGTCCATATGTTTCCTTTCTCACCACAAGCATTGCAACTGTATCTTTCCTTATCAAAGAAGAATGAATCATGAGTATCTGAATGAAATGGACATTTTCCATAACAATATCCTTTTGAATATTTCTTAGGAGTTAAACCAAATACATCAGGGATGATTTCTCTTAAATCATTATTGGCAATAACATCCTTTCCGTTAATATTAACATCATTAACCTTAGCGAATTCAGTTACCTCATCCTCAGCATATGATTTGCTACTCATAAAGCACTCCCAATCCCATTCGTTTGGTGGAACATCTCTTATGAATTCACCTTCGATGATTTCACAAGTAGTACCTCGTGGATGACTTGAACCTATCACACGGATATTACCACCTAAACCTGCAGAAAAGTTAATTTCATCTAAGGTTGAGTAGTATTTGTCATCATAAATACCAATCAAATACTTGATGTATTGTTTAAACCAAGTGTTCGGTTCAGCATCTGCATGAGCAAGTTCACCACCTACAAAATTATGACAAGGAATTTGAATATAACAATGAACGCCTTTCCTACCACTCTGAACTAATACAACATTCAAACCCTTACGAGTAAGATATCGTTTCATCATCCTACCTTCACGAAAAGCATTGTCAGGATTTTCCTTATCATCGAGATCTAATATCACACAAGAAACGCAATGATTCTTAGGATATTTAGTAATATAAACATCCCAATCCTCCTCCTGCTTATCCAACAGTCTTTGGAGCAATCTATTATTCACAAACAACTTACGAGAAGGTATCTGTGGAATTGTTATATAATGCTCTTTTGGTTCAAAGATTAATGTATAATCCATAATCATCTCCTCCAAGGCAGGTCATACAATCCATTATCCTTAATTTCCATGTCAGTATATTTGATTTTCAACTTCCTATCCTTGCTGATGAACTCATCAAACTCAGTAATCAAAGATGGATACTTCCTATGAAACTCATCCACACCAGCTTTAACGCTTGATGTAGACCAATTAGGTTCAATATTATTAATATAACTCTCCACACCATAATTGATTCCATAAATATTAGCACCTGATTCGGTTTTGCCAACTTTAATCAACATACCGAATTCATGGAGTTTTAATAATTTCTCGGAGAGTTTTTTATTAATATTTCTGTACCATCTCTTATTACCGAACAATGATTTAATTTTAGGAACAGTAAACCATACATATTTATCAACATAATCCTCTGATTCATTATCCCAACAAGAATAAGGAGTATCCCATCCTTCAACATGATATATAGTGCCTTTATCAGTAACAACTGGAACGAATTTCAAATCCACAACATCTGAATCATCCACTTCACCAACACGAACATCACCATCATCAAAAGAATCCACAGTATTATAATTAATAACCACTTCCTCAAATGACAATTCATCATCAGGATTATACCCTAAATCCACCGCATCATCATAACACACATAATTATCCAACAAACCCTTAATCAATGCAACTTCAGTAGGTAATAATCCTGAAGAACCTTCAAACAAATTCAAAGCATCAATCACATCCTTCTTAGATGCAACAACCAACTTAGTGTCAATCGGTTCTTCCATTTCATCATAGTACAAATTATGTGTTAAAGTAAAACCACCATTCAATACAATAACCAATTTCAGCAACATATTGAATTCCTTAATCTTACGGTTGAAATCATCAATATTGCTGAGATAATCCTTCACCGCAAACATATAAGGATTATACATTTCAATATTGCAGAAATTATTCATAATATACCATGAGTAACCCTTCACAAGATTCTTAGATTTTTCAATACTTCTTTTCAGTTCAAAATCACTTGCTGGAGCTTCGAGGAAACTATCATAAATCATCAATAATGACTTATTCACTTCAGGAGGCATCAGGATGATACTTCTTGATTTTTCCTGATCGTTAATCATTTCCTCAACAACAGTAGTATATACAATAGCAGGATTCCCAGTAATAGTTTCAGTAATCACTTCACCTTCCTCCTTATAATTCCTACTGACAAATCCATCAGTTGACAATGCTTTCAAAGTATCTCTGAACTCAATAGTATTCATATCATCATTAACACCACCCATATCTCCCATATAGAAGATATGATGAGTTAAATCCTGACCTGCAAACTCAGTAAAGAAACTTGCACGAGTATAAACACCACGATGAACATATTCAGAAGGAATACAGTCCAACGGATTCTCCAAGATATGAGTCTTACCGCTGGACTGACTCCCAATTGATATAACATTTGTACCTTTAGCACCAGTTAATGTCTGCAAATAACCAAGATAAGCTTTAAAAATCTCCAATGTTGAATTAACACCATAACCCTCAAAGATACGAACAAGATACTGTAAAGGAGTGTAATCAAAGCGTTCGCAATTATTCTTAAATCGTTCGTAATATGATTTATAAGTATCTTCTAATCGTTTAGCATCCTCAAGAGCATCAGATTCTTCTTTAACAGATTCTTCATCAAGAATGTCTTGCAACTCTTGTAAAATCTTATCAAACTTCCGAAGATAAATGGATTTTCTCTCATCCTCGGAAGTAGCACTAATTGGTTCTTTACAGATAAGATTGAAAAGATTCCTACCAATATCAGAGTTTTTAGTATGTTCCAATGGTTGTTTCTGATGAATCTTACTGAATTCATCATCACCATCGATAAAGGAATATGCATATTGCTTACCATTCCTCTGACAAGCAATCTTAGATGAATCATTAATAACTACATATTCCATAAACCATCAAAACTCCATCTATAATGCTTTAGGAATCAATACTTGATATTGTTTTCCTCCCTTAAATCTTCTAGACTCAGTATGTGCTTTGAACTCTAAACCTTCAAGAGCGTCCACTAATTCATCATAAGTGAAGATAAGATTCTTATCATTATCCTCAGCAACATCACCTGAATTGATGAATGCAAAATTAACTAATGGGAAAGCTGAACCCATAGTATATACTTTAAACTCATCATTTTCAGGATTCTCAATATTCATATTGAACCAAAGGGTTAATTCCTCAGGATTTTCGATTATTTCAATCTTATCCTTTTCCTCACCCATTTCATCTTCAATTTTAACAACTTTTCCATCTTCACCAATGACTCTTGCACGGCATTTAGGCATATCTTCACAGATTTCCAAGTTGACTGGTACTGCTACACGGTCTTCACGGTCGGTTTCCTGAGGTTTTCCAATATTACTAGCACAACAATGGATACCTTCAGGATGCCAAGTTTTAATACTGTTTAAGAACAACCTGCTTGTTAATGCTGGTTGCTTTTTCTCAAGGACTTCTTGTCTTACCATAAAAAATTCCTCCTAATTTATCTGTCGAGCCATTCTAAATGCTCGATATTAATTATATTTCGTTTAGGTATCTCGTAAGATAATAAAATCTTACGAGCTTTCTCTTTTGCTTCATCTAAAGAATTGGCATCAATGACTAAATACTTGATGTCACCATCAGATGAATCCAAATAATCAACACCATAAGATTTCATACTTACACCATTTTCCTTATATCATCACAAGATTTCTCCTATGATGATACGATGAGCCTCTGATACATAAATTATAAAAGTGAAAAACATTCTCTGATTTTGGATAAAATTCGGTTGCATAAATTGACTATCTTAATCAAAGACTCATCGTATCATAACAGAAGAAAAAAAGAGATAAAAGAAGAATTATCCCTCAATTATCTCTCCTTCAGGTGGTAATCCAAACGGATACAATTCAAGGACAACTCCTTCTCCATATTTGGAATCATAATTATGGCTGATTATGAAATCCATCCCTAAATCCTTGATTCTATCCACCTTGATAATCGGATCACGCTGATACTCCCATTTCAAAGTAATCTTATTGAAATCCTTATCAAAATCAATAAGAACATAACCCTCGAAGAACTCTTTCAAGTGTTCTTCCATCAAGTCCTTCAGGATTACTCTATCTTTGATAATAGTTTCGAGTGTATGGCAATTAACCATAACATCATCCTGCCATTCCCTTAAAGACTCCTTATCCATCATCCAACCTCCAAGCATTATAACAGAAACGGTACAGTTCACCAGTACCATTCATCTTCTCATAAGCCATATTACAGCAAGATGGGATATCAGTTGGATGATATCCAATAATCTCAAAACCAATCTTAAGATTATCCTCCAATTCATCCATACTCATATTATCAATATTAACAGAAGGACAAATATCCTCAAATCTTGCCAATACAATCTCAGATTCATGAGTGCCTTTCATCAGTACCACCCAACTTCATCTCTCTTGTTGTTTTGGACAAATTTCGGAGCATTATTCTTGTTCTGTGTTTCAAGCCAACGGTCAATCCACAATTGCAAACTGCCGTGTTTCAGATTATAGATAATCTGATTAACAATATAAGTTGTCAATCCATATTTATCAGCAAGTTTCTTAACTCTCTTACTGTCCTTTTTGCCGTTCTTAATCCATTGTTGGATATTTATGGCATTCTCGATAGTCCAAGAAGACTTAGGATGTTTTCCTCTACCTCTCTTGTAGATGATATGTCCTTCATCATCAAATTCCTTGAAATTACCATAATTGAACAATAAATTATTATTCTTCTTAGGTTTCTTGGATTTTGATTGCTGAATTTCCTCATCATCCTTTTCAAAGATTTTAACAACTCTCTGAACCTCAGCACGAGCCATATAAGGACATTCCTTAGCAAGAATCCTAGATAACTTATTCACTTGAAAAGCATTAGGTTTCTTAGACAATGGAACATATTTCACGCCATCAATGATAACATCATTCATTGAAAACCACCTCATAAGCTTTTAAATGAATATCATAGATTGGCACAGATGTATTCTCTAAAACCTCATCCAAAGAAGAACCTTTTCCTTTATGATGAGCAACATTATAAGCTTCAAAAGGAACAAACTTACCTAACCTTTCAAAAACATAATAAAACTCACCATCATGCAAAATAATATGATTAGGATGATTGTGTTTCATAAAATCACCCCAAGCACAGACCAAAAAACAATGATAGCGGTCGCTAAACCACTAGCAACAATCCCTACTCGTAATGCTTGAACATTAGAAACCTGAACCTCATTAAAATAAGTATTCCTCCTAGATAATCTAGGTTTCTCATTAACAGTCCAGTATTGATCCAAAGCACCGAAAAGTCCTTGGTCATTCATTCTCCAACACCTCTACCATCGGCAGAGGTTTCCTGAGTAACTAAATGATTCATGTAGTCTGAAAGAACTGCATCAATCAAAAGTTTTTCCCGCTCATTGCAAAAGTAACCACTTTCACCTGAAACAGGATGATATAGTTTATCCATGTTATATACCTCTTCGCATTTATTTATAAAAACCACTTACAATCGAACTGGTACTTCGATTAGTAAGATAGTTGAATATTTCTCATTCATAGTATATATACTTAACCCAAGCATTTGCAAACTAATACTTTTAAATACTTAATAGGGCATATATATTATTTGCACTTATGCTTTTTTTAGACAAAAAGCCTCTTCGCAGAGAAGTGCCATGAAATGTGTCGCAAAGGACTGGTACTCCTGACACACTTTCATGTATTTCATAGACTTTTTTTTAGAATATAAACTCTTCGTAACCATTTAATCACTTAAACAATACTATTAACAATGTTATATTGAAAATTAAAAAAAGAAGAATGATGATCCAATTCATGAACCATCAAAGTATTTTGCATCAATCTTCGGCAATGTAATAGATGCTCCAATAGTAGAAGTGTAAGTGTATTCACCATCACAGTAACCATAAACAGTAACAGTATCATCTTCCACATATTTGATATTGCCATCATATTCAACAAAGACAATATCATCATAACCACCATCAGTAGCCAATCGTATCTCACCACCATCATCATCTTCCATAATCTGAATGATTTTTCCAGTAACTTTTAATTTCTCACCTTTATATTTATCGGCATTCTTATTCAACTTATTAAAACTAATCTCCTTACATTGTGCCTTAAAATCCTTTTCAGATAAATTATCATCTTCACTATGATTGTCAGTACCATTTGACAATACTGCAACCAACAAGAAAATAACAATTAATCCAATACAACATCCTATCAACAATTTTTTATTCTTTTTGAAGAAAGATTCCTTTTCAACTGCAACTGGAGTGTTTGAAGGCACATTATTATTTAAATTAGCACCACATTCACTACAATGTTTAGCATCATCAGGAATCTCTGCTCCACATTCTTTGCAAAACATAATAATATATATGTGGATAAGTAGTATATAATTTTCACAATCAAAAGTATACCAAAAACAATACCTTTATATACTATGAAAACATAAGTATACTTAAATGAAGGTGATTAATTATGTATGATGATTGTAAACCAAAACACCCTGAATGGGGAATAGTAGTAACTGGTCTTGATGGAGTCATAACTGCCATCAATGATGATGGAACATTTGAAGTTGATTATCATGATCCATTAGACTCCTATGGAGTCATGGGTCATTCTGCAACTATGGATGTTGAAAATACTGATTACTGGTTATCAGATTCAATGATTGAATCAAGTATTAACAGATTTAAAAAATCTGCTCAAGTCGGCGATACAGTCAAAATCAACAAGTACAGAAACCTATTCTACATCACAACTTATCTCAAAAAACCACAAGGTGCATTAGCATGGGTTTCAAGGAGAGGTGACCCACATCTCGGATTCAAGGAAAAACAAACAATAGATGTGTCATTATGACACATCTCAAAATGTCACAATTGTAATATTAAAAGGAGGATGAATAATCATGTCAAGACAAATCAAAGTAAGTGACAGCACACACGAAAAACTACACATAGTAAAAAAAGCAAACAGAACTGGATCACTGGATGGAGCAATCATCCACATGATGCAAGGATGTATCGATGAACAAAACATCATCAAAAGAGAGCAAGTGGCATTCACACTTGAATATGAAGGATATAGAAACACTAATTCCAAAAACAAATCCTATGAAGTGATGAATCACTCTGAAAGAGAAGTTACATTCAGACAACTCCGCAAAGCTGAAGTTGGTGACATCATCGAACCTGAACTAGGAAATGAAATGTATTACAGTTACGAAATCGCAACCGTAGTCTACACCGATGAAGAATTCGTAGCATTAAAAATCACAAACTATGTTGAACTACCATGGTTATGGGATTATGAGGATGTTAGATTCCTCGGAGTTCATTTATTCTAAAAATGGGAATAAATTCCCATACTATTTTTTTTAAGAATTTTCAATACTTTTTCATTACTATTTTTCAGGGATTTTTCCAAAGGATTTTTCAAGGAATTTTCGATGTTTTTCCATATCCTTTTTTCCAAGAATTTTCGATATCTCATCAAAGGAAATTTCCGAGGAATTTCTGCCGAAAATTTTCAGAGATTTTTCAAGGGATTTTTCAGGAAATTCTGAGGATATTTTTCAAGGGATTTTTCAGGAAATTCTGAGGATATTTTTCAAGGGATTTTTCAGGAAATTCTGAGGATATTTTTCAAGGGATTTTTCAGGAAATTCTGAGGATATTTTTCAAGGGATTTTTCAGGAAATTCTGAGGATATTTTTCAAGGGATTTTTCAGG
>Ga0247609_10000481_pt1 | contig 55611 bp, 38 predicted proteins | sample 172DNAGHGlowgp2_FD_193487 | JGI IMG/M metagenome (GOLD analysis project Ga0247609, IMG submission 193487) | Sheep rumen microbial communities from Palmerston North, Manawatu-Wanganui, New Zealand - 1728 DNA GHGlow gp2 | ecosystem: Host-associated > Mammals > Digestive system > Stomach > Rumen ... | reverse complement strand
CTGCAAGTCCAATTGCAATACTTCAAATTCTTCTTTGGTCATAATACAATAACAGTTGTAGTTGTGTGCACTATTGCGATTGCAAAGGTACAACGATACTACAACTGCTACAACGTGTATTTCAACGGATGCTTACCCGAAGAAAGCCTACAACAGCATCAAGGTTCTTCACTTGAGGGTTATTGCTTAGAATGCCCTCAAACTCTTTCATCAATGTGTTCCCATCCCTGTTAGTGAAGAAATGGGAGGAAATAGGTATGTCTGCCATATCTACGCTATAGTTTCAGGAGCGAAAGGACTATCTATTCGAATGATGATGGGTTCAGCAAGCAAGAACCTTGAGACATAAAAGAAGCGTGAACCGCCCCTATCGATGTCCTAAGGTCCTTGCAAAACCCATCCATGTTGATAAGTCCAGCCCACGCTATCGCGTAGGCGCTGGTACTTATTCGAAACATTGGATGTCGATTGAAGTTGCAAGGTTCTAGGACACCATCGAATATAGCACTAACGCTATAATTAACCAACGAAAATCATACCGCCACCCTGCACTCAGGGAATCAGCCTTAGCTTACACCGTTTACGGCGCGTCGGCGATACTTGATTGCAAAGATATAAAATTTTCCCATTATATTATTGTAATAAGGTGTAATTTAAATCAATTTTAACCTCTTAAGGCTCTTTTTCTTTAATAGGATATAAACATTGAAACGAAAAAGCCTTTTGTGACAGGTATGAAATTATTTCATATAGGTTTATCTGATTTACCACAATCTTGACCATTATATTTACTTATCTTCAAGGTTGGGTAGATCTATCCATCTTCTATCTCTTTTCAAAAAGAACTATTACCATTTTAAATTGCTTTTCAGTTTTTCAGACATATTTTCTGGCTCTATTTTGTGTTCTTCTTTATATTTGTTTAGTAAGGCCATGACCTCAGCTCTTGTACATACTTTTCGGTTATTTTCATCCTTGGCTAATCTCATCATGTATTCAGCCAAAAAACCAATATGCCAATAATCTAATTCTATTAAGTCACGGTGCTTGTTTAAGATAGATTCTTTTAATCCTAAAGCTTTTCCCGCTTCTTCATCTGATATTTCTATTTCCAACTTTGCTAATTCTTCTTCTTGCAAAAAGAAATAGCTGACTTTACTAACAGAATCTCTATTAAGAGCAAGTGCAACAATTGCATCATCTATGTCTTCTTGAGAGTCTGCTTTCCACACACTCAATTTATTGTCTGTAGTTCGAAGATCGCTTATAGCATCTCCGCAGATATAGGCATTAGGACGATGAACAACCTTAGATTCATCCCATTTATTAATGTTCGTAATAAGTCGTATTAACACTGCTCTAATTCCTTCTTTAATTCTTTCTCGACTTGTTTTGCGTACTCATTAATCCATGACGAATGGAATGTTGCTGTTTGAATAGCATCAAGACAATTTTTACTTCGCCATTGCTCTATCACCATTATTGCTGCTTCTTGGGCTTTGGAACTATTATCAGATAAGCCAGCTTTTACCAATGGCAATAACTTATCATAGTCTTCATTGGCCACGGTCATTCCTATTATACGTAACAAGGCAGCAATAACATCAGAGTCTTTTTGATTATTCGAATAAATAGAATGTAACCATGAAAAAGTCACAAATCTATTTCTTCCAATGTAATTCTTTACCTCTATAATTGGAGCATTCTCAATACCATCTTCAAAATCTGTATGTTTCAACGTCCATACAAAAACTGCACTATGTTTTTCTAGGAATCTATAAAAATCTTCATTTAATTGATTAATATCTTTACTGTTTGTCGAATCTACAGAAATATTCCTTGTAGCTGATTCGCCTGCAGTATTGACCGTAAAAACAGTATCTTCTTTCTTATCAGGAAAAGCAATTTCTTTAAACTTCAACTCTGTACTCCAGGATGGAACTACTTCAATTTTATCAAGGAAACTTAAATCAGATATAATGGATCTTGACATTTCAGAATTTTTGGATAACAATTCTGTAATTTCCTGTGTATAAAAATCCCAACCCGCAAAATTCTCAGAGAGAGGTTTTATACGAGCATAAATGTCAGAAATAGAATCTATTGAATCAAATGCAAGAGAAGTTCCCATTATACTTTTTCGCTAAAGTAGAAGTCCATAAAATTAGTACAGAATACTACTGCCTTTGAAAAGAAATCACATACAGCGGTTTTATTAAAAACATATTTGGGATCAACAAATGTATTTATGTCAAAATCCATCATATATGATTCTTGGATGGAATTGACTCCATTCACGACAACTAAAGAGTTTGCGGTGTAGAATTTTGATAAATAGTTTAATTTTATTTCCTTGTCATTAATATCTTCAACTACACGAAATACTTGTGAAAAATCACAATTGTCAACAGAAGATCCCTTGAAAGAATTTTTACTATATATCTCCTTTATAAAATCAACAAACAAATTTTTCTCCCCAACCCACTTAAATGTAGGTGCTATAGCAATGCGTGAAGAATCCTGTTTTGAATAGTCGATGATTCTTTCAAATAATCGTGTACATTTTTCCGCGAAATCTTTAACAATCTCTGGTGAATAATCAATACCTGCCTCAACTATAAAGTCAACCTTTTGTTGCTGAAAAATAAGTCTGGATTTATTATCAGGAGAAAAAATGAGCCATTCGATAGGAGGCATTAACGCTCCTTTGATTGGGGGAGCAAATTGATTTACAGAAGGTATGAAACCAGGAAGTATCTCAAATAGGCTATTAACAAATGTCCATTCAAAAGGTATCAATGGAATAAATATACTACCACGTAAACCTTCAATTTTGAAAATTGGCTTCATAAACACTCACTTTTAAGAATTTGACAATCAATTATAGCATCTTTCTCGATGAGAATTCGTGCATTAGCAAATTGCAAATATAGTTTTTTATTTGGAGAAATGCTAAATTATAATGACAATAACAGCGTATTCAAACATTATTTAATAATTATTAATATAAAATTTGGTTAAGTTATGTCTGTGAAATGCATTTGCCATATATTATCCCAACCGAATGTTTTTGGATTTTTACTATGTTTTTTGATGAAACCAAAGAGTAACGTGAAAATGGTGGAGACAAAAGGATTCGGTATTCACAAAATGTTTGTGTCGAAGAAAGACCGTTATCTGCCGATGCCAAACTATGATAAGAGTGATTACGATTGACAAACTATGGTGAGATCTGTTATCTGACGTACTATCTGACAAACAGAAAAAGGGGAAAGTCGGAAATATGTTGACCAAGATAAGAGAAGAAAAGATTATCATCAACGAGACAAAGGGCAATGTGTCTATATGGTCGCTCTTAAAAACGAAATAATAAGAACATTTTAAGAGGGGAATTAAAAACGATTTTAAGCGAAAACGGTCCAATTTCCCTTTATTTAGGTATTTCTCGACAAGAAAATTTGCGTGACGTTAAGCGAACTTACGTAAGATTTAGACGAGAATAGACGGACTAGTGCATGATTCCAAGCCCGTCTATTCGCATTAAAAGAGATGTCTAAATGCCCAATCCACGTTTCTTGGTGCCATTCCAATTGGTCAACTCGTCTGCGTTACCATTGCTGCCTCCAACAGACTGGCCACCTGTTGATAGTCTCATTTCTGATGCGAGTTGACCTATACGTGTAACGGCAATATCCCATTGAAACCTTCCAATTTCTCCAACTAAAGAGTCTGCCATATCTGTAATACTGCATGCAGCCTTCTGACGGTCGGACTCGACATGAGGATCAAGACTGCTAAGATGACATTGGGCGATGATACCCTGGCCAATAGTTTGCTCCACATCACGACTGAAAATAGATGCTGTACTATGGGCCCAATCTGCCAGAGCCTGGGCTGCTTTCTTGACGATGGTATGGAGATAGTTCCAATGCTCGTATGCCTCTGATGCCCCACATATTCGAAGAAATCGCTCCATATCTGAGAGTCGATTTTCTGCCTCATTGGCTCTCTTTTCTTCGAAATCACCTCTCATAGTCTGCTCTTGTGCTTTCCGTTCAGCAGCATCTGCCCTACTTTTCTCACGGGCTACGGCTCTTTCGTCGAGCTCCGAGATACGTTCTTTCATAGTCCTATTTTCATTGTCCGTCTTAGCTGCTAAAGCAATCTTTTGTTGGACGTTGAGATACATCTTCTTGCCGACATCGTTGATTTTCTTCTTGTGCAGTTTCGAGACACTGAGCAACTGGCTCTGAAGGGTGGTTATAATCTCCTTAGCCTTGGCATTGCGTTCCTTCTGCCATTCCTCACGCTTAAACATGGGAACGGGGGTGTTTATCTCTTTATCAAGTCGTGCCAATGTCATATTGATAAGGTCTTTGACGGTCAACGGCTCCTTTGAACCTTGGAGTGAGAATGTCATCTCTGCAAATGGCACCGCCTCCAATTTCTCTTCAGGTACACTGGTTGCAGAAAGCAATTCATCAATAGCTTGCTGGAGTTTGATCAGTTTGCTGTTGCCTGCCTCAATGGCTTTCTGTATCTGCTTCGACTCCGTTTTCTTGCGTTCCGTGTATTCTGCGGCCTTCCTGGCACGTATGGCTTCTTGCTCTGCCTTGAAAGTATGAGCATCGCGCCATTTCTTGTCACTCTTCTTACCGCGCTCCATTTTTAGGGTCTTAGCCAGCATGTCCTGAAGTTCCGACATGTCATGACGGTTTAGATTGATGCACTGGCCTGTCTCATGGTTAGTCCAATCGAAGACGTAATGAGCATGGTAGTTCCATAAAAAGATTGTCGAACCTTCTGGGCTGGCGAGATACTTCCCTTGCTGATGATCCTTGTCTGTTACCAGATGCTCATGTCCTTCGTCAAGATGGGCATAGATGGCTTTTGTCTTGATACCCCAACGCTGCTCAATCTGATCAGCAAGTGATTTCATCTGCTCCATTGACGTACTATCTGTGATGACGGCTACACCTTCACGGATAGGCTCTGAGTTCTTCGGCATCTTCTTGGGCTTCGACAAGTCCGGTTCCCATACAGGCACGACTTTGGGGAGTCCTGAAATTGGGTCAACTATTGGGTTACCCGTCTTCTTGTCGTAAGCTGGCATTGTCAATTGTTTTCCGTCTTCACCAAGTTTTGCTTTTCGGCAAAAATGCTTAGCCGAATAGCGTTCCTTGGCCTTACGGATCTCGTCAGCCACAGACTTGAAGTCATTGGCCTCCCAGCTCATGTTGAGATATGAAAACTCGCGTTGAATATGCTTCATTTCCTTTTCGCGCCTGTTGTGCTTCTCGGCACCATATTTGGCAGTGCAAATATGTATAGATGTTTTTTTACCCATATTGTATAAAATTAGAAAAGATATAATTCCGTTTTATTGTAATTCAGAAGATGCCTTGGCGGCACACTTCTGACGAGAGAGTCCAGGGAGAACGTTTCTCCATGGTCGGGTTCTTAGGGCAGAAAGTCCTAAGCGGGGGTCTGGGGAGGGTCACTCCAGCGGTAGGGCTCGAAGGGGAGAAGCCGCTCCCCTCGCGGTACTTAGGCAGAGCCTGAGCGGAGTCCAGAGAGGTCACTCTGGCACACAAGGGTTGGTATAACCCTTAGTGTGCTACCTGATTTCCGTTGGAAACAGTCGGGCTGCGCACCATAAGATGCAGGACGGCTTGTAATGACGGGATGAAGGTAGAAAACTCGCGACGCGATAGGCAATCGCAACTCTGTTGCGTCGGAAGGGGGTATAGGGGGCAGCATTGCCCCCATAACGGCCAGTACCTTATTGATGCAGACTTGCATTGGGTTGCGGTGTCCTGAACGATGGATTCTTGTAGGGAAGAATAAGCATCATCTCATTGAAACGGTCTGCTATCCTATCGCCATAGGTTGCTCGTATCTGTGCAGGTGTCAGGTTGGTTGTGACCATTGTAAAGAGCATCCTGTTATAGCGATATGAAATCAGGTCGATTACAGGAGTGACACGATTGCCATAGTTCATCAGCGTCGGTTCCTCTTCACCAAGGTCATCGATACCAAGCATATTGGCATTTTGAATTTGTCGGTATTCTTGAGAGTCAACTTTAACTTGGTTATAGATGAACTTAGCACTCTCGACTCTCATTCCCCATGTGTCAAAAGTGGTATTACCATTCAAGGGGATTTTGAGACTTTTTATGAGATTCTGCAAAGCATACATCATAGAGCTTTTACCATTACCTACACCGCCACACAGCAATATACCGAATTTCGCAGTAGGCTCTGTGAACAATCTTGCTATCTGGACTATGTGACCTTGAAGTTCGTCACTATCGCCAAAAGTTCTGCCACGCTTCTCAACCTCAGCTTGCAAAGCTGCCTCAATATACAGGGCTGCTTCCTCTGTTGACATGGGGAACTTAACAAACCCCATTGTAGTCTTCCGGCCGGTTAGCTGAGATTTCAGCAGAGCCAGCTTTTCCATAACACTTTGATTCTTTTCCATGATTCTTGTTTTTATGATTATAGTTAATCCAATTGAATGCATATTGGCGGCAATCCGCTTCTTCTTTTCCCTTACATCCCTTTTGCTCCAGCATATCAAAGAAATCTGTGAGTTCTTGGCTCAGTGCTTCTGCATTGAGAATAATCCCATTCTTGGCAAGTTGCGATGACAAGACCTGATGCCAAGAACTATCATTCAGGAGTTTTGGTCTGAGTTCTGAAAAAGTCAACACAATATTTGAATTGGGCGAGGGAGAATTATCTTCTTTCACTTCTTCTTTATTGTTTTCTTCTTTTATATTGGAATGGGGCAACGATTGAGACAATTTTGGAGGTAACGACTTAGTCAACTCTAGTGTCAATGTTTGAGACAACGGAAGGGTTTGCGACATTTCCCCATCAGTACTTGTGAGACAGAGTGTGTACAAAGCAGGCTTGCCTTTGCCTTCTCCTTTGGAAAAGCCAATCAGTCCTCTCTTTCTCAGACCATCCCTTGCTTTCATTACGTTCTGCTTAGAAGTATTCAGCCGTGCCACCAGCATCTGGGTGCTGACCTTGAAAGGTGTCACCCAGTGCTGACGGTTGGCTTCATACAGCAGGTAGAAGTAGAGAACACTCTCACTCAGGGAGCACGGGTCGTTCTCGTTCTCAAACCAGAAATGGTTCATGTAGTCATAGATACCCATAGCCTTATACATTTATTATCGATGACTATACTTTGCCAACTTCCCAGACTTAATCAGCATATTAACTTCCTGCTTTGAATAGAGGTTCTTGCGCCCGACTTTCTGGCTCTTTAGGATGCCAGACTTCTCGATACGCCATAGAGTTGGATATGCGATATGCAGCAGGCTACATATCTCGTCACGATCATAGAAGCCTTCATCTTCAGGCTTCTCCACAAGGTTGCCAATGTTCTTTTCATTGAGGCATCGGCTGACAGTTCTATAGATAATGTCCTCGAACTGTTCTTCGTTAAGTACTACTATATTTTCCATAAATCTTTTGAAATTAAAATTCTGGCTGCAAAATTATCCCAAAAAATTTACGGAAATAAAAAGGGGAAACGGACTGCGCCCGCAACATATTGAACAACAATACATTGCGGACGCAGCAGGGGAAATGGTCAGGGGAATGCGAGGGGATAGATTCCCGTCAAAATATCATTGAAATAGGAAGTAGAACTCTTTTTCAAGCCCTTTTGTGTCTTTCAACTTCGATGGTTTGTACTCAGGATTGTACTCACAGCCAACAATCTGACAGAAATATTTGTACCAGTCGCTAAAAGAGTGTGGTTTCAATCTCTGATTCATTTTATCGCTATTATAAATAAGGTGGGCTATTCTAGCATATTCCAAAACACTTCTAGTTTTGGCCCTATCAGTCAAACTATCTTCAAGTTTCTCGTAATAATTGATGTTGCCTTGACCAACGCCTTTGAAGGGAGCTGAGAAATGTTCAGCAAATTCTTTCGGAAGATGATAACTGTTTATCTCATTTCGTAATGATTCCACCTTCTCCTTGAAATCGTTTTCAAGGTCAATAACAGTCGGCATCTTGCCAAATTCATCCATTAAGAGGTCTGCGTTGTAGAGAATTCTACGTTTGATTTCTTTCTTCTGTACATCATTGAACACTCTGCTGTCAAACGAGTCAGTCAAGAGATTGACGCAATAGATGTATTCAAGTCCTATGCGGCATAAGAATCCTTCGTATCTCTCGGCATTACTTGGGTGAGTGATACCATATTTCACAAGCAGGTTCAAATAGGTAGCCTTTATTTTCTTGATATTGCACAACTCGGACATATTGATGGTGTATTTCAGAAAATCATCACCTATCATGTTTAGAATTACTTCAAGATTTACATAATTGCTATAGTATAGGGCACGAACCTCTTCATTTACCTTCTTCACCTTCACATACATGTCATTATGAACTATTTTGGTTGACATGAACGCATAGCGCTTATAGTATTCAATAAACTGATGCTCTATATCAACCCTTTACTGAGCGGTCATTGATTTCAATTCCGACTCGCAAGGAAAGTTATCAGGCATAAAGCCCATATCCTCAACAGTTACCTTTACCTCCTTCAGATTCGCTACAAATTCATCCCATAAGGGTGTTCCTATTGTCATAATGTGTTATCCTATAATCTTTATTAACTACGAAATTTTTGCAATATTTCCCACTTTTTGTGGATTTGCGTTATCTTATCTCGACATGTTTACATGCATCGCAATCTCTGTTGTAACTCCTGAATCCGCTGCATCAGATGATCAAAATCCAATGACCTCCCATAAATGAAGTATCGCTGCATATTGGAATAATCATGGCGCCAGTCATCCTGAACATTCTCTGGGGGGAGGATATTAATGGTGTCAGGGTGATGTAATGAATAGTCCACATATCTTATCGCATAGTAGGCTTGTCGATGTTCGATGATGGTATTATATAATGTTTTGTACGCCAAAGCAGATTTGCCAAACTCAGAATCCATAAGGCGCTCCAAATCATAAAGATGGCGGGACATTCTCATACTACGCGGTTTGTCTTTCTGGAACTCTTCTGCAAGCAGGAATATCTTTTCCAAGAAAGTGCGGGTAGGTACTACGGTCTTGATTCGACACACTGCATCCGTATCATCATCAGGAAATGTCTCGCATATAAGTGAACGTATTTCACGTTCCTCAACTGGCTCGTCCATAGAGAGACAGCTTATCTCTATCTTCACCCTGGGCGGGATGTAGTCAATCTTCCGAGAGAGCAGACTGTCGTAGTGAAGCAGAATGACGGTTGGATCTTTGTCGCTATCAATAGGAATAAGTTCACCTTGCCTGTTTTCTGTATGAGTGACGTTCTCTATCTGGTAGCCTGTGATACCCATGGCTTTTAAACGTTCATCAAGTTGACCTGACAAAGTGCTTTGGATATAGGCTCTCGACAACTTGCGCAGCTTATCGCGTTGACTTTTGTTGGACTTATTGACGCCAAAGAATGAATGGCTGATAGCCAAGTCAATATCTTCAGAAAACCTTTCTATCAATCCCCAGCCTTTGCTGAGACTGGTACCGCCTTTGAATATCAAGCTTTCTGCACAATCCGTCTGGAATAGTGCCTTTAATGTGACACTAACCCACCAGTCTTTTTCTATTGCCGCCTGTCCAATACCAGTATGACTCTCTTCAGTCTTCTCCAGCATGTATGAACGGTCGGTATCGTTATTGTTTATCCAAAGTATCTGTTTCATTACCATTCTTTTTTATAATAGGTGAAAGAATTTTTCGCATCCATATAGGAACCAACATCAAATCTTGGCGAAGTTTATCCTGTTCTGGTTCCTTTCGAATAAGCTTTCTTATTTGAGTTAATTCTGTTTCTCCAACATTATCTTTTCCTAATGCTTTAAGAGCTTGAACAAGATAAGCCATAAGTGTAGTTTGATAGGCAAAATTGCGAGGAACACCACGTTTGAAAACGATCGTCTGATTACCAAGTTTTATCGTCCTTCCACTACTAACTGCCAAAAATGTGTAGCTCATTGGTACCTGCGTCGATAGCCCCAATTCATTAAGGGCTGTTTCTCCAACTGGAAGAATCTTTGTGTTGTCGCGCTTCGCAATACTCTCAGCAATCTGGGTAACAGAAGGTTTAACAGCACCAAACCTACTCATCTTTGGCCTATAGTATATGCCTTGCCCCAGCTTGAGAATTAGGTTCTCTTCAACGAGTTTTGCCAGCACATTACCCACAAATTCGGCATTGTATTGTGGAAAGTCTGTCCTGAAAACAACATTTCCAGGTGGAATCTCTTCGATGATTTGTTTTAGTGGCTTATCCTCTATCATACCTTTGAAATTTTTGCAATATTTCCCACTTTTTTGCGCAAAAGTACTATTTTTGTCTCATCCAAACAAACATTTTCAGATATAATTGTCGAATTTAACACTTTTACTTATAGTTGAAAGTTGAAATCGCCTTAACGTTTTTCTACTTGTCAGCCTGTTTTTTCATTGCTTCTCGTGCGGCCTTAATCTTATCACCAACCCTTTGGGCCTGCTCCGATATTCCTATGCGGATGTAGCCCTCAAAGTTCTTTTGCGACTCATGGCCTGTGATACTACGAAGTTCCAGGTCTGACAGCACACCTAACTTATATAGATTAGTGGTTCCGCTTCTTCGTGCAGTATGTGAGCATATCAGCTCATATTTTGCACGAATAACCTCACCATGCTTGTTCCGTTCCCAAAGAGGTGAACCATTTCGCATCTTTGCCAGCTTGTCCAGTTTGTGAAACCATTTGCGTTCGTTTTCTGTGAATTTAATACCTTTGGCTTTCTTATCCAATAGCTTTTCATAGGTGTTTTCCGACCGCTTTTCTACGCTCGTTAATACCGTTACGTATTTCTCACAAAAAGACGGTACTGTTTTTGATAACTCAGCACCCACAGCTTTAATCTTCAGATTCATTTTCTGAACATCAATATCCGGGAACTCATAGTGATACTTATCACAGAGTTCATAGACGCGGTCATCGAAAATAGGCACTTCTACCTTCTTTCCTGTTTTCTTCTGTGTTAATGTAATCAGTCCACTTTTATTATAGGTGATGAAATTCTCTTCCCGTAACTTGCAGTAGTCGCTATAACGCTGGCAACTAAAGTAGCCCAATAGGAAGATGTCACGAACTATCTCATTCTCGCCAGTCAGTTCCATGTCGTACATGGCATTTATTTCTTCGTCTGTCAAGTATATCTCAGCCCGTTTTTCTATCTCTTTTACCGCTCTGTCTTTCCACACTCTTAGGGAAACGGCATTTTTATTATACCCCTCCATAGCTGCAAGGTTACAGAGTTTACGGAAGCAAGAAACCTTTTTGTTGATGGTGTTCGGCATATATCCTTGTTTCTGAAGATAAAGAGTAAATCTGTCTGCAAAAGGTTTGTCAATATCTTCAAAAGAAATATCTTTCTTACAATACTCCTTTAGATTCTCCCCAAAAGCTTTCCACACAACAACTGTGCCAGGAGAATAATCCGAATTGTTGCCATGACGAATGGATCCATCAGAAATTCCTGCATAGAAATAATCAAAGAAGCCCAAAACCGTTGTCCTTGATTTTGCTGTAACAACCTTTGCAGCTTGCTGGATTTCCTCTACCGTTCCATTAACAACCCGTGACAAGGCTTGTTCCAATACATTCTTATCCTCCTTGGATTGCACCTTGTTTTCGGCATAAAGCACATCAATGGTTTTCATTACTTCCACCTGTAGATTATGAACCCGTACACCTTCATCCGTTCTCTCATACCGTTGCATAGCCGAAAGACTTTTCTGAGCTTTCACCCATTCTTTAACGTCAACCATTATACCGGTACTCACACAAAACAGAATTCCCTTACGTCGAGTTCTGACATATAGGGGAGCCTTACCTTCATTTTTGTTAGTTCTCAAAAAGAATTGCGACATATTATTGTAATTTTGACGGTGCAAAGATACATATTTTCTTCGAAAGTTGTAGCCAATTTGTAGCCAATTTTTGAAAGTTGTCGAAATTTTAACTTTTGAAAACTTTTCTTCTTAGACTTGTAACTAACTATATTTCAGTTTCTTATAATTTCTAAAGATTTCTATTAATTTCATCTTTTTGAATCCAAGCCCATCCTGAAGCGCCTTAAGAATCAAGGAGTTACGAGAAATCGCAACTCCTTTTTCTTTTCCATCTGAACAAATTTTGGTTTTCTATTTACCTTTTTTTAAGTATCATCTCATATTTTATCGTGACATTCAGAGATATTACGGCAAGTATTTTAAGGGGTATCATAGCATATCTAAAATAGAAATATAGAAAAACGACCAGATTACATTTGCCGAAATCTTATCTGACAATCCATTCAAACAACCCGGCTGCATTGTCGTCGGGCAACTCCACCTCCAAGCGCAAGGCGCGTGTCTTGACAGGATTGAAGTTTACGGTACAGGCTGCGCCTTTGTCAACGGGATAGTTGTCGGCCCCACTAACAGGTTGCCACTGTCCTTGGGCATCCTGATAGAGGATGCGCCAGGACTTGGGCACTCGGCATCCACCCCAGGGACCATCATCATACCAATAGACGGTAGCACTCTGTACGGTTGATTCCTGCGGAAACTCGTAGGCAAGCCACTCGGTGCATGCCTTCTTAGGCCACCAATGGGTATAGGGAACAGAGCGGTCGTTTTCGTCTTTGGGCACAAGACGGTCGTTGATGGATGACAATGCAGGCACTTCTGACGAAGTGGTTACCTTGCTCTGACTGGCCAGTGTGGCAGGTTGTGAGGGATTGGTAGCATTCAGGTCCTGCGGCAGCCACACGCGCATCTTTCCACTACCACGATGACACCATGCGTAATAAGGGATTAAAGTCAGCTTCTGGTCCTGAGCCTCCAGTCTGCCCTGTTTGTTGAAGTTGAGCGTCTGGGCATCGGTGACGAGTGTCTGTATCGCGGTGCCGGCTATCTCCCCTTTACCGAGGACAAAGTGCGGAGCCTGATTAAGCAACGCGCCCATGATGTCAAAATTATTGTCAGGATGTTCGGCACAATAGACCAACGGACCACGTTCCACGCTCACCATACCACGGTCGGCCTCCACCTTATTATTGGCACGAACGGTTCGAGCCTCCATGTCAAAATGAATCTGCACCTTGTCGCCCTTCTTCCACTTACGACTGATGGTATAATAGCCATCAGCGGACATGCTGCCGACTACAGAACCGTTTACCGTAATAGTATAGCCGAGACGTTTGTTGTCGGAATACTGATAAAGATTCGAGGGTACCACCTGATTCCTCACCCATCCTGGAACACGAATCTTCATCGCGAATTGTCCAGCAGTATTCTGATCTACCGTCACCACGATATCACCATTCCAAGGGTATTCCGTTGCCTGACTCAGCACTACTTTTTTACCAGCGACACTGAGGTTGCCTTTGTTGGAGAGGAAGAGGTTTACATAGACGTTGCGATCCTTCACGGCATAGACATATCCTGGCAGTGAGGGGATGAAGCGGCAGATATTGCTCGGACAACAGGCACAACCGAACCAAGCCTGACGCTGGTGCTGTCCCATCGACTCCAAAGGGTTCGGATAGAAGAAACCATTTCCTTGAAGTGAGACACCGCTAATCAGTCCGTTGTAGAGTGTACGCTCCAACACATCATAGTATTTTGAATCGCCGTGGAGCAGAAACAGACGATAGTTCACATACACGTTACCTATGGCCGCACAGGTCTCGCAATAAGCACTCATATTAGGCAGTTCGTAATTCTTGCCAAAAGCCTCCCCGTTGGAGGTAGCGCCGATACCGCCTGTGATATAAAGCTTTTTCGTTACGATATTGTCCCAGATGGCATCGATGGCCTTGATGTAGTCCTTATCGCCTGTCAAGGCAGCCACATCAGCCATACCGGCATACATATAGGCGGCACGTACCGCATGACCCACAGCCTCATCTTGTTCGATGACGGGCTTGTGAGCCTGCGAGTAATCATGTACGATAGTCGTCTTTCCCCGATAGTCGAGGAAGAACTTAGCCTCGTCGAGATATTTCTTGTCACCTGTCACAAGATACAACTTTGCCAGTGCCATCTCAGCTATCTGATGACCAGGCACCACACAAGCCTGTCCGGGATTCGGTCCCACCTCACGGCAAACACAGTCGGCATACCGAATGGCAATATTGAGGAACTTACGGCTGCCCGTGGCCTGGAAGTGAGCAATGGCCGCCTCCACCATATGACCGAGGTTATAGAGCTCATGACTCAAGTCCTCCTCCTTGCTCCATCGTTTGTCGCCAGCCCACTCATGAGGTTCCTTTGGATTCTGGGTGCGAGCTGTGTAGAGGTAACCGTCAGGCTCCTGTGCCGAGGCTATCACGTCAAGCACGGAATCAATATACTGCACTAACTTCTTGTCAGGATAGGTCTGTAGGATGTACGAGGCACCTTCAATGGTTTTATAAGGATCAGTATCATCGAAAGAGAGTCCCTCCACCTTGAACACCTTTGATGGATCCTTCAAATGTTGTGCGGCATTCGAAAAGTTGGTGTATCGCCCTGTCTCCTCACATTTTGAGAAAGCAAGTGGAATGGTCACTTTACGACTGGTTTCGAGACGCTGTCCCCAGAATGTGCCCGGGGTCACCTTTACACTTGTAAACGGCACGGGGTTAATGGGGTAACCATGTGCAGAAGTTTGTTTCTTCTCTGCTGAGGCAGTGATTGTCATACCTACCACCAGCATGATAGTCAGAATTCTTTTCATATCGATATTACTGTTTTATTAGTTTCAAAAGGAAGCCACCCCCAGAGGCGAGCTGGAGCCTTATCTGCCCACCAGATACAAGTGACGTTGTTTCTACCTGGTAGTCCTCAGCGTTGTGATTGGCATTGATACCGTCGGTTACGATGGTAGCCCGATAGGCTGTGCCGGCAGGAAGGAAATCGAGTGAGAGCATGATTTCCCTTTCGTCCCAGTTGGTTTGACCAGCCACATACCAGTCGTTGCCTCTGCGGCGGGCGGTCACGATATAACTGCCCATCTTACCTTGAAGGATCCTCGTTTCCTCCCATGTATCGGGAATAGAGGTGATGATGTTCACGTATTCCGGTTCCTGTTCATAGTTCGTGGGAGCATCACAGAGCATCGTGAAAGGAGAGTCGTGCACCACGTAGCACGCCAACTGATGACAGCGTGTTCCCATCGATACCGGATTCTCGTAGCATTCCACCCAGTTGGTTTTTGTCCCGTTGCGCATGGCCCCCGGCGTGAAGTCCACATTGCCTGCCATCATACGAATGAAGGGGAAGGTGACATCATATCTGGGCATGTCGGTTTCTTTCTTAGCCCAACGAGCCTCCTCCATTCCGAAAACACCCTCGTAGTTTAGAATATTGGGATAAGTACGGTTCATTCCTGTAGGGGTAAAGTAGCCATGATAATCCACGAAAAGATGATACTGCGCACAGGTCTTAGCCAATCTATCTGTCATCTCCACTGCCGTCTGGTCGTTACGGTCCAAGAAGTCGATCTTCCAACCTTTAATACCCATTCGGGCATATTTCTCGCAGGCTTCCACCAGATGTTCATCCAGCACGTTGAAGACTGTCCATAGAACGATGCCGACTCCCTTCTGCCTACCGTAGTCAATCAGAAGCTGCAAGTCGATGTCGGCTATCGGGTTCATGATATCTCCCTTTGCCGAGTCGTACCATCCTTCATCGAGCACCACATAGGGTATTCTGTTCTTGGAGGCAAAGTCGATATAATACTGATAGGTACGTGTATTGATACCCGCCTTGAAGTCCACCCCCTTCAGGTTCCAGTCGTTCCACCAGTCCCATGCCACCTTCCCGGGTTTTATCCATGAAGTGTCTCCAATTTGATTAGGCTTGGCGAGTGCATACACCAGATTGTTCACCGGCATCTCACAATCATTTTCCGTGATGGCCATCACGCGCCATGGATAGCTTCTCGCACCTGTCGATTTGGCAATGAAATGCTCGGTTTCATCGACGTAACTCATTCCCCTCCAAGGATAATAAGCCATCTTCTTGGGATACCTTGCAAAGGCTGCAGAGAGTGCTGCGCCACCTTGTGATTTCTTCAGAAATATACCCGGATAGGACCGGAGGTCGGATTCGAGGATCGTTACTTTCACGTCACCGCTTTGGATGGTGGCAGGCAGGAAAGCATATTGATCCTTTGCTTCTGAGAGCAATGTCTCTTCATATACATTTTGAAAAGCCATGGCGAAAGGTTTCTGGTAATTTGTTGAGTAGGCAAGCCATGCCTTGCTATGGTCAGGGAAAAGGAAGTCAGCGGTCTCATCCTCGATAATGGTTTCCTTCTTATTCGTGGTATAGAACCGGTAAGCCACACCCTCGTCATAAGCCCTTACCTGCAATCCGAAACCGCTACCCAGCTTCAAGTCCACCTGCCGATAGGTCATCGTCAATGATTGCTGGCGGTAGAAGGAAGCAGAGATGGTCTCGATGACCTTTGTTGTCCGGGCACTGCTGAACTGCACGTTCGACAGGGCAGACAGTCCCGCTTTCACCTTAACCACAGACTTATCATTGTGGGTGATGGAAAGGATGATTCCATTACTGACAGTGACCTTGTTCTTGCCATTAGGTGAGCAGACAGTATAGTCTTTAGCTGTCACTCCGTTACCCGCGATGAATAACAAGGTAACTATGGTTAGTAGTTGTCTGAGCATCATTTTCTATGATCTTTACTATTCTGCTGCAAAGATAGTTGTTTTCCATGATAACAGATAAAACAATTGTCCAAACTCTATAACAAAATCGTCCAAAAACACCCTTTGCACACAGGTTTGGATTATTTTTGCATTTTCTTGGACGATAGTTGCAGCCGGTCTCCTTCTTTTTATATTATTTTGCAGCGAAATCTAAAGATTATTACTAACAAAACAAACATAACTACAATGAAACAAAGAGCACTGTTCCAGATAAGTCTTACCTTGCTGGCACTCTTTACAAGTCCTTGGCTGCCTATCAGTAGCCTTTCTGCGAGTGGTATCAAGAAGACTGTCTCTGCTCCTATTCAAGAGGTGTCCTTCACACAGGTACACCTAAATGATGGTTTCTGGTCGCCGCGTATTGAAATCAACCGCACCGTGTCCATCCCCTCTGCTTTTCATGAGTGTGAGGTAAACGGCCGTTTCGACAATTTCGCCTTGGCAGCTGGACTCATTCAAGGAGAACACAAGGGCGATTTTTCCTTTGATGACACCGACCCATATAAGATTATTGAAGGAGCATCGTATTCACTGGCTGTACACTATGATGCAAAACTCGACCATTACCTTGACTCAGTGATTAACATCATCGCCCAAGCACAGGAACCTGATGGCTATCTTACTACTTGTGTTACTAATAAATGTACACGTCTGAGTGGATGGTGGGGCACCCATAAGTGGGAGAAGATCAACTCTCATGAACTTTATAACTCCGGTCACCTCATCGAGAGTGCCGTAGCTCATTATCGTGCAACAGGTAAGAAAACCTTCCTCAATGTGGCCATCAAGAATGCCGATCTTGTCTGCAAGACCTTCGGCCCCAACGAGGGACAGATTCACCGTCCTGGCGGCCATCCCATCATCGAGATGGCACTTTGCAAATTGTATAAGGTTACAGGCAACAAGAAATACCTCGACGGAGCCAAGTATTTTGTAGAGGAGACAGGTCGTTGTACCGACGGTCATAAGCCTAGCGAATACTCTCAGGACCACATGCCCATTCTACAGCAAGACGAGATTGTGGGACATGCCGTTCGTGCTGGTTACCTCTATTCGGGTGTGGCCGATGTGGCCGCACTGACGGGCGACAAGGCTTATTTCGAGGCATTAGAGCGTATCTGGGAAAATATGTCGTCTAAGAAACTGTTCATCACGGGTGGTATCGGCAGTCGCCCCCAGGGCGAAGGCTTCGGTCCCAACTACGAACTGAACAACCACACCGCCTATTGTGAGACCTGCGCTGCCATTGCTAATGTTTATTGGAACTACCGCATGTTCCTCGCCACGGGCCAGAGCAAATATATCGATGTTTGTGAGCGTGCTTTATATAATAATGTGTTGAGCGGTGTAAGTCTTTCCGGCGACAAGTTCTTCTATGACAACCCTTTGGAGAGCAACGGCGAGCACGAGCGCCAGAAGTGGTTCGGATGCGCTTGCTGCCCAGGCAACATCACGCGTTTCGTGGCCTCCGTACCTGGTTACATCTATGCCAAGCAAGGCAAAGATATCTTCGTAAACCTCTACGCACAAGGAAAAGTTCAGATTGGCAACATCGTACTTGAACAGGCTACCGAATACCCTTGGGACGGGAAGATCCGTATCAAAGTAGCAAAGGGTAGTGGCAAGTTCGCCATCAAGCTCCGCATCCCCTCCTGGTTGAAGGATTCCCCAACGAACAACGCTCTCTATACATATAACGAAAAAGCTTCTGCCTACACTGTCACAGTGAACGGAGTGACAGCAGGCGAGGAGGGTGAAGACGGGTATGTCAGCATCATCCGCAGTTGGAAAAAGGGAGATATCATCGAACTCGACTTCCCCATGGACATTCGTCGAATCATAGCTAACGACAATGCTGAAGACGACCGTGGTAAGATAGCCTTAGAGCGCGGTCCTATTGTGTTCTGTCTTGAAGGTAATGACCAAGCCGATCACAAAGTATTCAATAAATATATTCTCAACAGCGCACCCATCACTGCCCATTATGAGGCCAACCTCCTGAATGGCGTTATGGTGCTTGAAGGTGAAGCCAAGGAACTGCAGCAGGATGGAGAAATCAAGGACGTGAAATTCCGGGCCATCCCCTACTCTACTTGGAACAACCGTGGTAACGAGCAGATGGAGATATGGATTGCCAACACCCCAGCTATGGCCGTTGCCACTCCACTGCCTACAATCGCTTCGAAAGCTCAGACCTTCTGTAATCGGGGCCCCATCCAGAACGACGCCCCCGAGACGGCCCCCGTTGATTCCTGGGCAGGCGGTACCAACGACCAGTGGGAACCCCGCCGTAGCAGTGACAACTCGAAGCCCTACCACTATTGGTGGCTCAAGCAAGGCACTACCGAAGCCATCACCTATCAGTTCGACCAGGAATACGAGGTAAGTAATGTACAGGTGTATTGGCTCGACTTCGACCACTACGATGGCAATTTCCGCACCCCCGAATCGTGGACGCTCTATTATAAGGATGCCCAAAATGAGTGGCAGGAGGTAGCAGACCACACTCCTTACACCGTGGCCAAGGACTGCTACAACAGTGTCGACTTCGCCCCTGTGAAGACCACGGGATTGAAGATTCTCGCCAAACTGCGTAAGGGTGAGTCGGGCGGTGTACTCGAATGGAAAGTGAACAAATAACTTACAATAAATAATAACATTAACAAACCTAAAAACAAAATTGGTATGAAGAAACATTTTCTATGTTTACTTTTGCTGAGCGGGGCAGGCTTTGCCTATGCAGCAGAAGACGTATCGACTGACGTTGCTGCTGTCACTCAGCAGAGCGTCACTGTGAAGGGTGTCGTTAAGGATGCAAATGGAGAGCCCATCATCGGCGCCAGCGTCTTTGAGAAAGGCACCAGCAATGGTACTGTTACCGACTATGATGGTAATTATTCTTTGAAGGTTGCTAACAGTAATGCAACCATCGTTGTTAGCTACATTGGGTATGTAACCCAAGAAGTTAAGGCTGGAAGTGATGTCGTTCTTCAAGAAGACAATGCACTTCTGAACGAGGTGGTAGTTATCGGTTATGGCACCCAGCGCAAAGCTGACGTGACCTCTGCCGTGGCCTCTGTAAAGGCCGAGGACTTCAACGCTGGTAAGATTGGTGACGCCGCCGAACTGGTGAAAGGTAAGATTGCCGGTCTGACGGTGGTGAACTCCAGCGGTGACCCGAAGGCCGGTTCTTCTATCCGCCTGCGTGGTATCACCACTTTGGTGGGCAGCCTCACTCCACTGATTCTGGTAGATGGTATTGAGGGTGGCCTGAACACAGTGGCTCCCGAGAACATTGCCTCTATCGATGTGTTGAAAGATGCCTCTGCAGCCGCTATCTATGGTACGCGTGGCGCCAATGGTGTGATTCTCATCACCACCAAAACCGGTAAACGCGACACTCCAGCTCAGGTTACTTATAACGGTTATGCCTCGTTCTCGAAGTGGAGCAAGAAACTTGACTTCATGGACACTCACGACGTAATCTATGGCAAGACGGCTCAGGAATATTTAGGTTACGATACCGACTGGCTCGCAGGTGTCACCCGCAAGGCTGGTTTCAAACACAACCATGACCTGAGCATCAGCGGCGGTTCGAAGAACTCGGCCTATTCTGCCAACATCTCCTACGCCAAGGAAGAGGGTATCATCCGCGAGACATCCAACGAGAACTTCAAAATGCAGATGGACTACACACAGTTCATTTGGAACGACATTGTGAAGTTCAACTTCAATGCCCTGGTGACCCGTCAGAAATACACCAACGACAATCTGAACGGCTACTCTCATACTAACCCCTATCGCCAGGCACTCATCCACAACCCCTCGGAGCCTCCCTATAACGAGGACGGCTCGTACTACGAGAACTTCAACAAACTGCAGTATTACAACCCCATTGCCCTCATCAACGAGGCCTTTGGTGACACCCGCATCCGTTTCTCACAGTTGGTGGGCAACGTAACCGTGGAGCCTATCAAGGGATGGAAGACCAACCTGATGATTTCTTGGGGCGAGACCGCTGCCACCAGTGAGGACTGGACCAGTCCGCTGCATCAGTCGCTCGTGCGCGAGGGATGGAACGGTGCCGCCAACAAGAGCGAAGGCAACTCAGTGAGCAAGAACCTGGAACTGACCACCCGCTACGATGCACAATGGGGCGAGCACCGCTTCAACAGCATCGTGGGCTACAGCTATCTCTTCAAAGAGAACGACGGCTTCAACGCCGGCAACCAGGACTTCTCCACCACTGCTTTCCTGTGGAACAACCTGGGCAATGGTACGTTCATCAACGACAAGGACCACCACGCCTGGATGGGCAGCTACAAGAACGACAGTAAGTTGGTAGGTTTCTTCGGTCGTATCAGTTATGGCTATGCCGACAAATACAATGCTCTGGTTAGCATCCGTCATGAGGGTAGTTCCAAGTTCGGTGCCAACCACAAGTGGGCTACCTTCCCCTCGGTTTCCCTGGGCTGGAACATCATGAACGAGGCCTTCATGGAAGGCACCCGCTCTTGGCTCGACAACCTGCGTCTGCGTGTGGGCTATGGTGTGACGGGTATCACCCCGGGCGACAACTATCTGGCTCAGAACATCTATAAGTTTGCCGATTATGGCGACGTGCTCTCCATGGACGGCAAGTGGATCAAGACGCTCGAGGTTGCCCAAAACCCCAACCCCGACCTGAAATGGGAGGTGAGCAAAGAATGGAACTTCGGTCTGGACTACGGTTTCCTAAACAACCGCATCCACGGTTCATTGGATGTATATGTGAAGACCACCAACGACCTGCTCTTCTGGTACAATGTGCCTATGCCACCAAACCTCTATAGTTCTACACTGGTTAACGTGGGCGACATGCGCAACACGGGTATTGAGCTGATGATTGAGGCCATTCCCGTCATGACCAAGGACTTTGAGTGGACTACCACGCTGACCGCCTCACACAACAAGAACAAACTGCTCAAACTGAGCAATGACCTATATGAGACCGACAACTTCCATGAGGAGGGCGGCATCAGCGACCCCATCAGCACCGAGACCCACTGCATGGAGGTGGGCAAGCCTCTGGGCGACTTCTGGGGACTGAAGTTTGTGGGCTACGACAAGGACGGCTTTGCCCTTGTGGAGGCCAGTGACGGTAATGGTGGCTGGACGGTGAAGCAGTTCAACGCCAACCTGAACAACCTGGAGAACCGCCAGCGCTTAGGTAGTGGTACCCCGAAGGTGATTCTCGGATGGGGCAACACCTTCCGCTACAAGAACATCGACCTCTCGATGCAGTTCACCGGTCAGCTGGGCTACAAGATCCTGAATGCCTCGCGTTGCTTCTACGAGAACAACTCGATTGCCTACAACCGTCTGAAGACCGCTGCCGACCTGCACCCCGCCATCAACCTCGACGGCACACCTTACATTGACCCCGAGACAGGTCAGCAGAAGATGGTGACCATGTCGCAGGCTATGGGACAGGGTTTCTGGAGCGACCACTTGGAGAACGGCGACTTCCTGAAACTGAGCAATATCACGCTGGGTTACACCTTCACTCCGAAGGGTGCTCTGAGCAACTACATCAAGAAGGCACGTATCTATGCCAACGCCACCAACCTGTTCTGCATCACAGGCTACACAGGTATCGACCCCGAAGTAGATAATTACTTCATGGCTCCCGGTATCGATGACCGTGACAAGTATCCTGTGACCCGCAACTTTACTGTTGGACTTTCACTTAGCTTCTAAAGAAGAATTGAAGGATTAAAGAATTGTAAAATTGAAGTCAATTATGAAAAAGATATTCAACAAGGTTCTGATTGCCTTTGCAGCAGGAAGCATCAGCCTTTCATCCTGTACAGATCTTGACGAGACGCTCTACGACCGCCTCAACGAGACCAACATCGACCTCGCCAACGAGACCGACCTGAGTTTGCTGCTCGGTGCTGCCACAGCACAATATCGCTATCTGGTAGAAGACTGGTTTGGCATGTATCACGCCCTCGAGGAGTGTACCGACCAGTATATGGTTCCTGCCCGCGTGGGTGTGGGCTGGGGCGACGCCTACATCAACCTGCACAAGCACAATTGGGGTCCCAACGTCGACCAGGTGTATAATCCTTGGCAGATTGCCTACCGCGGCATTGGTTATGCCAATAAGGTGATCGATGCCATCGACCCTGAGAATCCTGCCACGAAGACCAGTCTGGCACACGCCCGCTTCTTCCGTGCCATGTTCTACTATCATATGTTCGACATGTTCCGCAATATCCCCCTGCAGACCACCCAGAACGTGGAGCCGGGTTATCTGCCCCAGCAGGTGAGTCCCCAGGAGATGTTCAATTTCCTCGTGGAGGAGTTCACCGCCGCCAAGGAGAACTTCGGCGACGACGACTTCTACGGCTACGGCAACAAGTATGCCTGCTCTATGGCACTTGCCAAGCTCTATCTCAACCAGAACGTCTATCTGGGCACCTCGGGCAACGAGGGCTACGAAAAGTGTCTGGCAGAGGTGGAGAGCATCATCGCCTCGGGCAAATACAGTCTGGCACCCACATATAAGGCCAACTTCACTGAAGACCAGTCCAACAACCCTGAGGCCATCTTCGTGGTTCCTGGCGACCGCACCCACACCGTGCAGTTCGGTTTGCAGAGCTACTGTTTCCCGCAGTCGGGTCTGGCAGCCTACGGCAGTACTGCAGCTGGTTACAACGGCTCGTGTGCTATCCCCCAGTGGATTCGTACTTATGATGAGGCCGACCAGCGTCTGACCGACACCTGGGCTGGTGGTCCGCAGTATAATGCCCTGAAGCAGGGTGACAACTACATCATCAATGGCGACAAGGACAACCCCATCATGTTTGAGGCCGACGACTGGACTGGTACTGGCATTCTTACCTACAATATGAACGTACACTCCATCGACAACCCCGGCGCTTACCAGCAGGAGGGCTACCGTCTGCACAAGTACGAGATTATTGGTGGTACCAACGACGGAACCACAGCCGATGCCGTGACCATTTTCCGTTATGCTGATGCGCTGATGATGAAGGCAGAGTGTCTGTTGCGTCTGGGCCGTGACAAGGAGACTGCAGCCCAGCTCGTTACTCAAGTACGCCAGCGCAGCTTTGGTTCCAATGTAGCCAAGGCAACCCGTACCGTGGCCGACCTTGAGGGTGGCTCAGTCTATCAGTATGGTCACGATGAATATACTGTTCCTGAAGGCTCTACAGCCGGCTACACCGACTGGTCGAACCACATCACTACCTACGAGGGTGGTGCCGATATTGAACTGGGTGGTTTGCTCGATGACCTTGGCTGGGAGTTCTGTTGTGAGATGCACCGCCGTCAGGACTTGATCCGCTTCAAGATGAAGGACGGTCGTAATGTGTGGAACGGTAAGTCTTGGTTCTGCAAGGATGCTACCACAAGCGACCACTGGAACATCTTCGCCATCCCCAACGATGTGATGAAATCGAATGTTGACATGAAGCAGAATCCTGGTTATTCCAGCTCAGCAGAATAATAATTGATAATTGACAATTGATAATTGACATATCAAAAAGTTCAATGTTCAAAGTTCAAAGTTCAAAGTTTATAAAGAAAAAACGATTATGAAAAAGATATCATATATTCTTAGCGGACTGCTGATTGCCGGCTCTTCTGCCCTTTTCTGCAGCTGCGGAGACAATACAGATTTCTGGGGACCTCACACCCTGACAGACGACGAGATTGCAGAGATGGCCCGTCAGGACTCCATCAAGCAAGCTCAACGTGAGCGCATCGACGCCGACCTGATTCTGGAATACACGGTGGAGTTCTATCTCAGCGCTAATTCCTACGATGGTGGCGAAGTGAAAATCGATATGGACAAGATTGCCAGCGAGTTTGGTATCTCCAAGGATGCCTTGGGCACAGCCCTTAACGGTGATGGTGGTGCCGACGTGACAGGCTTTGCCATCGAGGGTTCCACCCATGCCGACAATATGACCTCCTCCAACTCTGGCGCCTACTGGGGCCACTGGTGGGACAAGGACGGTAACGTGAAGAACTGGGGCGACGAAGCCATGGTCTTTGCTGAGTTCGAATATACAGAAGACGGTGAAGGTATCTTCCATGTTGGTCAGTATCCTGGTCATCTGGTAGCCGACCAGCAGGTGAAGTTCATCGAGGCCCTGAAGTATCAAGACAAGCGTGTGGCCATTGTCATCACAGCCATTGGTCGTGAACGTGGTGAGGTGAAGGCTACCGTGGTGGCTTCCAACAAGTTGACCGTTGAGACTGCTCCCAACGACACCTATGCTACCGTATCTGTAGAGGGCTTTGATGCTGATGCTGCCCTGGCTGCTCTTGGTGCAGGCTCATGGGCTGACGTTGCATGGGTTTGTACCAATGCCGACGGATCGTATGCTCAGGAGTACAGTGCCGATGCACCTGGCTTCTGGTACGACAAGGAAGGATTCTCGGGCGCCTGGGGCGACAATGCCAGCGTATTTGCCACCTTCCAGGAGGGCCAGATTTTGATTGGACAAATGCCTGGACAGATGACCGAAGGTTCATCAGTTACCATCAACTTCAGCGCCATGTACAACAACAAGATTGTGGAGAACATCATCACCGTGAACATCGTGGGTTACGAGGATCCTGAGACGGCTCCCGAAGGAACACCTGCCAGCATCGAAAAGGACATCACCCTGACCAAGCCTTATGATGCCGACTGGGGTGCTACCGAGGAACTTGATGTGAAGGAAGAACTGCGTCAGTGCTTCAAGATGACCACCTATCAGATCTTCTCAGCCCTGAAGAGTGGTGAGATGAAGATGTGGGTCGGTGAGATTGGTAATAAGGCCGACGAGGAGACGGGGCTGCCTGCCTATACGGGTGAGGCTCCGGGCTGGTGGCTCAATGGTGAGGGTGCTCCTGTTTCATGGGGCGACGAGGCTGTGGCTTACGTATTCTTGGGTATTACCGAAGATGCATTGGCTTTCCACGGCGGCAATCACCCGGAGAACTGCTCGCCCAACGGACAGACCATCAAGACGAAGTACATCATCGAGTACAACGGCGTGACGGCAACCTATAACATCACGTTCAATATCACGGCTGCCCAATAAAATGCATCATTCACAATTCATAGTTATGAAGATATTCAAATATTTGTTTCTGCTTGCTACGGTGGCTCTTGCCGCCTGTAGCAGCAGTGACGATGCAGACTCGAGCTCCGTGGCTCCCGTACTCTCAGAGTCGGAAGTCAATGTAGAGTACGATGCCACCTGGTATAGTCTGACGGTTACCTCCCGCACCATCTGGAATGCCGTGGTTGAAAACGGTGGCGAGTGGCTCAAGTTGAAGGATGCCAAAGGTGTAGGAGGAACAGGTGAGAAACTCTCCTTCGAGATGACCCGCAACACCACCAAGTCGCCCCGTGTGGCCAACATCAAGGTGAGCAGCGGAACGGCCAGTACCCTGCTGAAGGTGACCCAAGGCCCCTCGTCCATCGAAATTATGGACGCGAGCCAGGTGAAGGACTTCGACAAATACTATAAACCACAGGAGTTCAACTTCGACATGCTACGCAATGATGCCAAGTGGTCGTGGTTCCGCTCCAAGCAGAGTGAGCACTTCTTCGTGTTCTGGGATGCTTACTTCGGCGACGACCCCAACAGCACCAACCTGAAGGAGGAAGACCGTGTGGATGTAGATGACCTGCTGCAGAAGGCTGAGCAGTTCTACCGCACCAACATCAACCGCCTGGGCATGGTGGTGACGGGCCAGGGCAAATCGTATCTGGACCAGTACAAGATGGAGATCTATCTGCTTGACCCCACACCCGAATGGTGGGTGGCCACCGGTTCAGGCTACGACAACGTAATCGGTGCCCTTTGGGTGACGCCTTCTACGTGCAAGCCTGTAGGTTCTGTTATCGGTCATGAGATTGGACACTCGTTCCAATATCAGACCTACTGCGACAATGTGAAGAACGGTGCCACTAACGACTTCAAGTCGGGCTTCCGCTACGGCTACGAGGGGTCTAACGGCGGTTGCGGCTTCTGGGAGCAATGTGCCCAGTGGCAGTCGTACCAGGACTATCCGCAGCAGGCACTCAACGACGACTGGAACGCCGTGTGGTATCAGCAGTGCCACCGTCATTTCGAGCATGAGTGGCAGCGCTACGCCTCCTACTATCTGCAGTATTACTGGACACAACTGCACGGCGACAAGACCTTAGGTCGCATCTGGAACGAATCGAAGTATCCCGAGGATGCCTCTGGAGCATACATGCGCATCTTCGGCACGAGCTACGACATCTACAAGAAGCAGTTGTTCGAATATGCGCAGCGCTGCGTCACCTTCGACTTCGATGGCACGCGCAGCTACTTCAGCAATCAAAACCAGAACTACAAGACCACGCTCTATGCCCAGGACGGCTACTACCAGATTGGCTATGAGCAGTGTCCGCAGCCCACGGGTTTTAACGTCATCAACCTCGATGTGCCCGCAGCCGGCACCAAGGTGACGGTGAACATGGAGGCCCTGAAAGCAGGCAGTCAACTGCCCGCCGACGACCCCGGTAACCAAGTTGATGGTGACTTTAAGGTAGTTGGCACTGTTTCTAATTATAATAAGGTAGGTAATGATCAGGCCGTGGCCTATGGCTTCGTGGCACTGAAGGAGGATGGCAGTCGTGACTACAGTGAGATGAATCTCACCGACGGTAAGGGCTCGGCCACCTATACCGTACCAGCCAAAACGAAGATGCTCTACCTCGTGGTGCAGGGGGCTCCCAAGAGCTACCACCAGTGCCCCTGGGATGAGAAAGAGGAAACCGACATGCAGTGTCCCTACCGCTTTAAGATTGACGGTACCGACCTCTACGGAAACTTCTCCATCGACGAGACCAAGGCTCCCACAGACGTGGCGTTCACCTTCGACGTGAAGTGCAATGCCGCCTCTCAGGACTATGTGCAAGGCACCATCCAATTGCAGGGCAACGACCTGAAGAAGCTGGCGCAGGCATTCGTAATGCAGCCCTCTGTGCTGAGTGGTGCCACGCTGCCCATCGCTGCCGGACAGACAGCCGAACCCGCAGAAGGCAAGGTGGCGCTGGGACTCATCCAGTCAAACGGCAAGACCACCTTTGAATATACGGCCAATGTAGGATTCTGGTGCAACGCCAAGGGCGACCTCGACGTATGGGGAAGCACCGCCCCCGTCTATGTGGAGTACGACAAGGATACGTTCACCTTTACCTACGGCCACCGCTCGGGCGTTAGTAAGGCGGGTGAGAAATATACCCTCAAGCCCGTCCTCATCTATACGAAGGGAGGTAAGCAGTACAAGGCAACCTTCACACTGAATATGCAATTCTAAACCATGTTTTGGTTCATTGGTTAATAGCGAGAGAGGGGGCGGACATGATCTGTGTCTGCTCCCTTGATTACTAATAACAAACAATCTGAAAACGCTGGTAGATGAAAAAAATATTGAGACTATGTTTGATGGCACTGCTCTTTGCCGGTTGTTCATCGGGAAATGACGAAGCAGAGCTAATCCCTGAACCTGCTCCCCAGGACACTACAAAGAACGAGACAACGGAGATGCCAGGAACACCGAAAGCCAAGGAGTATGCAGCCCAATATCGTGTGGCAAAACTATTCATTGAAACAGACGGTGGACAGGCTGTAGATTCCAAGGAAAAGAAAGACTACCGTGCATGTACAATAAGGATTGAGTCGGACACTGCTGTATGGAACTATGAGGGCCGTGGACGCGTTCGTGGACGAGGTAATTCCACTTGGCTCTGGTATCCGAAAAAGCCCTATCGTATCAAACTCGATGAGAAAGCATCGATTCTGGGACTGGATGAGGAGAAAGACTGGGTATTACTGGCCAACTATCGTGATCCTACGAACCTGATGAACACCTTTGTCTTTGAGATGGGGCGAGGACTGGATATGCCCTACACGAATCATACCCGATTTGTAGAAGTGACACTCAACGGTGACTACATAGGACTGTACCAACTGACCGAACAGGTGGAACAGGGAAAGAGCCGCGTGAATATCAGTGGAAAACAAGGTTGGCTATTGTCACTTGACGTGGATGACGGTCCCGCAGAAGCTCCAGAGGAAGAGGATAATTTCTGGTCGCAAGTCTATAGGATGCCTGTTTGCGTGAAGAGTCCTGAGGCAGAGGACTATGCTACGCCTGAGACGCTCACAGAAGATGCCAGCAGGGCACTGGCCACATTGGAGTCGGCCATCCACAATAACGACTACGAGGCACTGGACATAATCTGCGATATCCCCGTGATGATAGACTACCTGCTGATCCAAGAGTTTATATACAATGTGGAGGTGGCTGCTCCACGAAGTATCTTCCTCTTCAAGGACAAGGGCGACGAGGCGAAATGGACCTTCGGTCCGTTATGGGACTTCGATGCGGGGTTTGACTTTGATTGGGGGCACATGACCACGGGGCACACGTTCTTCAGCGACTATCGAGAGACGGTGTTAGGCACTGACCCTGCCCGACACATCAGCAATTACAACTATACCCCCAGTTTCTTCACCGACATGTGGAAAAGCAAGAAGTTTGTCTCAAAGGTGAAAAATCGCTGGAAAGAGATTCGTCCACATATCATGGCAAAGTTCTGGCCTGAGGCCAAGACCTATGCTGACGCTGCTGCAGAAGCTATGGAACGAGATGCTAAACGATGGCCTATTGGCAAGCAGCCCAAGACGGAGATCAACCGCATGGAGAAGTGGCTCAACTCAAGGGTTGTGTATATGGACAATATTGTGAATGGGTATCCCTTGTAAGTGAAGAGTGAAGAGTGAAGAATGAAGAATGAAGGGGAAGAGTAATAAGAAAAGTCATTCAAAATGAGAAGAATAATACTTTTTATATTGGGGATCTGCGCCAGCATAAGTCTCTGTGCACAGAAGAAAATTTATATCCCTGAGGACCTGCGAGGAATGAACCTTGAGGCAGACACATCGCGTTGGAGTTTCAAGCGGAGCATCGAGACCAATGACCTCATCCTAATGTGGGAGCGTGGTTTTGGCCATGACACCAGTAAGCCGCCCATGCTGGAGGGAAAGCCCATGAGTTTCAACCTGGGAAACCTGCGCGACAGGGTGCAGTCTTTCTATACCTTCTTCCGCGACACCTTAGGATTCTCGAAACCTGGTTCCAAGTGCGACCAGTACAAAATGATGGTGATGGTGAACTACTCTCTCGACGGTACTGCTTATGGTGGCACCTACGACAATTTCATTGGAGCGCTTTGGGTGGCTCCCAACCGCATTCAAGACGAGAAGATGAACTGCATGGCGCACGAGTTGGGACACTCGTTCCAGTTACAGATTCCTGCTGATAGTGTCGGCGATGCCTGGGGCGGAAGCGGCTTTTTTGAGATGACCTCCCAGTGGATGCTCTGGCAGGTGAACCCCGACTGGCTTACCGACGAGAACTATCATTTCGAGGCTTTCAAAAATCTCACCCATAAAGCCTTCCTCCATCAGGAAAACATCTATCACTCACCCTACGTCATCCAGTGGTGGAGTGACCTGCATGGAAGGAAGTCGATTGCCGAGCTCTACCGACAGGGAAGGATAGGCGAAGACCCCGTGATGACCTATAAGAGGATGTTCGGCCTCAGTCAGCAGACCTTCTGCGATGAGATGTTCAGGGGTTATCAGCACCTGGTGAACTTCGACTTCAAGCATGCCCGAAAGGAGACAAGAAAATATGCCTGCACCTTCGACACTGAACTGACAGAAAGTGAGGGATGGCTATGTCCTAAACACTATCCTGAGGAATATGGTTTCAATGCCATACGACTTGACGACAAGGTGGATTTGAATGCAGAAGGTTTTGGCTTGCAGATAAGGGGCGAGAACCTGCGCTACGGCTTTGTAGGCATCACAACCGACAATGAGGAGATTTATGGAGACATCAATGCTGCGAGTTTCACCGTTCCTCAGGGAAAGACGCTGAGGCACCTGTACCTGATTGTCATGGGAGCACCCGTCTTGCATGAGCAGATTCCTATGCCCACAGAAGAGAATCCTGAACCAAAGATGAATCTGAAGCAGTTTGTCTATTCATTCAAGGTGAGTGCATACCCTCGGGGAACAGTATTGTGGAACACTCCGGGAGCTGGCAATCCTTTTCTCCCTGGCTATTTTGCCGACCCCACCATCCGGAAGTTCGGCGACACCTATTATCTCTATGCCACCACCGACGGTACAGGCAATGGCTACGGTCCTGCCCAAGTGTGGGTATCGAAGGATTTCTACAACTGGAAGAACATCGTCATGAACTGGCCTACCACCGAGGTGGTATGGGCTCCCGATGTGGTGCAACAACAGGATGGCACCTTCCGTTACTATTACTGCGAGCCCTGTAACATCAACATTGGCGAAAGTTCATCGCCCATCGGTCCTTGGCATAACATCCTGGGCAAGGAAGATGCTGTGATGGTACCCGACCGCTATGTGCATAATGCCATCACCCTCGACCCTCAACTTTTCCGCGATGACGATGGACAGGAGTATCTCTACTTCACCACCTGGGGCATCTACGAGGGCTTTGGCTGTGGAGTAGCCAAGTTGAGTGGCAAGAAACCTACGACCTGCACGGATGCCCGTGGATGGAATGAGGAGAATCCCTTCCCTATCGCAGCCGATGAGTTCTTTTCTGAGAAACGGCTCATTCCAAATACCGAGCTGAAGGACATTTTCGAGGCTCCTTTTGTGTTCAAACGCGGCAACACCTATTATTTCACCTACTCCTCTGGCTCCTGTCACGACCACACTTATCGTGTGCAATATGCCACCTCAAAGACCGGTCCCATGGGGCCATTTGAGTATCAGGGATGTATTCTTGAGACCAATGCCGACGGCACTATCCATGGTCCTGGGCATCATAGTGTTTTAGAAGAGAACGGTCACTATTATATAGTTTATCATCGGCACAACAATCCTCATGCCGTGCATGGTTTCAACCGTCAGGTATGTATCGATGAGCTATGCTTCGATGCTGACGGACGCATACTACCCGTTGTCCCCACCCACGATGCCAAGAACGTGATGCTCGGAAAAGGTCAGGCTCACAAGAACCTTGCCTTCGGAGCCAAGGTCACCGCCAGCAGTTGTTACGATGAATGGTTCAAGCCCGAATATGCTGTTGACGACAATAACGGCACCCTGTGGAAGGCACGCCGCACCAACTGGGAACCAGAGAAACATGCCGAATGGTTGCAGATAGATCTCGGAAAGAATGTTAGATTCAACGAGGTGTGGACAGCGTTTGAGTATCCTACGTTTTTCTACCAATACCTCATAGAAACCTCAGTGGATGGCAAGAAGTGGGCCACCTATGCCGATCGTACTTCCAACACCCAGCAAGGCTCGCCGATGATCGACCGTAAAAAAGCAAAGGCCCGTTACCTGCGTATCACTATTACAGACACGCAGAAGAACGGCCACATGCCCGCCATATGGAACGTAAAGGTATGGCAGAAGGCTCCGCAGCTGCCCGATACTGAGGTAGAGCAGAACGATGGCTATCCAGGCATGCACCAGAAGGATGTGGAGCCAGCAGTTCGATGCCAGAATGCCTCTATCACCCTCGACGCCAACAGGTTGGGAACAGGCAGAAAGCAGCCTGCCGATGTAACCGAGGTAATGACGGCAGAAGGCTTGAAACTCACAGCCAACAAACCCCTTCGGCTCAGGGTGAAAGACGGGCGATGGGCCCTCTTCTTCAACGGCTCACAGTCGTTTGTGAGCGAAAAGCCGCTGTCGGAGATTTATCGCTATAATGCACCTTATACCATCAGTGCCTGGGCCCTTCAGACAGAGGTGGAACCTGTGGCCACACTGGTGTCGCTCAGCAGTTCACGTGCCGATCTGGCCACTACAGAAATGCGATTGGGTTCAGACCGTGGCGCCGGACTGGTGAACCACAACGGCTCGTTTGAAAGTTGCGGCGTTCCCGAGGCTGTAAAAGCATCAGAAGGTCAATGGCATCATTGGGCGGTGACCTTCGACGGATGGAAAGAAAGTGTCTATCGCGATGGCGAACTGATGCACGAACAGAACAATTTCATCATGGTTAGGCCTGAAGGAAAGGTAGTAATAGGTGCCGATGGGAGTGGTGCCAACTGTTTTAGAGGCTATCTGAACCAACTATCCATCCAGCCGCGTGCCTTCACAGCCAATGAGGTAAAAACCTTGTATCAAGATCAGAAGGACGTGCTGCTGCCATCACTGGGCGATGATGATTTCGATGAGAGCGATCCAAACAGTCGGTTCTCGCTCTCACCCGACATGAAACCAGTATATAAGAAAATAGAAGAACAAACGCTGGCTGCCACCTCGGCGGACTTCCAGAGTGATCCACTGAACAACGGAGGACGGATTTGTAAAGAGGTGGAAGGTGACTTTGTCATGATGGCTCATTTCGTGGATATGGAAGGATTAAAAGAACACAAGGTAAAGGGCTATAACGAATGTGGATTGCTGGTATCAGAAGATGAGAAGCTGTATCAGTTAGGAGTGTTCCCGCTATACAACAGCGGTAATATGTTCACCATCACAAGCAACGAGGGGCGCCCCCAATACCCCAACTACAAAGGGTACGAGTTCGACAACATCCTTCAGTTTGAACGTCGTGGCAACCTCCTCTATGCCCGCACCAGCAACGACGGGAAGACATGGCACAACATGCCTGGTTCTCCAGTGGAGGTAGAAGCATCCAAGCTCCATGTGGGCATTTATCAGACCACATACAGTACTAACCTTTCATGGGCGAAGCTGAAGGACATTGTCATTTATCAGAGATAAATAGTTGACGGTTCTTTTGGCTGTTTCGCAGTTTATTTATACTTTTGTCACACATTATGCGACGACTGCAGTTACTGATCATAGCATCCCTGATGCTCCTCTCTACCTGGGCAAAGGATGAATTCCGCTACCGTCAGATTACCATGAACGACGGTTTGGCTGCCAATGCTGTGCGCAATATTGTGCAAGACAAGAACGGCTATATCTGGTTCGGCACCGATAATGGTCTTTGCCGTTATGACGGACGCAGGGTGCTACCTCTACGTATTCCCGAGCTGGCCAACAACCAATATATCTCTGCACTGCTCGCATGTAACGATGGCCTGTATGTCGGTACCTCAAAAGGAGTGTTCTTTATTAATTACACCCGTCAGGTTTTCGAGCGCCTTCCCATGGATATCCATTCCACGGTTACCTATCTTTCTATGGATAAGGATGGTGGACTATGGGTATCGACCATGAATCAGGGCGTATGGCAGTATATTCCAGGAACAGACCGTTCAAGACAGTATCATTTGAAGTCTTCTGGCGATGCCGTCGCTCAGGTTTATGTTGATTCCAGCAATCAAATCTGGACGGTTACCAACTGGGGAGAACCCGTGATACAAAAACTGAACCGCTTACACAACCAGTTCGAGCCACCGTTCTCTGCTCCTCACTCCCCACTCCCCACCTCACTCTGTATGCTTCAGACCCGCGATGGACATTACTGGCTGGGCACATGGGAGCAGGGACTGATGCTGATGCACAGTGACGGCAGACTCGACCAGGTGCTGAACCCTCAGCTTACAAAGGTGGGATGGCATATTCACACGTTATATGAAGGACCCGACGGTCATATTTGCATTGGTTGCGACGATGGACTGATCAACCTTGATCCACAGACGGGAGAATGGAAGAAGTTTGACGACCGCTTTGTCTATGCCATCACCAACGACACCGAAGGAGGCATGTGGATAGGCACATTTTATGGAGGAGTGAAATATATCTCGCCTGTAGGGAAACGCTTCGACGGCTTCTCCATGGCAAATGGTCTTTCCGGTAATGTCATTTCCCGTTTCTGCGAGGATAGACAAGGACGTATCTGGGTGGGCAGCGACGATGGCGGACTGATGTGCTACGATGGACACTTTGTCAGCTACCCCCATCAGGACTGGCTCTCTAAGCGCAATGTCCACGCTTTGTGTACCGACAACCATAACAATTTGTGGATAGGAACCTATACCGATGGTGTGATTGTGATGAACCTGGAGACAGGTAGTATGCGACAATATATGCAGACAAGCGATGCCAACTCACTCGACAACTCCAGTTCATATGCCATTTATCAGGACACTCATGGCAATATTTGGGTGGCCACTATGGAGGGTCTATGCCTCTACGATGCCAAGAACGATGGTTTTGTTCGCATCGGCAAGATCAACTCCATCACCATTGATATCGACGAGGACAGCGAGGGCAACCTGTGGTTATCCACCCAAGGTGAGGGGCTTTGGCGCTATAATCAGAAAACACGGAAACTCCACAACTTCCGTAGTGAAGAGACTTCCAACTCCTCATTGCCCGACAATCAGGTGAATTGCTGCCTCATCGACGAGAAAGGCAAGCTCTGGGTAGGCACCTTCGCAGGGCTGTGCACCTACGATAAAAAACGCGGCGCTTTCAAGCGCGTCAGTCTTGATGTACCCAGTCAGAACATCCTGAGCATCATCGAGGACAACGGGGCTTTATGGCTCACCACCGAGCGCGGCATCGTGAAGTATGTGCCCGACGAAGGTGTACAGCGGTTTACGCTCCACGACGGACTCGTCAGCGAGCAGTTCCAGCCCAACAGTGGATATAAAGCCAGCGACGGACGCATTTTCTTTGGTACGACAAGTGGCTTCAACAGTTTCCTTCCGTTCCAGATCAAGACCAATACGGTGATGCCTCCAGTGTATGTTACTACGCTGAGCATCCTGAATCGGGAGGAACACAACGCCAGCGGACTGCCGCTCGACTTGACCTTAACGAAAGAAATCACCATCGGCTACGGCGATTCAAAGATGGTGAGTCTGTCGTTTGCCTCTCTCAGCTACTGCTCGCCCGAGAAAATACAGTATGCCTACATGCTCGAGGGGTTTGACCAAGATTGGAACTATGTGGGTAATCAGAACAGCGCCACCTATACCAACCTCCCCGCCGGTACCTACACGTTCCGCGTCAAGGCAACCAACAACGATGGTATTTGGTCGGACAACGAGGCCAGCCTCAAGATTATTGTCAATCCACCGTTCTGGTGGAGTTGGTACGCCAAGCTGTTCTATCTGTTGCTTCTGGGGACTGTTATCTGGTATTATGTGCACCTGCGACTTAAAAGGGCTGAGCGCCACCACCAGATAGAGCTGCAACGGCTGAACGAAGAGAAGGAGAAGGAGGTGCGCGAAGCACGACTGAACTTCTTTACGATGATTGCCCATGAGATACGCACCCCGGTATCGCTGATTATCGGACCGTTGGAGAAGCTCATGAAACAGGAGCATCCCTCCGATGACATGAAGGTCATCGACCGCAACGCCCATCGTCTGCTTGAACTGGTCAACCAACTGCTCGACTTCCGCAAGGTGGAGCAGCAGAGTCTGGTGATGCACTTTGCTCCACAGAACATCCACGAACTGATGATCTCAGTGAGCGAACGCTTTGTTCCCACCTTCGAACAGAATGGCAAGCAGTTCACCGTTGATTACCCCAGTGAGCACTTCACGGCTATCGTGGACAAGGAGGCCATCATCAAGACCATCAGCAACCTGCTCACCAATGCCAACAAGTATTCGAAGGATGAAGTCAGTCTGAAGTGTATCGAAGACCCCGACGGCCAGAGGTTCCGCATCAGCGTGAGCGATAATGGCATTGGCATCCGCGAGGAAGATCGCAAGCACATCTTCCAGCCCTTCTTCCAAGCCGAGGGTAACAAACCCGGCACGGGCATCGGACTGAATATCGTGAAGAGCATCGTCGATCAGCACCATGGTGATATCACCGTGGAATCAGAACTGGGCAAGGGAAGCACTTTCACCATCATCCTGCCAGTGAGCCAGGATGTGATCAACGAAACGGATACCGGGAAAGAGTCAGTGACAACGACTGTTGATGATCGCTCAGTGACGAAACATACAACAGAGCAGTCCTTGGAATCCCCAACCGTAACTGGCTCTGACAAGCCTACCATGCTGATTGTGGACGATTCGGAGGACATGCGCCATTTCTTAGAGAGTAATTTCAACAGTAAGTATGATATTATCACAGCTGAAGATGGCATCGAAGCACTCCATCTGCTACAGAATCACGAGGTTAGCATCATCATCAGCGACTGGATGATGCCACGCATGGATGGAGCCGATCTGTGCCGTCGGGTGCGCCAGGATCAGCACACCAGTCATATCCCCTTCATCATGCTCACCGCCAAGACCGATGACGACTCGAAGGTGGAAGGCATGGACGTGGGTGCCGACACATACATCGAGAAGCCCTTCTCCGTGCAATATCTGGAGGCCTGCATCCGCAACATCCTCCAGATACGTCGTCGTTTGATGGAGAAATTCACCACCCAGCCGTTAGAACCGGTAACCGAAATAGCCCAGAATCCCACCGACAGTGAGTTCTTGAAGAAGATGAACCAGATTATTGAGGAGAACTTCTCAAACTCAGAACTGAACGTAAACTTCCTCGCCACTGAGCTGAACATCAGTCGCAGCAGCCTGTTTGCCAAGATCAAGACACTGGCAGAGATCACCCCCAACGAAATGATCCAAATGGTGCGTCTCAAGAAGGCCGCCCAACTCATGAAGGAAGGGAAATACACCATCAGTGAAATCAGTTACATGGTAGGGTTCTCCAATCCCTCCTACTTCTCGAAGTGTTTCCAAAAACAATTCAATATCAAGCCAACCGACTATATAAAATCAAACGTTTGAATCATTCATAGTAATTAAAGGCAAGGGACATTGAACCTATCTTTTCAATGTCCTTTGGTCATCAATCTCATAACTGCCATGGCTCTAGTAATTGCATATAATACAATTTTACATGTCTTCAAGAGACAACGAGCCCATGTGGATGGTCATCTTACGGAGTTCGGGAGTCTGCTCGAGCACCTTGTCTACTTTCTCACGAAATTCACTCTCCTTGTATCGATAGCCTTGTTTCTTCAGTTCATAAATCCAGGTTTCCTTTCCAATTAGGTCAACAACTATCAGGTCGATTTCATTTTCTCCCTTCCGATCCCACCATTTCCCGATGATGTAACGGCCTTCCTCCTGAAACTTCTTCATGAAATAGCGCTCCATCATCAATCCGGATACACTACTGTAGTCTCTCTCTATGATTTCGCCAAGTGACTTCAAAGCCTTATTCTCCACAAGAGCCTGATACTTGTAGAAGAAACGGAACCAGAATATCAGGAAACAGTCATTGAGCTGATACCTCACCTTCTTGCTGTTTTCCTTAGCAAAGATGGGAAGTGACTTAGTGATAACTTTATAATAGTCCTCCAACTTAACCAAATAAGGACCAATGTTGTTGTTTCCAAGTTCGTTCTCAATCTCTGAACGAGTCTTCATTCCGCTGGCAATGCAGGTCAGGATAGAGAAGTAGGTCACGTAGTCGGTGCCGAACTCCTCAATCAGAATGTTCTTTCCCTCATTGATAAATGGAGAGTTCTCCTCAGTCAATGCAGCTAGCATCGCATCCTTGTTGGCCCTGCCCTTATCGAGCAACAGTGTGACATACCAAGGCACACCACCCGTGATGCTATACAACGCCAGCAAATCTTCTGGTGTATAGTCTGGGTTGAAGTCTTTAAGAATTTGTTTTAGCACATCCGTGGTAAACGGCTCAAGCACCATCTTCTCATCTGCACGCCCGAACAGAGGTTCTTCCTTGTCTTCGAATATCTTGGTCATCAGCGTGAACACCGAACCGCTGATAATAAGGTTCAAGTGACTGCTTCGTTTATGTAAGTCCCAATCGCGCTGTATGTCGCTGAAGATTGCAGGATTTATCTTTAGGAAATTCTGAAACTCGTCGATGACGAGTGTGAACGGGCGGTTCTCTGACAGCTGAAGCACGAACCTGAACACCTCGGAGAAAGTGTTTGGTGTACCAAGTATCGGAGCATCCAGCTTCTCTCGTATCTCGCGTACATAGTCCTGGCACAACAACGTCTCCGCTTTCTTGCCCACGAAGAAATACAACACTGTCTCGTCGCCGCATCTCAGCGAGAGCTCCGTCTTACCGATGCGCCTGCGTCCCATCAGTACCGTCATCTTTGCTTCGGACCTGCTTCTGTGAAGCACTTCGCCAAGCACCTGTTGTTCTTTTTCTCTATCGTAAAACCTCATATCCCGGAATAGTATTCGTTATTACAGTAATCGTCATTACTTTTTGCAAAGATACAACAAATATTCTAACTTCCAAACAAATAAAGGATTTTATTTACAACTCACATATTTAATGACACCCGTGGCGGTTGGGAGCACTCGATGGAATAAACCATATACACAAAAAGTGGGAGGAAGTACAGAATCTTTCTCCCACTTTTTTCGTTATAGGGTGAAACCGAGAAAATACGAGGCTCATCAAAAAAAATGATGAAGCAGGACAGCCAGAAAGTTTTTTTTCGTACTTTTGCAACGGAAATTAATGAAATCCGGATAAAAAGTTATGTGGAAAATGAAGAGGAGTTTTTGTTCGTTGTTTTTTCTGGTGCTGGGATGTGTCGCCATGGCACAGAACTATCCGCCCCAAGTGAAGGACATCTGCATCGGGCAGACAAATCTGCCCATTGTGTTCATCAACACCCTGGGGCACGAGATAGACAGAGAGAATAGTGCCTCTGCCTATATGAAAATCGTGAACAACCCCGACGGCATGAATTACGGCGACACGATAGCACACCCCGATCAGCCGACAGACTACGAAGGTTACATCGGCATCAAGTATCGTGGAAACTCTTCGTTCACGTATTCTGCCAAGAAACCATATTCCATCAAGCTCCTTACCGATAGCTACGAGAACAACGGCAAGAAACGCAAGGAGCCGCTTCTGGGCATGGGCAGCGACAACGACTGGTGCCTGCTGGCACCTTATAATGACCGTTCGCTGATTCGCAACACGCTCTCGCTCTCATTGGCCGAAGGCTATTTTGAATATGTGCCGAAGACTCGCTTCTGCGAACTGATTCTCGACGGCATCTATTATGGCGTGCACTGTCTGACGGAGCGCGTGCGCATTGGTGACGAGCGGCTCGACATAAAGAACCCTGGACAGAGTGGCGACAAACTGACGGGTGGCTATATCGTCTGCATCGACCGCAACGACGAGCCGCTGACACATGCCAGTAAGTATCACCCCACGAACTCTGCCGGAGAGGTTTTCACCGATAAGACCATCTGGATGCAATACACAGACCCTTCCTATGACGACATCACGGAGGAACAGCGGGCTTACATTGACAGTCGTTTCGATGACTTCGAGGATGCGCTGGCTTCAGATGACTTCATGGATGACGACAGGGGCTACAGGAAGCATATCGACGTCAGCTCGTTTATCGACTACCAGCTATCGACGGAGATTGCCAACAACATCGACGGCTACCGTCTGAGCACCTATCTCTACAAACATCGCGACAGCGTGGATCCACGCTTCAAGATGACGCTCTGGGACTTCGATCTGGCATGGGGACTGCCCGACTTCGAGAACATCCATACCGGCTACATGACCGACATCTGGACCTACAAGAATAACGATGCAGGGCTGGGCACCAAAATGCCATTCTGGTTCGACCGTCTGATGCAAGACCCTTCGTATGTCTCTGAGCTGAAAGCCCGATATGCTCTCTATCGCGAAGGAAAATATGCCGACGTGCCCGCCGTTGTCGATTCACTTGCCACGCTGCTGACGGCAAGCGGTGCAGCCGACCGTGATCACAGGGCTTGGCCGCGCTGGGGAGAAGTAATCTATCAGAATTATTACTTAGATGCCACGACTTATGCCGAGGAGGTGGCATACGTCAGGAACTTTGCCGCTACCCGTATTGCCTGGCTCGACAGGCAACTGGGCTATGTCCCTACTGCAATAGCTTCACCTTCGGCTTGTGGGTACAGTCAGCAGGCCATTTGGTCTGCAAGTGGAATCATGCGTGGCTCGTTGCAGTCGGGCTTGAACATCGTCCGTTTCAGCGATGGAACGGTCAGGAAGATATGGCGGTAGTGAGAATCTGCACATCAAGATGGCTCATGCTCCCTATTATGACTACCGTTAATTATAGTTACCAGAGTATGCGTTTCCGTAAAATATGTCGGAAAATCAGTAATTAAGGTAAATGTTTTTTAGCATATTCTTCGTAATTTTGCAACAAAGTTTTTGAATGATGAAAAGATTGACAATTGTTTTAATATATCTTTTATCTATAATAGGATTGAAGGCTCAGGGTGTGACAGACGTGCATAGCCACATCATCACTCCTGAGTTTTTGTCGGCTCTCGAAAACGAGGGGCGGTTGCTGGACGAGGGATTCCCTCTGCCGAAGTACGACGCCAACATGCATCTGCGGTGGATGGACGAAGCAGGTGTTCAGACATCGGTATTGACGTTGGCGGCACCGCAGCCCACGTCAGCAAAGGTTGTACGCAGCACGAATGAGACGGCTGCCCGTATGAAGCAAGAGCATCCCGGGCGATTCCTATTCTGTGCTGCCTTGCCACTGCCCGATGTCGATGCTGCGATACGTGAGGCCGTCTATGCGCTCGACACGCTGAAGGCCGACGGCATTAAGTTGGCTACCAATGTGGATGGACAATATCTTGGAGCACCGGAATTAGACACGCTCTTCTCTGTTCTCAATGAGCGGCATGCCATCGTGATTCTGCATCCCCACCGCCCTGAGCCTGTCAACCCGCAGGTGATGCAGCAGACACCACTCGCCATGCAGGAATATCTCTCAGAAACCACACGGGCCGTATCGAACATGATCAGCCGCAACGTGCTGGCCCGCTATCATCATATAAAGGTAATAGTACCCCATTGCGGAGCCTACCTGCCCTTGGCCATCCCACGCATGAAGTCGTTGACACCTGTGATGCAGAAAAACAAAATGGTGGGCGAGATAGACTATGAGGCAAATCTTTCAGTCCTCTACTACGATCTGGCAGGCGCACATAGTCCCGAGGTCATACGTATGCTGCTCACTATCACCACGCCCGACCATCTGCTCTATGGCTCCGACTATCCCTATGTGGCTCCGCAAGTGCTCACACAAAGTCTGCAGCGCATGAAGGATTATTTGACCACAGAGCCCGACCTTGCGCCTTACAAAGAAATGATTTTGCACAAGAATGCAGAAAGACTATTCAAATAATTGAATTCTCGAAGGTACGAAGGTATCACAAACGAAACTACAATAAGTGTAACTCAATAGAAATGGAATACGTTAAACTTGGAAACTCAGACCTCCGTGTATCGCGCATCTGCTTAGGTTGTATGGGCTTTGGTGATGCAAGCATCGGACAACATTCATGGACGATTGGTGAGGAGCCGACACGTGATATTATCCATCGCTCATTAGACTTGGGCGTGAACTTCTTCGATACGGCCATAGCCTATCAGCTGGGTACATCGGAACAATTCGTAGGTCGTGCCTTGCGGGATATGGCAAAGCGCGAGGACGTTGTAGTGGCCACGAAATTCCTGCCACGCACAGACGAAGAAATCCAGCAAGGCATCGATGGGCGCCAGCATGTGCTTAATAATATCAACAGCAGTCTGGAGCACCTCGGCATGGATTATGTCGATCTCTACATCTACCATATCTGGGACTACAAAACGCCCGCCGAGGAAATCTTAGAAGGAATGAACGAGGCCGTGCGCACGGGGAAGGCCCGCTATATCGGCATCGCCAATGCCTATGCCTATCAGGTGGCAAAGATGAATGCGCTGGCAGAAAAGAACGGATGGGCAAAGTTAATCAGCGTGCAGAACCACTACAATCTCATCATGCGTGAGGAGGAGCGCGAGATGATCCCCTTCTGCCGCGAAGAGAACATCGCCATGACACCTTACAGCGCATTGGCTTCCGGCAAACTGGCCAAGCGACCCGGTGAGACCTCGAAGCGTCAGCAAGAAGACTCGTTCATGCACTTCAAATACGACAGTACCGCCGAGCAGGACAACCGCATCGTGGAGCGCGTGGTGGAACTGGCCGACCGCTATGGTGTGGAGATGACACAGATTTCTTTGGCATGGCTCTTGACGAAGGTAGAATCGCCCATCGTAGGAGCCACCAAGCTGCACCACATCGAGGGAGCAGTGAAGTCACTCGATGTTCACCTGACCGCCGATGACATCCGTTATCTGGAAGAACCCTATGTGCCGCACAACCTCTCGGGCGTGATGGCTGTGAACAAGCCCGTGATGAACGAGGAACCCGTCTGGGTATCAGCAAGCAAGAACAAATAATAACAGCTAAGATGAAACAGAAACTATACCTCATATTATTCACCCTTGTGCTATCCGCAACAGCTATGGCACAAGAGACGATGATCGTGCGATTAGCCGAAATCGAAGTCTATCCAGAGCATCTGGAGGAATACCTGAAGTATGCCAACGAGGTGGATCGTCTGAGTGTGGAACGCGAGCCGGGAGTCGTCTGCCTCTTCCCCATGCAGAGTGCCGAGGACTCCACGCAGATTCGCATCCTCGAAATCTATGCCTCCGAGGAAGCCTATCAGAGTCACATCAAGACCGAGCACTTCCAGAAGTACAAACAGGGCACCATGCACATGGTGAAGAGTCTGAAGCTGCCCACCATGAAGCCCCTCGACCCCGAGACCATGAAACTGATATTCAACAAACAAAGATAACGTATGAAGTCGTGCGCACCGTCGTACTTGAACTTCTGCAGCAAAAAATACCGGATGCTGCAACTTTTGGCATTCTTCATACGTCTAACAAGCACAAACCTTTAAAAGAAAACGATTATGATACTATCAACAACCCCACAGATTGAAGGTCACGCCATCCGTGAGTACAAGGGTATTGTGACAGGTGAGACAATTATTGGAGCCAATGTGTTACGTGACTTCATGGCAGGCATCCGCGATTTCGTTGGAGGACGTTCCGGCAGTTACGAGAAGGTACTCCGAGAAGCCAAGGACACCTCCATTCAGGAAATGATGCAACGCGCAGAGGAACTTGGAGCCAATGCCATCGTTGGCATCGATATCGACTATGAGACCATCGGAGCCAACAGCTCCATGCTGATGGTAGCCACCAGTGGAACGGCGGTAGTAATTTAACCCATAAGAGCAACATCCAATCGGGTGCTGCTCTTTTTTCGTAACTCTGATTTTGCCGAAGTTACTCTGTCTCGGGAATGAAAAGAAAAACGCGTTTTTCTTTTGCATTTCACTCGACTATTCGTAACTTTAAATAAGTTACAATGCACTCGGCATAAAAAACAAATGTATTTGTTTTGTTCTGCTCTCGTTTTTTCGTAACTTTGCAGCGGGAATGAGACAAGTTCTGTTAACGACAAGGATTTTAACGGCCCTTTGTGCCATGTTCCTGACAGTTATGTTCAACTGGCAGAGCAGTAGCGATGTATCCGTTGAAGAATCCTATCATCATGAGGAGTCATCCGTTGTGGCTCCGCAGCACCAGCACCATCAGGAGGCCACGCTCACAGATGCCTCACAGATTTATCGCATCTGCAGTTCCCGCCCTCAGCGTGTCCTCCCCATCCAAGGTTCAAAAACAGAAAGAACTAACACGCCGTTTGGCTGTTCTGTCATCCGGCGGCATATTGTCAAACCCCTTTATTCCTACTACGACAGCAGATGCCGTGTGGAAACGGCTCCCTTCTGCACGTCAGCCTCAAGCGATTATTATGTCATTGCTCTGAGGCACATCATTCGTTGAAGATAAAATAATTGAAAAATATTATTTCGTTTTATAGTTATAAACTTCATATTTTTTAATTATTTTATATCATGTCAAGTATTAAAAACATGGAGATGGCTGCTGCCCTCTCCACATATTCACATATTGAGATTAAGAAATCACTGTTTTCAACCAAGGCCATCTATACACCTACGCAGAGTCTTGTCAAGGCCATTATCCTGGAGTACACCCCCACGGAGGGTGGGCGCGTGGCGCGTCTTTTAGACATGCCTCTCGATAAGATGGCTGCCGACATCCAAGAGAAAGGCAAGCCCGTGGCTGGTGCCAACGGCAACTACCGTCTGGAGCTCTGCCTGAGCGACGACCATCAGTTCTGCGCCCTGCAGTTGTTCCAATTCGGAGATTTCCGCTACAACCCCATCTCCGAGCCCCGATTCTATAAAGGCAAGGACGTAGAGGCCATTGCCCTGCTGCTGTAGCAGTGTCATCGCTGCCATCGTCACAGGCGAATATCAATAAGGATGATATACACAGATTTTCCGCGATACTTGCAATAGTTTCGCGGATTATTTGTATCTTTGTCGCGGAAAGACTATTCTTGTAAGGCATTGCCCATGCTGTTGAAGCAGAAGAAGTCGTCTTCTTGTATAAAGTATTAAAAAAGTTTTGTGATGATGATAGACCAGATTATTGCATATAACAAGATTTTCGTAGAATCAAAAGGCTACGAGAAGTATCTTACTGACAAGTATCCAGACAAGAAGTTAGCAGTGCTTTCATGTATGGATACCAGACTAACCGAGCTGCTCCCTGCTGCCCTTGGACTCAAGAATGGTGATGCAAAGATTATCAAGAATGCCGGGGGCTTGGTGATATCAGCTTTCGATTCTGCCATGCGCAGTCTGATCGTCGCTATCTATGAGTTAGGGGTGGAGGAGATCATGGTTGTTGCACATTCCCATTGCGGTGCCTGTCACATGAGTTTTCACCATTTCCATCACGAGATGTTAGCCCGTGGCGTGACAGATGAAACACTTGACACCATCCAGAAGTGCGGTATTGATTTGCATCATTGGTTGGAGGGATTCAAGGACACCCCAGAGTCTGTCCGCAAGACCGTTGAGACCATCAAGACCCACCCGCTCGTTCCAAAAGACATTGTGGTTCGTGGGTTTATTATTGATTCAGAGACAGGTGCATTAGAGGAAATTGTGAATTAACTACAGTTGCTTCAGATCTCCCGAAAGCAGAGCAGAGAATTTCTACAAACAAGAAAAACAAGAAGTATCCCATTTGGGATCAATTAAACATTATCCAAGGAGGCAATAGCACGGGGTTAGAAGAGAAATATGAAAACTAAAAAGGTAAAAAGGTAAAAGTGTAAAAAGGTAAATTGGTAAATTGGTAAATTGCTCCATGATTCCAAGAAGGGACAAAAAAAGGCTCTCCGCTGAGAGCCTCCAAAACCAAAACGTATCTTTATTACTATACATATTACCAGTGCAAAATTACAAATATACATTGAAAGTTGCAAGCATTGTGCTAAACTCTTTCTGGTGATTAAACATATTGGAACGATTTTGAGAGGAATGCAAACAGGATACAAAAGTATTTGAAGGCTTCATCTCATACATCCATGATACTAATGGGGAACAATATGGGAACAACAAACCCACTGTCTTTTGCTCGTATATTATTTTCTCTTTTGTAGAATTTTTTAACTCCATGCCTTATAATCATAAATTATGCAACATCTTGATTCTCTGACCACTGTTCGCACTGCTTCAGAACTATGTTCATCGCATCTTCTGCTTCTTCAGGTGGGTACTTATATTGTTTCAATAATCTCTTAACTAAACGACGCATATTAGCACGTTCTGCTTCTCTGCGATTCCAGTCGATAGTGCGGTTCCTTCTAAGCATGTCTGTTAGCTCCTTTGTAAGTGCAACCAATTGGTCATTAGAATAGAAATCCTTTACAGCCTGTGGACGAGTCAAGGCATCATAGAAGGCTTTCTCTTCATTTGATAAGCCAAGGTCATTGCCCTGCTGTTCTTCATCCATCATTTCCTGAGCCAGTTTTAGCAGTTCTTGTATGACCTCTTCATTAGTGATTAAGCCATTGACATAACGGTTAAGCGTCTCACTGAATCTGTTGCTGAACAGCTCGCCAGTAACAAGGTTTGAACGAATCATGGTTCGAACACGACCACGAAGTAAGTCTTCCAGCAACTTTGCAGCAAGGTTCTTTTCCTTCATCTTCTTGACTTCTTCCATGAATTTTTCATCGAAAAGGGAGAACTCTGTCTGTTCGTCAAAAAGATTAACCACACCATCACTCTGCACACTTTGTTCAATGAGAGATGCAATACGCTGGTTGATTTCCTTTTTTGTTACCTTTCCAGGACTCTGGAGTCGAATGATCAGGATGCGAACCGATTCCATGAAGCTGACCTCAAAACGTTCTTCTTCGACAAGTAACGAACGGCACAATGTCACAGCCTGACGGAGCAAAGATGCATTCTTAATGAAGTTTTTACAGTCATCTGCCATGTTAGGTGCAATCATGAAATTGACAGCTCCCTTAATCAGTTGAGCACGTTCAGCAGGGCTTCCATGATGGAAACATTGTGCCAACGAGGGCAAAGAGGACTTGCTTTCTTTGCCGAGTGCAGCCAATGTTCGCTCAGAGAGCAACTTGCTGTAATCATATCCATGAAGGAGGTCACGGCAGATTTCAAGTTTTTCCTTGAACTCTGAGTATGCCTTTTCTTTGATGTCGTTATTGCCGTAGTTGTCTCTGTCACGCTTGGTATAACGCTTCATGGCATCTTTCAAAGCTGCAGCGATACCAACATAATCAACAATCAGACCACCTGCCTTCTCAGGGAACACTCTGTTCACTCTGGCAATAGCCTGCATCAGATTGTGGTCCTTCATGGGCTTATACACATACATCGTTGCCAGCGAAGGCACATCAAAGCCTGTCAGCCACATATCCACCACGATGGCAATCTTCATGGGGTCGTTTTCATCCTTGAATTTCTTGGCGAGTTCTTTCTTGTAGGCTTTACCACCAATGATGTCAGCCCATTCCTCAGGATCCTGATTGCCACCAGTCATCACCACCTTCACCTTTTCTGTCCAGTCAGGACGGAGTTCCAGGATGCGCTTGTATATCTTCATCGCTATCGGACGGGAGTAAGCCACTATCATTGCCTTGCCACAGCATACGTACTGGCGATTATCCTCGTAGTGAGAGAGGATGTCTGTCACAAGGTCATTGATTGTGACATCATTGCCAAGAAGGGCATCCATGTGAGACATTTCCTTTTTATTCTCTTCAAGGTCAGTTTCTGATGCTCCTTCTTCCCTCAATTTGTCATATTCTGCATCAATCTGTGCAAGAACTTCATCGTTGAGTTTGAGCTTGATAACTCGGCTCTCGTAATATACAGGTCGAGTTGCACCATCATTGACTGCCTGAGTCATATCATAGACATCAATATCGTCACCGAATATTTCTCTGGTGTCTCTATCCTTATCAGATATTGGTGTACCAGTAAAACCAATGTATGAAGCATGAGGCAATGAATTTCGGATCTTTCGTGCAGCACCGATATGCACATTACCCTCAGTATCCACTTTCTCTTCCATGCCATACTGTCCACGATGTGCCTCATCCGTCATCACGATGATGTTCTGGCGGTCTGAGAGTGGCCCATCCCAATCATCAAACTTCTGCATGGTGGTAAAGATGATACCACCCGAATTGCGGTTCTTCAGCATGGCTTTCAGCGAAGTGTCATCATTCTCTGCATTACGACTGGTGCATTGTACAGGTCGCTGGCGTAGGAAGTCAATGGTGCGCGAGAACTGACCATACAGCTGCTCGTCCAAATCGTTACGATCTGTAATCACCACAATAGTAGGATTCATAGCTTGCACCTTGGGATGGTGAGCCAGGAACACCATCGAAAGACTCTTTCCTGAACCTTGTGTATGCCAGAACACACCAATCTTTCCGTCACCCTTTACTGCTTCCTCAGTTTTTAGGGCTGCTTTCTCCACTGCATAATACTGATGATAGCCTGCCAGAATCTTGGCATAGCTGCCCTCGCGCACATCGAAGAGCATGTAGTTCTTCAGGAGGTTCAGCAGCACCCTCGGCGTGAATACCGACTTAAAGGCTGTATCATAATCAGCCACCTCGCCAGTAGGCTGCTTCCATTCCATGTAGCGATCCTCTTTTGCTGTGATAGTACCTATTTTGGTGAGTGCCATATCACTCATCACGTTAAAAGCATTATAGATGAATAGCGAGGGGATGAACTTCTGATAGTTACGCAGCTGCAGATAGGCTTCGCTGGCATCCGTCTCTTCCCTGCTGGGTGATTTCAGTTCGATGACCACCAATGGCAGCCCGTTCACGAATACCACGATGTCAGGTCGTTTGGTGTCGAGTTCCTGCATGGTGAACTGGTTCACCACCAGGAAGTCGTTCTCGTCAGGATGCTCAAAGTCAATCAGTCTTACAATTCTTGTCTTCTGTCCCTGTTGCATTTCCACGCGCTCATTCTCACGCCCATAGTAGGCCAGGTCTTCGCGAGCCACCCAGGGGTTGTCGTTCGTCTCGCTGAACGTCACCTCAATGCCATACTGCAGCATCTGCGTGAACTTGAAATTGCACTCATAGAGCGACGAACCCTCTATCTGATGCAGTTTCTTGATGGCTTCATCAATAGCCGACGTGGGCAGCGTTGGGTTGATGCGCTGCAAGGACTCCTGCAACACATCATGTAATAACGGGTTGGAGTAATTACGCACTATATCAGGACCGTACTTGTATTTGTATCCCAACTCTTGGAACAAAGCAATCAAGGCTTGCTCGTATTCGTTCTCAGTATATCCGTTCATAGACTTTGTTATTTAGTCTTCCTGTTCGTAATAATAAGAATAGTCGATGCCCTTCATAAACATCTCGCGATCGTCAATCTTGTCGGTCAGAGCACCTTTTAGCAACGCTTTGATGGCGCGGGCATCAGTTGTGCTCTGTCGCATGGCAGCTAAGTATTCCTTCTTATCGATCTTGCTCCAATTCACGCACAGCTTCAGGCGTTTCTTGAATATCAAGTCAAGCCAGAGGCGCGTGCTACGTCCGTTACCTTCCATAAACGGATGGGCTACGTTCATCTCTACGTATTTGTTGACAATCCCATCAAAGGTTGTCTCAGGCATCGCCTCGATAATACTCAGATTCTTCATCAAATACTCTGCGCGGCAGAATAGTGTGCCATCCTTCCAGATGGTTTTTGTGCGAATCTGTCCAGCAAAGTCGTAGAGACCGCCAAACAGGTAAGCATGAATCTGCTGCAGGCATTTCACTGTCCCAGGCTCCATGCTGTCAAGCAGACCACTCTCAATGAGGGTGTAGGCCTTTTTCTTGCTCTGTCCGTCGATGGAGCTGTCACTATATATGAACCAGTCAAGGAAAGCAGTGGCCTTCTGGTTGGGTATCACCTTGGCGAGTGCTGAGACACCTTCCGAATCAAGCACATCGGTGAGTCGTCGTTTCCCGTCAGGAGCAAGCAACTTCAACTGGTTAGTGGCACTAACCACTTCATTCTTATCTGCCTTCAATTTGGTCTTGAGATACTTCCAGTAGTTGCGAGTCTTGGCATAGTCTGGCTGTTCGTTGATGGCACCAATCACGTCGAGCACAGAGAAGAACCACTTGTTATCCTCCTCGCTCCACACCGCTCTCACCTCGTGGTCTTTATAGAATCGAATAGATACTTTGTCCATAAGCCTACACTTTAATTTGACCAGACATCAGTTTGGGTAGAAGGGTGTCGCGGAGGGTGGAGAGACGGGAGGATTCTTGATGTAGTTTTGCTATCTCTTCAAATAAAGGTCTTACAATCTCATTGTAACGAGAGGCATTTTCTGTGTCACAACAAATGACTTCAAATTTTTTCAAATCTCCAATAAATAGACATTGTTGAACAGCTCCATGAGCAGCATGCTGTAATCTTACCTTACTTGCCAATAATGCATTATACAAGAAATAAGTGCCTATATTATTTTTAGGCTTAATTATAGCTACGCTTCTTTGAAACTCATAATTTATTGGATCTTCTTCCACAATTGCGATTTCTCCTATTGTACCTACAGATGATAATAGTACATCACCTTTTGCTAACTTTGTTCGCATTCTTAATGACTCAAAAGTGCTTTTTGAAATTGAGCGATAGTTATTCTTTGACAAAACACCGCCTACAATGTTTTTACAGCTCAATAGCATATAGTTACTGTTAGGTTCATCCTTCACACTATTATGGACACCATCTGTTATCTGTTCACATACTTCAGAAAGAGGAATCATTCCGAGTTCTGACTCTACGAATTGACCATTTTTGCGCTCGGCTTTGCCGCTTGGCTTGTCCAAGAATGGGGCAAAGTCAATGAACCAATGCTTGAAAAGAGCCTGAGCCTGAGCCTCTAAGTTCTCACAGATACGACGATTCACAGCGATTTTATCGTCGAGAGAGGATAGAATGGAGGCGATGTTTTCCTGTATCTCAATGGGTGGAACAGGTATCGGCATAGATCGAAAATGAGTTTTATTAAATTTCGGCTGTGCGCTTCCTGAAACCAGAGAATTAATAATATGCTGTCCGATACGGCTCCTTAGCCAATAATAATAAAAATCATTGCATCCTTTGAACTTTACACATATAGCGTTAGGGGCAAGACTCATTTTCTTATTAAGCCTTGGAGCCTTAAATACAGTTCCAACATTTGCCCCTACATTTGATATAATTATTTCATCTCCATAGAGTTTACTTTTACTCAAATAATTATAGGCATGTTCGTCAATATACACGAAACCACCTGAGAAGTTATTATTGTAATCTACTAATCTGATTAATACAGCATAATCAGGAGTTTCTCTATACTTCACATTTTCTGCTAATGAAGCGAAACTGCCATTAGCAACATAATCAAAAAGAGCGGTTTTCTCTTCATCGATAGTTGACAATTTCCAACCATCGGGCAAATATCCCCATGGTGATAGAACTTGACTCATACTCCTTCCTCCTTTCTGATAATTTCCCAATGACCTGTTTTGTTGCTGCCTATACGGACTATGATACCAGCCTCACGCAGAGAGGCAATATGCTTGCGAACCATACGACTGCTAATGCCTAATGCTGCACCGATTTCTTCTGATGATGCCGAACGACTGGATTTCAATATCCTGTATACGTCCCATGTAGCATCGGATATATCCGGAAATTCTTTCTTGAGTTTATTAGGAACTTTATTAGGAGCTTTATTAGGAACTTTATTCTGCAACGGCGCACCCTGATGGGCTTTCAGCGTCTTATAAATTTCGCCCAGCATAAAGTCGATAAAGGGTCCTGACTGCCCAGCTTTACTACTGGCAGTAATGGCATCGTAGTATTGCTGCTGATTACTATAAACCATATTCTCCACAGGCAGATGCTCAAACAGCGGGTGCAGCTTGCCCAGTATCAGCGACTGCCACAAGCGACCTGTTCTGCCATTACCATCAATGAACGGATGGATGAACTCAAACTCGTAGTGGAACACACAACTGCGAATCAGCAGATGATCCTTCGAATGTTTCAGCCAGTCAAAGAGATCCTTCATCAGCATAGGCACCCGGTCAGCAGGAGGCGCTAAGTGTACCAATCCCTTTTCACCATATACGCCAACGCCTCCACGTCGGTATCGACCAGCATCGTCCACCAGCGCCTGCATCATGACACTATGTGCTCTCAGAAGATCCTTTTCCTTAAACGCATCGAGTGTGGGATACATCTCGTAGGTCTGGATGGCATTCTTCACCTCCTGAATCTGACGGATGGGAGCCACAACGCTCTTTCCATCTATAATGTCACGCACTTCGTCCTCGCTCAAAGTGTTACCTTCTATGGCAAGCGACGAATGGATGGTCTTAATACGATTGGCTTTTCGCAACCGCAGGCCGTCTTCCTGTTCCAAACGGATAGCATAGCGCTCTATCTGAGCTGAAATCTCAGCGATCAGGTTGATGGCCTCAGCACTAACTGTAAATGGTGGTATATACATAATCAGCCTTTATTTCACGTTAAATCCGATCCCAGCGAGTTTCTCACGGATGCCTGCCTCAAGGCGATGACTCTCTGCAAAGAGATCGCCGAGTTCTGAGGTCAGGCGGGCCATCTTCTCCTCGAAGGGCTCTGCATCTTCTTCCTCATCAGCGATACCAACATAGCGGCCTGGGGTGAGCACCCAGTCCTGTTTGCCGATCTCCTCGATGGTAGCCACTTTGCAGAAACCCTTTACATCTTCAAGGGTTCCGTTCTCGTAGGCACGGAAAGTGGCTGCAATACGTTGAACATCACATTCCTCAGCAGGTAGGTTTGCCCAAGGCTTGTCTTCCTTCTTGACAGTATCGTAACGAACAAGATCGTCACTGAGTTCACGATGGGTGCGATCCACCATCATACCCATCTCCCTGGCATCGATGAAGAGTACCTTGCCCGGATTCTTTTTCTTTCGATTGAAGAACCAGACACAGACAGGGATGGACACATTGTAGAACAACTGGTTAGGCATCGCAATAATGCCCTCCACCAAGTCTGCCTCAATCAGCCGTCTGCGGATATCGCCTTCGCCACCTGTTGTTGTAGTCAGCGAACCGTTGGCAAGAACAAGACCGATGCGTCCTGTAGGCGAAAGGTGGTGTATCATGTGCTGAATCCAGGCGTAGTTCGCATTGCCTTCTGGAGGAACGCCATACTTCCAGCGTACATCATCTGCCAAACGGCTTGCACCCCATTCACTCATATTAAACGGAGGATTAGCCATGATGAAGTCGAACTTCTTGGTGGCGTGCTTATCGTCGCCAAAAGAGTCGCCCCAACTGTCGCCAAGGTCAGCTTCCAAGCCACGAATGGCAAGGTTCATGTGTGCCATCTTCCAAGTGTTGGCATTAAACTCCTGGCCATAGATGGTGACATTGCGAAGGTTGCCCTGATGCTGCTGAATGAACTTGGCACTCTGCACAAACATACCACCAGAGCCACAGGCAGGGTCATAGACACGACCTTCAAACGGCTGAAGCACTTCCACGATGGTACGCACGATGCAGGAAGGTGTGTAGAATTCACCACCTGAAGACTGGGTTTCAGCCGCAAAGTTCTGCAGGCAGTATTCATATACTCGACCGAAGAGGTCGAGACCTTCACCTTGTGCATGCATATCCATATTGTCGAAGATTTCAACCACCTCACCCAAGCGAATCTTGTCAATCTCAGGACGAGAGTAGTTGTTGGGCATCACCTTCTTCAGACGGGGATTCTCTTTGCCAATCTCTTCAAGGGCATAGTCAATAACCTGACCAATCTGAGGGTCATGTGCCTTGCTTGATATGTTCTGCCAACGAGCATCCTGCGGAACCCAGAAAACATGCTCTGCTGTGTATTCATCACGATCTTCTTCGAAGCCATCGCCTTCTTCTACAAGTTCATTGTAACGTTTCTCAAAACAATCGCTGATATATTTGAGGAAGACGAGACCAAGTACCACATTTTGATACTCAGAAGCAGTTAGATTACCACGAAGTTTATTCGCACTTTCCCAAATGCGGTCTTCAATAGACTTCTCTTTGACCACTTTTGCCTTCTTTGCCATAATATTTGTATCTTATTTTTCTGTTGAGTTTAATAAGTCCTTCACGTCAACGTCAAGGAGCTTAGCTATCTTATCCAATGTTTGCAAGTCTGGTTGAATGCTATTGCTGCACCATTTACTTATAGTACAGTTCGACTTGCCAAGTTCACCAGCAAGCCATTTGCCAGTTTTGCCTTTTTCGACAAGCACGACTTTAAGTCTATTGAGATTTGCCATAATATATCAATTATTTTAGATTTGGTGCAAAAGTAATAAAATTCTATGAGAAAGGTGATATTTTACTCATAAAGTTATACATAAGTACGTATTTTCTTTGAAAATACAATAAAATGACACGTATGGGACTCACATTTCTATGGTATTCACTTTCGTTATTTGCAAAATACCATAAGTTCACACAGTGCTGATGAGTCTTTTTTTGATTCTCCATCTGTTCATTATCAAAGTAATCTCAAAATGACAAAATCGGAAAATTTCACTTGTTTTGCTTTAGCCAAACTTGGCGGCACCTCGGTATAGCTCAAACAAGTTTAGCTCTACTCTCGGTTTGCACAAGCTTTCCACGTTAAGATTTGTTAAGCAGATGTTTTCATTTTGGGGTTTCTAAAATTTTTGTTTCCAGTTTGTTCCTTCCGTCTATTCCTGCGAAGAAACTATATTGTGTATCAGCTACTTACGAATAATTAACAGGATTTCAAGAAGAGTATCATGATTTATGAGAGCCTTAACGATTATCTGAAAGATAGAATCTAAATTTTCTAATGCGGCATATAACTACCACTTTATTCCTGATGTTCTTTTCGAATAATATGCTCTCCAAAATTAACAGTCTTAGACTGTCACGGGAAAAAGTTCTTTTTGTTGGACTGACAGCCGATGTGGTAACACCATGATGTTACCAGAGTGTGGCCTATTTGAAAGAACTGTTTCTCTTGGAGGGAAGCCTGAAATCAAAAAGGGGGTGTGTCATAATTGGGGGAATGCGCTTCGCGCAGAAATCTTCCAAATCTTAACAAAATCTATCACTCTGTGTTTCAATATTTAATGTGTTAGATTTGTTTTGATTTTGTATGATTTCTCGCCCAAAGGGCGATTAGCAACTCTTTTTGACACACCCTCTTCCTTGCTCGTTGATACTCACCAACAGATCTTCAGCATTCAATGCATATGTTATTAAGGGGTCATTATTTGACTGCTCACTTTTTGTGTTAAATATGGTTCATCCCCGAATTGCGTTGGCAAGTTTATATAGTAGTATAGAAAAAGCCGCCAATTCATTATCTTTGTGGTTCCCCAACCATATCAGATATGAACGGCAGCTTATTATATCAGGCATACGG
>Ga0247609_10000480_pt1 | contig 55612 bp, 43 predicted proteins | sample 172DNAGHGlowgp2_FD_193487 | JGI IMG/M metagenome (GOLD analysis project Ga0247609, IMG submission 193487) | Sheep rumen microbial communities from Palmerston North, Manawatu-Wanganui, New Zealand - 1728 DNA GHGlow gp2 | ecosystem: Host-associated > Mammals > Digestive system > Stomach > Rumen ... | reverse complement strand
GTAAAGACCATTTGACTGCCATTGGGCATGTTTGTCACAAAATCCTTGCCATTATTTTCGCCGTCCTTAGGGATAATAAATCTTATGTTCCGGCTTCAACCTCTTGACTTTTCATAGCCGGTCTCAACGTTCAAATCAGATACGGCGAACAAAACCGCGTTGCCCGAAACTTTGACGCGTTCGCCCGCAACTTCGCAATGCAACACGCCGCCGCGAGCCGAAGCCTGTCGCGCAATGAGTTTCGTTTTGCCGAGCCGCTCCGACCAATACGGCGCAATCAGACAATGCGTCGAACCCGTCACGGGGTCTTCGGGCACGCTGACTTTCGGCGCGAACACCCGCGACACGCAATCGAACTTGTCACCTGCGGCAGTCACGGCTTGCGTCATTCCGTCAAGTTTTGCGAGCTTGTTTAAATCGGGCGCAAGGTTTTCGACAACCTCCGCCGACTCCAAAACCATAAGCAAATCGCGAGCAAGGTAAGCTTCCAAAACCGTCGCGCCGACGGCGTCGCGCATTGCATCCGTCACGGGGATTCGTTGCGGCGTGTAGGCGGGGAAGTCCATTTCAAACAGCGCGCCCTTGCGTTCGACGATAAACTTGTCGCTCAATGTCTCGAACACGACGGCGGGCGAATTTTTTTCAACGTGCGTCAAGATGACGTAAGCCGCACCAAGCGTGGCGTGTCCGCAAAAATCAACTTCGACGGCGGGCGTGAACCACCTCAAACGATAAGTGTCGCCGCTTTTGGCGACGAAAGCTGTCTCCGACAAATTGTTTTCGCGTGCAATGTTTTGCATTAAGTTTTCGAGCGGAAAGTCTTCGACAACGCAGACCGCCGCCGGGTTGCCGCCGAAAAGTTTATCCGTGAACGCATCGACGATAAATTGTTTCATAAGGTTTCAGCCCCCTTGCTTAGTCTTGCCCAACGTCCGCCTGAACGTGTCGTAATTAATCGTCTCTTGCGGGCGGCAGTAGATGGCGAAAATAATTTCCTTAAAGCAACCGTCGAATTCGGGAAGAATTTTTTGGTAAGCTTTCGCGACGACTTCGGGATTGTTTTGGAAGGCTCCGCAACCGAACGCGCCCGTCACGAAAATATCCGCACCGTGATAAGCCGCGACCGTGAACATGTGTCGAAGACGGCTTTCGTGCAACGCAAAAAGTTCGTCGTCATTTATGCTGAAGTTGCGCAGATTCGGGGCGGCGATCGTTATCACGTCGACCAAATCCCATTTGTCGCGGGGCAAGCGCGTCGGTTTGTCGATGTCGCTTTTGCAAACGGTGATTTCGGGCGTGTAAATACAGGCGTCGTCGTGAAGAGGATTCTTGCGCTCGCGATTTACCGAGTAAAAATTTTTCCGGTTGGCGTCGCTGTTGAGAACGGGGTAAAGCGTCGAACAGCGGCAAAGCGATTCCTCCTGCGCCCGCGAACCGTATCTGACGCCGCCGCCCGGATTCGACGCCGATGCGAAATTATGTACCGCAATCCTAAGCTCCAAGTGTTTCTTCTGCGCCGCTACCGCCGCTTCCAACGTCCGCCGCCGCGTTACCGTGACGACGGTTTTTTTGTATCGGCGTTCGGGTAACGGCGGATAATCTTTCGCGCCGTAAAAAACCGTGCCCTTAATCGAATCGCGAATCGACTGCTTTAAATTCTCGTCGGTGTAGCAAAAATCCATGGTGTCGCGAAAAACCGCAATCATCTCGTCTCTCGTCACGTATGACATTTATCAATCGCCTCCTCCGATTTCAGCCGCTTCTTTGACGGGCGTTTTTTTTTCTTGACGGTTTCAGGCTCGGCGGGCGCGACGGTTTCAGGCTCGACAGGCGCGACGGTTTCAGGCTCGACGGGCACAACGGTTTTAAGCTCGGCAGGTGCGACGGTTTCAGGCTCGACAGGCGCGATGGTTTCCGGCTCGGCAGGTGCGACGGTTTCCGGATCGACGGGCGCGACAGGCTCATAAACCATTGCCAAAATTTCTTCGCGTTGCGCAATGTAGCGTTCAATGTCGCGCAAATACGTCGGCAAGTCCTTGGCATTGAACGCCGTCTGAATTTTTTTGTTGACGGGGTCGGGCACCTTCGTCGACGCAGCCGCGCCAACGCCCAAAATCGTCTGTTGCTCGCCCATGATTTGTACGTTGTAAATGCCTTCCGCGCCTTTGCGACACCAGCCGACGTTTTCAATCTGCCCGCCACTGTAGCCCTGCCGATAAAGATAGTACGGCACAAATTTTTCGCCGCGCAGGATTTTATCGGCATGTTCAGCCATCTTGCGGACTTCAGCGTCGTCGGGCAAGTCGAAATCCTCCAAGGTGTTAATTTCGTCGGCAAGGCTCGTTTGCAGTTTCGACCCGCGCTTAATCGCCAAGGCGTGAATCGTCACGTCGTCGGGGGCAAGCGCAACGACTTTCGCAAGGCTGTCCTTGAAATCGGCAAGCCGTTCGCCGGGCAAGCCGACAATCAAATCCATGTTGATACGGAAGGTGCCCGCCGCCCGCAGCGCGTCGAAAGCCTGCGTCACGTCCTCAACGGTATGCTTGCGACCGATTGTGTCAAGCGTTCGCTGTTGCATGGTCTGCGGATTGACACTGACTCGCGTGACGCCGAAATTTTTCATGACGTCAATCTTTTGGGCGGTTATCGTGTCGGGGCGTCCGCATTCGACCGTGAACTCCGCGACGCCCACGCCGTTGAAGCTCGCGTGAACTTTTTCCAACAGCTCGACGAAAAATTTTTCGGGCAAGGCAGTCGGGGTACCGCCGCCGATGTAAATTGTCTGCACTTTGAAGCCGTAACGCTTAACCGCAGTCGCCGCCGCCTCAATGTCGCGCGTCAAAGCCCGCATGAATTCGGCAACGTCGTCGTCGCCGGGCAACACGAACGAAGGGAACGAACAATACAGGCAACGCGTCTTGCAAAAGGGAATGCCGACGTACACGCTGACGGTCTTGGCGTCGCTTGCGCGGATAATCGGCAACTGAGCAAGCGCAACCTCCGTCAAAAGGTCTGCCTTGTCGCGCGTGGCAAGGAAGTCCGAACAAATGCGGCGGGCGATTCTGTCGCGGTCGATAATGCCTTGACTTGTGACGCCGAACTTTTCACTAAGCCAACGCTGAATAATTTTCGTGGGACGCACGCCGTTCATTATGCCGTAGGGCACAGGCTTAAGCCCGCATTCGTCGACGAGGATCGTGTAAAGATTTTTCTTGACGAGGCGATTGACTTCCGCGCCGAAGCGTTCGTCGGGACGTGCGATTGCAGTTTTGCGGAAGTAACTTTCCGCGCCGTCCGCCGTGACTTTCAACCGCGTGACAATTCTGTTGCCGATGACTTCGTTGAAAATTTCCAAGCCGTCGAAATCCGTATCGCCCTCCGCGTTGATTGAAACCTTCAGCGAACGAAGTACGTCGCCGACGACTTTTGAGAAATCGTTCTTGCCGAGCAGAGTCAAATTTTTTATTTTAGTTTCCAAGTTCCTGCGCCTCCTCCGCCTGACAGTCTTTGCAGTAGCCGAAAAATTTTACTTCGTGATTGAGGATTTGGAAGCCGGATTTTTTCGCGATGTCCGCCTCCAAGTCGTCAAGCAAGTCGTCTTCAAACTCGATGACCTTTTTGCATTTGAGGCAAATCAAGTGGTGGTGGTGATGAATTTTCGGGTCGGCGGTGTTGAGTTCGTAGCGCGCGCAACCGTCGCCGAATTCTACTTTGACGAGAATCCCAAGCTCGCTTAACAAATCCAAGGCGCGATAAACCGTCGCCAAGCCGATTTCCGATTCCCGCTTCTGAAGGATGCCGTAAACGTCCTCCGCGCTCATGTGGTGGTAGTCCGAATGCTCGACAAATATGCGCAGGATTTCTTGACGTTGCGGCGTCATTTTGTAGCCGCGTTCCGACAGCTTGCCGCGCAGATCTTCCAAGCCGAACAGCTGATGGTTTTCGCTCATGGTTGAAGCCTCCTTCACGATTTGAACCGATTATAGCAGTTATCGCCGAAAAGCACAAAAAAAACTTGCCTCTAACCCCTTGCCCCTAATCCCTTGTCCCTTGTCCCTTAACTTGCTATAATCGACAACGTATTAACGTAGCTCCCGGAGGAGGAATACATTTGATGTTCAGAAAAAAAATCGCCCTGCTGATGATTTTGGCGGCGATTCAAATCCCCTGCGCGGGGCACGCCGCCGAAGAAGACAAAGACCTTGCACTTATCGCGGCTGAACAGGCAGACGACGACGAACAGCTCGACAAAATAAATCCCGCGCTCAAAGACAGCATCTCGACCGAACGCACGCAGGAGACCGACAAGGAAATTCGCGCGCGCAAGAAAAAACTCGAACAAACTCGCAAGGAAAAGGAACGCGAAAACGAACGCAAGCTTAAGGAAAGCATGAACCGTAAAGAATCGCGAAACCGCGAAGAGACGATTATCATCGACCCGAACGAGCCGCCTGCGCCGCCCACTCCGTCAAAGCCCGAACCCGAATCGATTAAACCGACGCCGAAGCCCGAACCGATAATCGAAACGCCACCCTTAACCGAGCCCGTGCAAACTCCGCCCGCTCAAACGGTAACGCCGCCTGCACCGCCGTCGAAGCCGCCCGCGCCGACTTTCACGCCGCCGACGATTGAAACGGTAAGCTTGCCCGACGAACAGTCAATTTACGCCAACTTCGCCGAAGTCGCCCGCGCTGCACGATTTGTCCCGCTGTATATACCGCGCAAGTCTGGTTACGAAATCACCGCGCTTTATGCAAACAACGGCGTCGTCGAAATCCGCTACGGGCGCAGATGGGAACCGACGGTTTCTTTGATTGTGCGGACGCATAAGCGAGCGGACGGCGAGGCTCTGCAGGATATAAGCGGCGTCACGGGCGTCAAGTGGCGCGTCGATACGACAACTGGCACCACCATTTACATTGCCAAAATTTCCGAAACGAAACAGGTCGCGGCGTGGGCTGTAGGGCATTACACTTTTTCCGCGCAGGCTGAAAATCTGTCGTACGCGGGCTTTCATTCGCTTGTCGCCGACGAACTCGTCGAACTGTCAACGCATTATTACTTAGATTTGTAGGAGGTCGTCACATGATTAAACGCTACACTTTGCCCGAAATGGGTAAGCTTTGGTCAATTGAAAACGAGTGGCAGACGATTCTGGACGTGGAGCTTGCCGCCTGCGACGCTATGGCCGAACTCGGCGAAATCCCCGCCGAAGCCGCCCGCAACATTCGCGCCAAGGCAAACTTTAATCTCGAACGCATTCACGAAATCGAATCCGTCACGCACCACGACATTATCGCTTTCCTGACCTGCGTCGGCGAATACGTCGGCGAAGACTCAAAATACATTCACAAGGGCTTGACTTCAAGCGACGTGAAGGATACCGCGATTTGCCTGATGATGAAACGCTCGGCTGAAATCATTCTCGACGATCTGCAAAAGTTCCGCGAAGTGTTGCGCCGCCGCGCCGTCGAATTCAAACACACGCCTTGCATAGGACGCACGCACGGCATCCACGCGGAACCCATGACGTTCGGGCTTAAGCTGTTGCTTTGGAGCGCGGAGGTTGAACGCGACATCGAACGCGTCGAACACGCAAAAAAAATCGTCAGCGTCGGCAAGCTCAGCGGAGCAGTCGGCACCTACTCTAACATCGACCCGCGCATTGAAGAACTCGTTTGCAAAAAGCTTGACTTGACGCCCGTTCGTTTGGCGACGCAAGTCATTCAGCGCGACCGCCACGCCGAATACATGACGACCCTTGCGATAGTGGCAAGCACGCTTGAGAAAATCGCGACGGAGATTCGCAACCTGCAACGCACCGACATTCGCGAAGCTGAAGAATATTTTTCGCCGGGACAAAAGGGCTCCTCCGCCATGCCGCATAAACGCAACCCCATTAACTGCGAACGTGTGGCGGGTATGGCTCGGCTCGTGCGCGGCAACGCAATCGCCGCAATGGAAGACATCACCCTTTGGCACGAACGCGACATTTCGCACAGCTCGGTTGAACGCGTCATCTTGCCCGACTCCACAATCAATGTCGACTACTGCACGCGCAAGATAACCAATATCGTTGACAAGCTGCTTGTCTACCCGGACGCAATGTTGCATAATATGAATCGCACGGGCGGACTGATTTACAGTCAACGGCTCATGCTTGAAATCGTGGGCAAAGGCGTTCTGCGCGAAGACGCTTACAAGTGGGTACAGCGCAACGCAATGAAACGCTGGCTTGACGGCGAAGATTTTAAGACGAACGTCGAACGCGACCCCGACATCACGAAATATCTCGGCGCAGAGGAAATTGCCGCCTGCTTCGATTACAACTGGTTCCTGCGCAACGTCGACATGATCTTTGAACGCTTCGGACTCTAAGGGGATACAACTTTGAAACTCACAATGCTCGGCACAGGCAACGCGCTCGTCACCGAATGCTACAACACTTGCTTTGTGATAAGCGACGGCGACAAAAATTTTCTGGTTGACGGCGGCGGCGGCAGCGGCATCCTCCGTCAGCTCAAGCGCGCCGGCTTCGACTGGAAAGACATGCGCGAAATTTTTTTGACGCACAAACACATCGACCATTTCACGGGCATCTTGTGGCTCGTTCGAATGATTTGCCAATACATGAATCAGCGCGAATACGACGGCACCGCCAAGATTTACGGTCACGCCGAAGTTTTGAAACAACTCGAAGACATTGCCAAGACACTCCTTCAGCCGAAAGAGACGCGCTTTATCGGCGACCGACTGTTTTTCGTGCCCGTTGCCGACGGCGAGGCTGTAAACGTTATCGGGCGCGCGACAACATTCTTTGACATTCACTCGACCAAGACAAAGCAATTCGGCTTTGCAATGGACATCGGCGGCGGAAAAAAGTTGACTTGTTGCGGCGACGAACCCTGCAACGACTTCGGAAAACCCTACGCCGAAAATGCCGCGTGGTTGTTGCACGAGGCGTTCTGTCTTTATTCTCAAGCCGACATCTTCGACCCCTACGGCAAGAATCATTCGACGGTTAAGGACGCCTGCGAACTTGCCGAGGCTCTTCACGTCGCGAATTTGTTGCTGTATCACACCGAAGACAAAAACCTTGCCGCACGCAAGAAACTCTACTGCGCGGAAGGACAAAAATATTTCAGCGGGACAATTCATGTGCCCGACGACTTGGAAACGTTGGCACTTTGAAATTTTAAGGAGGTTTTATCATGATTAAGGGCAATCTGTTGTACGAGGGCAAAGCGAAAACCGTCTTCGAGACCGACAACCCCGGCGAGTTGCTGGTTTACTTCAAGGACGACGCCACCGCGCTCAACGGCGAGAAACACGGCATCATCAACGGCAAGGGCGTCATCAACAACAAAATCAGCGAGTTCTTCTTCAAGCAACTCAAAGATCGCGGCATCAAGACGCACTTCATCGAAAAGGCGGGCGAACGCGAAATGCTCGTCAAGCGGCTCGACATGATTAAGCTTGAAGTCGTCGTGCGCAACATCGTCGCGGGCAGCCTCGTCAAACGTCTCGGCAAGGAGGAAGGCACGCCGCTTTCCGTCCCCGTCGTCGAATATTACTACAAAAGTGACGAACTCGGCGACCCCATGCTCAATCGCTATCACATAATGTCGCTTGACTTGGCGAAAATCGACGAACTCAATCAAATGGAACACATCGCCTTTTCCGTCAACACGATTCTGCGCGACTTGCTTAAGGCGAAGAACGTCGACTTGATTGACTTCAAGCTGGAATTCGGGCGCGGCGATTACGGCGAAGTCATTCTTGCCGACGAAATTTCGCCCGACAACTGCCGCTTCTGGGACATCGTCACGCACGAGAAATTAGACAAAGACCGCTTCCGTCAAGATCTCGGCGGCGTCGAGGAGGCTTATCAGGAAATGTTGCGTCGCTTGACTTTGTGAGGTGTTCGCCGTGTTGAAGAACTTCTTACTTGCGTCGATTGTCGGCGTGATAATCTGCGCGGGCATGAAGGTTGAGGCAGCAGAAATTTACGTCGGCATGTCGCCCGTTACGGGCTACGAGTGCTACGTTATGACGGACACGATAAGCCGCACGTATGAACACCGCATGGTTATCACTTCCGCGACGCTGAAAATGGTTGACCAATACGGCGACGCGGAGTTTTTGGAATATGTTTTTTTCGCGCTTGACGGCGGCACCGAAAACGTAACCTTCACGAATTCGCAGGGCTTCAAGGGGCGGGCCACGCCGCAAGACACGCCGATTGAATGGGCTATGTACACGGTTATCAGAGACTATTGAGACTTCGGGGGACGAGGTATTTGTGCCTTGTCCCTTTGATTTTTTCGAGAGGTGTTGAAGTTTATGGAACGAATTTTGGTGACGGGCGGCGCGGGCTTTTTGGGTTCGCACCTTTGCGACAGGCTTATCGCCGACGGGCACGAAGTCATTTGCCTGGACAATTTCTTCACGGGCAAGAAAAAAAATATCGCGCACCTTTTGGGCAATCCGAACTTTGAAATCATGCGCCACGACGTGATTCAGCCGATTTACGCCGAAGTCGATTGGATATTCAACCTTGCCTGCCCCGCGAGCCCCGTGCATTATCAGCGCGACCCCGTCCGCACGATTAAGACAAACGTCATGGGCGCGTTGAATTCGCTCGGTTGCGCAAAGCAAAACAACGCACGCGTCCTGCAAGCGAGCACATCCGAAGTCTACGGCGACCCGAAAGTCCATCCGCAGCCCGAAAGCTATCGCGGTGCAGTCAATCCGATTGGCATTCGCGCCTGCTACGACGAGGGTAAGCGTACCGCCGAAACTCTGTTCTTCGATTACCACAGGCAACACGGGCTTGATATTCGCGTCGTAAGGATTTTCAATACCTACGGACCGCGCATGACTACCAATGACGGGCGCGTCGTGTCGAACTTCATAATGCAGGCTCTGCGCGGCGAGGACATAACGATTTACGGCGACGGTAAGCAGACGCGCAGTTTTTGTTACGTCGACGACTTGATTGACGGTATTGTAAAGATGATGCACGCGGAAAATTTCACAGGCCCGGTAAACTTGGGCAACCCCGGCGAATTTACGATGCTTGAACTTGCCGAGCTGGTCTTGAAGTTGACGGGCAGCAAGTCGCAACTTGTTTATCGCCCGTTGCCTTCAGACGACCCGACGCAGCGTTGTCCCGTTATCGACTTGGCTAAAGAAAAGCTCAACTGGGCTCCGACCGTCAAGCTTGAAGACGGGCTCAAGCTGACGATTCAATATTTCAAGGAGAATTACTTATGACGTTGACTTACAAGGATTCGGGCGTGGACATCGACGCGGGCAACGAGTCCGTGCGCTTGATTAAGGATTTTGTCCGCGCAACCTACCGCCCCGAAGTTTTGGGCGACTTGGGCGGCTTCGGCGGGCTGTTTGCTCTCAAACATTACGACGAGCCGATTTTGGTTTCGGGCACCGACGGCGTCGGCACAAAGCTCAAAATCGCCTTCATGCTTAACAAGCATGACACAATCGGTCAGGACGCCGTTGCTATGTGCGTCAATGACATTTTGGTTCAGGGCGCGGAGCCGTTGTTTTTCCTTGACTACTTGGCTGTCGGCAAGCTTGTTCCCGCGCAGATCGCCGAGATCGTTCGCGGCGTCGCCAATGCCTGCAAGGAGTCGGGTTGCGCGCTTATCGGCGGCGAGACGGCTGAAATGAGCGGCTTCTATTCGAACGGCGAGTATGACATTGCGGGCTTTGCGGTCGGTGTCGTCGAGCGTAAAAACTTGATAACGCCTGCGCGAGTCAAGGTTGGCGACGTGCTTATCGGTTTGCCGTCAAGCGGTCTGCATTCCAACGGCTTCAGCTTGGTCAGGAAAATCATCTTCGAGCGCATGAAGTTCACGGGCGCGGAGCAAATCGACGGGCTTGACAAAACGCTTGGCGATGAGCTTTTGACACCGACGAAACTTTATCCCGCGACGGTCTTGCCGCTTATCCGCGAGTTCGGCGACAAGATTCACGGGCTTGTACACGTGACGGGCGGCGGCTTCTACGACAACATACCCCGCGCTTTGCCCGACGGCTTGGGCGCGACGATTGACGCCGACAGTTGGCGCGTTCCGACGATTTTCAAGCTGTTGCAGACGTGGGGCAACGTCGAACGCCGCGAAATGTTCCGAACGTTCAACTGCGGTATCGGCATGATTCTTATCGTCGACGCGGGCATTGTCGACGAATTGCCGGGCTGTAAAATCGGGCGCGTCGTCGAAGGCAACGGCGTTGAAGTTTTTGGAGGTGAGCTTTGTGATTAAACTTGGCGTACTGTGTTCGGGGCGCGGCACAGATTTGCAATCGATAATCGACGCGACGGCGAGCGGCTACCTTGCGGCGGAAGTTTCAATCGTCTTGACCGATAAACCGAACGTCGGAGCTTTGGCGCGCGCCGAGGCGGCAGGCATTAAAAATATTTGCGTCGACAGGAAAAATTTCGCGAGCCGCGCAGATTTCGAGGCGGAAATGTTGCGGCACCTTAAAGGCGTCGACTTGGTTATCTTGGCGGGCTTCATGCGGATTTTGAGCGCGGATTTCGTCAAACGCTACGAAGGGCGGCTGATGAATATTCACCCGTCACTTTTGCCCGCGTTCCCCGGCGCGCACGCTCACCGCGACGTTTTGGCTTACGGCGCGAAGATTTCGGGCTGCACGGTTCATTTCGTCGACGAAGGCACCGATTCCGGACCGATTATCATGCAGGCGGCGGTTGAAGTGCTTGAGGACGACACCGAGGAAACTTTGGCGGCGCGGGTCTTGGAGCAGGAGCATAAGATTTATCCGCAAGCGATTAAACTTTTCATTGACGGGCGTCTGAAAATCGTCGGGCGCAGAGTTGAAATTGGAGGCGGCAAAATGAAAATCAAACGGGCATTAATCAGCGTGTCGAACAAAATCGACGTTGTGGACTTCGCGAAGAAGCTCAGCAAGTGCGGCGTCGAAATAATCAGCACGGGCGGCACCGGCAAGGCGATTCGGGCGGCGGGCATACCCGTCACCTACGTCAGCGATTTGACGGGCTTCCCCGAAATCATGAACGGGCGTGTCAAGACTCTCAACCCGAAAATTCATGGCGGCATCTTGGCCGTGCGTGACAATCCCGAACACATTAAGCAGATGGCGGAAAACGGTATCGAGCCGATTGATTTGGTCGTCGTCAACCTGTACCCGTTCAAGAAGACGATTCGCAAGCCGAACGTGACTTTGGAGGACGCGATTGAGAATATCGACATCGGCGGCCCCGCAATGATTCGGGCGGCGGCGAAGAACTTCAAATACGTGACGGTCGTGACCAACCCCGAACGTTACGACGAGATCGCCGGGCTGATTAAGGAGCTTGGCGAAATTCCGCTTGAGATACGCAAGACGCTGGCGGCGGAGGCGTTCGCTCACACTGCCGATTACGACGCAGCGATAACAAAATATCTGTCTGAAGTCTGAACCGTTCGTTGCAATCTAAAAGCCTCTCGACGCGCGCCGAGGGGCTGTTTTATTTTGAGAAAAAAAATATCGCCGACAGCTAAACTTGCTTGTCAGCGATAAGATTGAGATATTCGGGCGGCAGAGTTGCCGTCGTGATTTCTACGAAGTAATCGATAATCGCACGCGCTTCGTCGAAGTCTGCAGAGAAAAATTCACCTCTCACGCGTTGCGGCGCGAGTTTCTTTTGGGAAGCCCACTCAACAAATCGTGCGTCTTTGCGGGGCATTTCGGGCGTGAAATACATATCGGCGACCGTCAAGCCGGTTTCGCGTTTGATTTTGGCGACGCGGGAACGAATGTTGTTGCTGTGACCGATTTTGACGATTTGGACGGTGCCGTCACTCATGCGGAACGAATAAACGCGAGCCAAGTCGAGCTTTTTAACGAACGTGACGACGGGCGCAGGCGCAGCGATGACGGGCGGATTGAAGTAGTTATCTTCCAATTCTTCGTAGATTTCCCATGCTTTGTCGGTAGAAAGCATTTTGGCATGACGTGCCGCACCGCGTTCTGTCCAGAGATAGAAATGTCTCGTGTGAGCGGGTATGTCTACTTCGACGGAAAGAACGTCTACTTCGATATTATCGATGTAGACGCGAAAAGCCTTGAGAGATTCGCCTTCAAGCTTGATGAAGTGCTTGCCTTCAATGAAACGATCGCGATTGTTGCTGAAATTCTGCATGATTTGCTTAGGCGAGCACTCGTAAAATTCTGCGAGCTGAGCGGTCGTGAGCACGCGCCGATTGCTCCATTCGACGGGGACAATGTTTTTGATGTCCATAAATACACCTCATAAATATTTTAACGACGAGAAACGGGCTTTTCAGTCCATACACACCGCCTCCTTTCAAATTGGGAACAATGAACCGCTTGACAGTAAAGACTGACTGGGATATAATCATTATATGCAAATTTCTGGCGCCATTTGGCGTCGTTGTTTGATAAATTTTCAGTAGCATTATAAATACACCGCGCGGATTTGTCAATTAAAAGATATGTCCGCCGCCGCGCAAAGCGGTTTTTTCAATTAAAGAGCAAAACAATTCCCGCCGCTCAAACGGTCGGGAATTTTTATTTCAGTTGACAGAATCGCCGCCGCTATTTATCATTGATTCACTTTCAAAGGAGGTAATTTATTTGGAAACATTGACAGGCATGGAGCGAACGGCTTCTTGCGGCGAACTGCGCATATCGTATGTCGGCAAGCAAGTGCAACTGGCGGGCTGGGTCTCGCGTCGGCGCGACCACGGCGGGCTTATCTTCGTCGATATGCGCGACCGCAGCGGGCTCGTGCAGGTGGTCTTCGACGGCTCGACCGAAGGGCTCGACTTCGCCAAGGCTGAAACGCTTCGCAACGAATTCGTTATCGGCGTGCGCGGCAAGGTGCGTGCCCGCTCTGAAGATACAATCAATCCGAAAATGGCGACCGGTGAAGTTGAAGTGCTCGTCGAAGAATTGCGCATCCTTAACAAGGCAAAGACGCCGCCGTTTTACATTCAGGACGGCGTCGACGCGGACGAAAACATTCGCCTGCGCTATCGCTACCTCGACCTGCGTCGCCCCGAAATGCAACGCAATATCATGTTGCGCCATCGCGTGACCAAAATCATGCGCGACTACCTCGACGAAAACGGCTTCCTTGAAATCGAAACGCCGATGCTGTGCCGCTCGACGCCCGAAGGTGCCCGCGACTTTTTGGTACCAAGCCGCCTCAATCCCGGACAATTCTACGCCCTGCCGCAGTCGCCGCAAATATTCAAGCAACTGCTGATGGTTTCGGGCTTTGAAAAATATTTCCAGATCGTGCGCTGCTTCCGCGACGAAGACCTTCGCGCCGACCGTCAGCCCGAATTCACGCAACTCGATATTGAAACGTCCTTCCTGAATCAAAATCAAATCCTCACGATTATGGAAGGACTCGTCAAGAAAATCTTTGAATCGACGCTCGACGTGACGATTGAAACGCCGTTCCTGCGCATGAGTTGGGATGAGGCAATGACGCGCTTCGGCACCGACAAACCCGATTTGCGCTTCGGCATGGAACTGCAGGACATTTCGGAGTTCGTCAAGGGCTCGGAGTTCAAAGTCTTCAACAGCGTACTTGAAAGCGGCGGGCAAATCAAAGTTATTCGCGTCGACGATTATGCCGACATACCGCGCAGGGAACTTGACGGCTTGGTTGAGTTCGTCAAGATTTACGGCGCGAAGGGTCTCGCGTGGATTCAATACAGCAAGGACGGCGTGAAGTCTCCGTTCAAGAAATTTTACAGCGACGAAACCTTTGACGCGATTAAACAGGCGACGGGTTGCAAGACGGGCGATTTGCTGTTGGTCGTCGGCGACAAGGCGTCGGTCGTTGCTCAAGCGTTGGGCGAATTGCGGCTTGAAATGGCGCGTCGTCGCGGCTTGATTGACGCCGATAAGTTGTGCTTCCTGTGGATTGTCGATTTCCCGATGTTTGAATACGTCGAAGAGGAAAAACGTTACAAGGCAATGCACCACCCGTTCACCGCGCCCCGCGAAGAGGACGAAGAATTTTTGCTGACAGACCCCGCCCGCGTCAAGGCGAACGCTTACGACATTGTGCTTAACGGCGTGGAAGTCGGCGGCGGCAGCTTGAGGATTTATCGCAGCGACTTGCAGGAAAAAGTTTTCGAGGCTATCGGCTTGACGCACGAAGAGGCGCACGCGAAATTCGGTTTCCTTATGGACGCGTTTGAATACGGCACGCCGCCTCACGGAGGCATTGCCTTCGGGCTTGACCGCCTTGTCATGCTCATGGCAAAGCGCAAGTCGATTCGCGACGTGATTGCCTTCCCGAAGACGCAAAGCGCGATTGACCCGATGAGCCACGCGCCTAGCGAAGTTGACGAAAAACAACTGCGCGAGCTTTACATAAAAACTGCCGTCAAGAAGAAATGATTCGACGTTTGCAATAAAAAAATCCCCGACGTTCGTTTGAGCGTTGGGGATAATTTTTTTGTCCGCGGCCGCTTTAAAAGCGGCGGAACAGCTGTCGCGCTTGAGTATCGATAACCGTAATCAACACCCGCGCAGATTTACTTAACCAGCTTACTGCCGCTGATTGTGTAGGCGTTGCCGTTGATGTTGAACGTGCCCGACGCCGTGACGTTTTGCAAGGTGAGCGCGCTGGCGATCGAGCCGACTTTGAACGCAATCGTATTCTTCGACGCGTTGTAAGTCGCGCTGAACGTGCCCGTTATCTGTAACAGGTCGTCGTCGCCGAAATCAGTGATAACGTCTTTGCCTTCGCCCTTCACGTAAATGAAAGTATCGGAGCCCGCGCCGCCCGTCAGCGTGTCGTTGCCGCGTCCGCCCCAAAGCGTGTCGTCGCCGTCCTCGCCGTACAGTTTATCAGCCGCCGCGCCGCCGACGATTGAGCTATCGAGTTCGTTACCCGTGATTTCAATCGCAGCCGTGCGTTCGGTCGCGTCGCCGATAACGATGCCCGAAGCCAACGTAACCTGCGCGGCGTCTTCGTCGTCATAAACCGCGCCGCCGATAATCGTCGTGAGTTCGGAGCCTTCCGCGTCAAGGAGCGTCAATTCGTTGAGCCCGACGTTTTTAATCGTCAGCGTGCCGGAGCCGACAGCAAGCACAGCGTCCGCGCCGTCGAGTGACGAGCCGCTTACTTCCGCGCCAAGTGAAATCTTGTCGCCCGCCGCGTAGTCCGTGATAACGTCATTGCCCGCGTCGTAAAGGAACAGGTCTTTACCCTTACCGCCCGTGAGCGTGTCATTGCCTGCGCCGCCCCAAAGCGTGTCGTTGCCGTTCTGTCCGTAAAGCTTGTCGTTGCTGTTGTTGCTCTCAAGGTAATCATTGCCGTTGCCGCCGTAAAGGGTATCTTTATTTCTGCCGCCGAGCAGAGTATTCGCCAGCTTGTTGCCCGTGATTTTGATTGACTTGGTGCGCGTGGTTGCAACAGCAGTTTTAATCGCCGCGTCGAGCGTGACAGCGGCGGCGGAGCTGTTGGTAAGCGTCAAAAGGGTCGGATCGTTCTCCTTGCCCGCGATGTTCAGTTCGTCCAACTTAGCCGCGCCGCGCAGGGTTATCTTGCCGTCGCCGACGCTTACGATGATGTTGTTGCCGCTCTTGACGGTCGAGTAAGTGTCTTTGCCGTTGCCGATTTGGAGCGTCGAGGTCTCGTCGAAGCCCGTGATTAAATCGTCGCCGTCGCCCGCGTTGTACACGAACAGATTTTCGCCGCCGAGGTAAACGGTATCGTTGCCCGTGCCGCCAATGACCGTGTGACCCGTGCCGTGTCCGCCCAAGCTCACGATGTCGTTGCCCGCGCCCGCGTCGATTGAATTGTTGTGCGGCGTGTACAGGTCGGGCTTAACCAAAATCACGTCGTTGCCGTCGCCCGCGCTGATTGTCACCTTGGAACCGCTGTTGCGAATCGTATCGTTGCCGCTCGTGCCGCTTATCGAAACATTTGACGCGGTTTGGAGCTCTGCGCTGTTTATGCCGTTTATGTTGAGGGTGGACAGGCTTGCCGCACCGACAAGGGTTATCTTGCCTTCGCCGACCATGACGATAATATTTTTGCCGCTCTTTACCGTTGAGTAAACGACAGTCCGCCCGTCGCCGATTTTCAGCGTGTCGTCTGCGTTGAAGCCTTTGATTGAGTCGTTGCCGTCGCCTTCGGCGTATTCAATCAGATTATTGGAACCGCCCAAGCTGATTCTGTCGTTACCGATGCCCGCGTCTATCGTGACGTTGGAGCCGCTATTGCGGATTGAGTCGACGCCTGCGCCGCCCGTGATTATGACGTTGGAGGCACTGTTACGGATTGAATCGTTGCCGTCGCCGCCGCTGATTGACACATAGGCACCGAGCGAAGAATTGCTGATTGAATCGTCGCCTGCACCCGCGTCAATCGTCACGCTGTTGCCGTGATTTTTTACTGAATCATTGCCGTCGCCGCCGCTGATTGACACATGGGCACCGAGCGAAGAATTGCTGATTGAATCGTTACCTGCGCCCGCTTCGATTTTCGCGTAATCGCCGTCGTTGTTTACGGTATCGTTGCCGTCGCCGCCGCTTGCAGTGACGCTCTCGCCGCTGTTGTAGATTGAATCATTGCCGTCGCCGCCATCGATTGACGAATTTGCGCCAAGGGAGCTGTTGGAAATTGAATCGTTGCCTGCGCCGCCGCTTATCGTCACACTCGCGCCGTATTCGTTGTAAATGGTATCGGCTCCGTCGCCGCCATTTATGCTGACATTGTTGCCGTAATAGTAGTATCTGTTGTAGTAAGAGGAGTAGAAGTAGGAGTACCCGTTTCTGATTGAATCGTCGCCTGCACCCGCGTCAATCGTCACGCTGTTGCCGTGATTTTTTACTGAATCATTGCCGTCGCCGCCGCTGATTGAAACGCTGTCGCCGCTGTTTCTGATTGTGTCCGCACCGCCGAGAGCCGCAATCGTCACGCCGCTGACGTCGTTGGAATAGGTGTCGTCGCCTTCGGTCAGCGTGACTTGGCGGAGATCTAAAACCTCGTCGTTGACGTTTATTGAGGCAAGTCCAATATTTTTGAGGATAACCGAGCCGTCGCCGACCGTGAAAATTAAATCATTGCCGTTGCGCGTCGTTTCGTAGGAGCCGCCCGCAATGCTCAGCGTCGACGTCGAGTTAAAGCCGGTAATGGTATTATTGCCGTCGCCCGCGTTGTAAGTGAACAAGACGTTTGAGCCGTAGTTGCGAATGGAATCGTCACCCGCGCCGCCGTCGACCGTGACGTTTGAGCCGCCGTTGTAGATTGAATCGTTGCCGTCGCCGCCGTCGACCGTGACGCCTTCGATATTGGAGCCGTTGTAAAGGTAATCGTCGCCCTCCGTGCCCGTCGGGGTGCCCAAAATGCGCAAATAGTAGTAGCCCCTTACATCGTCCAGAGTGATTTTGCCGTCGCCGACAGTGACGATAATATCGTTGCCGGATATTTGAGCCGAATAGGAGCCGGTGCCGTCGCCGATTTTCAGCGTATCGCTGTTGTCGAAGCCGTAGACTGTATCGTTGCCGTCGCCTTCGGCGTATTCAATCAAATTGTACGCTGAATCGCTTGAAAGGCTGATAAGGTCGTTGCCCTTGCCGCCGCTTATGGTCACGCTATCGCCGTAGTAGTTGTAAATGGAATCGTTGCCGTCGCCGCCGCTGATTGAAAGATAATCGCCTTGGTTGTTGTAAATGGAATCGTTGCCCGCGCCTGCAGCGATTGTTACTTCACTTTTCCTGAAACCGTTGTAAATGATGTCGTTACCGCTCGTGCCGCTGACCAAGGTGTAATCGTTGCTGTTGTTAATCTTTGCCATGCGAATCGCTCCTTTAAAAAATTTTGGTTGTCACGTATGTTATCGTTAAAGACTTAGAGAGTCGTAAGAATTGCGCAAAAAAAATCCCGCCGTGTCGACGGGAAAAATTTTTGTTCGTGCGATTGAATTATTTACGGAGATTGAGTTGCGCGAGAATTTCGCGGTAACGATTGATGTCTTTCTTGCTCAGGTAGCTCAAAAGGCGGCGGCGTTGTCCGACCATCTTCAACAGCCCGCGACGGGAATGATGATCCTTCTTGTGTTCCTTGAGGTGTTCGGTCAAGTAGGAAATGCGCGCCGTCAAAAGTGCGATTTGAACTTCGGGCGAGCCGGTGTCGCCCTCGTGCATGGCGAACTTGGTCATAATCTCCTGCTTTGCTTGTTTGTCTAACATTTCGTATCCTCCTGCGTTTAGATTTTGTCCTGCGGCAGAGTCCGCGTCGGAGTGTCGACGAACCGCGCCGAGGTGAATGTTGACGCAGTTTAACACAGGAAGTTTTTTCCGTCAAGGGATAGCGGGGTCTTTGACGTTGTTGGCGGCGAAGGCGGCGGCTCTGTCGCGGCAAGTGGCGCATTGCCCGCAAGGAACATCGCCGCCCGCGTAACAGCTCCACGTCAATTCATACGGCACGCCGAGTTCAAGCCCGACCTTGACGACATCAGCCTTGGTCTGACACAGGAACGGCGCGACGATACGAATTTTTTCATACGTGCCGATACGAACTGCCGCGCTCATTGCCGCGACGAACTTCGCACTGCAATCGGCGTAGGCATGACCCGCCATGTCGTCCGAATGCACGCCGACATAAATTTCAACATGCGGGTCGTCGTAAAGCCCGTCCGCGAAACTCGCCGCCATAGCAAGCATAAGCCCGTTGCGAAAAGGGACGTAGGTATTGACACGCGGTGAATGATTCTTTTCCATCTGCGCGGCGTATGAAGTTTTCTCCAGCGGAGCAGTCGACGTGTCAAGCAGAACCGAATCGGAGTGGCGGAAAATTTCTGCGGCGTCCAATTCGTAATGCGCGACGTTGTAAAATTTGGCGACGTTGCGGGCGGCGGCGAGTTCCTTGGCGTGGCGTTGACCGTAGAAGACCGACAGAGCCGAAACATTTTCCGCGCCGTATTTTTGGACGGCAAGGGCAAGACACGTCGTCGAATCCAGCCCGCCGCTTGAGAGAACGACCGCTTTCATTGTGCCGCCTCGAAAACTTTCTTGACGTTGGCAAGGCATTCGTCGTAACTTTCGCCGGGACGCGCCTCGTAAATCTTTTTGCCGTCAACGTACATTGTCGGGACGTAGTAATAATCGGTGAAGTGTTCCGCCTGCGCGGGCTGAAGGTTTTGGTCGATAACCTCAAGCTCGACGGGCGGGTAATTGTCTTTAACGGCGTCAATCGCCCTGAACGCTGCCGCGCAATACGGACAGCCATTCATTTTAATCATGGTAATTTTTTTCATGCTGAAACCTCCAATCATTCGGCTAAAACTTCCGCGCCGTCTTCCGTAATCAGAATCGTCTTTTCCCACTGCGCCGAAAGACTTCCGTCCTTGGTGCGAACAGTCCAATGATCGTCCTCGTCGACGGTGACGTACTTTTTGCCGGCGTTAATCATGGGCTCGACGGTAAGGACAATGCCCGGCACCATTAGCATACCCGTACTTGCCGCGCAGTCGTGGCTGACGAACGGCTCAAGGTGAAACTGCTTGCCGACGCCGTGACCGCCCAAATCCGTAACGACGGAGTAGCCGTTATCATGCGCCATCTTGCCGCAAGCCGCGCCGATGTCGCCTACGAAATGCCAAGCCTTAGCCGCGCTAATTCCCGCCTCCATGATGTCATGCGTCACGTCGATAAGCCGCCTTGCTTCGGGCGAAATTTCGCCGACGGTGTACATGCGCGAGGCATCCGCAAAGTAGCCGTCAAGGTCGGTCGTTATGTCGATGTTGAGAATGTCGCCCGCCTTGAGGATTTCCTTGCGCGACGGAATGCCGTGGCAAACGACGTTGTTGACGGAAATGCAAATGCTCTTCGGGAACTTTTCAAAGCCGAGGCAACTTGGGTGCGCACCGTGGCTTACAATGAATTCGTGCGCGGCGTCGTTGAGCGTCAAGGTGTCGACGCCTTCGCGAACGAGTTCGTTCATAAGGTCGAGCGCGCCCGTATTGATAACAGCCGCCCGCTTGATGCCTTCGATGTCCGCCGCCGTGTTAATCAGTCGCTTGGGCGGGCGAACTTGATTCAGTGCCTTAACAAATTTTATTTCGTCAATCCGCGCGTCGAAGTCGGCGTGACATTTTTTGTACTTCTTGCCGGAGCCGCACCAACACGGGTCGTTTCGTTTCATAAGTCGCAACATCTCCCTGAAAAACTGTAGCATAGATTAATTCCTCGCGGGGCAATCGGTTCGGTCGCACGCCGCGCAATTCCCTTGTCCCTTGTTCCTTGTTCCTTGTTCCTTACACAAACCGATAATCGCTGTGACGGACTTGCGCGGCTCAAGCATCAAAGCCGAAGTCAAACGCATACCGATTTGCTCCGCGCCCGCGATTTTAAAAAGTTCGTTCTGCGCGGTCAAGTTCCAATCGCCGTAGCCGGGACTGAATCGCCAACGCATTTTGAAGCCGTCCTTGGCAAAGGTCGCCGCGAAATGTTTTTCCATTGCGTCCGCCGCCTGTTCGACAGCCGCAGTCGCCGCCGCGTCCAAAAGCACCGACGCAAGATATTCGCCGCTTTCAAACTTTTTGGCAATCTCGCGTTCGATGTCAAAGCCGACGGTCGTCGCCATGCAAATGACTTTTTCGCAACCGTCCAAATGTTTGACGATTGACTTGCCGTTAATCGTGACGGGCGGCTGACTTTTGACGGTTCGGGCGGCGCAGTCGTAATCGTACACTTGCCACACGCCGCGCACGTCCAAAAGCAACAGAGCCTCCAAACAGGCGTCGCGGATATTTTTTTCGCCGAAGGTCGGTGCGTTGCGCAAGCCCGCATATCGACGAGCCTCCGCCGCGTCAACTTCCAAAATCTGCGCGTTGTAAATCGGCAACTTGAATCGCTCCTTTGATGACGCAAAAAATTTTATCGCCGCCCGCGCCGGTCGTCAACATTCCGCCGCAAGATTGCGAATCATTATTCTTTCATTAAAATTTTCCGCGCTTATGGACAAGCGGAAAGTTTTCGATTACAATAGCGACGTAAGGACTTTCATTAAGCTTTCATAGGGGGAATGTTTCATGAAGAACAAGATAATGGTAACCAAGTTAAACGAGAAGTTGCATTTCTATCTGATTTCAAACGGCAAGCGGTATTACCTGTTCACGCAAGACTTTTCCAAGGGCGTCTATCAATTTTTCAAGAGCGGGCGATCTGAATCGGAACTGCATAAATACAACCTCTGGCGCAAGAATCCCCGCTTGGACAAAACGATTGAGAAGCTCCCGATGTACATGCGCTACGTCTTGAAAGAAGAAGCCGCGTAAACTTAACCCGAACGAAAAATTTTTAACTCCCGTCGACAATCGGCGGGAGCTTTATTTTATTTTCAGAAAGTTACCACGGTTGCGGCGTCATGGGCGTGACGACGCCGAATTGATAGCCCCAATCGCGCAGGAAGTGAATCAACTCCGGCAACGCCTTTACGGTCTCTGCCTTGTCGCCGGTGGAGTGCATGAGGATAACCACGGAACGCGGCGGGTCGTCGCCGAGATATTTCAAGACGTTGTTGATTTGTTGCGAGGCGTTCGGCTTTGAGGGCGTGGCGTCTTCGGTCAGCGCGTTCCAGTCGTGTTCGATATAGCCGCAATCTTCGACCATCGTCCAATAGTTCGCGCTGAACATGCCCACGCCGCCCGGCGCACGGATTATGAACGGGCGCACGCCGATAACGTTTTTAATCGCAGTGTCGGTCTTGATAATCTGCTCCATGAAACTCCACGGGCTCTTATAAAGATCGTCGTAGCGGTGGTCGTAGCTATGGTTGCCGATTGCGTGCCCCTCGTTGAACATGCGCTTTAGCACGTCGGGATAAGCTTCGACCATGTTGCCGCAAACGTAGAACGTCGCCTTGACGCCTTCAGCTTTGAGGATGTCCAAAATCTGCGGCGTGATTTTATCGTCGGGTCCGTCGTCGAAGGTCAGATAAACCGTCGACTTTTCTTCGTAAGGTTCAAGATACGGCAGGACGATCGGCAAGCCTTTTTCCTGCCGCTCCCAGATGATGTACTTATCGTAAACAGGAATCGTCGGGTCGGCGAGTTGCAAATTTGAATAGTCGTCCGCCGCAACGATGTAGTCTTTGCCCTCCTGCGCGGGCTTTACGGGCTCGGCGGGTTTGGGCTTGTCGGAAGTCTCTTCGGCAACCTCGGTCGGTATCTGATTCACGTCGGCGGATTTGGGCTCTTCGCCGCAACCCGTCAGCGCGAACGTCAGCAAAATCAACGTCAAACAAAAAATTTCTCTCATGAAGTTGCTCCTTGTCAAAAAATATTTTTTTTACTATAACGCAACCTTGAAGCAGAATCAAGCAGGAAAATTTTCGCGACGGCGTAATAGTGACTTGGGAGCGTGATAAAAATGTTGCGGGCACTCGCGGTGCTATGTTTGATTTGGGGCTCAAACTGGGTCGTCATGAAGACGGCGAACGATTACTTTCCGCCGGTCGCATTCGTTATGTGGCGGTTCGGGGCGGGCGCGCTGATTCTTTTGGCGGTCGCTTACATAAAAAAAATCCCGCTGCCCGACGCGAGGCTTTTGCCGTGGATAATCGTTTCGGGCGTCCTGCAGATGGCGTTGAATCAAGTCGCGATTCAAATCGGCTTGCTCGGAATCGGCGCGGGCATGGGTTGCGTCCTTAACTTCACGACGCCGCTTTGGGTCGCGATTATGGCGCACTTCGCTTTGAACGAACGATTGACGCGGCGAAAAATTTTCGGCATAGTTACGGCGTTGCTCGGCTTGTACGTGCTAATGGGCGTTCAGGGCGTTGACGATTTGCACTCGGCTCTGATATTAATCGGCGGTGCGATTGTCGCGGCGGTCGCAAGCATAATCGTCAAGCGGTGGCTCGTCAAATGCGACATGATTCAGCTGACGACGTGGCAAATGGTTTTCGGCGCGTTGGGGCTGATGATTTACTCGGCGTTCGTGCCGCAGGGCGAAATTAATTGGGGCTTGCCCGCCGTGTTGTGTCTGCTTTACAATGCCGCATTGGCGTCGGCTTTCGCGTTCTACCTGTGGAATTACATTTTGGTTCGCATTGAGGCCGGCACTGCGTCCGTCGCGACGTTGGGCGCGCCCGTCGTGGGCGTATTGGCAGGCGTGATATTTTTGGGCGAACCGCTCACCGCGTACATCGTCGCGGGCATGATTTTAATCTTCGCGGGCATTTTTATCGTAGTTAGGAAGCACGATTAAACTTTTTTGAAGGGAGCCAATAAACTTTGACATTGACTGACGAAATAAACAAGCGGCGGACGTTCGCAATCATTTCGCACCCCGACGCCGGCAAAACTACGCTGACCGAAAAACTTTTGCTTTACGGCGGCGCGATTCATTTGGCGGGCTCTATTAAGTCGCGCAAGACCCAACGCCACGCCGTATCGGATTGGATGGAAATTGAAAAGCAACGCGGCATTTCCGTCACAAGTTCCGTCCTGCAATTCGACTACGCGGGCTGCCGAATCAACATCCTCGACACGCCGGGGCACCAAGATTTTTCCGAAGACACCTACCGCACGCTTATGGCTGTCGACAGCGCGGTCATGATTCTCGACGCGGCAAAGGGCGTGGAGGCGCAGACCAAAAAACTTTTCCGCGTCTGTCGCGAACGTCGCATTCCGATTTTCACGTTCATAAACAAGCTCGACCGCTACGGCAAAGTTCCGCTCGATTTGATGGACGAACTCGAAAACGTTTTGGGCATTCGCGCCTACCCGATGAATTGGCCTGTCGGCGTCGACGGCAAATATCTGGGCGTCTTCGACCGTCAAAAGAATCAAATCGAACTTTTCGCGGAGGACACCACTCACGGTCAACGCGAACGCGCGTCAGAAATTTTTGCGCCCGACGCCGCGCAGGTTATCGAACGAATTGGGCAAGCGAACTTCGACGCACTGCAAGACGATCTGCTTTTGCTCGACGAAGCGGGCGAAAAGTTTGACAAGGCGCGCATTGACGCGGGCGATTTGACACCGACGTTTTTCGGCTCGGCGATGACAAATTTCGGCGTACAAAATTTTCTGGAAGAGTATTTGCGACTTGCGCCGCCGCCCGCCCCGCGACTGTCAAGCGACGGAGTGATTGAGCCCGAAGACGAAAATTTTTCCGCGTTCGTTTTCAAAATCCAAGCGAACATGAATCCCGCGCACCGCGACCGCCTTGCATTCATACGAATCTGTTCGGGCAAGTTTGAACGCAACATGACGGTCTGGCACGCGCCGAGCGACAAGCTGATTAAACTTTCGCAGCCGCAACAATTTTTGGCGCAGGACAGACAGATTATCGACGAGGCGTTTCCTGGCGACATTGTGGGCTTGTTCGACCCCGGAATCTTCGGCATAGGTGACACGCTCACCGACGCCGCGCACAAGTTCAAGTTTGAAGACTTCCCTACGTTCCCGCCCGAAAAATTCGCGCGCGTGCAGGCAAAGGACACCATGAAGCGCAAGCAGTTCGCCAAGGGCATTGACCAGTTGACGCAGGAAGGCGCGATTCAACTTTTCAACCAAGTGGGCGCGGGCACCGAATCTTACGTCGTGGGCACGGTCGGCACATTACAGTTTGAAGTTCTGCAGTATCGACTGAAATCCGAATACGGCGTTGACGTGTTGCTGACGATGTTGCCGTTTGAAGTGGCGCGTTGGCTCAAATTCAACGACGGCACGAAGGTAACGCCCGCAAGTCTGCGCGGCGCGGACAGAGGCATGTTCGTCCTCGACCGCAACGAAAATCCCGTATTGCTCTTGGAAAACGAATGGGCACTCGGCTGGATAACCGACAATAACCCGAAACTCGAAATGAGTGCGACGCCCTTTGACGGCAATTAAAAATATCAGGGGATTGTCACGGTCACAACTGTTCCGCCGCCTTTGCGGGGACGTATCGTCATTTTTCCGCCGCACATGATTTCCAGCCGTTGCCGTATGTTCGCCAACGCGATATGCGGCTCGCTGTCGTCGGCGGCGGGCGCGAAGCCGGAACCTGTATCCTCAACGACAATCTCACTGCCGAAAGCCGTCTCGCGCGTCCGAATGGAAATGCAAAGCGGCGCGTATTCCGGATCCATGCCGTGCTTGACGGCGTTCTCCACAATCGGTTGAAGCGTCAGAGGCGGCAAGCGAAAATTTTTATGCGGCGTATCGTATTCAACAAGAAGGCTGTCCTCGAATTGAACCTGCTCTACGGCAAGATAAGCGCGGGTGTGTTCCAATTCGTCTGTAAACGGCACGGCAGTTTCGCTTGCAATGGCGGTAAAATTTTTGCGAAGATAAGTCGTAAAGTCCATCGTGACTTGCTGAGCCTTCTTCGGGTCTTTCGCGCAAAGATAATAAATACTCATCATGGCGTTGTATATGAAATGCGGGCGCATTTGCAAAACCATGATACTTGCGCGCTGATGAGCAATCTCGCGCTGTTGTCCCACGTATGATTCAATCTGGTCGTAAAGGATAATCGCAAGCATTGCAAGCGTCGAAATGCTCAACCCCAACACGACGAGCAAAAGAGTTTCGACAATCATGTTATTGACGAACAACGAGCCCGTCAACGAAAGCAGATGAATCATGAACGCGACAAAATATTTTTCGGGCAGTTTGTCGCGGCGGCGAATCACCGCCGCCAAATTTAAAAACATCGCCGCGAAGATTGGCACGACCATAAGCGTATGCCATGCCCCTCGGACGTATCGATTGTCGGGCGTAATGCAATAAAAGAACGTCGTGAACTGCGCGACTGCCAACAGGGCGAAGTATATGCCCCACAGCCCGACGACGGCTCGGAACAGCGGACTCGTTCGTCGGTCTTCGCCGCAAGTGCGCAACAGATAAACCGTAAACATCGGCATCGGTATCGACAGAAACAGATATTGACAGCAGACGGTGATTCGTTCCTCCGTTACCATGAGCGGGTCTTCGTAAATCACAAGGTCGACGAACAGCGCAATCATGCACAGCACGAAAACCGCGAACAGCGTTATAAAAAATTTTTTGTTCCATTGATTCGAGCCGGGCATGATGACGGCGACGCATAACGTCATGATCGTCACCAACAACACCGCGCCGCACGCGAAGAAATAGATTTGCTCCCAACTCAATCCTCCGCACCTCCCAACGAAAACGGGTAGCGGAGGTTTTTCAGTTGCGCGCGGACGCCTTCAACCGTTATCGGCTTGAGCGTAAAGCCGCTGGCTCCCGTGTTCCACGCGTCGAAGGAATATTCGATGTAAGCAGTCAAGTAGACGACGTTGGTGCGCGGATTAATTTCAAGCAACGTGCGGCACAGGTCGAAGCCGTTCGTTTTGCCAAGTTCAATGTCCAGAAAGGCAAGCGCGATTCGATTTGCCCGCGCGTATTCGACAGCCTCCGAAGGGCGCGTAAAGCCCGTGATTATGGCGTTGGGCATGACCTCTTCCAAAATCGGCAAAGCACCCGACAAAAAAATTTTTCTGTCGTCAACCATGATGACGTTGGGCGCGTCTTCGCTTTCCGCCGCCGCCGAAATCAGCGTGTTGGCGTCCGTGTCGAGACAGCGGGCGAGTCGGGAAATCATCACGGCATCGGGCAAACGACTGCCGTTTTCCCAGCGCGCAACCGTCGAACGATTGACGTATATCCGTTCCGCCAATTCCCGTTGCGAAAGTCCTTTGTCGGTACGAAGTTTTCTCAAGGTTTCTGAAAACAGTATGCGCATTGTCAATGTTGCTCATTTCTTTTTTGCTGTCATTTAATCATACAAAGCCGAAAAAGCAAAGAGCTTTCGCGAATCGACGTGACGCTTTGGAACACCGCATTGGCTGAAAAAATGAAAGATACTATAATGCTGACGGATACCTCTAGATTTTTTAACGGGAGGAATGCGAATGAAAAAGTTTGCAGACAAAGTCATTTACGGCGACTTTTACACCGTCGACGAGAAAAATCCCAAAGCTCAAGCGGCGGCGATTGCGGACGGCATTTTTGTTTACGTCGGCGACGCGGACGGTGCCAAGGCTTTCGTCGGCGCGGACACGAAGGAAGAACATTACGAAGGCGGTCTGATTCTGCCCGGCTTTGTCGACGGTCACGCGCACGGCAATCTCGGCGGCTCTAAAATGTTGCTCATGTGTCCGTTGAACGATTGCAAAACGCTCGACGACATTCGCGACAAGCTGAAAAAATTTATCGCGGAACATCCCGAAATGGATAAGATTCAAGGAATGGGCTGGGACGACGCAACTTTTGGAGTCAACGGCCCGACGGCGGCAATGATTGACGATTTGACCGACAAGCCCGTTGCCATGATTGACTACGGGCATCATTCGTTTTGGCTGAACTCCGCCGCGATGAAACTCAAAAACATTAACAAAGACACTCCCGACATTTCCGACGGCGTGATTGTCCGCGACTCGGACGGAAACCCGACGGGTTGTTTCCGCGAAGGCACAAGCATTTATTTTAACGACTTGCTGTATCACTTCACGGTTGAGGAGTACAAAAAAGCCCTTTTGGCTTATCAAGACGTGTTCCTTGCCCTCGGCGTGACGATGACTTTCGACCCGATGGTAAATTACGATTACGGCTCGGAAAACGTTATGGAAGCTTATCACCAACTCGACGTCGAAGGCAAATTGAAACTTCGCGTGCACGGCGGCTATCAAGTGTTCGTCGACAAAAATCCCGTCGCAGATGTTGAACATGCGGCGAAGCTCCGCGAAAAATTCAAAGGCGACAGATTCGCTGTGGACAACATCAAAATTTTGCTTGACGGCGTTGCCGAAAGCAGGACGGCTTACCTCAACGAACCGTACAGCGACAGCAACGACGGTTATCGCGGACTGTTGCGCTTTGACCCCGACACCTTGACCGCCACCGTGAAGAAATCCAACGAGCTGGATATTACAATGCACATTCATACAATCGGAGACGGCGCAATCAGCGTTGCGTTGAATGCTTTTGAAAAAGCCGGTACTTCTCCCGCGCACCGCGCCGCGCTCACTCACCTGCAAATCGTCAATCCGGCTGACATTGACCGCATGGCGAAGCTCGGCGTCGTGGCGGTGACGAATCCTTATTGGTTTATCAAGGAATTGGCTTATCATGAAAAATTGTCGGTACCTTATCTGGGCAAAGAGCGCGCAGAAAATCAGTACCCGATGAAGTCTTTCTTCGATAAAGGCGTCGTCGTTACTCAAGCCACCGATTATCCTGTCACGGCAGACTTAAGACCGACGAACGGAATACAAACCGCCGTAATCAGACAACTGCCCGGCGAACCCGAAACTTTGCTGAATCCCTCGGAACGCGTCACTGTCGAACAGATGATTAAAGCCGCGACTTTGAACGGCGCGTACCAATTCAAATGCGAAGAAACGCTTGGCAGTATCGCCGTCGGCAAAAAAGCGGATATGGTCGTGCTTGATTCGGACATCACCGCCTGCGCCCCCGAACACATTAACGACGCAAAAGTTTTGCGCACAATGATCGGCGGCGAATGGGTTTATACACGCGACAAATAAATTTTGGGAGGAATTACCTTGAAAAACAACTCAGCAGATCTTGTCGTTTGCGGCAAAATTTTCACTTCCGAAGACAACAAGATCGTCGAGGCGTTCGCGGTTAAGGACGGCAAGTTCGTCTACGTCGGCGACAAGGCGGGCGTCGAAGCCTTTATCGAAGACGGCAAGACCAAAGTCATCGACTACACCGGCAAAGGGCTCGTCATGCCTTCTTGCGGCAACGGTCACGCGCATTATTCTATCGGTCACGGCATTCCGAAAGTCGGGACGGCGATTGACAGAGAAATCACCCCGGAAAAATTCTTGGCGGAAGTCGTTCCCGCCGCCGTCGCGAAGGCACGCTCTACAGGCGCAACGGCTATCTTCGGTTTCGGCTGGCAAATATTGCTCTTTGAAAAAAATATGCCGACGCGTCAACAGTTGGACGCCATTTGCGACGATATTCCCATGTATCTTGCCGACGAGGAAGGTCACAAAGGTCTCGTGAATACGCTTGCGCTTGTCAACGCGGGAATCATGTCGAAAGACGGCACCGTACTCAAAAAAGAAGTTCGCGGCGGCGAAATCGTCTTTGGCGACGACGGCACGCCCACGGGTTTTCTGAAGGAACAGGCAGGCACTTACACGCGCTCTTTCTTGGACAACGACAATCTCTTTTCCGTCGACTTGGCGAAAACGATTCTGCTTGACATCGAACAACATTTGTTATCGGAAGGCTACACCATGTACATTGACGGCTGGGGCAACTATTTCTTCAATGAAAGCTACTTTAAAGCCGCGCAACAACGGGACAACGCCGGCGACATGCACTTCATGTTGGGCTTGACTTACGAACTTGAAAGCTGGATGGACATCGATAAAAACTTGGACAAGTCGCTTGACGTTCAGAAATACGCCTCCGCTCACGTCAAACCCAACTGGGTTAAACTTTTCATGGACGGCACGGTTGAAACGGGCACGGGCTTCGTTGAGCCGCTCTATCCCGACGGCAAGCAAGGTATCGCCAACTGGTCGGAAGAGGAAGTCACTTACATGACGCGCAAGTCCAACGCAAAGGGCTTGACAATGCACATACACACCATGGGCAACAAGGCGGTCAATCGCGCCATCAACGCTTACGTCAACGGCGGCAAGGACGAAATGCGCAACACGCTGGTACACGTGCACCAAGTCTTTCAGCCTGATTATAAGCGCATGGCAGATCACAACATTTACGTCACCGAAGGAATGCTTTGGCACCATACTCCCGACGACGTTCAAAAGGTATTGCCCGACATGGTTCCCGAAGGCATGGGCGACAAGAGCTATCCGATGAAGTCGTTCTTCGACAACGGCGTCAATGTGACTTCGCACTCGGACTTCCCCGCGTTGAGCGGCAGCCCCGACGACCCGTTCGGCATCATTGAAATCGCCGTTACGGGACAATGTTACATGGAAAGCGGAAAGCCGTGGTGGAGCGAAGAACTCATCACGCGCGAACAGGCAATTACGGCTCTGACAATCAACGTCGCAAAGCAAATGTTCCTTGAAGACGAACGCGGCAGTATCAAACCCGGCAAATATGCGGATTTCCTGCTCGTTACAAAAGACGTGCTGTCTTGCCCCGTGACGGAGATTCACAACGCCAAACCCGCCGCGACTTACTTTGAAGGCAAAAAAGTTTTCTCGGCGTAAAGAAAGGAACGCAATCATGAAACAAACGATTGTCCTCGGCAACATCATCACCGTTGACGACAAGCGTCCCTTTGCCAAGGCGGCTCTCGTCAAGGACGGCGTGTTCGTTTATATCGGCGACGCGGAGACGGCTAAACAGCTCGCCGACCCGAACGCGCAAGTTTTGGACTACGGCGACAACTTCATTTATCCCGGCTTCCTCGAATCCCATTGCCACGGATATTTCGCCGGTTATCGCGCCGTCGGACAGGCGAATCTCTCGCAATTTCTTTCGACCGACTACGACAAGTATCGCGAAGTCATCAAGCAATTCATCGCCGATAATCCCGACCGCAAAATTTATTTGGCGGCAGGTTGGACTGAAAACGACGAATACGTTACAAAGTCGTATCTGGACGAAATTTGCTCCGACAAGCCGTTGATTATGCAGACTGGCGGCGGGCATTCCATGCTGCTCAACACCAAGGCACTTCAGTGGGCTAGCATTGATGCGGCATACGCGAAGAGATACGGCTATGACATGGTGCACATAGACAAGAATGGCGACCCCGACGGCTATATCTGTGAAAATCCCCTGCTGGATATCATCGCCATACTCCCCTCTTCAGTGGAGGATGCTAAGAACTACCTGCTTGCGTGGCAGGATTTCGCCCTCCAGAATGGCTATACAGCCGTGGCCGACGCTGGTGCGGAACTCTTCTACAAAGATTGTCCCCAGGCATACAAAGAGTTGGAAGAGGAAGGCAAGCTGAAGTTGCGCACCTATGCTTATATGCTGACTCCCGACAATGTCGCCGACCCGAAAGCAGAGGTAGCCCGTGTCGCCGAAGACCGTGTCAAGTACGGTGGCGAATACTTCCATATTGTCGGCATCAAGACATTTCTCGACGGTGTGACTGAGGCACATACGGGCTGGCAGAATCAGGACTATCTGGATCAGCCGGGGTATCACGGCGTAGAGCGTTTCAACGACCATGACAAGATGGTGGAACTGATTACCGAAGCGAACAAAGAAGGGCTTGCCGTGCACGCCCATTCCGAAGGCGGCGGCGCGACTCACTTCATGCTCGGTTGCATTGAGGACGCCGAAAAAATCACCGGCAACTTGGATCAGCGCAACGTTCTGGCGCATTTGCATTTCGTCACGGACGAGGACATTCGCCGCATGGGCGCAACAAATTCTGTCCCGGCAGTTGCACCGCTTTGGACGCCGAAGGACAATGACACTTATCCTCAAGAAGTCGTTTACGTCGGCAAGGAACTGGCTGACCGGGCTTACCCGATAAAATCTTTCTGCGACGCGGGCGCGAACGTTGTCTTCCATTCGGATTATCCCGTCTCGCCGATGATGGACATCAAATACAGCATTTACACGGCAGAAAAGCGCACGTACCCGAAGGAAAGCGGCATGGTAACCGAACCGCGCAACATGAAGGAAGCTGTCACCCGCGAACAATCCTTGCGCGCAATGACAATCAACGTCGCGTGGCAGTGGCGGCAGGAAAATCGCATGGGCTCAATCGAATTCGGCAAGCTCGCCAACATGACGGTCTTTGATTGCGATTTCCTTCATGACGACATTGAAAAGGTCGGGCGGGCGAAAATCGTTGCCACAATTATCGACGGCGAAGAGGTATATAAAAATGATTGACGTAAAAGCACTGTTGAGAGCGCAATACGGCGAAAACAAACGAATCACTGACGGCAATTATGACAAATCGTTGGCGGTCAAATGCGTCAACGGCACCTTCGTCGGCAAACGGACGGAGAATATCATTTCGTACAGGGGCATTCCCTTCGTCGGCAAACAACCCGTCGGCGAACTGCGCTGGAAAGCTCCCGTGGACGTTGTTCCCGATGACGGCGTTTACGAGGCGTATCACAACGCGAAAAGTGCCTACGGAAACGAAAACTTCGAGGTCGGCTCCCTTTTTTATCTTAGCGAAGACTGCTTGTATCTGAACGTATGGAAGGCGGACGATTCAACCGCACAACCAAAGCCCGTCATGGTGTGGATTCACGGCGGCGCGTTTGAGGCGGGCGGAACCGTCGACCCGATGTTTGACTGCCACAACTTCGTTAAAGAAAATCCTGACGTTATCGTCGTGACAATCGCGTACAGGCTCGGCGTCTTCGGATTTTTGCACCTGTCGCACTTGGCGGACGGCAAGGACTATCCCGACGCGCAAAACCTCGGCTTGCTCGACCAAATCGCGGCATTGAAGTGGATTCACGAAAATATTTCAAACTTCGGCGGCGACCCAGACAACGTGACGATTTTCGGCGAAAGCGCGGGCGCGGGAAGTTGTACCCTGCTCCCGCTGATTCCGGGCTCGCAAAAATATTTCAAGCGCGTCATTGCCGAAAGCGGCGCGCCCAACCTCACGCGATCTGCGGAAGAAGGTATCGAAGGCGCGAATAAGTTGCTGGAAATACTCGGTTGCAAAACCGTTGCCGACTTGCTCAAGGTCGACGCCCAAAAAGTTTTTGACGCATCGTCCGTACTCTTCTTGCGCCAATTCCCCGAACGCGACGGAAAATATTTGCCGTTGGAGCCGTTTGAGACTTATGCGAACGGCGCAGCGAAGGACATCGCTTTTCTTATCGGTTGCAACAAAGACGAAATGAATTTCTTCGTTTCCAGTTTCGGGCTTGAAGGCTGGAACGCCTGGGCTGCCGACCGCAAAGCGAAGGGTTTTGTCAAATTCACCGACGCGGACAAAAAGCTTGCCGAAAGTTTTTGGAACGACATGACGGGCGTCGAAAGCTGGGAACGCGACAGCCGTCTGTTCAGTCAAATTTGGTTCAATGCGCCTATAATCAAGTTGGCGGAAAGTCTGACGCGAGGCGGCGGCAAATCTTACGCCTATTACTTCACGCCCGAATCCTCGTTGCCGATTATGAAATGCGGGCACGCGATAGAACTTGCGGTTGTTTTCAATCATCCCGAAATAACCGGCGACACGGGCAGAGAATTCGACGCGACTTTCTGCGAGACTATGCGCAAAATGTGGGTGCAGTTCGCCAAGACGGGCAACCCGTCACTGAGTGCGGACATTTCCCCCGACGGCAAGGTAAAAGATTGGCCGCTCTACGACACGACGAACAAGCAAGTTATGGTTTTCGACGAATTCGACATTCACCCCGAAAAGGAATCCGCCAGAAAAATCGTTGACTGGGAAAGAACCTATAACCTTACCAAATATTATATGCTTTAATGCCGTAAGCAAGTTGCGGGCAGGGGGTTGCGACCCTCTGCCTTTCTTTGCGGCGAAAGGAGGCTCAGCGTGAAGAAACGCAACTTTATTCAACTGTTTGAACGCAAACAAAGCCGAATCGACTCGCGCATAGAACGCGACTACATCGAGAATGGCATTGCGACAGTGCATTGTTGTATCTCCGGCTACAACGACATAATCAACACGTACAGCGCGAAAGACCAGGAGAGTTTGAATCCGGATTTTGTCGAGTACATGCAAGACGCCGCCAATCCCATACCCGACGAATGCCCGCTCGTTTTGAATGTCATTGGCGGCTCCTTGTCGGCGGACGAGAAAAAAATTATCGCCGAAACTATTCGCGACGATTTTTCGTACAGGCTCGGTCTCGTCGAAAAGGAACAGGATCGCGAATTCAAAATGTTCGTCTTCATGATCGTCGGCTTAATCGTTGCCGGAATTCTATTTTGGTGGTCAGATTTTCTTGACGAAGCACCGCGCGAAATTTTTGTCGTATTCTTTTGGTTTTTCGGCGACAGGATGTTTGAATACCTGTTCATCACGGGGCATGAGCTTCGTAAGGAAAAACGTCTTGCGGGACGGTTGGCAAGCATCAAAGTTATCTTTTCAGACAACTATGAAAAGCCGCACTATACGGAAGAACAAATCAATCAGCTGTACGCCGAACTTGACTTGGATCAATGAAAATTGAGGTGACGCATGAGAAAACTGTTTACGATTGATGATTTTGTCATTGCGCTCGTGTCGGCAGTCGGCTACGGGTTCAGCTTTGAAATCCCGAAATTTTTTGGTTGCCCCGAATGGCTGAGCATAGTGAGTTGTCTTGTTGTCGGCACGACGCTTGAAGGGCTTGCGTATAAAATCGTTTTCAGCGAACCTGTTCAGACAAAGCCGCCGCGCAGATTCACGGCGTTGGCGGTGCTTGTCGGCATTGGTTTGGTTGGCGTTTATGTCGCCGAGACGGGCGGCGTGTCCCTGAGCAATTACCTTGAGGAACAGTTCGGCTTCGTCATAATCCCGCCGATTTTGGTTTTCGCGTTCAACATGGCTCTGCGCCAATATCGAATCAAAAAAATCCGCGAACGTTACGGCGACGGGAGCGACGGTTTCGTTTTCGACGGGCAAGTTACACAAAACGACCTTGCGGAATTGAATCGGGCGAATCAGCAAATTCACGGCGCGTTTGATAACGACCTTGCGATAAAGACCAAGCACGGCGTCTTCGTCGGCGAAAAAGCGAAGGACACGATTTTTTTCACGGGCATACCCTACGCCAAGCCGCCCGTCGGTGAACTGCGTTGGAAGGCACCGCAACCGTTGCCCGAATCGAATGAAGTCTTCGAGGCAAAAAATTTCGGCGCGTCCGCGATTCAAGTCGATTACGAAGGCTCGTTCTTGAAACACCACAGGCAAAGCGAAGACTGCTTGACGCTGAACATTTGCGTCGGCAGCAAACGGACGCCGCAGAAAAAGCCTGTCATCGTATTTTTTCACCACGGCGACTTCACATACGGCGGCGCGGCTGATCCGCTGTTGCACGGCGACGATTTTATCAAAGTCTATCCGGACAGCGTGGGCGTCAGCTTCAACTACCGTCTGGGCATCTTCGGCTTCATTGACTTTTCCGAAATCCCCGGCGGCGAAGAATATCCCGACGCGCTGAATTTGGGCTTGCTTGACCAAATCGCGGCATTGCGCTGGATTAAAGAGAACATCTCCGCTTTCGGCGGCGACCCCGAAAAAATTACCGTCATGGGCTTTGAATCGGGCGCACTAAGCCTGAGCTTGCTTGCGGCGTGCGAACAGGCAAAGGGGCTGTTCCAAAAAGCGTTCATATTTTACGGCAACCCCATGTCGGCTTACGCGACGCCTGAAACTTCCCGCAACTTGGCGAAGAAACTCCTGCAGGCGACCGCGACGACGACGGTTGATGAACTCATGCGCCTTTCGACGGAACAGCTGAAGGAAGCGCAACAAAAACTTGTAATGAATTCGTCCGCGCCGACCCGCGACGGGAACCTGATTCCCTTTGACGTGCCTGCCGCCTATCGTGACGGAGCCGCCGCCGGTATCGAATTCATTATCGGCATACCGAGCAACGAGCGACAAATTTACAAATCCCTTGTCGGCGATAAAAAATACGAAGATTTTATATCCAAAGAGTTGGACGACATTTTGTGTTTCCTTGACAACAACTGTCCCGACAAAGCAAAAGCCGTAAGAGACTATATCGACGAGCAAGCGGCAACGATGCCCAAATTGGACGCAAAAGCAAAGGCATATGAGCAATTCTACACTTTGAACACCTATCGCTCTGCAAAAAAATTGGCGGAGGGCGGCAACAAAGTTCGTCTGCTCTACTGGAACGTAAAGCCGCTGATTGAAAATCTGGGTTCCGGCACGATCGACGTGGCGGCAGCGTTTTTGGGCAGTCGCGAGGCTGTGCAACTTTACGGCAACGTTCTTAACCGCGACATAGCCGAGAGATTTCAGAAGCTGTTCCGGAAATTTGCAAGCGGTGACGACATTCGCCTTTTCAACAACGAAATCAAAGGACTCGACGGCATAGACTGGCAAGAATTTCCGCAGGCACTTATCGTTTCCGAAAAAGCCTTTACATGCGAGCCGATTGCAGACAAGCTGACGGAAGTCAAAGGCTTAACGGAGCTTCTTGAGGAATAAAATTTTACTGTACTTATTCGTCAATCAAGACGAATTTTTTTATTTGCGGCGGCGTTGACAGCTTAACGGCGTTGTATTAATATCATTTATCGCAGACTATACAATTTGACAATTTCGGAGGTGGAAGAAAAACTTTTCGCAAGACGACAACCAAAATTTTACAGGAGGTCAATTTTTGTATGAGCAATCAAAAAGAAGCGTCCGCCGAGCTGGATCTGCAAGCCCTTATCCGCCGCGCAGAGGCGCAGGAAGATTTTCCCGAAGTCCCGCTTGACGAATTCACTCCGCCCACTTACGAACAGTGGAAAGAGGCGTGCATTGCCCTGCTCAAAGGCGCGCCGTTTGAAAAGAAACTTTTCACCAAGACCTACGAAAATATCACGTTCAGCCCGATGTACTTCCACGGCGACACCGAACCGATTCAGCCGACAAAATCTTTCCCTGGCATGGGCGACTACCTGCGCGGCGTCAAAGCAAACGGCTATGTCAATGCTCCGTGGCTTATCGCGCAAGCGTGCGACGAAACGCTCCCCGAAGAGAACAACGACCTGCTTAAACACGAAATCGACAAGGGCAGCACCGTCTATCACGTCAAGGTTGACTGCGCGACACGCAAGAACAAAGACGCCCGCGAATGCAAACACATCGGCAAAGGCGGCGTCAGCTTGACGACACTCGGCGACGTTGAAACTTTGCTTAACGGGCTCAAGCTCGACCAATACCCGCTGTATGTCTACGCGGGACAATCCGCTTTGCCTTTGCTCGCGCTTATCGTTGCGGCTGTCAAGAAGAACGGCGGCGACGTGTCGAAACTGCGCGGCATCATCGGCGCGAATCCCATTGCCGAATACGTAGCCAACGGCACGCTGATTCAAGACCTCGACAAGCTTTACGACGAAGCGGCGAAGGCGGCGAAGTGGGCTGTCAAGAACGCGCCCGCTGTCAAGACGATTTTCGTTAAGAGCAACGTTTTCAGCAACGGCGGCGCAAATGACGTTCAGGAAGTCGCTTACACCGTGGCAGCGGGCGTCGCGTATCTGCGTGCCCTGCTCGAACGCGGCTTGACGATTGACGAGGCGGCAAGTCAAATTATGTTCGGCTTCTCCATGGGCGCGAACTTCTTCATGCAAATCGCCAAGCTCCGCGCAGTCCGTCCAATTTGGGCGCAGATTGTCAAGGCTTTCGGCGGCAACGAAGAATCGCAGAAAATGCACATTCACGGACGCCCCGCCAAGTTCTTCAAGACCGTTTACGATCCTTACGTCAATTTGCTCCGCGACACCACGCAACTTTTCAGCGGCGTTGTCGGCGGCGTCGACAGCTTCGAGAATTCGACCTTCGACGAACCCGTTCGCAAAGGCGACGAATTCAGCCGTCGTATCGCCCGCAACATGCAAATCATCCTGCAAGAAGAATTCGGACTTCTGCAACCGATTGACCCCGCCGGCGGCTCGTGGGCTGTCGAAACGCTCACTAAGCAGATTCGCGAAAAGATTTGGGCTGAATTCCAAGTCGTCGAGGGCAAAGGCGGTATCGTCGCCGCGCTCAAGGAAGGCTACCCGCAAGCCGAAATCGCCAAGGTTTGTGAGGCGCGTTTCAAAGCCGCCGAGACTCGCAAAGACCGTATCGTCGGCATGAACATGTATCCCAACGTCAAAGAGGAACGCATTGACGCACGCCCCGAAAATCAGGCCGCCAACATGCAGGCGCGCAAGTCGGCTGTCGAATCTTATCTTGCCAACGTCGATTCTGCCGCTGTCGCAGACGCGCTCGCCGCTGTCAAGGACGGTTGCGCATGTTGCGTTGTCGCCGCCGCCGAAAAGGGCGCGACCATTGCCGAAATTCGCAAGGCTTTGGGCACCGCCGAAGTCGACGAGATTACGAAAATTGAACCGCACCGTTGGAGCGAACGCTTTGAGGCTCTCCGCGAAAAAACCGAACAGTTCAAAGCCAAGACTGGCGACAACGTCAAAATCTTCCTCGCCAACATGGGACCCATTCCGCAACACAAAGCCCGCGCAGATTTCACCAGAGGTTTCCTGCAAGTCGGCGCGTTCCAAGTTTTGGGCAACAACGGCTTTGCGACTGTCGACGAAGCGGCGGCGGCGGCTAAAGAATCGGGCGCGGACGCGGTTGTCATTTGCTCGACGGACGCGACTTATCCCGAAATTATCCCCGCGCTTGCCCCGAAACTTCACGAGGCTCTGCCCAACGCAACCGTCTTCCTTGCGGGCGCGGCTCCTGCCGATTTGAAAGCGACATACGACGCGGCGGGCATTGACGAATACATTCACGTCAAGGCGAACTGCTACAAAATTCTCCAAGCACTTCAACAGAAAAAGGGGATGTAATAATGGCAAGCTACAACAATCCGGACTTCACGCAAATGGGTCTGAGCGACGCCCCGGCTTCTGACGCGGCGGAGTGGAAGGCTAAATTTGAACAGGCGGCAAAGGCCGATTACGACAAACTCGTTTACAAGACGATGGAACACGTGCCCGTTAAGCCGCTGTACACGCACGACGAATACGCGCACATGAATCATTTGGACTTCGTGAGCGGCATTCCGCCGTTCCTGCGCGGCCCTTACGCGACAATGTACGTCTTCCGTCCGTGGACTGTCCGCCAATACGCGGGCTTCTCGACGGCCGAAGAATCCAACGCATTCTATCGCCGCAACCTCGCCGCAGGGCAAAAGGGCTTGTCAATCGCGTTCGACCTGCCGACACATCGTGGCTACGACGCCGACAACCCGCGCGTCTTCGGCGACGTGGGCAAGGCGGGCGTCTCCGTTTGCTCCATGCTCGACATGAATATTTTGTTCAGCGGCATTCCGCTCGACCAAATGTCCGTGTCCATGACAATGAACGGCGCGGTCTTGCCGATTCTGGCGTTCTTCATTCAGAGCGGCATTGAACAGGGCGTCGACAAGTCAATCCTCAACGGCACGATTCAAAACGACATCCTCAAGGAATTCATGGTGCGCAACACCTACATTTACCCGCCCGATATGTCAATGCGCATCATCGGCGATATCTTTGAGTATACGACGAAATACATGCCGAAGTTCAATTCGATTTCAATCAGCGGCTACCACATGCAAGAGGCGGGCGCACCGGCTGACATCGAACTCGGTTACACGCTGGCTGACGGTCTTGAATACATTCGCACGGGTATCAACGCCGGCTTGAAGGTTGACGCCTTCGCGAAACGCTTGAGCTTCTTCTGGGCTATCGGCAAGAACTATTTCATGGAAGTTGCGAAAATGCGCGCGGCTCGTGTCCTGTGGGCGAAAATCGTCAAGCAAATGGGCGGCACCGACGCGAAGTCAATGGCACTCCGCACTCACTGCCAAACGTCCGGCTGGTCGCTCACCGCGCAGGATCCGTTCAACAACATTTCGCGTACCGTTATGGAAGCAATGGGCGCGGCTCTCGGTCACACGCAATCGCTCCACACCAACGCGCTCGACGAAGCCATTGCATTGCCGACCGACTTCAGCGCGCGTATCGCCCGCAACACGCAGCTTTACATTCAGGACGAAACAAGCGTCTGCAAGATTATCGACCCGTGGGGCGGTTCCTACTACGTCGAAGCTCTCACGAACGAAATCATTCGCCGTGCGTGGGCGCACATTCAAGAGATTGAACAGCTCGGCGGCATGGCAAAGGCTATCGCTACGGGCTTGCCGAAAATGCGTATCGAAGAGGCTGCTGCGCGTCGTCAAGCGCGTATCGACTCCAACAACGAAACGATTGTCGGCTTGAACAAATTCCGCCTCGACCACGAAGACCCGTTAGAAATCCTCGCCGTCGACAACACCGCCGTCCGCAACGCGCAGGTTGAACGCCTTAACAAGCTCCGCGCCGAACGCAACGAAGACGACGTTCGCGCCGCGCTGGAAGGCATCACGAAGGCGGCAGAGTCCCGCGACAACGGCAACCTGCTTGAGTGCGCCGTTGAAGCGGCTCGCGTCCGTTGCTCGCTCGGCGAAATTTCCGACGCCGTGGAAAAAGTTTCGGGACGTTACGTCGCGACGATTCACACAATCAGCGGCGTGTACTCCAAGGAATTCGGCGACGACGGCAAGCTTGCCAAGGCTCGTGCTCTCGCTGACGAATTTGAGAAAATCACGGGACGCCGCCCGCGCATTTTCGTCGCGAAGATCGGGCAAGACGGTCACGACAGAGGCGCGAAGGTTATCTCGTCCAGTTTCGCCGATTTGGGCTGGGACGTCGACGTCGGGCCGCTCTTCCAGACGCCCGAAGAAACCGCGCGCGACGCCGTTGACAACGACGTTCACCTTGTCGGATTCAGCTCGTTGGCTGCGGGTCACAACACGCTTTTGCCGCAACTCGTCGACGAACTCAAGAAGCTCGGTCGCGAAGACATTCTGGTTGCAATCGGCGGCGTCATTCCCGTGCAGGATTATCAATTCCTGTACGACCACGGCGCAGTTGCGATTTTCGCGCCCGGCACCAACATCCCCGAAGCGTCAATGAAACTCTTGAACATTCTTATCGACCGCGCCAAAGAAGAGGAAGACGCGGGCTGAGCATAAATCTTAACCACGCAAAAAAATTACCGCCCCCAAATCGGAGGCGGTTTTTGTTTATCGTTAAGTTCAGCTAAAGTCTGTCATTGTCTTGCCCGCGCCCGCGAAGCTCTCGAAGTCGCCGATAAAACTTTCGACGGCTGAATCAATCGCGGAGTTCTTGACAAGCGCGGAAAAAATTTCGGGTGCAATGGTTGCCGCGCCGACGCCGCACTTGCACAGCTCCAACACCTGTTGAGAATTCTTGAAGCTCGCGGCAATGACTTCGGTCTCCATGCGGTTGACGGAAAAAATCTGCTGAATTTCCTGCGCGACCTTAATGCCGTCGAAACCCATGTTGTCGATTCGGTTGACGTAGGGAGCCGCGAAGCTCGCGCCGCACTGTCCCGCAATGAACGCTTGCATTGGCGTGTAAATCGCCGTCGCCGTGATAAGAATCTCGCTGGTGTCGACCAAAAGTTTCATTGCCTTGAAGCCTTCGGGCACGGCGGGGATTTTAACATAAGTGTTCGCGCCCAAAATCTCGACGATGTGTCGCGCCTCGTCGGCGATTTGCTCTGCACGGCGGCTGACGGCTTGGACGTGCAAATCGGCATCTTCGCCGATAAAGTCGCGAATGCGCCGTAACGTGTCGAAGGGATTGCCGCCGACCTTGGAAAGTATCGTCGGGTTCGTCGTGACGCCCGCCACGGGATAAATCTCGTAAATCTTTTTAATCGCGTCAAGGTGCGCGTCGTCAATCAAAAGTTTCATGCCAATCACCCCGAATCACTTTTCCGGGTCAAGGCTTATATTCGTGACGATACGACCGAGGCGCGCGCTCGTCAGGAAGTTCAACGCCCATTTGAACGCGACGGTCATGTTGGTGTAGAAGCCCGCAAGCCTTATCAAGTGAACGACCATCCACGCGCACCACGCGAAGAAGCCCGTCATCTTGGGACTGCCCACTACAGCCTCGCCGCGCCCGATTGTCGCCATTGCGCCGAGGTCTTTGTAGACGAATTTGTCAAGATTGGTGTCGCCCTTTATGAGTTTCATGATGTTTTTGTACGCGACCTTCGCCTCTTGCGTAGCGACCGGCGCGACCGTCGGCAGGGGGCGTTTCATATCGCCGTGCATGAAAGCCGCGCAGTCTCCGATAGCAAAAACGTTTTTGTGCACCGCGCCGCGAACCATCAAGTCTTCCTCAATCCAGATACGACCGTCGCGTGCACATTCGCCGCCGCAATTTTTCATCATGTCGACGGCACGCACGCCCGCCGCCCAAATAACTGTCGTCGTCGGGATTTTCACGCCGTTTTTAAGCGTCAGGATGTCGCCGTCGTAATCGACGACCTGCGTGTTGAGCATGACTTCGACGCCCTTTTTTTGCAGGACTTTAACGGTATGCTGTTGCAAGTCTTCGGGGAGCATGGGCAACAGGCGCGGCGTCGCCTCGATAAGTTTTATACTTACGTCGTTGAAGTCAAGCAGGTGGAATTCTTTTTTCTGAATCGCGATGAGCTCGGCAAGTGCGCCCGCCTCTTCGACGCCGGTGGGGCCGCCGCCGACTACAACGAACGTCATGCGCTTTTTGCGGTCTTCGGGCGTGCGATATGGTTTCTCGGCGCGCTCGAATTCGTGTATGACGTGGTTGCGAATATGAACGGCTTCTTGCAGAGTTTTCATGCCGAAGGAATGTTCCTCGACGCTTTTCATCCCGAAAAAGTTAGTGGTCGCGCCCGCTGCAAGAACCAGATAATCGTAGTGGATTTCGCCGTGGTTGGTTATGACAACGTCGCGCTCTTGGTCGACGCCCCGAACCTTCGCCATAAAAAGATTGACGTTTTTGTTGTTGCGGAAGAACGAGCGAATCGGATAGGCAATCTCGCCCGTCTCCAAAACCGAAGTGGACACCTGATACAAAAGCGGCTGGAACAGGTGAAAATTATGGCGATCGATAAGCGTAACCTCGACGTTTTCCTTGGCGAACAGCTGACCGATTTTGATTCCGCCGAAGCCGCCGCCCACGATTACGATATGGGGCTTGCCATTAGTCATATTGGAAAACCTCCCAGTGTAGTGAAAGTTTTAACTTAACGGGCTAAAAATATATCGGGATGAATTCCCGTCTGTCTTTCGTAACTTAGCTGTACCACAACCCCCTAACCCGTTGTCTCCGCGTATGATAACATAATTCTTGCAAATTGCAACAGTCGCGGGAAGTTTCTTCCTTGAGGATTGGGCGCAAGCATTGGGGACAAATTTTCGCAACGGCTCACCAGTTTTCAAAGCGGCGGTTCCGGTTCAGGGCGCGAATCAAGTTCATGTCGTCGGCGGTCAGTTCAAAGTCGAACACGTCAAAATTTTCCACGATGTGTTTCGGATTCGACGAGCCGGGAATTGCGACGTAGCCGTCTTGCATTTGCCAACGCAGGACAATCTGCGCGGGCGACTTGGAATATTTTTTGGCAAGCCGTTGTATCGTGTCGTTGCCGAAAATTTTTTGAGTGTTGCCGCGCCCGCCTAAGGGATACCATGACTCGACGACCGTGCCGAATTGCGCGACGTAGGCTTGAAGTTCCGCGTTCTGATAGTAAATATGATTTTCGTTCTGGACGACGGCGGGGACAATCTCGGCGGCATTGCGAATCCTGCCGAAATCGCGCGGCGTATAGTAATTCGATATGCCGATTGAACGAATCTTGCCCGCTTTGGCGGCGCGCTCCAACGCGTGATAAACTTCAACGTCGTTGCGACCGGGCTGGTGAATCAACATCAAGTCGACGTAACCGATATTCAAGGCGCGAATCGAAGCGTCAATGGCGGAGTCGGGTGCGTTGTAGTTGCCGGGCATAATCTTCGACGTGACGAAAATTTCTTCGCGGCGAGCAATGCCGTCGTCAATCGCGCGTCGAACGCCTTTGCCTACGCCGACCTCGTTGCCGTAGTAGCGCGCCGTGTCAATCAGTCGATAGCCGACCTTCAGCGCGTGATAAACGCAAGCCTCGGCGGTGTCGTCGTCGAGTGCCCACGTCCCGAAGCCCAAGCGCGGCATTTTGTAGCCGCTGTTCAGCGTTACGTCGTCGATAAAATAATTTTTGTTCACTTGAGCAGCCTCCTTAGACGAAGTTTCTGCAGTTGAGTTTTGCGCGCCGCAAGCCCCGAACAAATTCGCGAACACCGCGCAAATCATCAGCGAAATAAATTTTCTTCGTTTCATGAAGTTCACCGCCCGCTGTTGATTTTTGACGCAAGCACGCCCGCTCCGAAGCCGTTGTCGATATTGACGACGCCGACGCCCGCCGAGCAGGTGTTGAGCATTGCAAGGAGAGCGGCAAGCCCTTGGAACGACGCACCGTAGCCGACGCTCGTTGGCACCGCAATAACGGGGCACGAAGTCAGCCCGCCGACGACGCTTGCCAACGCGCCTTCCATGCCCGCAACGACGATTATCACGTTGGCGGCGACGATCTCATTCATGTGCGCGAACAATCTGTGAATGCCCGCCACGCCGCAATCGTAGCACGTCGAAACGGCATTGCCCCAAAGGTAAGCGGTCAGGCGCGCCTCCTCGGCAACGGGCACGTCGCCGGTTCCCGCCGTCACGATTAAAATTTTTCGCCGTTCGTCGCGTTCAAGGGTCGTGTCGCGGTCAACGTAAATCATGCGCGCAGTCTCGTCGTAAACGGCGTCGGGCACCGCGTCGCGCAGGAAATCAAATTGCTCACGGCTTGCACGGCTCGCGATTAAATTGCCTGCGCTCCGCTCGTACAGGTTCTTGAAAATAATTTTGAGTTGCTCCTTGGTCTTGCCGGGCGCGTAAACTACTTCGGGGAAACCCTGCCGCAATTCGCGTCCGTGGTCGATCGTCGCGAAGCCGAAACTTTCCGTCGCCAACGAAAAATTTTTCACCTCGGCAAGAATTTTTTCTTCGGACACGTCGCCCGCCCTGTAGCCGCGCAGAAGTTCAAGCAAAATTTTTTCAGTCAAAGCGTTCACCTCGACGCAAGAATAAACCATAAACCGCGCTTCAAGTCAATTATTTATACGGGTGCACTTGAACTGCAGACAGGAATTTTTTTTTAACCTTGACAAACATTCTTGGAAAGGTATATTTAAAAAAGTTTTCAGGCTTTTTATTTTTGTGAAAAGGAGATGAAGTCATGAGCATGTATGTTTCGGATAACACGGTTGTAACAGGCACAAGCAACTCTGACACAATAAGCAACATGGGCGACTCGGTTACAATCGACGCGGGCGACGGCAATGATTCGATCGAAAACATGGGCAATGCGGTTTCCATTAACGGCGGCGCAGGCAACGATTCGATTCACGCATGGGGCAGCAACAACGTCACTGTCTTCGGCGGCGCGGACGACGATTCAATCAAGAACGACAGCGACAACACATACCTCAACGGCGGCGACGGAAACGACGACATTACCAACAACATGAGCAGAAACGGCGTCACAATCCTCGGCGGCACGGGCAATGACACCCTTGCCAACCACGGCAATTCAGTTACCGTTGAGGGCGGCACCGGCAACGATTCAATCAAAAACAGCGGCGCAAATGTCTTGTTCAAGCACCAAAAGGGCGACGGCTCCGATACGATTGCCGGTTTCAACAAGACCTCGACATTGCAAATCGGTGACGGCACCGCCACTTACTACACGGTGGCAAGCGGCAACGATATCAGCGTAACGGCGGGCGAAGATACTTTGCTCCTGACCGAAGCGGCAACTCTCTCCGCAATCAATATCGCGGGCACAAAAGTCAACTTCACGGACAACAGAAACTCAACCGCTTTGATAAACGGCACGGAAAAAGTCGACTTGATACACAATCACGGCTACAAAGTGACGGTAAATGCCCTTGCCGGCAACGACACCATAGTTAATTTCGGCTCCCATCCTTCCGTTACGACCGCCACTTACGGCAAGAACGCTTCGATTTACGCAGGCGACGGCGACGATTCCGTCAGCAATCACAGCATGTATGTCACAATCGACACTGGTAACGGCAATGACTCTGTCCTCAATTCGTCTTGGGGCGAAAATTCGACAATCAGCGGCGGCAACGGCAACGATTACTTCAGCAACCATGGCAAAAACGTGACAATGCTCGGCGGCAACGGGTTCGACACATTGTGGATAAACAGCAAGACCGAAAACATTTTGGCGAACGGCGGCGCGGATAACGATTGGATTGTCAGCTTTGCCGATAATGCCACAGTCATTGGCGGCACGGGCAACGACACAATCGAAAATTATTCCAACGCCTATTCCGGCGGCGCGCTCACTGCGTCGGGCATAGGCAAAAACGTTTCAATCACAGGCGGCGCAGGCAACGATTCTGTCAAGAACACCGGCAGTCGAGCAACGATTTTGGGCGGCGCAGGAGCAGATTCCATTGTAAATACAAGGAGCGGTGCCGCTTTTTCGCTCGCAGGTTCCAATTCCTACGTTGACGGCGGCGCAGACAATGATTATATCGAAAACCTTGATTGGGCTGATTATTCAACCGTAGCGGGTGGCGCAGGCAACGACACCATTTTAAGCCAAGCGGCGAGTTCAACAGTTTTGGGCGGCGCAGGAGATGATTCCGTCAAGAATTTGACGGCAAATATGTCAATAGACGGCGGCGCAGGCTCCGATACCATTTTAAGCAACGGCAACAATGTTACAATCAGCCCCGGTCTCGGCAATGACTTTGTAAGCGTGGGCGGTTCAAACAATCTGATTTTCTACAAGACGGGCGACGCCTTAGACACAATCACGGGCATTAATGCAACGTCGACGCTTTCAATCGACGACGGCTTGGGCACTTACTCGTCGCTCAAGAGCAATGACGATGTTATCCTTAATGTCGGCAACGGCTCAATTCTTCTGACGGGCGCGGCAACTCTTTCAACGCTTAACATTTTGGGTAAAGAAATTTTCGACGACACCGCCCAAAATATCAGCAACACAGAATCCGATACACTCATAATCGGTTCCTCACTCGACGACACCATAAAAAATACAGGCAACTTCGTTACAATCAACGCCCGCGCAGGCAACGACACCATCCAAAACGACGGCAACGACATAACAATCAGCGGCGGGGCGGGCAACGATACCGTTCTCAATTTCGGCGCAAGAGTTTCAATCGATATCGGCGACGGTTCCGATTCGGTTGGCGTGAATTCAAAGTCTTCTTTCGTGTCGATAACTGCCGGCAAAGGCAACGACTCCGTCAACACATGGGGCAAAAATTCTTATGTCGATACAGGCGACGAGGATGACTATATCTACACATCTTCGCAGACAACCGACAGCACGATTCTCGCGGGCAACGGCAACGATTACATTAACAACAACGCAACAAAAATCACAATAGACGCAGGTTCGGGCGCCGATACGATTAACATAGGATATGCAGACTCGGCGCGCGCAGACGGCGGGCTTGACGACGATTATATTAAAGGCAACAACAACCGCACGACCATAATCGGCGGCGCGGGCGCAGATACCATTGTCGGCAACCATTATGCTTCCAAGCTCACGGGCGACGCAGGCAACGATCTGGTAAGTATCACGACTTATTGGTACAACACGATAGACGGCGGCGACGGCAACGATACGATAATCGCGGGCGGCTCGGATCATTCGATAAAAGGCGGCGCGGGTGCCGACTCGATAAGTCTCAGCGGCTCGAACGTGACAGTCAAGGGCGGCACGGGCAACGATACAATTTACGGCTCCACCGCCGCAAGTCACCTTTACGAATATGATAAAGGCGACGGCTCCGACAGAATTTACAACTGGAGTTCTCTCGACACCTTGACCGTCACGGGCGGGGATTTTACCTACAAAGTCAGCGGCAACAACGGTATCGTAAACGTGACCGATTCGGGTACCGTCACCCTGTACGGCGCAAAGGGCAAGAACGTCAACATTAACGGCACGTTTTATAACGGCGCAGACACCCTTGTCACCGCGCATGATGTCATAAAAACGTTTATGTTAAGTTTGGACACCTCAACAATATCCTCGGCAACAACCATGCTCGACAACGCAATCAAGGCCGTAAGCAACAACAAGAACATAACGACAATGGCGCAGGCAACCGACGCAATGGTAAAAGACTGCGCGGCTTATTCGGGCGACTGGGCAGCTTTCCTGAAGCAAAAATGCAATATTGACTTGGATAACTTCGACACGGGCGCGATAAGCGGATTCGACGCGGGCAGCTCCGCCACGCAAAAGGATGCCTCCGCAATCGTGGCGGAAAGCGGCAACGCAGACAAAACTTTCACGGGCAACAACTTCGCGGTCAACGGGCTTAACGTCTTCCTTGCCAAAGAAGTCGGCAACAACATTCAAACAATCAACTTCAACGACTCCTCCCTTGACGACACGGAACGCTACATTTGGCAAGGACTGCGTTCTTGGTGGTTGCCCGGCGCGCTCAATCTCATCGAAGAATCTTACGGAGAAAATTTCGGCTTTTCGAGCAAATCCTCTTCGACTATTGAAAACAACAGGCTCTATGTCACGTTTTACAATGATCCTCAAGACACAACACTTGCTTACGTCGGCGTCCTCAACAATGCGCAAGGACTGTGGCGCGCCGCAAACGGCGACATTGTCGGTTCATTGCAATTGGGAATCAACATGAAGTACTATTCGTCAATCATTGAAGACAATGCCGACGGCAAGCGCAGCACGAGCGATAAATTTTATCTCGACCGCGTGTTGGCACACGAATTCACTCATGCGATCATGAACGCCAATATCAAATATGCCACGGGCTCGCCGAACGGTCTGCCTCAATTCATAAAGGACGGCATGAGCGAACTCACTCACGGCATTGACGACGAAAGAACGGATGACATTAAAGCCTATGCCGCTGACTCAGATGCTTTGAAAAATGCGCTGGACGTAACAAAGCTTTACAATCATTATCCTGCCTATGCGGGCGGTTACATGTTCCTGCGCTACATCGGCAAACAATTTTCCTCTTACGCCAATGATACCGACGAATACTCCGACAAAGCGGTTTCCGGCTTCGACGAACTGCCTGAAGGACTTACGCAAGACGGCGCGCTCCTTAAGGTCGCGAAGACTTTTAAGGGCGACGCATTAAACTTGGCAGACTATCCTTCCGTCACGAAAGTCGACGCTTCGGCTATTGCCGTTGCCTTTGAGATAACGGGAAAAACCTCGAAAGATTCTCTCAAAGGCGGCACGGGCGCGGATAAAATTTTTGGCGCGGCAGGAAACGACACGCTCTTGGGCGGCAAAGGCAACGATTATCTGTCCGGCGGCTCAGGCAACGATAAACTCTACGGCGAAGCAGGCTCCGATTCGCTCCACGGCGGCATTGGCAACAATACGCTGATCGGCGGCGCAGGCAAGGATGTTTTCGCTTACGAGGGCGGCAACGATGTCATCACGGATTACACGCCGGGCGAAGACAAAATCGAAATCCTAAGCGGTTCCGTCACCAAGACTTCCTTTAACGGCGAGGACGGAATTCTGACAACTGAAGACGGCGTTATCACGATTAAAAACGGCAAAGACAAAGACATTACAATCATTGACGCCGAAGGCAAAGAGTTCACGACGATAATCGGCGGCATGACTTTGGATAACACCGCCGGCGCGACAACTTTGCCTTCGGGCATTGCAGTGGCGGACGCAACCGCGCGCACCAAGGCGATTAAAATCGTCGGCAACGCGCTGGATAATTCTATCCTCGGCGGCAAAGGCAGCGACAGGCTTTACGGGCAAAACGGCAACGATACGCTTTGGGGCGGCGCAGGTTCGGATTCGTTGTGGGGCGGCAACGGCGACGACCTGTTTATCTTCAGCTCAGGCAAAGATGTCATTGTCGATTACGCGGCGGGCGACAAAATTTCACTCGGCGCGGCAATTTCAAGCGCAAGCATTAAAGGCACGGACTCGGCTTTGAAGCTTTCAAACGGCGGCACGCTCACCGTCAAGAAAGCCAATGAACTCACGCTGATTGACTCGACGGGCACGGAGCTTACAACGATAATCGGCAGCGTGACTTTGGACAACACCGCCGGCGCGACAACTTTGCCTTCAGGCATTGCAGTGGCGGACGCAACCGCGCGCACCAAGGCGATTAAAATCGTCGGCAACGCGCTTAATAATTCTATCCTCGGCGGCGGAGGCAGCGACAGGCTTTACGGGCAAAACGGCAATGATACGCTTTGGGGCGGCGCAGGCTCGGATTCGTTGTGGGGCGGCAACGGCGACGACCTGTTTATCTTCAGCTCAGGCAAAGATGTCATTGTCGATTACGCGGCGGGTGACAAAATCTCACTCGGCGCGGCAATTTCAAGCGCAAGCATTAAAGGCACGGACTCGGCTTTGAAGCTTTCAAACGGCGGCACGCTAACCGTCAAGAAAGCCAATGAACTCACGCTGATTGACTCGACGGGCACGGAGCTTACAACGATAATCGGCAGCGTGACTTTGGACAACACCGCCGGCGCGACAACTTTGCCTTCGGGCATTGCAGTCGCGGACGCAACCGCGCGCACCAAGGCGATTAAAATCGTCGGCAACGCGCTTAATAATTCTATCCTCGGCGGCGGAGGCAGCGACAGGCTTTACGGACAGAACGGCGCAGACACACTTTGGGGCGGCGCAGGCAATGACACGCTCAACGGCGGCGCGGGAGCCGATACTTTTATCTACAATGCAGGCGAAGGCAAGGATGTGATAACCGATTTCGACAACAGCGACCTGCTCCAAATCATCGGGACGTTCACGGGCACTTACAACGCCTCTGCCAATACAGTTGCGTTCAAAGTCGGTTCGACGGCAAGCGCACTCACGCTAAAAGATTTTACGGCGACAACCTTTAAGGTCAACGGCGACGCTTACCGAATCAGCGGAACCAAGCTCGTCAAATAAAATCTGCGCGGACAAAAAATTATCCCCGGCAGTCAAGTAACTGTCGGGGATTTTTGTTGATTTGCGCTTGTTCAGCTCATTGTCAAAGCCATTATAGCCTTTTGCGTGTGCAGGCGATTTTCAGCCTCGTCGAAGATGACATGCGCGTTGTCCTCCAACACATCGTCGGTGATTTCCTCGCCGCGATAGGCGGGCAGGCAGTGCAGAACGATTACGTTTTTGCTCGCGCCGCGCAGGAGTTTCTTGTTGACTTGATAGGGCGCGAAAATTTTCTTGCGGGCGTCGTGTTCGGCTTCCTGCCCCATGCTCGCCCAAGTGTCCGTCGCAACGATGTCGGCGTCTTTGACAGCCTCGGCGGGGTCTTGCGTCCAAGAAAGTTTCGCGCCGGTCTCTTCGGCGTCGGCAAGCGCGTTCTCGAAAACTTTTGCGTTCGGCTTGTAATCTTCGGGCGTGGCAACCGCAAGCGTCATGCCGACTTTCGCCGCGCCGTAAAGATAGCTGTTCGTCATGTTGTTGCCGTCGCCGACGTAAGCCATTTTCAGCGCGCGGAAGTTCTTGCCCTTGTGTTCGCGAATCGTCAGCAAGTCCGTCAGCACTTGACAGGGATGAAGCAAATCGGTCAGCCCGTTGATTACGGGGATGTCCGCGTACTTTGCAAGCTCCTCAACCTTTGCCTGCTCGAATGTGCGAATCATTATGCCGTCAAGGTAACGCGCAAGCACGCGCGCCGTGTCTTTAATCGGCTCACCGCGACCCAGCTGCAAATCTTTGCTCGACAGGAAAAGACCCGTGCCGCCCAGTTGGAAGATGCCGACCTCAAACGAAACGCGTGTCCGCGTCGACGATTTTTCAAAAATCATGCCCAGCGTCTTGCCTGCAAGCAATTTGTGTTCGACGCCGGTTTTCTGCCAGACTTTCAGCTCCGCCGCGAAGTCGATGATTTCGGCGACCTCGTCGGTGCTCAAATCGTGAATCGAAAGTAAATCTTTGCCTTTCAACAAAATTATCAGCCTCCAATTTTCAACAAATCATTAACGTAATCCATTTCGACGAACTCGCGCCACATGCTGTTAATTCGCATGGCGTTCATCATTTGCGGGACGATCTGCGCGGCGGCGTTGCGTAAGTCCTTGACTTCGGGATAGGGCAGGCTCAACAGATTCGGCAGCTCGCGAACGAAAAGCCGCGCGTCCGCGAAGCTCATGCCGCCGCTTGCGATGGTGCGCAGAATTGCGATAAGCGACGCCTTCTCGAAAAACGTTGCCGGCGCGTCGTCGGTCAGCCGCGTCTTGAGATATGTAGCGACGGCTCGGCATGTCAGGAACGTTTCCATTTTCCCCGCGTAGAATTGCGGCGGAGTGGTCGGCACGAGCGTCGGCGCAAGATTTTTCATCAGCGCGTTAAGCAAGCGTTCGTTTGCGTGAATCATGTCGGGTGGTTTGAAAGTTTTCGCGCGCTCGAAGCGGTAACGCAAAATACCGTCGTCGAATTCCTCGTTGCGGTCGTTGTCATTGAATTCTTTCTGCGTGTAATGCTCAATGGGAACCAAATCCGCAGCGTAACCTCGTGCGGCTCTTTTAAGATATTCTTCGCGTGATTTAGTTTTGTAGTGATTGATGACGATTTTATCCGCCAACACGGGACAGTTATGCCCGCTGATTTTGGCAGGCTCGGCATTTTCGTTTATGCCATGAAAATCCTCGAAGTAATTCGCGTAATGAGCGTTGCCCATAAAATTTACCCGGCGCGGGTTGGCAATCGTCTTGATGTAGGTGTTGCCGGCATACCAAACATTTTTTCCTTTCGGGTCGCCGAAATCTTTTGGGGCACGACGAGTGAACCGCTCCAACACACCACGAGAGTAGTCAGCTTTTTCTTGCCCGTTGGAACCGAAACATTGCCAATTTATCGTCAAGCCGCCCGCCTTCGTGTTACGCAATAAAATTGTGTCGACAATCTCAACGATACTACACTCAGATTTCGGGTAAATGAATTCGTCAGCGTCAATGAACGCCATATAGCGGCTGAAGAATTTGAAACGCTTGACGGCGTCGTTGTAAACGGCATATTGCATGGCTTTTCCGGGCGCGTGAAAATAACCGACGAGACCCGCCGCGACGTAGGGCTTGACGACCTCGGCTTGATTGTCGGGGCTCTCGTTGTCGTAAAGGTAAAAATGCTTGACGCCCGCGATTAAGTGATAGTCAAGCCACTCTTTCAGATACGGTGCCTCGTTCTTGAGAATCGCGACGACCGCCAAGTCGTGCAGGAACAAATCTTTGTCGACCATGGCTCATTCACCCAACACGCCGTCAAGGATGTCAATGACCTCGTCGACCTGCGCGGGCGTGATAATCAGCGGCGGGATAAAGCGCAAGACTGTGCCGACCGTGCAGTTGATGATTGCGCCGCGTTTCATGCACTCGTTGACGATTTCCACGCCCGAACGTTTCGGCTTGTCGAGTTGCGCGCCGAGGATTAAGCCTTCGCCGCGAATCTCGCCGATTTGTTCGGGATATTTCTTTTGCAGTTCAAGCAGACGCCCTTTGAAGTACGCGCCGACCTCTTCGACGTGCGCCAAAAATTTTTCGTTCGGGATGGTGTCAAGCACGACATTCGCCGCCGCGCAGGCAAGCGGGTTGCCGCCGAAAGTCGTGCCGTGATCGCCGGGCTTGAAGGCTTGCGCAACTTCCTCGGTGCAGACGAACGCGCCAATCGGGACGCCGCCCGCCAAACCCTTCGCAAGCGTCACGATGTCGGGTTTGATGCCGTATTTCTCGTAAGCGAAGAACTTGCCGCTGCGCCCAATGCCCGATTGAATTTCATCGAGAATCAACAGCGCGCCGTATTTGTCGCACAGTTCGCGGACGCGTTTCAAGTAGCCGTCGCGCGGGGGATAAATGCCGCCCTCGCCCTGAATCGTCTCAAGCATGACCGCGCAGGTTTTGTCGCTTATCATTGCGGCAAGTTCGTCGGCGTCGTTGAAGTGCACGTAATCGAAACCTTGCGGCAAAGGCTCAAGCCCTTCCTGATAATGCGGCTGACCTGTCGCGGTGAGCGTGACAAGCGTCCTGCCGTGAAAGCTGTTCCATGCCGAGATGATTTGCGTTTTGTCGGGCGAAATTTTTTTTGCAAACTTGCGGGCGATTTTGATTGCGCCTTCGTTCGCCTCCGCGCCCGAATTGCCGAAAAATGCCCTGTCCAGTCCGCTCAACTTGACCAACTTGGCGGCGGCGTTCGCTTGCGGCTCGGTGTAGTAAAGATTGCTGACGTGAATGACTTTGGCTGCTTGCTTGGCAATGGCGTCGACCAGCGGCGGGTACGCGTGACCCAACACGTTGACGGCGATGCCCGCAAGAAAGTCGACGTAACGCTTGCCGTTGATGTCGTAAAGATACGCGCCCTCGCCGCGCTCCAAAACAATCTTGTAGCGTTTGAACACGGGCAGATAATTTTTGTCGTCCCGCTCGAAAATTTTTTCTTCAGTCAAATGTATCACTCCTTGAGAATTGTTGACGCGTCGCATTATATCAGACTTGCCGCCGACTTTCAAAAATCTTCGCGGGCTTTTTGACAAGCCGTTATAAATTTGTTAAAAGTAGCGGGACTTAAGGAGGGATTCTCTTGAAAGCTTTGTACTTGGACTGCGCGGCGGGCATAAGCGGCAACATGTTCCTCGGCGCGTGCCTGCAGCTCGGCGTGCCCGAAAAATATCTGCGCGACCAACTCGCCAAACTCAAACTGCCGCACGAATTTGATATGGAAATTTCCGACGTGAGCAAGAACGGAATCGGCGCGGCTTACGTCGACGTCAAGCTCGCCCGCGAATTCGACTCGGAACACGACCGACCCAACGTCCGCCACATTCATCGCCACGAACACGCCAAAAGTCACAGCCACCGCACCTTCGCCGACATAAAAAAAATTATCGACGCGTCCGAACTCAACGCGAACGTCAAAGCGCACGCGCTCGCCGTGTTCAACGTAATCGCGAAGGCGGAAGGCAAAGTGCACCAACGACCCGCCGAAGCCGTCACCTTCCACGAAGTGGGCGCGATTGATTCTATCGTCGACATCGTGGGTTGCGCGGTCTGCCTCGACTATCTCGACGTGGAAAAAATTTTCGTTTCGCGAATTAACACCGGTTCGGGCTTCGTCAAGTGCGCGCATGGTCTCATGCCCGTGCCCGCCCCCGCCACCGCCGAATTGTTGCAGGGATTCACGACGTATCACTTCGGCGCGGAAAAGGAACTCACCACCCCGACGGGCGCGGCTATCGTCAACGCTCTCGCCGAATTCAGTGCGGACTTGCCCGAAGACTTCACGTCGGAGAAAATCGGTTACGGCGCGGGCTCGTGGGATTTGGACATACCCAACGTCTTGCGCATTTATCTCGGCGAATTCGGCGGCACCGTCAAGCGTCACCTGCTCAAGCTTGAGGCGAATATCGACGACATGAATCCGCAAATCTACGGCTGGCTTTTCGATCGGCTCTTCGACGCCGGTGCGCTTGACGTTTGGACGACGCCCGTCTACATGAAAAAAAATCGTCCCGCGAACATGCTCAGCGTCCTCGTCGACGCCCAACACCGCGACACTTGCACCAAAATCATTTTCGAGGAGACAACCACTATCGGCTTGCGCGTCATTGAGGTTGCACAACGCGTCGAGGCCGTCCGCAAAATGGCGAAAGTCGAAACGCGCTTCGGCGAAGTTCAATGCAAAGTCAGCGCGTTCGACGGCAAAATCGTTTCAATCACGCCCGAATACGAAGATTGCCGCCGCCTTGCCGAAAAAAATTCCGTCCCGCTCAAAGCCGTTTGGCAGGAGGCCTTGACCAAGCAGGAGGCGCGCCTCGGCTGATTCACGTCCATAAACGCCAAAACCCCCGACATTAGGAACTGTGGACAAAAAGTGATAAAATATATTTCGGGTGAAACAAAATGGCATATGAATTAACAGATGAGGAATGGGCGAAACTCAAAGAGCTGTT
>Ga0247609_10000479_pt1 | contig 55619 bp, 29 predicted proteins | sample 172DNAGHGlowgp2_FD_193487 | JGI IMG/M metagenome (GOLD analysis project Ga0247609, IMG submission 193487) | Sheep rumen microbial communities from Palmerston North, Manawatu-Wanganui, New Zealand - 1728 DNA GHGlow gp2 | ecosystem: Host-associated > Mammals > Digestive system > Stomach > Rumen ... | reverse complement strand
CGAATGTGTCTGCTCCGTCGTTGAACTTGATGGCTGCAATGGCTCCGTATACCGTTCGGTCGGCAAGCCCCGGGAAATACTCCTTGAATCGTTCCATCTGGCTCAGAAAGTAGCGCACGTCTTCTGCCGAGCAGGTCATCTTTACTTCTGTTGCCACCAATACGTGTCCGTTCTCGTACATCACGTCCACTTCCATCTTGTCCTCGCCCCACAGGTTCGCGGTGCGGCATTCCTGGCTTATGCGTTCTATCCCGATGTTCCTTTCCTTGAACAGTTTCAGCGCGGCCGGTGTGCACAGGGCTTCAATCATGCGACCCCATTTCGAGGAATTGTCCTCCCGTAGGCGCTTTATCTCCGCCAGGGTTTTGTTCATTTGTTCATTGGCCTCCTTGCGCTCTGCCTCCCATTTGGCTTCGCGTTCTTCCCATTTGGCATCTTGTTCCCGACGTTCGGTTTCCCATTTGGCTTCACGCTCCTTACGCTCAGCTTCCCATTTGGCGTCTTGTTCCCGACGCTCGGCTTCCCATTTGGCATCGCGTTCTTTTTGTTCTTTGTAGTATTGCTCCGCCTTTTCGTCCATTTTGCGGTTGTTCTCCTTGATTGACTCCAGCAACGCCCCGAAGTCGGGAAACTGGATGTTCGACATGGTGGTTTCTGCGTTCATAGTTCTTTTTTTTGTAAGACTTTATTAACGCGGCAAAAATACATTTTTTTCAAAATGAAACCACATCTGTTTAAAATATTTTTTCAAAATGTGTTTTATGCAATTAACTGTTTGCTTTCTGCAAAAAACTGCTTTTTTTCTGCAAAGGGGGTGCCTTGTCCATTCTTTTGCGACACAAAAATTGCATCTCTACAAAGGATACAACGAAAGAAGGCGCACCGTTGCCGATGCGCCTTCTCAGTTGTTGTAGGAGCACCGCCATTCCTGGCGGTGATTTTATGCGGCAGGAATGCCACAATGTTTGTTATATGCGGCAGTAGTGCCGCTGCTCCTAATTATTTTTTGCGTCTTTTGGGTTTGAGGTTGTGTTTGGCGACGAATTCGTCCAACACTTCCTTGAGGGTCGGGGTGCCGATCTCCTGAAGTTCGTAACCAACCTTCACGACGGGTTGTTTGATCTTGATGAAGCGTGGCAGGTCGATGGGGGGACCGATGACGACGGCATCGCACGGGGTGTTGGCGATGGTCTTCTCGAGGTCCTTCATCTGTTGTTCGCCGTAGCCCATAGCCGGCAGCAGGGTGCCGATGTTGGGATAGATTTGGAACGTCTCGGCGAGTTTGCCAACGACGTACGGGCGAGGATCGACGAGTTCAGCGCCGTGTTTCAGAGCGGCAACCGTACCGGCACCGATCTTCATCTCACCGTGGGTCAATGTAGGACCGTCTTCCACGACGAGGACTTTCTTGCCCTTCAGCAGCTCGGGTTTGTCAACCGTGAGGACGGAGGCGGCGTCGATTTGCTTGGCCGTCGGGTTGATTTTGCGCAGGTTGGCGCGCACGGTGTTGATGTTCTCCAAAGAGGCGGAGTCGATCTTGTTGATGACGATGACGTCGGCCATGCGGGCGACGACCTCGCCGGGATAGTAGCTCACCTCGGCACCGGGACGAAGCGGGTCAGCCACGCCGATGGTCAAATCGGGAACATAGAACGGGAAGTCGTTGTTACCGCCGTCCCACAGCACGATGTCGCAACCGTCGGGATCGTTCTCGGCGCCTGCCATCTCAATCCATTTGCCGGTTTGAGGATCTTTGGTCTTGCCACCCTTGAGGATAGCTTCGTAGTCGACACCGGCGTAGATCACGTTGCGTTTGGTGACCACGTGGGGTTCGTACTCTTCCATCTCCTCGATGGTGCAGTTTTGGTATTTGAGGTCGTCGACGCAAGCGAAGCGTTGGACGATCTGTTTGTTCAAATCGGGGTCGTAAGGCATGGGGTGACGCACGGCGACCACTCTGAAGCCCATTCCGACGAGGTATTCGATGATTTTACGGGAGGTTTGGGACTTACCGCAACCGGTACGGGTGGCACCGACGGCGATGACGGGTTTTTTGGATTTCACCATGGTGTCCTTCGGGCCCATGAGCCAGAAGTTGGCGCGTTCGTAAATCTCGTTAGCCTTGCCCATATCGGTCACCTCGCTCGTCACCTTGGCGGTCTCCTGGGTGATGCTGTCAATAGAGAGCAGGCTCACCGTCGGGACATTGAGTCCGGTCACGTCGCGCACGCAACGCACGGAGAAACCACCGCTCTTGATGTTATGGCTGCTACTGTTGACTTTAGTCTCATTATGATTCCAGCCAATGTAATAGGCGTTGGAGTTGTCGAATGACGAGGAAGACCAGAGTCGGACTATTATAGGCAAAGATATGTATATTTTTCTTTTACGGTGTAATAAAACAAAAAAAACACCCGTCGGAAGTGAGAGGGTGCTTTGCTAAAAATGAGTTGGTGGAAGAGGTTCGTCGGGGTGCGTGTCAGAACGCTTTCGGCGGGATTGTCGGGTCGAGTAAGGTGAAGGTGTCCTCTCCTGTGAAAGGAATCACGAAAAGGCCTTTTCTGCGGGCGAATGTGTCTGCTCCGTCGTTGAACTTGATGGCTGCAATGGCTCCGTATACCGTTCGGTCGGCAAGCCCCGGGAAATACTCCTTGAATCGTTCCATCTGGCTCAGAAAGTAGCGCACGTCTTCTGCCGAGCAGGTCATCTTTACTTCTGTTGCCACCAATACGTGTCCGTTCTCGTACATCACGTCCACTTCCATCTTGTCCTCGCCCCACAGGTTCGCGGTGCGGCATTCCTGGCTTATGCGTTCTATCCCGATGTTCCTTTCCTTGAACAGTTTCAGCGCGGCCGGTGTGCACAGGGCTTCAATCATGCGACCCCATTTCGAGGAATTGTCCTCCCGTAGGCGCTTTATCTCCGCCAGGGTTTTGTTCATTTGTTCATTGGCCTCCTTGCGCTCTGCCTCCCATTTGGCTTCGCGTTCTTCCCATTTGGCATCTTGTTCCCGACGTTCGGTTTCCCATTTGGCTTCACGCTCCTTACGCTCAGCTTCCCATTTGGCGTCTTGTTCCCGACGCTCGGCTTCCCATTTGGCATCGCGTTCTTTTTGTTCTTTGTAGTATTGCTCCGCCTTTTCGTCCATTTTGCGGTTGTTCTCCTTGATTGACTCCAGCAACGCCCCGAAGTCGGGAAACTGGATGTTCGACATGGTGGTTTCTGCGTTCATAGTTCTTTTTTTTGTAAGACTTTATTAACGCGGCAAAAATACATTTTTTTCAAAATGAAACCACATCTGTTTAAAATATTTTTTCAAAATGTGTTTTATGCAATTAACTGTTTGCTTTCTGCAAAAAACTGCTTTTTTTCTGCAAAGGGGGTGCCTTGTCCATTCTTTTGCGACACAAAAATTGCATCTCTACAAAGGATACAACGAAAGAAGGCGCACCGTTGCCGATGCGCCTTCTCAGTTGTTGTAGGAGCACCGCCATTCCTGGCGGTGATTTTATGCGGCAGGAATGCCACAATGTTTGTTATATGCGGCAGTAGTGCCGCTGCTCCTAATTATTTTTTGCGTCTTTTGGGTTTGAGGTTGTGTTTGGCGACGAATTCGTCCAACACTTCCTTGAGGGTCGGGGTGCCGATCTCCTGAAGTTCGTAACCAACCTTCACGACGGGTTGTTTGATCTTGATGAAGCGTGGCAGGTCGATGGGGGGACCGATGACGACGGCATCGCACGGGGTGTTGGCGATGGTCTTCTCGAGGTCCTTCATCTGTTGTTCGCCGTAGCCCATAGCCGGCAGCAGGGTGCCGATGTTGGGATAGATTTGGAACGTCTCGGCGAGTTTGCCAACGACGTACGGGCGAGGATCGACGAGTTCAGCGCCGTGTTTCAGAGCGGCAACCGTACCGGCACCGATCTTCATCTCACCGTGGGTCAATGTAGGACCGTCTTCCACGACGAGGACTTTCTTGCCCTTCAGCAGCTCGGGTTTGTCAACCGTGAGGACGGAGGCGGCGTCGATTTGCTTGGCCGTCGGGTTGATTTTGCGCAGGTTGGCGCGCACGGTGTTGATGTTCTCCAAAGAGGCGGAGTCGATCTTGTTGATGACGATGACGTCGGCCATGCGGGCGACGACCTCGCCGGGATAGTAGCTCACCTCGGCACCGGGACGAAGCGGGTCAGCCACGCCGATGGTCAAATCGGGAACATAGAACGGGAAGTCGTTGTTACCGCCGTCCCACAGCACGATGTCGCAACCGTCGGGATCGTTCTCGGCGCCTGCCATCTCAATCCATTTGCCGGTTTGAGGATCTTTGGTCTTGCCACCCTTGAGGATAGCTTCGTAGTCGACACCGGCGTAGATCACGTTACGTTTGGTGACCACGTGGGGTTCGTACTCTTCCATCTCCTCGATGGTGCAGTTTTGGTATTTGAGGTCGTCGACGCAAGCGAAGCGTTGGACGATCTGTTTGTTCAAATCGGGATCGTAAGGCATGGGGTGACGCACGGCGACCACTCTGAAGCCCATTCCGACGAGGTATTCGATGATTTTACGGGAGGTTTGGGACTTACCGCAACCGGTACGGGTGGCACCGACGGCGATGACGGGCTTTTTGGATTTCACCATGGTGTCCTTCGGGCCCATGAGCCAGAAGTTTGCGCCGGCGGCGTTCACGATGGCGCTGATGCCCATGACGTATGCGTAGGGCTTGTCGCTGTAGGCGAACACGCAGTCGTCAACGTCGAATTCCTTGATCAGTTCGGCCAGTTTGGACTCGGGGTAGATGCGGATGCCCTTCGGATAGAGATCCTCGCCGGCGAGTTCCTTCGGGTACATGCGGTCGTCAATGCCGGGGATTTGCTCGGCGGTGAAAGCCACCACGTTGTAGTTCTTGTTGTGACGGAAAAAGGTGTTGAAGTTGTGGAAGTCACGACCTGCGGCACCAATGATAATCACATTTCTAACTTTTTTTCTCATAAATTTTTTAATTTTAATTGAGGTTTATAAAAAATGAATTAGAGTCCTTATTTTTGCGGGTGCAAAGGTATAATTTTTTTTCATATAGCGCACGATTGGGAATTATTTTTTTTTCGGAAACGGGATTTTTTTCTGTCCGATTTGAAAAATAATCGGTGAAAATGCAATGTTTTTTCTACGGCACCTGCAGTTTCCCATTCCCCACGCGGTCGTAGTATGATTGCAGTACCGCTTTCAGGTCTCGCTCCAATGCCTCTTGGGTAGCATCGTCGTTATTCAATATATTGTGCTGCTGAAGCGTGTCGTTGGAGGAATAGACGTACAACCGCCTTTCGCCGTCGAAGTAAAGGCTCAGCGAGTCGGTCAGAGCCTGGAAGGTCTGCTGCACGCAGTTGACGGCCATCGGTTTGCGGTCAGGCTCGTTGAAGACATCGCGACCGAAAGCGAAGTAGGGCTTTGTGTAGCCTAACAGCCCCAGCGTGGTGGGCATGATGTCGACCTGCTGGGTCACATGCTCGTAGCGTCCTTTTACCGAATGGTCGGGGGTGAACATGAAGTAGAGGATGGCCGTGTTGCCCTTGGCCGTGCGCGTCTCTTCGTGGGCCATCTGCGGCGACACGTGGTCGGCGACGAAGATGAAGAGCGTGTTCTCGTACCAGGGCATTTTGGAGGCGGTTTCGAAGAATTTCCGCAGTGAAAGGTCCGTGTAAGCCACGCAGGGCTGTACCAACGAACCGCCTTGCGGCATCTTGCCGGCATATTCCTCAGGCAGGTCGTAGGGATGGTGGGAACTCAGGGTGAACACTGCTGTGAAAAACGGGGTCTCCTGCCGGTTGATTTCCTCGGCCACGAACTGCAGGAACGGCATGTCCCAGATGCCCCACACATTGGCGTTCCCCTTCCCGGGATGTGCTATCTCGAAATCCTCCCGGTTGTGGAAATGGTCGATGCCACACAGGTTGCCGAAAGCCTCGAACCCCATTTGGTTTTTGGTGGCGCCGCAGTAGAAATGTGTGGAATAGCCTTGTCGGGAAAGGATGCGGGGCAGGGCGTCCAGGTCGGTCAACGACTGGGGCAGCAGGGCGAAAGGCGTGCGATAGGAGGGGATGGAAGCGAAGACGGACGGCAGTGCCTCGATGGATTTCATGCCGTTGGCGAAAGCGTTCGTGAAGACCAGACCCTCCTGCATCAACGAGTCGAGGAAGGAGGTGTAGCCGCCGTGGGGGTTCAGCTGCGGGGCCAGGTACTGTGAGTGCTCCCGACTGAAGCTCTCCAACACGAAAATCATCACGTTCTTGCCTTCAGCCACGGGCGGACAGATCAGCTTCGGGTAGTGGCAGGGGGTGTAAAGCGCGTCCAACTCGGCCTCGTCGAAATAGGAGAGGTCATCCAGTTGCCGCAGTCCTATCGTGCGGATCAGGCAGAACGGGTTGCTCAACGCGAGGGCCCCTTTTTGCGGCGACTGCGTGTAGTAGGTCACATTGCCGATCGCAATGGGCCGTGCCTTCAGGTCGGTGGATCCCCGGATGCCGAACACCCACACCACGACCGCCAAGGCCAATTCCAGCACGCAGACTCCGTAGTAAAGCCCGTTGTTTTTGATTTCCGTGGGATGGTACTTTATCTTTTTATAGGTGAAAACCAGCAGGAAAACCAGTGCCGCGGCCAGCAGCACCAGGTACCAGTTTTCCCCCGTCGCCTTGAGGAGAACCCCGAATGTGCTGTCATTGTTATGGAAGAAATGCATCTCCTCCCATGTGATTCGTTTGAAGGCGTAGCGGAAATAGACTATGTCGGAAAGGTTCAATACGATGATCCCCAATGTGTTGGATATGATGTAGAGCCAGAACAGGGCTTTTTGGTAGCCCACTTTCTGCCGGAATCGAAAGGGAAGCAGCGAAAGCACGATGAAGGGGGTGTCCAGGTAGAAAATGGAGGTGGTGGCGAATTTCAGCGACCCGGCGAGTAGCATGGGGATTTCCGACCATGATAACGCTCCAAGTATCACCTGATTGTAAAAGTAAAAGGCGACTTGTGTCAGCAGAATGCAGACATAAAGCGGCAACAGTCGCAACAGCAACATGGTCAGATCGTTCTTCAGTATTTTTTTTAAGACCATAGACTTGAAACTTGAATCCTGAATCCTGAATCCAAAAAGCGGGCAAAAATATAATTTTTTTGTATTTTTGCGCATTAAAAAACTTTCAGTGCATTTTATGGCTAACAGGAGGATATTGTTCATTGTCAACCCCATATCCGGACACCACGACAAGAGGCGGTTTGGGGACCGGGTGGCTGGCGAGTTTAGCGGCGGGGATTATTCCTACGAGGTGGTCTTCACGGAACGTGCGGGACATGCCGCGGAGCTGTCGGCTGAGGCGGTCGGGAGGTTCGATGTGGTGGCGGCCGTGGGCGGCGACGGCACCCTTAACGAGGTGGCGCGCAACCTTGTCGGCACCGACACGGTCTTGGCCGTGATACCCTGCGGGTCGGGCAACGGGCTGGCGCGCTGCCTGCACATCCCGACGGACACCGGCAGGGCGTTGCGGCTTTTGCGGAACGCTTCGATCCGGCGTATCGACACAGCCACGGTCAATGGGCGATTCTTCCTGAGTGTGGCCGGTATCGGGCTTGACGCGCAGACCGCATACGATTTCGACCAGGATCCCCGGCGCGGCTTCATGACCTACGCCCACTATGTCGCGACCAACTACTTCCATTACAAGCCGGATACTGTCACCATCGCTTTCGACGGGGGCGAGCCCGTGACCTGCTGTCCGTTCCTCATCACATTCGCGAACTCGAACCAATATGGCTACAACGCGGTCATCGCGCCGCATGCCTCCCTTCAGGACGGTCTGATTGATGTTTGCATGCTTAGCCGCCCGACGCTGTTAAGTATCCCCTCCACGGTGACGCGGCTGTTGCATGGACGGCTTGACAAGACTGGCTATCTTACTGAAATACAAGCGAAAGCCATTACAATAAAACGACCTGCGTCGGGCGTGGTGAACATAGACGGCGATCCCGTGATGATGGAGGCAGTGCTGGATGTCAGGATTGTGCCGGGAAGTCTTGGGGTGTTGTGCCGGTGAACTCTCAAGGTGTGATTTTTTCGCGTTTTTTTTATTGTAACTTACTGAAAGACAGGAAAGAAAGAAGAAATAGCAAGAATCTCCCAACTTTCTTTTTAAAGGTCTTAACTTGCTGAACGACAGGAGTGAAAGAAGCAAGAAAGAATTTTTCAACTTTCTTTCTTGCTTTCACCTTCTCTTGGTTGTATCTTTGCCGTCGAAATCAGTTCGCGAACGATTTCAGATTTTCTTAACCTTTAACTCTTGCCAAACCCTTGAACTTTGAACTTTGAACTTAAAAAAAACGTATCTTTGCCCCCACGAAAAAATAATTACCAAACCCTATAAATATGAAAGATTTAAGAGCAGAATTGCAAGCCCTGGGTGTTGAAAACCCAGTTGAGATTTACCACAATTTGTCATACGACGAACTGTACAAGCACGAGACTAACCCTGAATTGACGGGTTATGAGAAGGCCTATCAGACCAAGTCGGGTGCCCTTTCGGTGGATACCGGCATCTTCACCGGTCGCTCGCCCAAGGACAAATACATCGTCAAGGACGAGAACACGAAAGACAACGTGTGGTGGTATGACCCCAACAAGAAGGGCTCCGACAACAAGCCCATCGACCACAAAACCTGGGAGCACTTCCGCAAGCTCTGCCAGAAGCAGCTTTCCGGCAAGAAGGTTTATGTGATGGACGGCTACTGCGGTGCCAACGAGAACTCCCGCATGAAGGTGCGCTTCGTGTCGGAGGTGGCTTGGCAGGCCCATTTCGTGAAGAACATGTTCATCCGTCCCTCAGAGGAGGAATTAGTCGACTTCGAGCCCGACTTCGTGGTGCTGAACGCCGGCAAGACCACCAACCCGGACTGGAAGGAGATGGGGTTGAACAGCGAGGTGTTCGTGGCCTTCAACCTGACGGAGCGCATGGCTCTCATCGGCGGCACCTGGTACGGCGGCGAGATGAAGAAGGGTATCTTCTCCGTGATGAACTATTTCCTGCCGTTGCGCGGCATGGCTGCCATGCACTGCTCGGCCAACGAGGGCAAGAACGGCGACACCGCCATCTTCTTCGGCCTTTCCGGCACAGGTAAGACGACGCTCTCCACCGACCCGAACCGCGCCCTCATCGGCGACGACGAGCACGGCTGGGACGACAACGGCGTCTTCAACTTCGAGGGCGGCTGCTACGCCAAGTGCATCAACCTCAGCGAGGAGAAGGAACCCGACATCTTCCACGCCATCAAGCGCGACGCCTTGTTGGAGAACCTCGTGGTGGACGCGGAGGGCAACATTGACTTCAACTCCGCGGCCAAGACCGAGAACACCCGTGTCTCCTACCCCATCTACCATATCAAAAACATCGTGCGCCCGGTCTCGCGCGGCACCCACCCGAGCAAGATCATCTTCCTCTCCGCCGACGCTTTCGGCGTGCTGCCGCCGGTCTCCATCCTCAACAAGGAGCAGACGATGTACTACTACCTGAGCGGTTACACCGCCAAGCTGGCCGGCACCGAGCGCGGCATCGTGACCCCGCAGCCGACTTTCTCCTCCTGCTTCGGCGCGGCCTTCCTGCTGCTGCATCCCACGAAATATGCGGAGGAGCTGGCCAAGAAACTCGAAGAGCACAACGCCACGGCTTACTTGGTGAACACCGGTTGGGCAGGCGGCGGCTACGGTGTTGGCGAGCGCATCTCGCTGAAAGCCACTCGCGCCATCATCACGGCCATTCTCAACGACGAGCTCAAGAGCTGCGAGACCGAAATTGTGAAGCCCTTCAACTTGGTGATTCCCAAGCACGTCACCGGCGTGGATGACAATATCCTCAACCCCGTCAACAGCTGGGCCGACAAGGACGCTTTCCAGAAGAATGCCAACGAGCTGGCCGCTGCTTTCATTAAGAATTTCGCCAACTTCAGCGACACCGAGGAAGGCAAGGCCCTTATCCCGTTCGGTCCGCAGATTTAAAGTTCTCAATTCCAAAAGGGCTGAAAGCCTGAAGTATGTCAACCCAGGGTAAGCGAAACGAGCCCTGGAACATCAACAAACGAACAACGAAAATATGAAACTGTTACTGATAAGCAACTCAACAAATTACAAAGAGCCCTACTTGGGCTGGTGCCAGCCGCTGATCGCGGAATTTCTGCAAGGCACGGCTGACGAGATCCTGTTCGTCCCATACGCCGGTGTGGATGTGGGCGGCAAAGTCTATCCCGAGAGCTACGACAGCTACACCGCCCGTGTGCGCGGCGTGTTCGAGAAGTTCGGCAAGAAGGTGGTCTCCGTGCATGAGGTCAGCGACCCCGTGGCGGCGGTCAACGCGGCGAAGTTCATCATGGTGGGCGGCGGCAATACCTTCCACTTGGTGGCCGAGCTGCACCGCAACAAGCTCATCGAGCCCATCCGTCGCAAGGTGATGGAAGGGACGCCCTACATGGGCTGGAGCGCGGGTTCCAATGTGGCCTGCCCGACACTCTGCACCACCAACGATATGCCCATCGTGATGCCCGAGAGTTTCAAGTGCCTCGATTTGGTCCCCTTCCAGATCAACCCGCACTATATCGACCCCTATCCGGAGGAGATTAACGACCGGATCCGTCACGGCGGCGAGACCCGCCAGGTGCGCATCAACGAGTACCTTGCGGTGAACCAGGAGAAGACCGTCGTAGGTCTTCGTGAGGGTACGGCCTTGTGGGTTGACCATGAGCGCATTACCCTGCGCGGCACCCGCAACATGATTGTCCTTCGCCATGGTCAGGAACCCGTGGAGGTCGCCCCGGACAGCGTGTTCGAGTACGACATCACGCCCTGCCAGGCGTAAACGGTCTGAGCATAACGAGAAACGCGGGGATGTCAAGAAGTTGCATCCCCGCGTTATTTTAGGATTATCCGAATGGGAACCCGCACAACGGCGGAATTGTATGTTACTACCCTAATTCCACCACCACCGCGTATTGCGTGTCGGGCGTGACGGGGTTCAGCACCGCCGTTCCTGACCACCATAATCCGTCCCGCGATTGCATTTGTCCCGTTGGTAGAGATGCAGAATTTTGCATCTCTACGCTGCCGTGTGTCCCAATATCTCTGCGCATTCTCACTTCCCTCCGCGCAATCCGGAACGTTCCTCGCGCCTCTGGGTGGCAATACCGTTCGTAAATGTCATGTGCGGCAAGTCCCATTGTTTTGCGGAGATTCACTTCCACGAAAGGGTGCAGTTTGTAGTTGTCGTACTCCTGATAGACAAACATATCCACCCCTGCGTCGCCGTCGTAATGGGGTGCGATATGCTGTTTCAGATAATCGCTGACGAGTTCTTTCGTTTGTTCGATTTCTTCTATGTCAATATATTGCGATATGGTTCGGACAATTTCCCTATCAGGCATGAGCAGGTTGCCTGCGTAGCCGTAGTGCGCCGTTTTGAAGAGCGAGAAGCCTCGGAAGTCCACTGCACCGTTTTGGCAGGTGAACTCCATGGCGAAGTCTTGCACGACTGTGTATTGTTTTTCCGCCAACAGCGAGCCTTGCCGGTTGAGTACGCCCGCGCATTGGCGCAGAAGGGTGGGGGAGCATGTTCCGTGCGCGTAGAGGTGCCCGCGACCGTTGCCCGAGTAGGGGGATTTGAAGATGGCGTCGGGGATCTGCTTGACAAAATCTTCAATCTGCTGGAGCCCCGTCAAGAGGGTTGGGGGCGCAGGCAAAAGTTCCGGGTGGGGATGGTGATTATGTAGAAACGTTGTCGCGTCAAGGGTGGTTTTGCGGTGCGCGAGTTCGCGAAGCTTCGACAGTCGCGCATTCGTGGGGAGCAGTGCGTCCGGAATCCCAATTCGCCGCAACTGATAGACGACCGCCGTGTCCCAGCCCCAAGGGGTCACTTTCGTGATACGCTCCGCGTCTGCCATGGGGGAGAATTTCTTTTGGAACTCCTTCCCGAAAGGATGATAGGCGTCAAGTACAACCGCTTCGTCTTCCGTGAGATACCGCATGAACGGGGCGCAGTCGTAGGCGAACTGCGCCGCCGACCGCAGTGTGACGTACTGCGGTCGGTTGTCCGCCAGTGCGTAGTCATGTTCGGGGTTGAAGACGAGGAGACGCATAGGAACGGTTGATGGTTGGAGATTAAGGGATTCAGGATTCAGGATTCGAACGGCAAAAATACGAATTTTAAGATTCAGGGGAAACTATCCTCCGTAGCTGTGCATGCCGCCTAACAAAAGGTTCACTCCGAAATAGGTGATCAGCACGCTGAGGAACGCCAGGATGCCGTATAGGTGAAAGAACATCGGTTTTTGGAACGATTTCCAGAGCGTGTTGTGCAGCGGAGCGGTGTAAACCAGCAAGGTGATGAGCGCCCAGACTTCCTTGGGATCCCACGACCAGTAGTTGCCCCAAGAGATGTTCGCCCATACCGCGCCGATGAAGATGCCTGCGGCGAGCAATGCGACGGCAGGATAGAGCATGATCAGGCTGATGTCACGGAGCCGTTCTAAATATTGCGTGTTCGACGGCTGCGTCAGACGTACAATCACCGCGCTGAAACCGTTCAGCATGATGAAGAACAGCAGTGCGTAAGCAATCATAATGACGGAGACATGCAGGCTCAGAAGTGGCGACGAGAGTACCGGCATCAAGTGGGTTATGGGAGGGTTGGAGCCACCCATCATTTGCACCAGAAGTACGAATCCGGTCATCAAAAGACCTGCAGGCAATGCCATCTCGTATTTTCTGCTCATGAGCAAGGTGATGACGCAGAGACTCAACGCCATCAAGTTCATGGAGTCAAAGCTACCCGCCATCGGTACGTGGCCGCCGGCAATCCAGCGCAGGATGAATACTGTGGTTAGGAATAGGCAAAGTAGTGACATCCAGACCATTGCAACTATCCGAAAGGGCTTGTAGAGACTGCGCCCTTTCCCGAGGCAGAGCATAGCGGCAGCGAAACAGATCAATCCAAGGGTGATGGTCACCATGGCCAGCCAGCGGCCTGCCGAGAGCCGGTTGTAGAGTCGTTCGGCGCGGAACTGCGTTGGGGACTGCACCTGTCCGAGGGCGTATTTCTCCTGGTAGGTTTTGGTTTTGTCGAGAAGATTGTTGAGCTCGTTGAGTTGTCCTGTCACCGCATATTCGCGGCAGAGGTTCAACTGTTTGCGAATGAAGAGGTATTCGTTGTCCGGGATGTCTAACGGCAGTGTCTCGTTCTGAGCGTACCAAGTGACATCGTTCAGACTGTCGGCGTGTGGAAACATCTTGAGCAGCTGGCCGTTGGAGAGCATGCTGATAAGCTGGAACTTCTCGTCGGCAGTGCGGAAACTCTTCCGCTTGGGGTCGCCCATCGGTAGTGACTGGATCGCTTTTTCAAGCTTGTACTGGCCGTAGTCGTCGCTGAAGTCGGTCAAGCGGGCGTATTTCCCCTTGATTCCGAGTTCCATGCGCACGTCGTCGCCTTTGATCTTGAACATAGGCTCGTTCTTCCATTCGTCGAAGTAGAAAAGCCAGCCGCTGAGAACCTGTTCAGGAGTGAAACCATGGTAACGCGCGTTGCCGTACAGCTTGGTGGTGAAGTCTTTGGCGAGGGTCTGCAACGGGCAGACGCGGCCTTTGTACATCACGCACAGCTGCCCCATTTTGTCGGCGCTCTCCTTCGGGAGTGTGCGGGGTTTCTCGTTGGCTTGTGCGGGCAGAGTTGTTCCAAAAAGCAGGAAGAACGCAAACAGTGCAGCCGCCATAGTCGATGATTTTCGCAGCAGTGTCCGGAACTGTCCGTTTCGCTCGACGAACAGTCCGACGAGCGCGACGAGCATCAGGAGGTAGCCTGCGTAGGTTACGCCGACGCCCCAGGGGTCGTGGGCTACCGACAGTACCGAGTTGCCTTCCTCGTCATAGTCGCTTTGGTAGAAGCGGTAGTGGCGATACTTCAGGATGTTGTTCATCGAAATTTTGGCGTCGGTGGTAGTACTGCCGTCGAGAATATGGAGGTAACTCACGAAATCCATTGGCGTGTGGGTGCCGGGGTAGTTTTCCACCTCGAAGTGGTCGAGGGTTAGGTGGAAAGGTAGTGTTTCCGTGCGGCTGTCCCCGTGCTTTTCGATGGTGAACTGGTTTGTGGCGACACTGGGTTGCAGCGTCATCTCGCCGTGTTGTCCGGTGGTCATCGTCAGCAGGGCGCCGAGCAGGATAAGCAGCACGGAACTGTGCAGGGCGCAGACAACCGGCCGCTGCCAGCTTTTGCGCGTGATCATCATGACGACCATACCGATGGCCAGCAATGCCCACAAGGCCACGAACCACCAGCTGCCATAGACGTGGTTCAGCGCGTATTCGTTGCCGTGGCGCATTTCCACGACGGTGCCTGCGGCCATCGCGACGATGAGGGCGATGAGCAGGGTGGAGAGAATGTGTCGGAGTTTTTTCATTGATTAGTGATTAGTGATTAGAGATTAGTGATTAGAGATTAGTGATTAGTGATTAGAGATTAGTGATTAGAGATTAGTGATTAGTGATTAGTGATTAGTGATTAGTGATTAGTGATTAGTGATTAGTGATTAGAGATTAGTGATTAGAGATTAGTGATTAGAGATTAGTGATTAGTGATTAGTGATTAGTGATTAGTGATTAGTGATTAGTGATTAGTGATTAGTGATTAGTGATTAGTGATTAGTGATTAGTGATTAGTGATTAGGGGGCAAAAAAGATTGCAAAAATAAGAAAAATGTAGAGACGTGCCATGGCGCGCCTCTACGGTGACATTAATGGTTGGCTTCAATAACCCATAACCATTATATGGCATTGATGAATTTCACGACCGCATCGCGTTCCTCCTTGGAGAGTTCGCGGAACTTCTCCACGGACCTGCGGGCGTCGCTTTGGGCGCTGCCGTGCCACATGATGGCCTCGATGACATTGCGGGCGCGGCAGTCATGCAGACGGTCGCTGGAGCCGGTGCAGACGGCGGAAAGACCTCGGCCCCAGAGCGGGGTTGTGCGGCACCAGCCGGTGCGGATATCGTTCTTCATGCAGAGCCGGTGCTGGACCATGTCGGTGTAGGGCCATATCTTCTGGTTGGGGTAGCGTGGCAGACGTTGGTCGCCGGTGGTGAAGAAGCCGTTGGGGTCGGTGAAACGGTCGGGACCAGTGGTCCAACTGGGACGGTGGCAGTGGGCGCAGCCGATTTCGCGGAAGAGCTTGCGGCCCTTCTGCACCTCGGCATCGTCGAGGTTACGGGCGGCGGGCACGGCCAAGCCTCTGTGCCAGACCATCAGGTTGACGTAGTCGTCGTTGCTCATCTCGGCGGGCAGGTCTTTGCTCATCAGGTAGTTGTAGATGTCCGTCTCGGGATTGCCGGTCTTGTTGTAATCCGGGAAGTAGGTGTAGAAGGCGGCTTGCACATCGGGATCCTGGGAGGCTACGCGGGCGTAAGTCTCGGTCATGTAGTGGTAGCGGCGGTCGCCGCGAGTCACGTTGGTGATGTTCCAGATGGCGTTGGCGCCGGGACCATCCTGCAGCGGACCGCGCGAGCAAGCGTAGGTGAATCGTTTCGGGTGGTTGGTTTTGCCGTAAAGACCGGTCGTGGCCCAGTCGGTCCCGGCCCACATTGCGGGGTTCAACGGTACGCCGGCGTTGCTCTCCTTCAGGTATTGTGCTTTCAGCGAGTCGTCGGGGATGGCATCCAGCAGACCGGTGCCGTAGATGCCGATGGTGGATTCCAGTCGTACTACTTCACTACCGTAGGCGAGCGGCGTGCCGTTGACCTCCAACGGGACGTAGTAGGCGGAGGCGGGAATGTAGACCTCGGGGTAAATCAGGCTGTAGGTTTCGCCGTCGGGGAAGCGGTTGCCCCATTCGTCGGTGTAGTCTAACCAGCTGATTTGGATCTGGCTCTCGTCGATGGGGGCCTTGAAGGGCGGCACCGCCTTGGTCTGAGGCATACCCGTCAGCGAGGAGACGTAGGTGCCGTTCTGGTCGGTAACCACCAAGAGGTAGCCGTTGCCCCAGTCGCTGGCAGCGTAGCGGTCCATGCGCTTGCCATGGCCGTAGCCCGGGTGGCAGGCGATACAGGAGCTGCGGATGTAGAGCGGCCCCAGGCCGTTGAAGGGCGGCGTGTTGATGTTGAAGTCGCGTTCGAACAGGTACTCGCCGTACTTGAACGCGGAAATGTCGGTGACTGCGGGGGCGGGATCCTCATACGCGGACGAGGAACTGTTGAAGGTCGTGCCCAACTTGCCGCCGGCGTAGGTTTCCTCCTCAATCCACGACATCTCGGTGTTTTCGGGTTTGTGGCAGGCCGCGAACGTAACGATTACTGCCGCCAAAATCATGTTGATAATTGTCTTTTTCATATTACTTTTTTGATTTTCTGATTACCAATGATCCCAGGGCTCGCTATCGCTCACCCTGGGTGACGTACGTCTTTTTATCGATGACCCCAGGGCTCGCTATCGCTCACCTTGGGTGACGTACGTCTTTTTATCGATGACCCCAGGGCTCGCTATCGCTCACCCTGGGCTGACGTACGTTTTTTTATCGATGACCCCAGGGCTCGCTATCGCTCACCCTGGGCTGATATACTTCGGGCTTACAGCCCTTTTGGATAGTTACTAATTACTAATTAGTCTTCGTACGTTCTCAATGCCTCATTCACCTTGGAGAGAACGTCGTCGAGGTTCTGACAGGCTTCGATGGCTTCGGCGTTCTTGGGGTCGGTGTAGTTGTTCACGAACGGGCGCGGCATGGCGTTGATTTTGTTCAGGGCGTTGGTGATGGCCGCTTCCACTTCGTTGTCGAGTTTGCTGTCCATCTTCTTCACATACGCGTGCAGGGAGAGCTTGTCGTTGCGCTGGCCTTCGATGCCGCCGTAGTAGGCGTTCTGGATGCTGAGGATGTTGTCGTAGAAGTCTTCGATGGATTTCTGGCTGTAGGGCGACTCGATGTAGTTGGGGTCTTCACCGTTGTGGGGCTTCCCGATTTTCGAGGTTCCCACCTCGTCGGCAATGGTCTTGCAGCCATCCACGATGGCCATGAGACCGCTGACGCTGCTGGCGTAGGTGCTGCCCGGAGTACCGGCCTTCTTGAGGTTGTCGCCGTAGCTGTAGCTTCCACCGTTGACGGTGCTGTTGAACTCCAGCTCTTCCACTTTGTCGCGGTGCGACTTCGGGGCGGCGTCACCTATCCAGCTCACTTCGAGTTGGAAGCAACGGTTGCGCAGGTCGCCGGCCACCGCGATGGCGTAGTCCAACTGCGAGGCAGAGATCTCATTGGCGTTCCTCGGCTGTCCGTTGGCGAAGAGGATGTACTCGATGCCGTGGAAGCCGAGCAGGGCGTTGCCGAGCTGCTCGCCAGCCACGATGTCGCCGTCCTCACCGGCCAGGGCGGCCAGCATACTCGGACTGTTCATCAGATTGTTGAAGGCATCCACGTCCAACGGCCACGAGTCGATGTGCGGGTCGATGCCGAAGTCGGAGGCCGCGCCGAACAGGAAGGCCTCGCTCTTCTCCCACCACGAGCGGGCGGCCAGGAAGGTTTCGCAGACCTTGTTCAGGTCGTTTTGCGAGCCGCTGACTTTGAAGGCCGTCAGCTCGTTGACCAGCGTTTCGGTGTGGTTGGCCAGGTTGGTGTACGTCGGGGCGATGGTGTGGTCCACGTATTGCCCGATGACTTGCACCTGCTTTTCGTTGACCAGTTCGCCGTTGCCGTGGTTACAGCCCACGGCCAGCATTGACAGTGCCACTAAGGTGGCGAGGATTGTTTTTTTCATATTTATGACGTTTTAGTTTGTTTCTTGCGCCCCAGGGCTCACTGCGTTCACCCTGGGTTGGCATACTTCAGGCTTTCAGCCCTATAGTTTGTTTCTTGCGCCCCAGGGCTCACTGCGTTCACCCTGGGTTGGCATACTTCAGGCTTTCAGCCCTATAGTTTGTTTCTTGTGTCCCAGGGCTCACTGCGTTCACCCTGGGTTGGCATACTTCAGGCTTTCAGCCCTATAGTTTGTTTCTTGCGCCCCAGGGCTCACTGCGTTCACCCTGGGTTGGCATACTTCAGGCTTTCAGCCCTATAGTTTGTTTCTTGTGTCCCAGGGCTCACTGCGTTCACCATGGGTTAGCATACTTCAGGCTTTCAGCCCTATAGTTTGTTTCTTGTGTCCCAGGGCTCACTGCGTTCACCCTGGGTTGGCATACTTCAGACTTTCAGCCCTATAGTTTGTTTCTTGCGTCCCAGGGCTCACTGCGTTCACCCTGGGTTGGCATACTTCAGGCTTTCAGCCCTATAGTTTGTTTCTTGTGTCCCAGGGCTCACTGCGTTCACCCTGGGTTAGCATACTTCAGGCTTTCAGCCCTACAGTTTGTTTCTTGTGTCCCAGGGCTCACTGCGTTCACCCTGGGTTGGCATACTTCAGGCTTTCAGCCCTATAGTTTGTTTCTTGCGTCCCAGGGCTCACTGCGTTCACCCTGGGTTGGCATACTTCAGGCTTTCAGCCCTACAGTTTGTTTCTTGTTGTGTCCCAGGGCTCACTGCGTTCACCCTGGGTTGGCATACTTCAGGCTTTCAGCCCTACAGTTTGTTTCTTGTGTTCCAGGGCTCACTGCGTTCACCATGGGTTAGCATACTTCAGGCTTTCAGCCCTATAGTTTGTTTCTTGCGTCCCAGGGCTCACTGCGTTCACCCTGGGTTGGCATACTTCAGGCTTTCAGCCCTCTTTGGAATGTAGGAGTCATCCGTCCATTCATCATTCATAATTACCCCTTCTTATGGAACTCGTGCGAGAACAGGCCAGCCCAGGTGATGCCGAGGGCGCACCAGGGCTCGGGGTTGTACTGCTCTTTTAGGAGACGGACACCGCCCTCGGCCTTGATGACGATCTGCTTGATGGGGCTGTAGTTGAGACCGCCGCTGACACAATGACGGTTGGTCCAGTCGTAATCGGTCATGTTGTGTCCGGGGATGTAGGAGTCGTAATATTCGTAACGGGCGAAGAGGTAGAGCTTGTGGCGGTCCAACTTGGGGTTTTTGTGGTGGTGGAAGACATCGTAGCCGAGTTCACCGCCCGCGCTCCATGCCGCCTGTCCCACGAGGGTTTGTGGGTAAGGCGCTTGCGAGCTGTGGGGCAGGGTGGAGTTGTAGACGGAGATGAGCTCGCAGTCGCTGAGGTATCCGTAGAGGCCGCTGCCGCGCAGTACGAGACCGTCAACCTTGTAGCTGAAATCCAGTGCGCCGATAGCTGCCGTGCCGCGCACGTTGGCGTAGCGCGAGGAACTTTCGTCGGTGATGATGTCGTTGCGGAAGGTGTTGCCCACGAAGCCGCTGACACCGATGTGCAGTCCTTTGATGCTGTAGTTGTCGATGCGGGCGGCCACGGCCAGCTTGTTGGCGACGCGGAACTCGTACGGGGAGGCCGATCCGTCGTGAGCCCATCCCGAGACACTGAACATGCTGGAGTTGAGCGACGGGATGAGCATCACTTCGTAACGCCAGTCCTTGATACGGCCCCAGACCTCGATGCCGGTCTCATGCCACGTGCAGGGGATGATAGTGTTCTCGCCTTCGGGGCGATAGACACCGAAGAACTCAGTGGGCAGGTGGGCGAAGTTGGTACCCCCGACCGGCACGACGATGTGGCCGGCACGGATGTTCATCTTGCCGCCCCAGAAGGCCTTCTGCAGCCAGAATTGCTCTAACGCCACCTCGCCGCCGCGCTCGATCTCCTTCTCGAACTCGCCGGTCTCCTCCTCTTCAACCTCTACGGCCGCCTCAACACCACCGTGCTCGAACTCAATCTCTGTGTTGAAGGTCCAGCCGTGCCCGAAATCATAGCCTAACATGATGACGGCATGCGGCAGGTCAACACGACCGTGCCCCTTCGAATTGGCGTAGTTGGCCGCATGGGAGTAGCGGAACACGTTGTCGCTGAAGAAGTTGTATTTATATACGGCCTCGCCATATCCGCCGACGGTGAGAGTGCCAAGCGATTTCCCCTTTGGAGCCGTCGATTCCTTGATTTTTATGGTGTCTGGCTTCTGTGCTATAACTGTCTGAAAACCAAATAATAAAATAACCGATATGATAAGTGGTATCCTTTTACACATGGCGTACATTTTTATGCCGCAAAAGTGTAAAAGCCATCCCGATACCCGCATACCTAAAAATGAGGATTCATTGGTTATGGGGTAACAAGAAATAAGGATAACGTAAATCAGCTGTTCATCAGAACGGGTAACCTATGCTGAAGTTGAGGCGTAGACCGTCAAGGACTGAAGGCATATTGTAATAGGTGTTGATTGGTCGGGAGAGATCGGGAGTGCCTTCCTTGGTGTATTTGTAGGTCTGGTAAGGCGCGTGGATGCCGATACCCAAGTCTAAGCGGACAACGAGTCCGTCGATGTCGAGGCGAAGACCTGCACCGGTGCCTAAGGCTATCTGCTTCGCGATATTCTTATTTCCGATAATGCCGTCCTGTATCTCCTCCGTGAACCCCATCATCTCGCAAAGTGTCGCATAATCTTCGCTACTGAGGAGATCAGAAGTATTACGCCAGTTCCAGACATTACCGGCATCAAGGAAAACGGCACCATTGATTTTCCAAACGATGGGGAAGCGTAGCTCGAAGTTGGCTTCGAGTTTGACATCACCGGCATGGAAGAAGTTCTGGTTGTATTTGAAGCTATGGAAATTTCCCGGTCCGTAGGCATAGGCTTCTGCCGCCCGAAGGCTGTTGGGGCCGCCGGCATAGAAGGATTCGGAAAGCGGTGCATATTCGGAGTTGCCCATCGGAATATTGGCCCCTGCAAATATACGCGTTGCAATGCATATCCGATCCGTAAAGTTGAACTTGTTCCACAGTTCGGCCGACAACCGGACAAACTGGTTGAAGGGGATGTGGGCAATCGGCTTGTCCAACTCACTCCACTCGTGCCCGAAGAGACAATAGATGGCGTTTGTCAGGTTACCCGCTTCTTTGATTTCAAGGTCAATCATGGTGTTGACGGGCCGTTTGGTGCGGTAGTCGCTGTAGGTGATTCCATAGCCTACCGAGGGAACAAACTCATTTCCGGCAAGCACTTTGAGGAGCTCAGGATGCTCGGCTACCTCTTGGGCCAATTCTTCCGTCTCGGCCTTCACCTTGACCAATGAGAGCGAGGCCGGTGTGAAGACATGTGTGATATATTGCGACGTGCGGATGAAATACGAGAAGGCTCCGGAGAACTTGTGCACACCATATCCACCGGCAATGTTTTCGTACTTGTACCCTATCCGGTAACGGGTGTCGCCGTCGGGGTTGTTGTCTCCCGCCCAGTGCAGATACGGGAAGATGAGGGCGGCGTCAACACCGAACTTGTAGGTGTCGGAGTTTTTCGGGTCTCCCGGCTGTCGGTTGCGCAGCGCCCAGTAGTATGCCCCATAGCCCTTGACTGAGAAGGTCTCCCCGCGTCCCAAAAGGTTCTTTGTCGAATGTGCGAGGGTGAGGTTCGGGCCGATACTGCTGTTGGAACGATAGGCGATGTCCGCATCCGCCAGGAAGTTGTATGTACGGGTGATGGAATCGCCCAAGGAACGCAGGTACCGGTTCCGTTTCCATGTTTTGGTCGCTCCCACGCCGATACCGGACTTGGTGAGTTCGCCTTCCAGGATGTTTTCATAATCGCGTTGTGAAAACGCACGTAAGAAAATATTCCCGGATTTGGTCAGTTTGTACTCCGCAGAGATGAGGCTGAGCAAGCCGTTGGCTTTGTTGACCTCGGGGTTGTCGGTGATGGTGGAGCCGACCGTGATGCGCAGTCTGTCGTTGAACAGGGTTTTGCTGATGGCAATGTTCATATCATTGGTCTTGCCGGACGCATGTGTGGTTTGTCCACTGCTGATATCCACATCCACGATATTCCCAAGCTTGGAATTCGCCATGGCGGCGTTGATACGGCTGTTGATAATGCTGGACATGGCGTATCCATCCCTTTGTGCTGCGACATTGCTTTCGCCCATATACATTCCGGTAGCTAACAATACGGCCGCTATACCGTCGCGGGTTTCTTCATCCATAGAGGCAAGTTCGCGCTCGATGGTTTCGTCATCCGGCGCTTCGAGGAAGAAGCCTATGGTGCTGAGACCTATCGAATCGAGCACGCCCTTCACGCGCACGCCCGTGTTGAAGGTCACGCGGCGTGTTTCCTCGCCTGCCGATTGCACATCGGCTTTCACCTGTTGAGAGGCAGAGAGGTTCAGGATGGTCTGGCCTATGGGACCGTTGAGGGTGACGTGGCTTCCGGAATCCACATGGAAGGGTATCATGGGATACATCTTGGGCGAATAGCGAACCAAACCTTCGTCCACATTGATTCTTCCACCTAAGTTAAGGTCCCCGTCGGCGGTGTTGTATTTCGCATTGACCGTGCCGTACGGTTTGAATTGCGCCAGGTTTTTCTCGTCTATAGGATAGGTTAAGTCGGTGGTGGGCAGGAGGGTGACATTCACGTCAGCTTGGATACTGTCTAATGGTCCGGTCACCTGTCCACGGATATCGGTGGCCAAGTTGCCATAGACGGGGAAGTAGCCATTCTGCTCCAGATTCACCGGAGAGAAGTTGTCTGCAGTCAGGTCTACGTCGATAAGCATCGTGTTGAGGTCCAACCCACCGTTCAGCGCCAGATAGGAACCATTGATGCTATAGATACGCACATCGTTGAGCTTCACATTGTTATGCTCCATTACAATCGGTGTCTGTCCCAGACTAAGCAGCACATCGTATGGTTTGTAGTAGGCATAGACATCTAACGGTGTCACTTCGGCTGAGAGGTCCAATTGAGCAGGCAAACCGTCTGCGGTGGCCTTGGCTTGAACGATACCGTCCACGTCGATGTCCTCTAAGTCAAGGATGCTGTTCACCAGTTCAAGCGGGATGTCGTCCAGTCGCAAATCTGCCCGGATGGCATTTTCATACAGCTTCGATGGCGTAATCCAGATGTCCGCTGTGCGGTTTTCAAGATTCATTCCATCGTAGAAGAGGCTGTCTAACGCAAGGTGTCCCGTTCCGCTCAGTTCACGCCCATTCCTTTCCAAATGAAGTTGTAGCGCAGCATCGGTGCAAAGGTTGTCCACACTCATCACGCCATCAGTAATGCTGGTGTTGGCTGTGAGCGAGGCGGTGGTCTTGCCTTCCGTCATGTTCACCCGTATTGCCGCCGTGGCCGGAGGCAGACGCAGTCCTGTGCTGTCTTTGGCCGTGTTGTCGATGTACGGGATGGAAGCATCCAAGGCCAGGTCGGACTGGAGCGAATCGGAGTTCAGCGACAGCGTCACTTCGTCGATATCCAACCCCATCCGTTCGATGATAGCCTGGACGGGACTGCCTTTCTCCAGCTGTATTTCCGCCTGTACGTCTGGCAAGACCCGTTTGAGAGTGTCCAGCATTGTCAGGTCCTTCAACGAGACGATGGATTGGACAAACGTGGTGTCGGAGACGATTCCCAGCACCGGTTGCACATAATCCACTAAACGGAGCGCATGCATCGGGCTTTGGGCGTCGATGGAGAGCCCTTGTGTGACCAGATACAACGACGTGGCGGTGTCCGTGGTGAAGTCAAGGTTCAGGTAGTCGACATCGAAATCCTCGTCCGCCACGTGTGCCACCACATGCTTCATCTGCGTATGGTAGTCCACGTTCATCTTTTTCGGCGTCAAGAAGTTCGATACCCGGAACTGGTGCTCCGTCTCCGCCTTCACCCGCAGGTCATTGTCCAACATCGTGACCGGCAAATGCAGGTTTCCGGCCACGGTTTTATTGGCCAGCTCGGCATCAAGCACCAAGCCGGAAACGTTAATGTTGTTATAGATGCAATCGGTCAGGTTCATGGCCACTTTGCACTTCATTGCGGGGGACTTAGGATCAATTCCTTTGCCCTGCGCATGAATTACGCCAGTCAGTTCCACGTGGTGACTCTCATCGAGAAAAGCGCTTGCATCCACCTGCTCCACATTCACCAGCATGTCATACATCTCATCGTCAATATCATAGAAACCTTTCAGGCTTGCCTTATTACCTTTATAATCGGCATTGCCGGCCAAATCCACCCGCATCGTTTCAAGATTCAGATTCGTGCCCGTCAGGTCCGCTTTGGCCCCGAATTCGTCGGAGCGGGCGTACAATCGGTTCGAAGTAATCAGATTGGTGTTCAGATCCACCCGTGCATCGCCATGGATGGTGTCAAACGGCAGATGCAGTGTTTCGAGTGTGAGCGAAGCGTTTCCGATATTCAGGCGGCGGGCGTCGTAGATGTTGCCGCCTACGTCCGCCAACACATTCGTGGACAGGGAACCGGCACGTATATCCAGTCCCATCGGGTTGAGCACGAAGCGCACATTGCGCAACTCGCCGTCCGGCACTTCGAAGGCCATCGGGGTAGAGGTGGTGTCCTCCTCGGTGTCGGGCCCGGTCTCGCGTAGCTCAATGCCCACAAACGCATCCGTCAACCTCAAACCATGCAGCGGGAACTCCCCTTTCGTAATGTTGAGTCCCGGGCTGTTTACGTTCAGATGCCCCACGATTGCGTCGATACCTACTGCGTCTATCAGCGTGTCGGAATGGACTGTTGTTTGGTCCAACTGCAGCTGGTCCACCACGATGATGCGGGCCAGAAAGTCATCCTTCGGCACGTCGTTCGCAGGTTTCTTCATACAACCCTGCAGACGCAAGCCATGCACATAAATCAGGGTGTCCTGACCGCGATGACCGACATAAAGACTGTCTATCTCGATGTGCAACGGCAGGTCTTCTTCGCCCTTGTAGGCACGATAGAGAATCATCGGAGAGTGGTGGAAAGGCGACAGATAGAGCCGTCCCAGATCTATATCCAGGTCGGTTCGCTCATTGACAATTCCCACGCACTTTTGCAGGACAGCTGTGCGGGCTTTGGGCGTCACCAGAATGATCATCAAGACAATCAATAGTATCAGTACGATACCAAAGATGCTCCCTAAAACGATACAGGGTATTTTCCAGATTAGACTCTTCTTGCTCACGACTTATATACTTTTCTTGATATTTTTGTATGACATGATTAGATCAGGTATTATTTGTCGTCATTAATCATGTGTACATCGAGTTGGTTGTACGGGATGGTGATACCATTCTCTTTCAACGCTTTGTATATCAATTCTTTGGCACGGCTCATAAAACTGAATCTTTTCTCTACCAGCACAGACTGCTTCATCGCGATGACCAAGCTGTCGTCACCGAGTTCGGAGACACCCACTTTGATACCCCACTTTGGGTCAACGACATCGCGTCCATAGTCGTCCTTGGTTAGCAGTTCTTTGCTTGCCTCGAGCAACACTTCCCGCACCTTATCCACATCGGTGCCGTAGCTGACACGCACATTCACCTTCGTGTACACGTATTCGCTGCCACGCGTCAGGTTTTTGAAGCTTTTGTTGAAGAGCGTGGTGTTGGTAAAGGCGATGATGGGACCGCCCAGCTCCTGAACATGGGTGGTTTGGTAGTTGACGGCCGTCACCTTGCCCAAGTTGCCGTCACATTCGATCATGTCGCCCACGCGCAGGCGCCCACCCATAAGTTGGATACCGTATATGAAGTTGTTGATGGTATCTTTCAAGGCGAGACCGACACCCGCTGACAGACCGCCGGCGATGAGTCCCAATGACCCGGTAGGGATATGCAGTGTCACAACAAACAAGTCCGCATAAACAAACCAGATAAATACGCTGATGAGGCTGTCTCCCAATGAGAGATTGACTTCATTGTTACGTATCGTCTGTTGTTCGTGCTTGCGGAGATAATGCCGGTAAGCTGAGGTCTTCCATAAGGTGTGGGCTCCTTTGTTCACATAACGGAATATGGCGAACATCCCTGCCAGGAGCAGGAGGTTATGGATGGATACCTGGAATTCACCCTGAGTGAAGAAGGGCTTTTCGAAAATCGTGAGATACAAGTCTTTGAATTCGAAGATGTCCAGTGCCCAATATGCACAAGTGGGAATAGTATACAGCACTGCCAGCGGAATCAGGACCTCACGAATGAGGTCATAAAACCAGGTGGCACCGAAAAGCAGCTTATCCTTTTCCGAATCTGTCACATAGGTAATTTTTTCTTTATAAGCCTCTATCCGCTTATCTAAGCGCATCTTCTTGTACAGCTGCATCAGGCTCAAGACAGAGACAACCGCGAGGATAATCGCCAACTGGGAGTACCACCACACCAGGATAATCAATGAGAGGAAAATGAAACCGCACCAGCAGATAAGCGTGGCGACAGCCGTGACGCCAAAGGAGACCCAGCCAATCACCGTGTCGATCTTGTCAACTTTTGAGCTGAGCCGCAAATTGGAGATTAGCTGCCACAGCACTACGATAAAGAGCAGCAGCGGGAAGAAGAAATTCATAAAGGCATTAGGCACGAACAGCATCCTGAAAATGATTACGAACAAGGCCATGAAAATAGTGGGCAGGTAAATCCGGATACTGCTTTTGAGCTTGGCGGGTTCCAGTCGGATTAGCTGAGCGGTGGTGATGGCTATGAGCAGCCACATGAAAGTATGAACAACTATGATGCCCTTGCGTATGAGAACGTCATCAGTGGTCTCGTATGAGAGAATGATGAACAGGATGCAACCCAGCAGAAGTGACAAATACCGCCGCTGCTCCTTGGCCACCCATTTTCCTATGGGCTTTATATAACGAAACACCGGAAGCAGCAGGAGGACTGAAAGTCCCCAAAGGACGAAGAAAACCAAAGAATAAAGCAGAAGCCAGTAAAACTTCAAAGAGTTGGCCATCTGATCATCATTCGTGATTTCTTCCGAATTCTCGTCGAATTGCTTATCACGGAACACTTTTACAAAAGAGAGGCTATATTTTTCACCCATGGCATCCCATGCCTCTTTCCAATATTTTTTAGGATGGGCCAGGATGGTCCACCAGGGAATCTGCCCCTCTACAAACACTTTGTTTTCGAGGATGCCATAATAATCCCGGGCATACTGGTAGGACTCTTCCATGCGTATCCGCGCTTCCTGATAGTAGATGCTGTCGGCCATCACCAGCTCTCGTGCCTCGGCATACATTTTAAGCAATTCGGAGGCATAGAAAAGACAGGAATCACGGTCAATCTGGCCGTTTTCGCTAAGGACAAACGCAGATGCAGTTTCTGGGATTACCGTATCCACTATTGCGTTCTGGTCCAAAACGGAATCCACCTGTTCTTGCAGTTCCTGTTTCAGGAGGCTTTCGGTTTGCGACAGGTATTCATCCAGCGTGTCGTTACGATAGGCCAGACTGTCCGGCAACACCTCTACGTCCACAAGCTCCGGTGGAAGGCGGCGCAGAGACTCAATCAAACGGGCATAACGGGCAATCTCAATATCCAGGTTGGCGACAATTCGCTCGTATGGCGTGCGGTTTTTGTCGAATTCGTTGAATTCTTGGGTAACCCTCTCCAGTGCATAACTGATATCGAAGGTATAGTCCTGCTTCTGGGAATACAGCATCAAGGACATGTCGTTGCATTTTTTCATGATCGCCACCATCTTTTGGTGTTGATCTTCATATTTGTTATTCAGCGACTGACGTGTCTTGTTTATCTGCCTGTAATCGTGATACAGTTCCCGCCGCAAGTTGGACAGCGTCACATCCAGATCATGCCCCGTAAACACAGACATGGATACCATTGCTATGGCTAACAATGCCACAACTCGTCTTAAAAATTTGGTTTTTTTCATACTAATAAATCAGATGCAATTCTTGGCGAATTTGCCCCCACATTTTACGTAGAGTTTTTGAAAAAGTTTTGGTGATGGTGGATTTTGTCAAGGCATATAGTAGTTGGTCAGGAAATAGGTTCTGTCCCAATCCACTATCTTTAATTCAGATTCCTTTGCCACATGGATGTCGAACTCGTCGAGGACCATCACCCTCTTTTCCTTCAGGTCGTAAACTGGCCATTCTTTGGCCTTGCCGTCAGGGGAGAGTTCTGCGCTGAGCGACGGGTTGCCGGTCTTGGCGAACTGCACCCACATCTTGCGCACGGTCTTGCAGAAGGTTTCGTCGTATGCTCTTCCGGTGAAGTCATCGAGCTCAGGATGGGCAAATACCACTGACAGTTCTGATGCATGTCCGGCTTTAATCAAAGGCAGGGAGGATTCAACCCTGTAGTAGTAGGTATAGGATTTGCCGCCGGCCTTGGCTTGTTCTTCCGACAGCCGGATTTGCGGCGCTATAAACAAGATCTGGCTGAAGAGTTGGACGGTAGGTTCGTAGCTTTCCCCCTGGATATCGTTGCACCAACTTTCCACCAGCTCTTTTTCCTTGTCCGTCAGTTGGGCGAGTTTTTCCGCCTTGCGCCCATCGGACCACGCATTCCAGGCGTCCACGCCGATGGCTCCCAGGAAGGTGTTCATCTCATCTTTGTCGCAGCCCTGAAGGAACTTGATGTCCTTCGCAGCCCCGTTCGCGTAAGCCTCCCACGGATCCAGCGGCAAGTAAAGGCCGTCTCTTTCTGGGAAGGTGCGTATGCCGAGCACTTGATAAAACCCATACAGGCGTGTCCACGTGTCGGCGATTTCCTCGGCACTGAGCTTCCGCAGGTCGGCGACGGTTTTGCAGCCGAGTGCCTCCATCAACGTGTCCGTACATGCGATGGCCTGTTCCTCACTTCTCATTTGGGCGGGAGCGCCGCTCTGAGAGATGACACGCTTGAAATACTGATGGGAGCCTTTGATCAGCGGAAGCAGGGTACAGCTTGCACCGCCGGCAGATTCGCCCCAGATGGTCACGTTGTCGGGGTCTCCGCCGAAGGCGGCAATATTCTCGTGAACCCACTTCAAGGCCATGATCTGGTCCATAAGCCCCAGGTTGGATGCGTCTTGGTACTCCTTGCCGTCCGACAGGTGAGACAGATGCAGGAAACCGAAGAAGCTGACCCTGTAAGCGATGGTCACGACAATGACGTCAGGGTTTTCCTGGATGAACTTGTGGCAATCATACTGCGGGTCCGTCACTCCACCTACCTCGAAGCCGCCACCGTAAATCCACACGATGACCGGCTTTTTCTCAGCCGTTGCCTCGTCAGCCTTCCAGATGTTCAGGTACAGGCAGTCTTCCCCCATAGGATAAAGGGCAGCGGGGTCGCCCGGTGATTGGACGGGAGACTTTCCATAGAAATAGGCCTCGTATACGCCGTCGTTCGGAATGATGTCCACGGGAGCCTTCCAGCGCAAATCGCCAACGGGTTGCTGACCCACAAAAGGAATGCCTTTGTAGGAAATGATGTTCTCCTTCTTCTTGCCGACGAAGGTACCGTTTATACACTTGACAGCCAACGTCTGGTCGTAATCGCTATATATAATCTTCTGATTCTCCCCATACTGAGGCATCAGTTGTTTTTCTACCTCACTGGTATTCATTGTTTTATGTTTTTTTGTTATTCATAAAAACATATTAAAGCATATAATACTTGGTCAGGAAATAGGTTCTTTCCCAATCCACGATTTTCACCTCGGATTCCTTTGCGGGATGGATGTTGAACTCGTCGAGAACCATCACCCGTTTGTCCTTCAGGTCGTAGAGCGGCCATTCCTTGATCTTGCCGTCGGGGGCGATTTCCGCGCCGAGCGACGGGTTGCCGGTCTTGGCGAACTGTACCCACATCTTGCGCATGGTTTTGCAGAAGGTCTCGTCGAAAGCCCGTCCCGTGTCTGCGGTGAACTCCGGATGATTGAATACGACCGAAAGCTCGATGGCATGTCCGCATTTCATGATAGGATCAGGAGACTCGGGAGTAAAGTAATAGGTGTAGCATTTGCCACCGCCCATAACTTGACACTCAGACAGTTTGATGATGGGTGCATTAAACCAACTCTGGCTGTACAAGCAGCTGTCAGGCTGGTAGTAGTCGCCCTTCACATCCTTCATATAGCTCTCCACCAGCGCTTTCTCGTCAGCTGGCAACTGGGCAAACTTCTCCTGTTTGCGTGCAGCAATAAAGTTATCCCAGCCTTCCTTTCCGAAACTGGAAACGAAAAAGTCCATTTCATCCTTGTTGCAACCCACAAGAATTTCTATGTCCTTTGCTGCGCCGTTGGCGTAGGCCGCAAAAGTGTCGGTAGGCAGATACTTTCCGTCTCTCTCGGGCATCTGGTGTACAAAGTTTACGGCAGAAGCTTCCAAGAGTTTCTCGCCATCGACTTTCAAGAGGTCGGCGACGGTTTTGCAGCCGAGCACGTCCATCAGCTTGTTGGTGCAGGCGATACCTTCTTCCGGGGATCTCGTCTGGTTGACGGAACCGCTTTCCGCAATAAGCCGCTTGAAATACTGATGGGAACCCGGAAGCAGCGGTTGCAAGGTGCAGCTGGCAGCACCTGCGGATTCCCCGAAGAGGGTCACGTTGTCGGGGTCGCCGCCGAAACCTGCGATATTCTCGTGCACCCACTTCAGCGCCTTGAGCTGATCCAAGAGTCCCAAGTTCTGTGCGTCTGGGTAGTCCTTGCCGTCCGGAAGGTGCGACAGATGCAGGAAGCCCATCACGCCGAGTCTGTAAGCGATGGTAACAACGATGACATCGGGATTTTCCTTCACGAGATTGAAGCCGTCAAACACGGGGTCGATAGTGCCTCCTGCTTCGAAAGCACCGCCGTGAATCCATACCATGACCGGCTTTTTCCGGCCAGGCGCGTCATCCGACTTCCATATATTCAGATACAGGCAGTCTTCATCCATATAGTAAAGGGAGCCCGTTTCCAACTGTCCGTTGCCGTAGGCACTTTTCGCATTGTAATAGGCCTCAAAGACACCGTCGTCGGGGGTGGCATCCACCGGTGCTTTCCAGCGCAGGTTGCCCACAGGTTGCTTGCCGACGTATGGGATGCCCCTGAATACAGTAATATTATCCGTCTTTCTGCCGACAAAAGTGCCGTTGATGCACTTGACGGCCAGCGATGCGTCGTAATGACCGTCGGTAATCGGCTTGTTCACACCGCCGTACATGCCGTGCAGCGCGTCTCTAATCTCTTGAATATCCATAGTTTGCGTTTCTTTTGTTATTTTTAAGCTTTATAGACTTCCTCACCATTGGTGATGGTGGTTACGTTGCATATATAGCGAACTGTTCAATTAATTATGGTTAAATAGTCTTGTTGCGCCACTTTCTCCTGTGAATGTACACGGCGCACTGGATCCAGACACAAAGCGAATAGACGCCATCGGCCGTCCAGCATAAGGCTATGTCCGAATGAAGGATGCCGATAATGATGGTGCAATAGACGGCGTAGATGCAAAGGGCCACCGCGTCGATTCGGAGGCAGACACGAGTGTTTCCCGTTCCCGCAACTGACTGGAGATACACATTCCACGGTAGGGTGGCAACCGTGATGGCACACATCACCTTCAGCGTAGGAACGGAAGCCTCAACCAGGGAGGGAATATCGGTAAACAGGCTGATAATCTGGTGCGGACACAGGAAAAAGAATACCAGTAGCGGCAACATCGTCACGGTGCAGAGTATAAGTACGCGCCGGATAACGGGGAACACGCCTTCTGGATGGCCTTCGCCTATGATGTTGCTTACCAGCGTTGCCGCTGTGGAAGCAAAGGCTGCCGAAAAAACGAACGGTACCTCGGAAATACTCCGCACGATGTTGGCGATAGCCAGTTGTTCCTCGCCCAAATGTTCGATAAAGAGGAAGAAAAGCAGCCACACGGAGATATTCAGGACATACTCCAACATTACCCAGGAGGCGGTGGAAAACGTATGCATGAGTTCCGTCCATGCGGGTTTGACCATCTTTTGCAGGCCGTATTTCTTGTCGGCTGTAAAGAAGGTCCATACGACAAAGAAGAGTAAAGATATACCTTCCGAGATGGTCGATGCCAACGCGGCGCCCTTAATGCCCATCGCCGGTGCACCCAGGTGGCCGAAGATGAGCACCCAGTCCAAAAAGATATTACTGCTTACCAGCACAATGGAATTCCATGTGAGACTCTTCGTATCACATGTCCCTACGTAGAAGGCACGGAACAATGCTGTCATAAAAGCAAAGAGCAGTCCCGGAATCCTCCAGTTCACATAGACGATGGCAGCCTTGTAAATGCTCTCCGACCGCAGGATTCCCCGAAGAATAGACGGGGTCAGTAAATACGAGAAGACCATGGTCAGAAGTGCCAGGACCGCGAGAAACCAGACACCCTGCCAGAAGACACTTCCGATGGCGCCGAAGCCTGTTCCGCTCTCGCAAGCCTCCCCGTTGCGTCGGCCGATGATGATTTGGACCCCGATGGAGAAGCCAAACCCAAGCATGTACAAAATGGTGAAATATACGCCTGCGATGGCTGAGGCTCCCAGTTCAATCTCTCCTACGCGGCCAAGGAAGGCCGTATCGGTCATCCCCAGCAACTCTTCCATCACCAAGGCTACCAGAATAGGGAAAGTTATCCTCCAAATGGATTTGAAGGAATAACTCTCCGGTAGTCTGTATGCCGATTCTTTCATCACTCCCTATTCTCCTTCCACAAATTCCACTTTCATGCTGGCAATCCTGCCGGCCCGGATCTTCTCGTTTTTGTAATCTCCATGCTCTATGAAAAGATACCGGACCAGGGCATCGGCAAAGAGCCAGAACAATACATAGAAAAACTCAAGGGGTATTTCATCAACAAAATGTTTGATGGCGCCAAGCAATATGCCCGACCCCACGGTTCCAGCGACCATTCCCCAAAACACTTTTCTGTGATGTCTGTATTCCGCCTCCGTTTTCCCCAGCATATAATCGGCATCTGATATAATGGTCTCCGTAATCAATTCCTTCTCTTCTTGGCTAAACTTTGGCCCGTGTATTTCCAGTACCAGAGGATACTCCTGCGGAATGCAATCTACTGTATTCAATAGTGTATCTGAGAATTCCGCGTCCACGGCAGCGATGACCTCGGTGCTGAATTTACTGAGAATATCGTCAATTCCACTCACTTTGCATGGCAGGTAGGCTATCCCGTTTCTTATTATATCCTTCTTCAGCCGGCTATCCAGATGGGACTTTTTATTATAAAACTCTTCCCGTTTACTCTTTGTTCTTCCAAACATATCAGTTTATTTTCTTTCGTGTTCTTATTAGCAGCCCCTTTCTTACTGGCGCGCGGCGATGATATCTAAAAGGTAATGAGGGGTAAAGTACTTGTCCATGAACTGGTAGTAGCCGAGCAAGGGGAGCACGGCCTTGTACTGGTCGGCCAGAAGGCCCTTTTTGACACGTATGTCACCCGGTCCGGCGATGTCCAGGACGTTCTGGTCGTCAGCTGAGTATGCCTTCCATTCAATCTGGTCTGTCGACGGGTTTCCGCAGCGTGCGAAATTGGTCCACATCTGCTGAACGGCCGCGTAGATCTCCTCGGAGATGTTCGTGCCGTTGAAGGGGCTGCTCGTCCCGAGGCAGCGAATGTCGAACACAAAGATGAGCTCCACGGAGTGTGCTGCGCCAATCTCCGGATTGCTGCCCGGGTACGACCAGTAGTAGCAGAACGTCTTGTTGAACGCGCTCTGCGCATCCAGCTGCTGGAGCATAGGAACCCTGAACATGAGCTCATTGATGAACTCCGTCTCCACAAGTCCCGGCTCCTGGAAGCGGCATACCCGCTTAAATTCCTCGTAGTACTTCTTATCCTCTTCCTTCAGGTAGGGAACTGCATCGCCTGCGGCGCGCTGGGCGTATAGCTTTTGCTCTTCAAAGCTCAACAACGGACCCTCACCCATAAACAGCCTCATCTCGTCGGCCGTGCTGCCTGCCATAATGGAGATGTGCTTTGCGTAGCCTTTCTTGTATAGCTCGATGGGTGCCTCGGGAAGCACCTCCGTTCCGTAGTAGGGGCAGGACGTGAACTTGCCGACAGCCTTGACATACGCCTCCTGGAGCTTCTCTTCGGACAGCGCCATGATGTCGTCCATGGTCTTGCAACCGGTGTACTCAAGTAGCGCCTTGGTCTTGCCTTGCGCGGCTTCGCAGCCGACCGGGAAGGCCAAGGTGGTCGAGCCGCTTTGGGCGATGACCTTCTGGAAATACTGGTTCGCCTCCTTCATGACCGGCAGAATGGAAACCGAGCCGCCGCCGGCACTTTGTCCGAAGATGGTCACGTTGTCGGGGTCGCCGCCGAAAGCGACGATGTTATCGTGTACCCATCTGAGCGCCATAGCCTGGTCGAGCAGACCGTTGCAGGGCGCTGTCTTGAAGTTTTCGCCGCCGGGCACAGACGAGAAGTCCATGAAGCCGTACATATTCAGGCGGTAGTTGATGTTTACCAGGATGATGTCGCTATGCTTCTGAACAAGGTTGGCTCCGCTGTAGGAAGCCTGCGAACCCGAGCCGGCGACATACGCCCCGCCGTGGATCCAGACCATCACCGGCTTCTTCTCGGTTTTGTCGTCGGCGTTGACCCAGATGTTCAGGTAGAGGCAATCCTCGGAGGTCAGTTTCTGAATGCAATCCGGGTAGCCTTGGCCGTAAGCACCCTTTCCGTAGTACTTGGCTTCGAAGACCCGATCGCTCGCGTCCACGTACTCCGGTGCCTTGAAGCGACGCTCGCCAACGGGTGCCTTCGCGTAGGGGATGCCCAGCCACGACGCGACCCCGTTCTCCTCGGTTCCGACGAAGGTGCCGTTCACACACTTCACGGCATAGACCTCGTCGTAGTCTCCCGTGATCTCACTGTTTAAATACTCATACGGTTCGTATCGAATTAAATCCTTGAATACTCTTTTCTTATCGTTCATTGTTCTATTCTTCTATTTTTTATTTGTGATTTTGTTTATTATGACTGCAACGCCCGCGTTAGCAGACCCTCTTGGAAGATCCGTTCCCAAGGCGCTCTGCCCAAGACATCATCAGGTCCTCACGCCTTCCGAATATATCCTTCTGCATGCCGATGACATCATCGAAGACCATCGTCTGGCGGTCGTCACCGGAGAACTTTTTCCACTCGTATTTGTCGGTGGAGGGGTTGCCCGTCCGGGCGAAATTGGCCCACATCTCCTTTACGACGTGGCGGAACTCGCACTCTTCGTTTGAAACGATCTTTCCGCTTCCCATCGGGTCCGGTACGCTATTGTCAAACAGGTAAGGAAGCTCACACGCGTGCATCGCGCCAATCTCGGGGGTTGTCACCGGCTTCTTAACGAAGTACATGTAGGTGTTGCCACCGGCGGCAGCGTGCCTGATGGCCATATTGGTGTTACCGGCGCGGAAGTTGATGTCGTTGCAGTATTGCTCCAATCTGCTCCCTTCGCTTTCGTTTGCGAGCGTGGCCATGAACTCGTCGTACATGGCCTTCTCCTGGTCGTTGAGCTGCGGGCGATCCCTCTTCGCAATCCACCTCAGCGTATTTAGGAAGCCTTCTTCACCGCCCTCGAACGGAACGAAGTACCTGATTTCGTCCTGGTTAGATCCAATCACCAAATCGATCTTGGCCCGCTTCTCGTCTCCCCACATTTCGTACATGACTGCACGGTCCTCGGGCAGTGTAACGCCGTCAAGGAGCGGGAAATTGGCACCTCCGAGAAGGCTGTTCTTGTCAATGGCGAATGCCACCTGATAGGCTTCTATAAGCTGCTCGGTGGTGAGTTCCATCAGCTCGTCCATGGTCTGGCAGCCCGTTGCGGTCAGGAAGTTCTGCGTGACGTGGATGCCGTGCTCCATCGTGTCGCAGTAGGCGATGTTGGCGCTCTGGGCGATGCATTTCTTGAAGAGCCCCTCGCTTCCGTCGATGAGCGGGAGGAACGTGACGCTTGCCGAGCCTGCTGACTCACCGAAAATGGTCACGTTGTCCGGATCGCCGCCGAAGCCGGCGATGTTTTTCTGTACCCATCTGAGGGCCTCGAGCTGGTCAAGCAGGCCGAGGTTGCCTGCCTCCTTGAAGTTCTCTCCGCCAGGGACCCGCTCGAAGTTCATGAATCCCAAGAAGCCGAGCCGGTAGTCGATGGACACGAACAGGATGTCGGGATACTGTCTGGAGATGTTGGTAAGGTTGTATAGGGGCGACGCCTGGGATTCGGCGCAGAACCCGCCGCCGTGAATCCACACCATGACCGGCTTCTTGCTGTCCGTGCAGCCGGTATTGCAATATACGTTCAGCACAAGGCAGTCCTCGCCGAACTCTGCCGTTCCTTCCGAGTCGTTCGAAGGCCCGATGGGAACGTGGCCGGGCATTGTGGCGTCGTACACGCCGTCATCGTCTGTGGCAGGGAGGGCCTTCTTCCAACGAAGCTTCCCCACCGGCTGAGTTGCGTAAGGGATGCCCTTCCAGATAATCAGTTCGTCAGTCTTTTTGCCGACGAAGGTGCCGTTATTGCATTTGATGGCCAATGACTTGTCGTAATTGCCGTCGGTAATCTTCTTGCTATTGCTATTCATGTCTTTAATTTTTATTTTTATAAGCTGCGATGCGCTTCGCTACGTTGTCCTTGATGTTGTTGTAGAAGATGGAATAGTCGTCCTGGTGGTAGCACTGCGGTCCGGCAATGTCTGCCATTTCATTGGGCGTAGCTTTGGCATTGGTTATCACCGTGCCACGGGCAAGACACAGCTGCGCATCGGCATCAATGTCACGGATTGTGGTTGCGCCGGTCTCGTCCATTACAATCGAGCCCAGGTTCATACTAACAGCTGCATAAGTCTCGTCGCGCTTCCAGTTCAGCGGGTTGATTGCTACTCCGTTCTTACCAATAATGAGGTTCGGGAGCGGCAAGTTCGCCTCCACATTCTTCGGGCCTTCGGCGTGCCAGCTTATGATGACACCCGTGTCTGTCTCACCGGTCGCAAACTTAAAGTGCGGGTTGGTCTCCAAGTCTTCCTTCGTGATGGAATAGCCTATGGCGTATGCCGCCACCATGCGTTTATAGTAGTCGGGATGCTCCTTGAAGTAGCCTTTCAGCACCAGGCGGAGGATGGCTGCGCCTTGGCTGTGTCCCGCAATGACGAACGGACGGCCGTTGTTATAGTGCTCAAAGTAGTAGTCCAATGCGGCGGTGATGTCGGTATAGGGTATGCCGGTAAGCGCCGCATCGATGTTTCCGTCCTTCTCGAAGATTTCAAACGCATGTTTCAAACTGCTCTGACGGTAAAGCGGGATAAACAAGTTTGTGGATTCCTCGAACACACTCGACTTGATTGCGTGCTCGATAGGTATACCCGCCAGTAACTCGGCGTTATCGAGCGTCGCGTAGTCGGGATCGCCTTCGTTCGCGCCCATGAATATCGTCGAGTAGATGTAGAACGTGTCGACATCCTTGGTGATTTCTGGCATCTTGTACCAACAGGCCTTCTGGGAATAGTCGGGTGTCTCTCCCACCAATTTCTTTCCGCCGAAATACACTTCCTTCGGCTTGTTAAAGCTGAAACCCTCGTGCTCTGCCGTGAGCAGGTCGTTGTCGAACACGAGGAAGTCGGCGTCCTTGCCGGCTTCGATGGAACCCTTTGAGGATTCGATGCCCAGCTGCTTGGCGCCGTTGATGGTATAACCGGTGAGCATTTCCTCAATGTTCATTCTCTCGCTTGCAGGTGGGAATGGAGCAACGGTTCTGCTGTATTCGTCGAATCTGGTCTTCTCATTGATCCAACGTGTCATGCCTATTTCCATCGCAAGATAGGGACTCCAGTTCCTAAAATCGCCGTAGAAAACCTCATCGCTGGACCAGGTCACAAGGGCTCCGCTGTCCCACATCGTCTTGCAGCGGAACATCGAATGGGCGCGTTTCTCTCCAATAAAAGTGGGCCAGTACTCGATGGGATTGCCGCCTACATTGCCGCTGTGCCACCAGGGTGTGAAATTGGCCGTTACGTCCAGTTTGGCAAAACGGTCCAGATCGGCGTCGTCCTGAACCCATAGGTGGGCACAGGTGACTTTCACACGGTACTTGTCTCCCAACTCCTTTCTGGCCAGCTCCACGCCGTCCAGAACAACTCTTGACGAGGCTTCGCCCACAGTGTGCACGTGAAGGTCCAATCCTTCTTCATTGAGCTCTTTCAGAATCTCGGCCATTTGCTGAGCATTGAAGGCGGAGGCTCCCGTGGCACCGGTATCCACGTAGGGCGTCACCATGGCTGCGGTCTCAATCTTCAAGGTGCCGTCCATAAAGATTTTCAACGTGTGCACCTTCATGTGCTCCGTGTTGTATTTCTTCCGGAAGCGCTTCACTCCCTCCATAGCCTCCTTTATTTTTGCGGGCTGGGTGAGCACATAGCATCCGTCCACATAGACCGGCAGTTTCCCTTGCTTGTCCAAATCCTTCAGATAATCGTAAATGCGCTCATTCATCCCGTTGTGCTCTGGGAAACCGGCATCGAATACACCGCTCACACCATACTTGATGGAGCTTTCTAACCAGCGCAGGACCGCCGTGCTGATCTGCTCATCCGTCAGGTCGTTGATGCCGTCAAAGAGCATGGGCCAACTGGCGGTCTCGAACGAGTTTCCGGTCAGGTGACCATCCTTGCGTACGAAATAGGCCAACCCTGGAACAGGGTCAGGCGTGGCGTCGGTAATTCCGTGTGCTGCCAGGATTCTGGAGTTTACCCAGTTGCTGTGCACTTCGCCCTCCAACACCAGCATCTCTGCGTCCGGGCATATCGCGTCCAGTTCTTCCTTCGTGAGATCCTCCCCGGCCAAACATGTCCGTTCCATCATGAATCTGTAACGCTTCAGGCCGGGATTTTTTTGAATCCAATCCGCCATAAAGGCCAGACATTCTTTTTTTGTGGAACACATGACAGGTACACCCAAATCCAGGTATTCAAATCCAACGCCGGTAGTCACGTGGACATGGCTATCGATGAGGCTGGGCATGATAAATTTGCCGCCGAGGTCGGTGATCTCGCCCTTATAATCGGCCAGGCCGGCCTCGTCGCCCACATAGATGAACTTGCCGTCCCTTACCACCAGGGCAGAAGCCTTGGGGTGGTTTTTGTCGGCCGTAAAAATGTTGGCATTTTTAATGATTATGTCTGCTCCCATAGTTATTTCCGATTTGCCTTATATGCTGCGACGCGCTTGGCCACGTTGTCCTTGATGTTGTTGTAGAAGAACGCATAATCTTCGCCGTGACGGCCGTCCGGGCCGAAGAAATACTCGGCCACCTTGGCGGTTTCTTCGTCCATTTTCTCGCCCTTGGCATGGGTCACCACCACGCCGCGGTCGGGGAACACCTGCGCGTCCGCACCCAAGTCCTGAATCTCCAGTTCGCCGGTTTTCTCGTTCAGCCAGAGCGAACCCAGGTTCAGGCTGGCCGGGGCATAGGTGTTGTCCAGCTTCCAATTCAGCGGGTTGATGCTCATAGAGCCCGGCTGCAACACGCAAGTATCGGCGTTCATCTCCCTGTTTTTGGGACCTTCCGTGTTCCAGGTGATAATAACGCCTGTGTCGCACTCGCCCGTCGCAAACTTCATGTGCGGGTAGGCCTTGAACTCGTCCTTCGTGAAAGCGTAGCCAATCGGGTAAGCGGCAATCATGCGGCTGTAGTAGTCCGGGTGCTCGACAAAGTATTGTTTAAGCACCATCTTGACGATGGCAGATCCCTGGCTATGGCCGGCGATGATGAAGGGGCGACCGTTGTTGTAGTGCTCGAAGTAATAGTCCAACGCTGCGACGATGTCGCCGTAAGGTCCTTCGGTAAGGGCTGCGTCGAAGATTCCGTCTCTCTTCCAGATTACCCCGGCATAATGCAGACCCGCCTGACGGTAGAATGGCATAAACACATTGGTGGAATCGGCGTATGCAGAGGCATGCAGCGCATATTCGCCCGTGGCACCTTCCAGCATTTCGGTATTGTCCATGTCGGCATAAGCGGGAGCACCCTCCGCCATGCTGCCCAGTATATACTCGGTTGCATATACATAGAAGGTGTCGAATTCCTTGGTGATTTCAGGAATCTGATACCAATTGGCTTTATTGGAATAATCCAGAGGTTGATTCTTGTTCATATTCATTTAGATTAATGGTTAGTTCATTTCCTTTCCGCCAAAATACACCTGAGATGGCTTGTTGTAGCTGAAACCTTCCTTCTCCGCTGTCAGGAGGTCTTTGTCGAACACCAGGAAGTCCGCATCCTTGCCGACTTCGATGGAGCCTTTTTTCGCCTCAATGCCCAGCTGTTTGGCACCGTTGATGGTAAAGCCGATGAGCATCTCCTCAATGTTCATTCTCTCATTCTCGGGCGGGAATACTTTGGCGGCTACGGTGAACGGGTAGTCCTTGGTCTTTTCGGTGATCCAGCGGGTCATACCCACCTCCATGCCCAGGTAGGGGTTCCAGGTGGTGAAATCCATAAAGACGATATTGTCGCTGGACCAGGCTACGTTGGCGCCGCTGTCCCAAACCGATTTGCAGCGGAACTGCTTACAGGCACGTTCCATACCGAGCCAGGTAGCCGCGATGGCGGGGTCTCCGGAGTGCCAGTGCGGCGTAAAGTTGGCGAATACGCCCAGCTTGGCGAAACGATCCAGATCATCGTCGCACTCAATTTCAAGATGGGCGCAGGTGACTCTTACGTGGAGGTTGTCACCCATCTCCTTTTTGGCCATCTCAACGCCATCCAATACCGTGCGTGACGCGCGCTCACCCACGGTGTGAAGGTGAAGATCCAGATTCTCGTCATTGAGATTCTTCAAAAGCTTTGCGATCCCTTCCGCGGAGAAAGCAGTAGCCCCTGTCGTATGGACATCCACGTATGGCGTGACCATGGCCGCGGTATGGATTTTCTGGGTTCCGTCCATGAAAATCTTCATGGTGTGAACCTTCAGGTGCTCCGTGTTATACTCACGCTGTATGCGCTTCAGTTCCTTCAGGCCCTCCTCAGCATCTCGCTCCGCGTTGACCACAAGGCTACCGTCAATATAAACGGGCAGCTTTCCCTGCTTGTCCAGTTCGACCAGACGCTTATAGACCTTCTCATGGAACTTCATGTCGCCCGGAAGCCCGGCATCGAATACCGCAGAAACTCCGTGTTCAACAGAAAAATCGATCCAGCGCTGAAGCGACGCATCTACTTGCTCATCGGTAAGGTCCATCCCGCTGTCCAGAATGATACGGACTTCCGTTGCGCCTTCATACATATTTCCGGTCACATGTCCGTCCTTACGCACGTAATATGCCAGTCCCGGAATAGGATCCGGTGTGTCGTCTGTAATGCCGTGCCTTTGAAGAATCTTGGAATTCACCCAGATGCTGTGTCCTTCCCCTTCCTGAATTTGCAGCTCGGCATCCGGACAGATGGCGTCAAGTTCCTCTTTTACGATATCCTCACCTTTGAGGAACCTTTTCTCCATAAGGAATCTGTAACGCTTCTCGCCGGGATGCTTCTTGATATAGTCCGCCATCACATCCAGAGCTTCCTGCTTGCCGTTTGGCTCAATGCGCTCTCCCATAGGGGCGTACTCAAAACCTACGGGAATGGTTATATGCACATGGCTGTCGATGATGCCGGGCATAATAAATTTGCCGCCCAGGTCGATAATGTCGCCCTCGTAGGCCGAAAGTCCTGCCTCATCGCCCACGTAGGCGAATTTGCCGTCCTTCACCACAAGTGAAGTTGCTATCGGATTGTTTTTGTCCGATGTGAAAATCTTTGCGTTTTTAATGATTTTATCTACTTTCATTTTTATGACGTTTAGGTGTTTTTTTATGATATTTATTTCGGAAATTACGCTTTGTAAACTTCTTCGCCATCGACGATGGTGGCGATGAGGTTGGCCTGGGCGACTTTTTCGATGTCGTCGTGCAGGAAGTCGCAGTCGAATACTGTCATGTTGGCAATCTTATCGACCTCGATAGAACCCAGACGATGCTCCTGATGGAACTGACGGGCCACGTTGATGGTCATGGCGCGCAGCGATTGCTCGCGGGTGATGGCTTCCTTTATATTGCGCGGGGCTGTGGCGCCGCCAGTTAACTCCTTCGGATAGTCGCGCTTTTCAGCCGTATAAATGCTGAGTTTGATATCCATCATCGGTGAAACGGGATAGTCGGAGTGGAACACCACGTTGGCGCCTGCGTCATAGAACGACTTGATGGGGTAGGCCTGATCTGCCAGTTCCTGACCCATATAAGCGACTTCCTGTTCATAAATAGGAGAAGCCTTGCATGTCCACAATGGCGGAACCGCAGGAACAGAACCTGTTGCTGCCATGCGGCGGATATCCTCATCGGTCACGAAGTGCAGATGGGCCAGCACGTTGCGTTGGTCAAGGTTGCCGGTAATCTTCTCCGCGTCCTCAATACAGCCCAGCATGTAGTGGGTAGCACCGCCGCCCTCGGAATGGACGTGAACAGACATACCCTCCTTGTCGGCCTCCACAATTAGCTGCACCATCTTGTCGTGGTCGTTGTAGCGCTCATTGCCGTGGTAGCCTGGCTGATCCAGATAGTCCTGGTTCTGCCAGCCCGTATGAGCCTCGGTCACACCGTCGAGGAACGCCTTGGGACCGATGATATGGAAATATTCACCGCTCATCTCCGCACGCTGAGCAGCGATGCGGGCTATCTCTGTCTTTGCGTCGGCATTGTCAGTCACATACATCCATGCATAGGTGCGCAGCTTCAGCTTGCCTTCCTGCTGCAGTTCACTGTACGCCTGGGGTGCAACGCGATGTATCACTTCCGCACCAGCGTCTCCAACGGCCGTGAAACCGCGGCTGAGGGCCATCTCCTGCCAGGCCAGCAGATAGTCCTTGATATCTCTCACCGTAATAGGCAACTTCGGTACTATTTCGAACAAAGGACCTTCACAGATGTAGCCGTCGGGCTCACCTTCCTTATCTACATGTACCAAATCGTAGCCCCATTTCTTAGCGTAGTCAGCATCAACGCCTGCCCATTCCAGCGCCTTGCTGTTGAGCAGCATGGAATGTCCGCCGCCTGTCTGCATGAACAGCGGCTTGTCGGAACAGATCTCATCAAGATAGGCTTTGGTAACATATTCCTCGTTCTCTACCCATCCTGCAGCTACGTAGAAATCACGCTGCGGATTCTTCTCAATGAATGCCTTGATGATGTTACGATACCTTGCATAGTCGGTGGTCAGTCCTCCCTCCATCAGGTTCGCTTGTCCGATGGCACGTTCTCCGGCAAAGCTGCCGTGACAGTGGGACTCCATAAAGCCCGGATAGATAAAGTTCTCACCGTAATCCAGCACCTGTGCGTCCGCTCCAGCGAGCTTTTTCGCTTCTTCCGCGCTGCCGATATAGGCAAACACGCCGTCCTTTACTAATGCGGCCTTGGCAAAGGGCCTCTTTTCATCCATCGTGATGATGTTGCCGAGAATTATTGTTTGTTTCATACTATGTTTTTCGTTTTTGTTCAACTATATCTATTATTTTGGGTTTCAGGTTTCAGGTTTCAGGTATGTCATGAATCTTGAAACTTGAAACCTGAAACTTGAAACTTGAAACTTGAAACTTGAAACTTGAAACTTGAAACCTGAAACTTGAAACTTAATCGCGTCTGTATAATTCCGGGAGAGCTGCGCCTGAAGTGGCTGCCATAGCGCTCATGAATTTTTCGAACGCCTCCTTGTCAAATTCCTTTTTGGAACAGGCAAGGATGAATTCTGTGCCATTCAGCTTTGTGAACCAGCCTGTCTCATAAAAGCCGTTCTTCAGATAGAATTTACGTCTTCGTTCTCTCTGTTCGGCGTTGTCGCTTTCCTCAAAAGGACTCTCGTATGAGAACCAGAACGGCATATCATCGTAGTATTCCAAGATAGCTTTGAAGGCCTTGCCGCCGATACCCGTTGAACGCAAGTCAGGACGGGTTGCGAAATAAACCCCATATACTCCGGATTCACCCCTGATTCCAAAGAAAAATGCGGAAAATTCATCGGGCGTTTCATCTGGATAAACGCCAAGAAGATCGCACGGCATCTGATCCAAGAACGTGAGTATGGTATCCATGCTCATGGGGCGCTCATTCTCGGGGAATGCTTCCTCGTACAGCTTTTTGAGCGCGGGAATGTCAGGATGATTTGGGTTGAGTTTTTTAAGAATCATATATTCCTCCTTTGTTTTTAATTTATTGAATTACAATTTTTTAATTATCGAACAGACTCAGTCGTGCCTTCCTTCTCATCAATGAAACAGGCCACCAAGCCGTAAGTGATGGTGGGACGAATCCAGATTTCCGTGAGCATGAAAGCGGTGTATTCGTCGGTGGGTTCCAAAATGATGTCTATGTTGTAAAGTGTTGCAAGAACCATGTCCACCACACAAATCATCCACAAGTTGCCTTTAGAGTAGGTTTTCCAATCCTTGCGCGCGTAGAAGTAGGTGAGCATGAGTACCAGTAGCACCGCGAGCGTGATACAAATCAAATGGAAAGGATAATTCACCAATGGAGGTGGAAAGAGAATGTCGCGCAGCAGCACTGTGATGCCCACGCACAGGGAGCACCAGTAGTTGAACTGTTTTGTAGTGATACCCACCTTGAAGAAATACATCGCTATCATCACTAAACAAGCGATATAGAAAAAATTGAGTATCAATTCATTCCAGGAATTCTTCAGCCCGAAATAGAAAACCGCATAGATCATCGTAGCCACTGAAACTATGCCGGCCAGCAATACGATGGAGATGTCAATGATTTTGCCTTTTTGTTTGAATCTTACATCCATGAATATCTTATTTATCATTCCTTACAATGTCTTTAACGTGTATATCGCACTGCGGGAAAGCGATGGTGATACCCGCGTCGTTCAGAGCCTTGTAGATAACTTCCTTGGAACGATCCACGTATGCAATCCGTTCGGGAACCAGCACATACTGTTTCACGGCGATATCCACAGCGCTGTCGCTCATGTTATCCAATACTATATAAATACCCTTCTTCGGATCCACGATATTGCGTCCGTAGCTGTCTTTGGTGTCCATTTGCTTCATTGCCTCTTCCAGGACTTCGCGCACCTTTTCCACATCGGTGCCGTATTCCACACCGACGATAATCTTGGTGAACTCATACGAGTTGTTCCGGGTCAGATTGTTGAAACTCTGGCCAAAGAGGGACGCGTTCATGAAAGACATCTCGGTGCCGTTAATGGTCTCCACTAGCACGCATTGGTAGTTGATGGCAGTAACCCTTCCCCGCACTCCTTCGCACTCAATCCAGTCGCCGACCCGCAGTCGTCCGCCCATCAACTGGATGCCGTAGATGAAGTTGTTGATGATATCCTTGAGGGCAATACCGATACCGGCCGACAAACCACCGGCAATCAATCCCAAGGAGCGGGTGGGTACCTTCAACTCCTCCACCACCGCAATGACATAGATCATCCAGATAATCGAACTGATGATGCTGTTTCCAATCGACAGGTTTATTTCGTTGGCGCGCACGTAGTCGCGTTTGTGCTTGCGCATGAATGCCGAATATCGGATATGGTGCCAAATGACATGGATGACACGGTTGATGTAACGGAGCAAACAGAACAGGAACATCAGATAGACAATGCTGATGATGGACACCCGTAGCGATGAGATCCCCGTGGCCTCGTCCGTCAGCTGGAAGAAAGGCTCGAAGTAGTATCGCGAGAAGAGATCCGTAAAATCAAACACGTCCAAAGAGAGCCGGACGCACAACGGTAGGGAGTACAACAGGAGGGCAGGAACCACGACCTGCTTGATGAAGTCGTGGAACCACGTGACACGGAAGTTCAGGATGTCACTGTCTTCCCCATATACGTATGCGTTGTGTTTCCGATTGGCCTCGATACGCTCGTCCAAACGTTTCTCCTTGTAGCGGTCCATCAAATCCGAGATGCAGAAGATCGTTGACAAAGACACCAACATGAAATACCAGAAAACCAAGCCGATCAAGGCGAAGAAGATGAAACCGAAGAACGAAACAATCAATGCGATACTATAGACACCTAACGAGATCCAGCCGAGAATGCTGTCTGTTCGCGGAGCTTTCCCTCGCTCTATCAGACAAACGACGAGCTGTCCTAACACGGCAACGAGCAAGACCGGTGTGAACACGATGTTCAACAGGATGTCCGGGATAAAAGTGTTTCGGCAGATGATGATGAACAAAGAGAGCAGAATGGTGGGGAGGTAGAGGCAGAATCCGTGACGAAGTTGGTTTGGCTTGACACGAAGGAGCAAGGAGCCTGCAATGGCCGCCAGCAGCCAAAGGAAGGTGTTGATGTTTTTCACGCCGTAGTGCACGTATTCGCTTCCCTGCCAGAAGTAGCCGAACATCAGGAAATACAGGATGGTGCCCACCAATACGGAAAACAGAAACAAGGATTTCTGTTGGATAACGTTTTTGAATTTGGTGTAACGTCTGAGCAGCCAAAGGATTCCAAACACAAAAAGCCACACAACAAAAAGTGTGCCTAATTGAATGGAACAGGCTGATGCCGAATAGGCTTTTTCCGCCCGTCCGGACAACTTGTTGTAAAACTCTTTGTCTTCTGCTTTCGCCTTTTTCAAGGCGTCAAAATCGTACTCGTTGCGCATCTCCTTCTTCATCGTTTTCCAATAGGTGTCGAAGTTGGAGAGAATTTCCGAATAGGGCTTTTGTCCTGTCTTAAAAACGTATTTGTCCAGTTCGGCGTAGAGCGCTTCGGCATAATTGTACGCCTCTTCAGTGCGTAAGAAAGCGCTCTTGTAGTGTGTGCTGTCTGCCACGACCGCATTGCGGTTCTTGGCGAACATCTTCAGCAGTTCGGAGGCGTAGAAGATGCAGGAATCGCGGTACTCTTCCCCTGCCTTGTCCAGCACAAAGGGAGCCGAGGCGCTATCCTTGATGGCGATCTGGATGATTTCCTTCTCCAAGGTGGAAGTGATAGTCGACAGCGTGGTGTCCAACGAATCATTGACGTTGAAGTTCATCAGGCTGTCCAGCACCTTCTCGACTTCTATCTCAACCTCAATCTCCTTCATCTCCGGCGGAAGACGGCGGAGAGATTCGATAAGGCGCGCATAACGCTCTATCTCGAAACTTAACTCGTTGATGATTTGGTCATACGGCCGCATACCTTTGCTGAAATTATCATAGCTGGTCGTCACCTTCTTCAGGGCGTATGCCATGTCAAACAGCCTGCTCTGCTCCCGCGAATAGAGCAGTATGGAGAATTCGTTTGTATGCGTGATGACATCAATCATACGTTGGTGCTGCCGCTTGTATTCTTTGTTGAAAAGTTGCTGTGTCTCAGACTTTTGATTGTACTGTGTTCTCAATTCCAAGTCCAGTTCTTTGAGGGTGCCGGTCAAAGTGCGACCTGTCGCAGCCTCCTCTTGCGCCACAGCGCTGACCGTGATCACGATGACAGCTAAAAGGGATAATGTTTTTTTGAGTTTCGCCAACATTTACACTGATTCCAAAATTTTGGCAAAGATACAATTTTTTAGGGAAAAAACAAGCGTTATGGAATATTGTAGAGACGTGCCATGGCGAGTCTCTACAACACCGTCACGCTTCCCATGTAAACGTACGGCTTCCCGTTGCGGTCGGTGCAGTGGATGAGGTAATTGTAGACCACATTGACCATCAGTTTTCCTTCCTTGCGGCCGTTCCAGCGGAAATTTTTGTCCTCAGAGTAGAACACCTGCTCGCCCCAGCGGTTGAAGATGGCGATGCTGAAGTCGCCGATTTCGCTCTTGTCGTTTTCGGAGAGGAAGAGCGCGTCGTTCAAACCGTCGCCCTTGCTTGGCGTTATTGCGTTGGGCAGCAGGATGTTGATCGGACAGAAGGGCACCGCGAAAGCCACGGTGCGCTCGCAGGCGTAGTTGGAGGCGGTCACGGAGTAGAGGCCGCTTTCCGTCACCATGATCGACGGGGCGGTCTCGCCGTTGCTCCACACGAAGTTGTCGAAACTGCCTTCCACGCTTAGCACGGTTTCGCGCAAGCCGCAAAAATCCGGGTTGGAGTTGCTGGCGCGGAGAAACGTGTCCACTACGGTCAGGTGCATCGTCACGGCACTGTCGCAGTCGTGGATGGAGGTGAAATAACGCAAATAATCCCCTGATTCCGGGAATGTCTCGCCATTCCATACGTAAGGGCCGCAGGAGGTCTCCCAGAACTCTTCTTCCTCCGGATAGCCGATGTCAAGATGCAGCGTCACAGTGCTGTCGCAGCCTTGTCGGGATATGAAATCCTTGACATAATTCCCGCTCTCCGTCAACGTGTCGCCGTTCCATACGTATTGCTCGCAAGCGAAAACCGTCAAATCCTCCTGCCAATGGCGATTTACGACCAAATGGAGGACCACGGCGCTGTCGCAGCCGTGCTGGTCCTCGTTTGTCTGTACGCCGGTGAACCAGCTCTCCGGCCAGCTTGGATGCAACGTGAATATCTGGCTCAGGAATTCCGCGTCCATGGAGAAACCGTATTCCGTGTAGTCGAGCCCTTGGCAGATGGTGTCCCTCAGGAAAGTGGTGTCGACAAGAACATAGTTGTGAAGCTCTACGGTGTCACTGTTCGTGCAGATTGAATTGCCGGAACTAACTGTGACCGAGTATGTCCCCGGCTCCGAAGTGTAGAATTCCGAGGCGGTGGAACCGGTGTTCCAGATGTATTGGAAGGTGCTGTTGGCGGGAGTGGGGTGGAGGTGGACGTTCGTGCCGGGACAGACATAGATGTCCTCCCCGAGCGACACTTCCGGCATCGGGTACACCGTGATGGGGACGATGGTGTCGTATTGGCACCCGAAGTCGTCGATGAGGGTGAAGGCGACGTTGTGCGTGCCGGAGCTCTCCGGAACGATGTCGTGGCCGCCAACCACGCCGTCGCCGCTGAAATAGAACGTGTCCACGTCAAGGTCATAGCCCCAGACCGAGGGCATCAGCTGCGGGTTCAGCGCGAGTTCCCACTCCACGATGTAGCCGTTGTCGTACTGCAGCATGTCCTGAACCTGGATGTACCAGTTGCCGTTGAGCGGACAGCCGACCAGCGAGCTGAAATTCTCGTACGGGTGATAGACCTGCGTCATCTGGGCAACGTCGGTGGAATCGACGCTGTAGGAGTGCGAGGTGTCGAAAAAAGGCGACAGCTCGGTGTCCCAATGGGGGTTGTAGTGCCCGTTGAAGTTGCTGGAACTGAACAGGTTCCCATTGTCAGGGGCATATTGGTAACCCAGGGTGTTGTTGTTTGACCAGACGTAGTTCCACGGCTCGCCGATGGGGTTGAGGGCGGCGGAACAGCCTCCTCCGTCCGGACGGTAGGCGCTGCCGAGGTTCACGCGGAAATAGAGCGGCGTGAAGGGTGTCGTGGTCTCGTCGTAGGTGGACTCGAAATTGGGGAAGGGGAGAATGGTGGCGGAATTGCCGTTCGGACAGAAGATTTGGATTTTAATGTCCTCTATGGCAGAGTGTTCCATTTTGAGTCGCACGTAGAGGATGTCGTTGGCGGAGGCGAGTGTCGCGCCGGGGGCGAACTCGGTGAAGGTGACATTGGAGCGGTAGTAGAGGCCGTAGGGCGGGCAGCTCTCGCCGTCGGGCAGGAAGATGGTGTCGTGGACGGAGAGCGACGCCGGCTGGGTGTATTCCACAGGGTCGATGACGACCGTGCTGTTGAGTGCGGTCCCGACGGTCGGCGTGAAGGTCTGCCCTTCGCAGAGAGGCTGGGGGTTGAGGGAGGCAATCGGGTTGCCGGAGACCCGCACGCGGAAGCTGACAGCCTGTTGCGCCGGGCACCCCAGCGTGTCGGTGGCGGTGACCAAGACTTCGCCGCCGCCCGCCGGGAAGGTGTGCGTCACCGAGTCGAGACCGGCTCCGCTCGTGTTGGCGGCCGCCAGATTCCAGTTGAAGTGGCTCGTGAGGTCGCTCTGAGGGTAGGTGCTCCCGCTGTAAACGCCCTTCACCGCGAAGTGCACCTCCGTGCCAGGGCAAAGGTCAAGGTAGGGGTAGCCGTCGGCGGGACTCAAGGTGGGCAGGTGCGAGCAACGGGCGGTGTCCAGCAGGAGCTGGAACGGCTGGCAAGCGGGTATGCAGGAGGTCTGTAACTCGAAGCCCTCGCCGTGGTTGTTGCCGAACGAAGTGGTGAAATACGAACTTTTGAACCGCAGCGTCAGTGCACCTGTGGCGTTGCCTTGCGAAGCCATGAGCGTCAGCGTGTTCAGCGCGATGTTGAAGGTGCTGTTGTTGAGCATGGCCATGGGCGTGCCGGCGGCCGAAGCCCCGTCGTAAACAAACAGGGTGTCGTACTGATGAATGTCGAAGCTCACAATCTGGATGGTCACACGGCCCTGTCCGGCGGTTGGGTAAATGGTGAGGGTGTAGTTGTGCGAGGGACCGTAGGCGCCCGTGGCCCCGCCGTCGTCATAGACTGTGAAGCCGCAACCTGTCACCGACGGCACGGTTCCGATGTTCACGGCGGTCTGCGCGAAAATGCCCGGAAGGAGCGAAAACGCCGTGAATACAAGGGTTATGAGTCTTTTCTTCATTGTCTATGACACTCTTTTTTGGCGGTGCAAAGGTACAAAAAAACGGAAAATTGCTATCTTTGCAAAACGATTCCTCCTCTTCGAGAAAAAACAAATAACCCTGATTATGAGAAATATGAGTGATTTACGATTCTTTCGCGGCGCGTTCTTTCTCGTCGTGCTCCTCCTTATAAACTTCTCGTTGCCGGTCTTCGCGCAGACCGACACGCTCCAATTGACGCAGACCGACACCGTCCCGACCAAGCCCAAACGAGTGCGGGACTGGAAGCTCAGCGACTATCTGCAGGTCCACGGCTTTGTCGATGCGCAGTACGACTATACTCTTCAGCCGGAGAATGACGGCATGATAATCAAGAACAGCGTGATGATGCTGCGGCGCGCCCGTTTTGAGTTCACGGGCAAATTCCACCCGATGCTCGACTTCCGCTTGCAGGCCGACATGGCCTTCACGCCGCGCCTGCTCGATGCGTGGCTGCGCGTGAAGTTCTGCAAGTACGCCCATCTTTGGATTGGGCAGATCAAGACCCCTTACACGATGGACAACTTCCTGTCGCCCTTGGACCTGGAATTCGTGGAACTATCGCAGTCAGTGGCGGCGTTGGCGGGCTTCAACGATATTTCCGGCATCCCCGAATACGCCAACGGGTTGGAAATCGGTGCGATGCTTTCGGGCACGCTGGTGGACTTCGAGAAAAACGGCGAGCGCATCCCCATCCTGAACTACTACGCCGGCATCTTCGGCGGCGCGGGCATCAACATCAAGAAAGACAACCTGAGCAAGGATTTCTCGGCGCGCTTGGACTTCTACCCCTTCGTGAAGAACTTCCGGTTGTCGGGGTCGGTCTATCTCGGCAACTATCCGCTGTACAAGGACCGCAATGCGCCGCGCAACCGCTGGTCGGCCGGTGCGGAGTACATGGGCAAGCACTGGACCGCCCGATCGGAGTACCTGCAGGGCACCACCGGCATTGCCGAGGATGACCCGTTGACCGTGGATTCGGTCTACATGGTGAAGACGAAGGGCCTTTACGCCTTTGTCGGCTACTGGTTCTATATGGGATGGGGCGGCAAGAGCAAGGTGCAGCAGCGCATCCGTCCGCTTTTCCGCTACGACTACTACGTCCGCGACAAACAAGACCCCTCCTCTGTCAACAATTACTTCTCCTTCGACCTCGAGTGGTGGCCCGAGGAGCATGTGCGCGTCCATCTTGACTACACGCTCCGCTGCCGCAATGCCTACCGGAAGCCCGGCCACACGCTCGCCGCGAAGGTGACGGTGAGGTTTTGACAACCTTCCTGATTTCTTCCTTCCTTGTCAACCCAAATCAGTCGTATGGATTGAGTAACCGCAGAACATCCTCTGGCAATAAGGAATTGCCTTGGTCTTCCTCAGGACGCACCTTGGTAAACAGTTTAACAATGACTTTCTTTCCCTCTGCGAAAGGCAGGAAGGGCACTATCTTACCAATACCGTTTGTTAGAAGCCGGCCGTTCTCGCCCGTCGTCCATTTGCACTCACCTATCAGAATCGTGGAGTGGTCAAGCGATTCCGTCACCATATCCAGCTCAATGTCTTTGCTCTCGGGCTTGCCTTCCTCATTCATTACGGTAATCTTTCCCCACCAACGGCGACACATCCCGTAGGCAACGCCATCTATCTCGTTTCCGCTGACGGCATCACGGCAGATGTGCTCCCACCAGTAACCCACGTGGCCGGGAAAATCCCTCTCGAAAGCTGCAGCTACAGGCACATTACGCCTCAGCTCGATAAACGACTTGTTAGGCACCACAAACTTGTTGTAAAAGTGCAGGAATGGGTCGGCAATCCTGTAAAGGCTTTTCTTTGACGACTTCGCTGATTCGCCAAAGGGGACCTCTTTTTCAAGGTAACCCAAATCGATTAGTTTTGCCAAAGGTCTGGAAAGATTCGTTGCCGGCTCACCTAGTCGCGAGGCAATCTCAGAGAGACGGTTGACTCCGCTTCCCACGACCGACATAATGGTCGATGTTTTGACGATATCCTTCATGTCGTCACGGAAAAGGCGTTGGGGTTCCTCATACAAGGCTCCCATATCCGAAAGGACATGCGTCCAAATAGCATCCCTAAGCGTGGCGGATGACTCTGCCAGCTTCCAATAGCGAGGCACTCCTCCCCATACGGAATAATGCTCTATGCATGCCTGAGCGTCCAATTCCAGTGCCTCTTGCAGATAGTTGACAGCGATTGCCCTCATGCCAAAGTCAGCATCCGTTCTTCCGTATAGCGGCGAACACTCATCGTGGGTGAGGTTATACATCATCTGCTGTGACGAGCCGCACAGGATCAAATTGTACTTCAGTTTGTCGGTCTTCGAATCCAGTAAGCCTTGAATGACAGAAGGAAGCGAGGGGGTGCCTTCTGCGAGGTAGGGGAACTCATCCAGGCAGAGGGTTATCTTTTCTGTCACGCGATGATTAATGGCAACGAGAAGTGCACGCCAGTCCTTATACACGGCATCGTCAAAGCCCGGAAAGACATGGGCCACCATGCTGGAAAGTCCGGCCATCTGGTTTATCGGGTCAGTCCTGTCGGCCTCATAGTAGATGTCTTTCTCTGTAAGCACCTTTCCGATTAGCGTTGATTTGCCAATCCTGCGCCGTCCACGGATAATGACGAACGATGGCGAATCAGACCTCAACAACTGTTGAAGACGTGCGATTTCCTTCTCTCTGTCAACGAATTTCATATTCTTATTTATTATGCTCTATAAACATTATGTTTGCGAAACAGAATTCAAAAATACACATTTTTTCTGAAAAAACACAAAATTCTCAAAATTTTGGTGTCGCGCATTTTGTAGAGACGCAAAGTTTTGCGTCTCTACACCGAGGGTATTCCGTTATTGTTTCACCACCTTTTTTACCGCCACGACATTCCCGTCCGCCACAGCCTTCACGAAATAGACCCCAGCGGCAAATCCGGACAGGTCGATTTGTGCGGTTTGTAGAGACGTGGTGCACCGCGTCTTTACAACGTCCACCAAATTCCCATACGCGTCAAACACGTGGAATGCCATCGTCCCCACCTGTACATTGTTCATTGTGCATTGTACATTGACAATGCCGTTCGTGGGGTTCGGGTAGACTGTCATGGCCGCGCTGAGGTTGTGGTCGTCGATGCCCACCGTGATCGTGAGGTGGAGGGTTACCACGGAGTCGCAGCCGTTGGCGGCGGTGAGGGTCTGCGTGTAGTCGCCGGACTCGCAGTAGAGATGCCCGTTCCAGCTGTAGCAGCTGTCGGCGGTCTCGACGGCGAACTCGGAGCTGACGGCTTGGTTGATGGTCAGGTGCAATGTCACCACCGAGTCGCAGCCGTTAGCGTTGGTGAAGGTTTTCGTGTAATCGCCGGACGCGGTGTAGGTTTGGCCGTTCCATTCGTAGCTGCCGCAGGCCGTTTCAGCGAAATCTGCGGAGTCTGCGGGGAATATGGTGAGGTGCAACGTGTCAACGCTGGCACAACCGCTCGCATTCGTGTAGTCGTAAGTGTAAGTTCCCGAGGTGGTGTACGTCACGCCATGCCACTCGTAGCTCTCGCAGGCCGTTTCGGCTTCGACGTTGTGGGTGCCGTAGTTGACGGTCAGCGTCATCGTGACTATGCTGTCGCATCCGTTAGCAGCCTGCAGGTTCAGACTTTGCGATCCGGCAGCCGTGAAGGTGATTCCGTTCCAAGTGTAGGGCAGCTCGCTTTCGCAGACGGTCTGGGTCAACGGGAGGTTGTAGGTCGGGTTGACCGTCAGGGTCATGATCACGGTGGAATCGCAACCGTTCGCATCCTGCAGGGTCGCGGTCTGCACACCGGCGGCGTTGAAGGTGACTCCGTTCCACGAGTATGGCAGCTCGCTTTGGCAGATAATCAGGCTGTCCGTCGTGACGTGTGTCTGGTTGACGGTCAGAATCATGGTGACAACCGAGTCGCAGCCGTTGGCGGTCTGCAGGGTCGCGGTCTGCGCACCAGCGGCTTGGAAGGTGATGCCGTTCCAAGTGTAGGGCATCTCGCTCGGACAGACGCTTCGGGTGTCGGTGACGTTGTAAATCGGGTTGACGGTCAGCGTCATCGTGACTATGCTGTCGCAGCCGTTAACAGCCTGCAGGTTCAGACTTTGCGAGCCGGCAGCCGTGAAGGTGATTCCGTTCCAAGTGTAGGGCAGCTCGCTTTCGCAGACGGTCTGGGTCAACGGGATGTTGTAGGTCGGGTTGACCGCCAGGGTCATGATCACGGTGGAATCGCAGCCGTTCGCATCCGTCAGGGTCGCGGTCTGCACACCGGCGGCATTGAAGGTGACTCCGTTCCACGTGTATGGCAGCTCGCTTTGGCAGATAATCTGGCTGTCCGTTGTGACGTGTGTCTGGTTGACGGTCAGAATCATGGTGACGACCGAGTCGCAGCCGTTGGCGGTCTGCAGGGTCGCGGTCTGGGCGCCGGCTGCGTTGAAGACAACCCCGTTCCAAGTGTAGGGCATTTCGCTCGGACAGACGCTTCTGGTGTCGGTGACGTTGTAGGTCGGGTTGACGGTGAGGGTCATCGTCACCACAGAGTCGCAACCGTTGACCGTCTGCAAGGTGACGTTCTGCGTACCGGCAGCATTGAAGGTAACGCCGTTCCACGTATAAGGCAGTTCGCTCGCGCAAATAGTCTGGGCATCGGTCACGGCGTAGGTCGGGCTAATGGTCAGATGCAACGTGACGACCGAGTCGCAACCTGCCGCGTTGACGAGCGTGCGGGTGTAGTCGCCGCTCTGGACCAAGCCGGTTTGCTCGTACCAGTCGAAGCTGCCGCAGACCGTCGCCGTGGTATCGCCTATAGTCGGGGTGTTGACGGTCAGATGCAAGGTTACCACCGAGTCGCAACCTGCCGCGTTGACGAGCGTGCGGGTGTAGTCGCCGCTCTGGACCAGGCCGGTTTGCTCGTACCAGTCGAAGCTGCCGCAGACTGTCGCCGTGGTGTCGCCGGTAGTCGGGGTGTTGACGGTCAGATGCAAGGTTACCACCGAGTCGCAGCCCGCCGCATTGACGAGTGTGCGGGTGTAGTCGCCGCTCTGGGTCAGGCCGGTTTGCTCGTACCAGTCGAAGCTGCCGCAGACCGTCGCCGTGGTGTCGCCGGTAGTCGGGGTGTTGACGGTCAGA
>Ga0247609_10000478_pt1 | contig 55664 bp, 39 predicted proteins | sample 172DNAGHGlowgp2_FD_193487 | JGI IMG/M metagenome (GOLD analysis project Ga0247609, IMG submission 193487) | Sheep rumen microbial communities from Palmerston North, Manawatu-Wanganui, New Zealand - 1728 DNA GHGlow gp2 | ecosystem: Host-associated > Mammals > Digestive system > Stomach > Rumen ... | reverse complement strand
AATGATGGCGTCCAAAGGCGTATCTTAGGAATACAGATTTCCCCAATAAGAGTAAATGGGGATATAAAACAAACTGTGTATGTTGTTAAGATACCTCGTAGCGCGAATGCTCCTCATATGTGTGTCAAAAGACACATCTACTATAGACGGTTCAATTTCGAATCTGTGCCAATGGAAGATTATGAAATTAGAGACTTGTATAATAGAACTTCTATCCCTAAATTAGGAATAATTGGATGTTTCCTAAGCAAGATGCCCCCAAAATTAGGGAATCAGAAATCCACTAAATTTTCATTCGTAGTAATGATAGACAACTATGGAAGAGTTTTGTGTCACGATTATAAGCTCATATCATATTTCTTTTGTGTTGATGATAATCTATCGCCAAAATATACCCCAGCACTCCCTCTCATTACCAAAGCAAAAACTCTTGAAATTGGAGACATGTATTGTACTAAAATATCAACGCCATCAATTGAATCCATCTTCCCCAAAGAGAAAATCGAATTTGGTCATGTGGAAATTGAAGTTCCTATAGATGACGTAGAATCATTCATGAGTAAAGCTTTCGTTGTTTCTACCCTGTACTGGGAAGGAGGTGGCCAAGAAAGCATATTATATTTCTGCAATGGGGATGAGTCAATATATGAAAGGGATAAGATTGAAAAGTACATCCCAGAACATCTACAACAATATATTCTGGGGTACACAGAGAACGAATGCAAGACGTTATAGAAATTAATAATACGTGATATGGCAAAAGAAGACAGACAAATAAAAGAATTGATAAATGAAGGGCTTTCAATCATTAGCCAAATGAAGATTAGGTCAGATTCTTATGCTGGACCTAACACCAATAAATTGAAAGAAATTGTAAAGAACTTATATCCTCTTATTTCTAATGATTACCCATTGTTAAGGGATATACTTTCTAAAGCGGAAACAAAACTTATAGAGAATGGAATTATCAATGCCTTTTTCTTTGGTGACATTAGAACTTCTCTTAAAATATTGAAGGCAAATTATTCCCGCCCTCCAAAAATCTTTATCAGTCATAAAAGTGAAGATGAAGCCTTTGTTAAGGCTCTTGTAAAGTTACTTAGACTTTATATAGGGTCTGAGACAGAAAAGATTTTTTGTAGTTCTGTTCCAACATATAAGATTGGAATAGGCAAAGAAATCTTTCCAGAAATAAAATCTCAGTTTGAGGGTAATGATATATTTATGATTATTGTTCATTCTCCCAGATACTACCAAAGCTCTGTATGCCTTAATGAAATGGGGGCTGCATGGATACAGAACAAAGAATGCTATTCATTCCTTACTGCAGATTGTGAATATGATGACTTGGATGGAGTCATTGATAATAAATTCATATCCATAAAAGTCAATGCAAAAGATGCAACAGACAGAATGAATGAGTTTATATATAAAGTTCTTGACTTCTTTAATCTTCCCCAACTTGAACTATCTGTTCTTTCGCAATGGGAGTCAGATAGAAACGAATTCCTCAAGGAAGTATGCAAACTTGATTTAGATGGAGATCAGAGAAAGAAAACAAAAGATAGTGAGAATCCGAAGCCGGATTCTTTGTCTGACTTTGACAAAAAACACTTAAAGGAATGGGCAAACAGTGATGATGGGGAATGCTGGATAATTGAAACAATAGATGGCTCTTTTATTCAGATCGGAGAAGAAGAAATTTGTGTTAATAGTAGGAGGGAAAGAGCAGAATGGGACAACTTCTTTGAGCGACTAATAGAACTTGGATTTGCAGTTATAGATCGGCCCAATAGTGACGGAAGTCCTATATACAAATTGAAGAAATCTGGATATGATTATGTAGAATCATTAAAAGCATAAGTTATACAAAAAGTAATTACTGGATAACTGCAATATATTGTTTTTAACAGAATAACAATTGGAATAAAAATAGTAACTTTGCAAGCTAGATATTAGTATGGACGAGAAAACAATAAAAGAAGCACTACGGAAAGGTGAACGGGTGACGCTGGAGTGCAAGAAGCTAAGGCTGAGGTGCCGAAGTCGGTTTGGGTGACCTATTCGGCTTTCGCTAATACGATTGGTGGATTGATCCTGCTTGGTGTGGATGAAGACATGCAGGAGAAAGAAATCTTCCCTGAAAGCAAATTGGCTCCAAGTTACAAGTATAGGACTAATTGGATTACCTTCTATAAGTGACGAACTTCGATAAAATGCAGAGAGAATAACGATATACGGAATAAAAGCATTAACTTTGCAAACGAAATGAGATATGGCAAAACGTAGAGAAATAAGAAATAGCACAGCTGAGTTCCTAATCTTTCAGATAGAGGGGAAAGAACAGGGGGTAGAGGTATACTATAAAGACAAGACTGTGTGGTGTACCCAGAAGGCGATGGGTATGTTATTTGACTGTACCTCTGACAATATAAGTGTGCATTTGCAGAACATCTATGATACGGACGAACTAAAAAAGGAGGCAACTACCGAGAAAATTTCGGTAGTTCGACGTGAAGGAAATAGGGATGTCAACCGCACGCTTCAGTTTTACAACCTCGATGCCATCATCAGTGTGGGATATCGTGTCAATAGTATCCGGGCTACTCAGTTCCGCCAGTGGGCCACAAGTGTGCTTCGTGAGTATGCCATTCGTGGCTATGTGCTGGACAGAAAACGTATGGAGAATGGCACGTTCTTGGATGAGGACTACTTTGAGCATCTGTTAGCAGAGATTCGTGAAATTCGTTTGTCTGAGCGTCGTTTCTATCAGAAACTGACAGACATCTATGCGACAGCAATTGATTACAACCGTGATGCGCCAACGACAAGACTCTTCTTCAAGATGATGCAAAATAAGATGCACTATGCTGTTCATGGACATACGGCAGCTGAACTGATAGTAGAACGAGCCGATGCCGAACAAGAACACATGGGACTGACCACTTGGGAGAATGCTCCTGACGGGAAGATTGTCAAGACGGATGTATCAATTGCCAAGAACTATCTGAAAGAGGTGACTGGCAGACATGGGGCAATTGGTGAATGGTGTACTGGAATTGGCAGAACGTATGGCTAAGCGCCATATCCCTATGACAATGGAGGACTGGGCCAAACAGATTGATACCATATTGGCTGCTGGTGGTAATGAAGTGCTGCAAACGGCAGGTTCTGTAACAGCAGAAGAGGCCAAAGAACATGCCGAGACAGAATTTGAGAAGTACCGCATCGTACAAGATCGTTTGTTCCAGAGTGACTTTGACAAGTATTTGGGTGAATTACCTTTTGAAGGTGAATAAGATTCCTATGTGTAACATATCATTACGGTAGAAGGACGTAGCCTAATACTTTATATAAAGAAAGATTGCGATTTCTTGCAAAGTTACGAAAAATCTGGCAAACACCATCCATTAGTCGAATGAAAAATCTTGTAATGGTAGCAAGTTTCAAGAAAAAGTAGTATCTTTGCACCATCAATGATTGCTGACGAGCTGAAATATCGCATACGGGGTGCTTTCGGTTTCGAGCCGACAAGAGAGCAGCAGGAGGCCATAGATGTCTTCACGACATTTATGGCCGATCGTCATGAGCATGCCGTGATGATTATGCGAGGCTCGGCAGGTACGGGTAAGACGACGCTGGCAGCAGCCATCGTGCGAGCCCTGCAGTCGTTGGAACAGCAGCTGGTACTGATGGCACCCACAGGACGTGCTGCCAAGGTGTTCTCGCTGTATGCGGGCAGTGCGGCCTATACCATCCATCGCCGCATCTATCGTCAGAAGTCGCTCGAGGGCGGCTTCGAGTTGGGCTATAACAATGCCCACGACACGCTGTTCATCGTCGATGAGGCCTCGATGGTCAGTCTCAATGGCGAGGGACGTAGCCTGTTGGACGACCTGATCAGCTTTGTGTATAATGGTCGCAACTGCCGACTCATGCTCATTGGCGACCATGCACAGCTGCCACCCGTCGGCGAGGAGGAGAGTCCTGCGCTGATGGCTGCCGTCTTGCGCAGCTATGGTCTGCACGTCTACGAGTGTACCCTCAACGAGGTGTTGCGACAGAGTCAGGAGAGTGGTATCCTGTGGAATGCTACTGAGATCAGGAGCCTCTCCCCCGCCCCCTCTCCAAGTAGAGAGGGGAGTTTCAACCTCCCTGTTACTCTTCCCAAGATACTGCTTGACGGGTTTACGGACATCCATGTCGTCCCTGGCGACGAACTCATCGAGACGCTGGCCAGCAGCTATTCGAAGGTAGGCCTCGACGAGACGATGGTGGTGACACGCTCCAACAAGCGTGCCAACATCTTCAACCAAGGCATCCGCAATCAGATTCTGGGGCGTGAGGAGGAACTGACTACTGGCGACCAGCTGATGGTGGTGAAGAACAACTATTTCTGGACCAAACCAGAGTCCCCTGAGTCAGAGGGCTCAAGCTTGGAGTTCATTGCCAATGGCGACATGTGTGTGGTGCGCAAGGTGCGGAACGTCCACGAGCAGTATGGCTTCCGCTTTGCTGAGGTCACCATGACGTTCCCTGACTACGACGACTACGAGTTGACTGCCACCGTGCTGCTCGACACGCTGACCAGCGAGGCACCCGCCTTGACGCGCGACCAGCAGGAAGCGTTGTATAACAAGGTGTTGGAAGACTATGCCGACATTCCTCGCAAGTCCGACCGCATGAAGGCACTGAAGGAAGACCGCTACTACAATGCCTTGCAGGTGAAGTACGCCTATGCCGCCACCTGTCATAAGGCACAGGGTGGACAGTGGGCACATATCTATGTCGACCAGGGCTATATGACTGACGACATGCTCTCCGCCGACTACCTGCACTGGCTCTATACCGCCTTTACACGTGCCACAGAGCAGCTCTATCTGATCAACTGGCCAAAAACGCAAATAGAGCGCTGCGCTAGTGAAGAGTGAATAGTGAACAGTGAAGAGTGAACAGTGAAATATGAGTATATATATAAATGACGACATAGCACACTTCGACTGGCAGGCGGCATTGCCCCTGCTGTCTGAACAGCGCAGGGAACAGTGTCTGCGTTTCAAGCACGTGCTGGGACGCAAGACGTGTGCTGCTGCCTATCTGCTGTTGTGCGAGGCCCTGCGCAAGGAGTATGGCATCGATGAGGCGCCCGTCTTTGAATATGGTGAACACGGCAAGCCCTCCATCGTCGGCCACCCCGATATCTACTTCAACCTCAGCCACTGTCGCGAGGCTGCCATCTGTGTGGTCAGCGACCAGCCCGTAGGCGTCGACATCGAGAGCATCCACCGCTATAGTGAGTCGCTGGCGCGCTATGTGATGAACGACGACGAGCTGGAAAAGATACTCCATGCCGAGAATCCTGCGCTGGAGTTCACCAAGCTGTGGACACAGAAGGAGGCTGTCGTCAAACTTAGCGGCCACGGCATCAGCAACGATATGAAGTCTGTGCTCACCTGTTTTGCTGGTGAGCTCCAGACCGTTGTCACCGATCATTACGTCTATTCATTAACAAAACCGGTATTACTATGAATCTAAACGGACGACGCGAGAGTTCTAATGTGGAAGACCGCCGCGGTATGGGTGGCGGCAAGAGAGCCGGCATGGGTGCTGGCATCGTGGGTGTCATCATCGCTATGGCTATCGCCTATTTTTCTGGTGGCGACCCCTTGTCGGCAGGTATGCAGGCCTTGCAGGAGAATGGCGGCTTGGGCTCGCTGACAGGTACGAATACGGAGGTCAGCGCTGAGCAGCGTGAGTTTACCGAGGAAGAGCAGGAGTTGGCACACTTCTCTACACAGATTCTGGCAGGTACCGAGGATGTGTGGAAGGAGATCTTCAAGGAGCACAACAGCGTGTATCAGGTGCCCACCATGGTGCTCTATACCGATGGCACGCAGACGGCCTGCGGTCAGGGCTCCGCCCAGATGGGACCGTTCTACTGCTCTGGCGACCAGAAGTTGTATATCGACCTGTCGTTCTTCACCACCATGAAGCAGCAGCTGGGTGCCGATGGCGACTTCGCCTACGCCTATGTCATTGCCCACGAGGTGGGTCACCATGTGGAGTATCTGACGGGTATCCTGGAGGAGACGCATGCCAAGATGGCGAGGATGAGTCAGACGGAGGCCAACAAGCTGTCTGTCCGTCTGGAACTGTTGGCCGACTTCTATGCCGGTGTTTGGGCACACCACGACAACAAGATGTTCGGCTCCTTGGAGGATGGCGACATCGAGGAGGCCATCAACTGCGCACAGGTCATCGGCGACGACTATCTGCAGAAGAAAGCCCGTGGCTATGCCGTTCCCGAATCCTTCAACCACGGCACCTCACGCCAGCGCATCAAGTGGTTCAAGCGTGGCCTGGAGACTGGCGACGTCTCTCAGGGCAACACCTTCGAATGCTCTGACTCAGAACTCTGATAGAGATACGAACGCTAGTGTCATCATCTTTTTCACAATACTTCAATTGAATTGATTTAACCTGTTCAGTCCTTTGTTCAGGTATTCCAGATAGCCGTCAATGTCCTCGTCGTAGGCTCGGCTGCCAGTGAGGGGTTTTCCTGTGGCAGGGTCGAGGATGACGTAGAAGGGCTGGGCATTGGCACCGAACTTATGGCTCTGTAGATAACTCCACTTGGCACCAACGGTGTGCAGGGTCTTCGTGTTACCCTCGTCATCCGTCACCTCGAAAGGTTCGATAAGCGGTGTCTTGTCGTCGACGAACAGCGAGATGAGGACAAAGTCGTTCTTCAGCTTGTCAGCCACGCGAGGGTCAGTCCATACGGCAGCTTCCATCTTACGACAATTGACGCAGCCGAAGCCCGTGAAGTCAATCATGACGGGTTTGCCCTGTGCCTGAGCTGCAGCCATTCCAGCCTCGTAGTCGGTAAACTGTGCCTCAACGGTCTTGGTGTTGAGGTTGAAGTCCTGCGTGTTCATGGGTGGGGCAAAGGCACTCACGGCCTTGCAGGGAGCGCCCCACAGACCTGGCACCATATAGATGGCGAAAGCCAAGGAAATGAGTCCGCCCATGATGCAGACGACAGGGCGTGCCCTGTTAGAGGTGAGAGGTGAGGGGTTAGAGGTGAGAGGTGAGGGGTTAGAGGTGAGAGGTTCGTCTTGTTGGAACTTCAGCCAGCCACAGAGGTAGGCGCCTAGCAGCGCAAAGATGACAATCCACAGCGACAGGAACACCTCGCGGTCCAGCAGGTGCCAGCCATAGGCTAGGTCGGCCACAGAGAAGAACTTCAGGGCGAAGGCCAGTTCTATGAAGCCCAGCACTACCTTGATGGTGGTCATCCACGAACCCGACTTCGGGGCCTGTTTCAGCCAGGCGGGGAACATGGCGAAGAGCGTGAAGGGTAGGGCCAATGCCAGTGCGAAGCCAAACATGCCAAGTGCCGGAGCGAGCCAGTTGCCGCTGGTGGTGGTCTCTACGAGCAGCAGACCGATAATCGGTGCTGTGCAAGAGAACGATACGAGCACCAGGGTGAAGGCCATGAGGAAGATGGAAATCAGACCACTGGTCTCAGAGGCTTTCGTGTCGACGCTGTTGGCCCATGAGTCGGGCAGTTTGATTTCGAACCAGCCGAAGAACGACAGGGCAAAGACCACGAGCAACAGGAAGAGGAAGATGTTGAAGACCGCATTCGTTGACATCGCATTCAGTGTGTCGCTGCCGAAGAGTGCAGTCACCAGCAGTCCTAAGCCCAGATAGATGACGATAATGCTCAGACCATAGGTGAACGCATCGCGGATGCCTTTCTTCTTATCGTCCTTAGAACGCTTCAGGAAGAACGAGACCGTCATGGGGATGATGGGCCAGATGCAAGGCATGCATACAGCCAGCAGTCCGCCAACGAAGCCCATGAGCAGGATGTACAGCAAGGAGTGATCGGTGATGCTGTCACTGCCTCCCATCGCTTTCAACTCGTCGATGACGGGAGTCCAGAGGGCGTCATCGTTGTTAAGTGAAGAGTGAAGAGTGAAGAGTGAAGAATCAGCGCTCTCAGGCGTTCCCGTTTTCGTTTCTGTTTCAGCTTCTGTTTCTGTTTCCGTTATCGTTTTCGTTTCTATTTCCGCTTTCGCTTTCACTTCTGTTACAGGACTCTTTCCTGTTTGCTTAAACGTTACTTCCGTGGGTGGCATACAGCTCTGGTCGTTGCAAGCACCATATTCCAGATAGCAGTCGATGACGTATTCGGGCTTGGTGAAGCGGATTTTCTGGACGAAGGTGGCTGTCTTCTCAAAGAATTTTAGTTCCATGCCGAACATCTCGTCATACTTCTTGACGACGTTACCCTTGGGCGTCAGTTTGCCCACCGTCTCCACACCCTCCATCTTGACGACATTGAACGAGGCACCGATAGGTCCGTCCTCGCCCAGGTCAGTGGAATAGACGTGCCATCCGGCGTCGATGGTGGCAGAGAAGATGATTTCACCTTCTGCAGTCCCTTTTGCGGTCTTCAGTTCCGACTTGAAATGAACGGGGTTCATCATCTGTCCGTTGGCTACTACCGAAAGAAAGAGGAGTAGCAGAAGTGCTGCATTTCTAAGAGATATTTTCATAGTTATTCTTTTTACAAATTATGGTTTGGAGTACAAAATCATTTCGTGATTCTAAGCACGGGGGCTATCTTGTTGCAGGGTTGGGGGAGGTTAACTACCAGACCCTCGGTGGTTTGTGTGGCTTTCAGTTTGCCGTAGCCCAGCAGATAGACGCTTTTAATCGATTTCTTGAAGTCGGGATTGCCCTTGGCCAGCGACTTGATGACCAGACGGCCATCCTCGGGCCAACCCATAGCGGTGGCATAGAGGTACTTCTTGGTCTGGTTGAAGCGCACGTCGCGATAGTCCATGCCGTTATACTGTTTCTCGTTGAAGCCCTGTGCATTGATGGCGATGGCCTTCTCAGCCACAGGGCCCTCGCCAAACTTCACCCAGGGACGGGTGCCGAAGATGCTCTCGCCATTAGGCGTCATCCAGGCCTCGAGCTCATCGAGGAACTGCGAAGCCTTCTCGTCGTAGGTGCCATCGGCGCGCAAGGGGATGTTGAGCAGCAGGTTGCCGTTCTTGGACACGATGTCGACCAATTGCTTCACCATATTCTCGGAAGTGCGATAGCCACGCTTGTAGGTACCGGTGTTGTAGTGCCAGTCGCCAATGCAGTTGCAGGTCTGCCAGGGCTCAGCGATGATCTGGTTGGGGGCGCCACGCTCCACATCCCATGTTAGGGCTCGTTTCTGGTCGTCGCTGAGAATCTTGCCAAACACCACGCCACGTGGATTCTTGTTATACATGTGGGCCGTAATCTTCAGTCCGCAGTCGCTGATGGGGTAGAAGGGGAGTACGGTTGCATCGAAGTAGATGAGGTCTGGATTGTAGCGGTTGATGGCGTTGAGCGTGCGATTGTAGAAGTTGGTGACAAACTCCGCTGATGGCAGACAGGCACCGTTGTCCCAGCCCCACTGACTGTGTATCTGTCTGTTGCTCCACGAGCGGTCGCTCAGCGGGTGGTTCTGGGCATAGAGCTTCTGGGGGTCGTAGCCTTCCCACCACTTGCCCTTGCCGTCGGCCTTAGTCAGTTTGCCGTCGTAGTACACACCAGCCTTGGGACCGTCCTGGTCGTAGCGCTGTGATGGCTCATACCAGGTCCAGGCGTGGTCGGCATGGAACGAGATGCCCAGTGGCAGTCCAGCCTTCTTGGCAGCACGAGCCCATCCTTCGAGGATGTCCTTCTTGGGGCCGATGTTCTTGGAGTTCCACTCTTGATACTGTGAATCCCACAGGTCGTAGTTGTCGTGGTGGTTGCCCAGCACAAAGAAGTACTGCGCACCACAACGCTTATATCTCTCGACGAGTGCCTCAGGGTCCCACTTCTCGGCCTTGAACAAGGGCAGGACGTCCTTGAAACCGAACTCAGAAGGGTGCCCATAGTGCTCCACATGGTACTTGTACTTACCGCTGCCCTCGATATACATGGAGCGCGCCATCCAGTCGCCCGAACCCTCTACGCACTGCGGTCCCCAGTGGGCCCAGATGCCGAACTTGGCATTGCGGAACCACTCGGGTGTCTGGTGGGTCTCCAACGACTGCCAGGTGGGCTCGTACTTGCCCGCAAGCATCTGCTCGTGCGCTTCAGATACAGGAACCTGATAAGTTTGTGCCATTGCTGTGGTCATTGCGCACCACATGGCCAGTGTTAACATGCTTGTTTTCATATGATATATTTCCTTCCGTTTTTGATATAAGTGCCCTTTCTGGGATTCAATACTTGTCGACCTTGCAGGTCGTAGAGTTTTTCACTGTTCACTTTTTCACTATTCATTAACGTAGCGCTGTTGATGCCCGAATAGCCTTCCTCGCCATAGTAGCCTTTGATGATGGCATCCGGCTTTCGTATCATGTTGTGATATCTTATTTTTTGTAGTTGGTTATTTCATAAACTCATTTGGACGACAAAGATATGAAAAAAAAGGCAAAGAGCCAAAACTCTTTGCCTTTTTCTTCATGATGTTATCCTTTATCTAATTACCTTGTGTGTTGTACCATCAGCATTGCGAACGATGAGCAGGCCACGAGTACTGCTATCGGCACGGCGACCGTCGAGGGTAAAAAAAGCTATTGGCTTTTGACTATTAGCTTTTGCCTGAGGGTTGATGCCAGTGGTGACATTGGCTGTACCGTATGCGCTCAAACCACCATTCTCGTTGACAGCTTGTACCTGCCAAGTGTCGCTTTCGGTATAGCCTTCGAAGGAGGTCTCCTTGGTGAATCCAGCCACCTCGCCATTCTTGGTTACTACATAACAGATGGCATAAGGCACAGCCTCCCAGGTCAGTTTGCCGTCGGCCCCCTTCACAACAGGAGCGTCACAAGCCTCGCATAGCAGGTCAGGCTGCCAGTTGTCATCGCCGCCCATCACATTCTTCAGCGTGTACTGAGCAGCCTCCTCGGCGGTCAGCGTGTTCTTGACGCCATATTTCTCCACCTTCTCGTTGCCATTCATATAGTAGTAGTATGACTCGCGCTGGCTCAGGTCAACAGGATTGCCATCTTTGTCAACAGTATTGTACTCAGCCCAGAGTGCAGGCAGACCACCCATCGTGTTGTACCAGCCCTTGGCAGGGATATTAATGAAGGTCTGTGTGTTGATAAAGACGGTCTTGGGCTGATCGTGCCATGGGCGACCCAACCACACGTCGGTAACATCGATGCCCTTGCGCGGACGGATGATGTTGTTCTGGAATACATAACCCCACTTGGTGTCAGCAGTATGGCGAGGTGCTACGATGTAGCCACCACTGGGGCGGTTAATCTGCAGGGTGTCACCGTCAAGATACACATCACCATTGTTATAGATGAAGTCAACGGCACCCTCGATGAGCGAGTTCTTGATATAGTGGCGGGCCGTAGAGCTGCTACTGGTAATCCATGTGTCCTGATATGAGAGCAGGGCCACATTGTTCATGCAGACACGGTCGGCAACAGTATTCAATGCCAGAGCCTGCGGACCAGCCAGCTTCTCATAACCATAGCTGTTCTCCAGCGTGATATTTTCGAAGAAGGTGTCAGTACCCTTCACCACAACAGTAGCACCTGGGTCAACAGGATAGGCATTGTCGCCACCGCTGAGACGGTTGTCATAAATGACGGTCTTGTCACGCTGCTGACCGATGATGTGCAGATGGGTTTTCGTGGCAGGGATGTCGATATGTTCGTTATAACGACCGTTCTTGACGAAGATAAGCCAGGGCTTGGCGCGTCCTGCGGGGGCAGCATCGATGGCGTCTTGCAAGGTCTTGTAGTCACCACTGCCGTCCTGTGCTACCACAGCATCGTAGAGCTTAGCCTCAGGTTGCTGACGCTCCATGGTGGTAAAGCTGAGCTCTGTTGCTGGGACAGCCTTTCCGCTGCGGCTCACCAGAACGCCTTCGGGCATAGAGAATGTGTAGGCCGTGTTGTAGGCCAGCCCGCTATATTTGAAGATAGCGCTCTTGCCACTAATGACGGGTGCAATCTCCTCACCATTTAGGGTAGCCTTGCCCGAACCGGCCTTGACCTTGTTGTCGAAGTTCAGAATAACAGCACCGTTGCGTGAAACACCAGTGGCATTGTTGGTAGGATTGCTGCTGACGAGGGTAGCGACCTCATTGGCAGCACCTGTGGCATCGGCCAGCACGAAGATGTCGGCAATAGCTGTGCCGTCGTTATCGCTGGCAACACCCGTCATAGGTGAGTCATAATCAGGCATGAAGCGGATATATAGACGTTCTACACCGGCGGCATCGGCAGGGAGGTCGAACTCCTGCGAATCCCAACCGCGGTTAGGCAGGTTGTAGGTGCCGAAGGTGGTGAAGGTCTGACCGCCGTCCGTGCTGTATTGGGCGAAGATAATGCTGTGAGCATTGTAGTCGTCGCCAACAGAAGCTGAGAGCTTCAGGTTCTCGTAGCCCTTCGAAGAGAAGCTGATCTCGAAATAGTAGTTACCTGTGAGTGGACGCCATACGCGGGCACCGTACTTGCCGTTCATCTTACCGGCTGATACGCCGTTGGCAAGCCAGCTGGTAGTTTCGCCGGCAGCATTGCGGAGGCTCAGCAGACCAGCGTTCTCAGAGTCGGCCTTATAGTCGGCAGCACGCTCGCTCTTAGGCGCATCGTAATAAAGATCCCAGCCTACAATGAAGTCGGCAGCCGAGAAGTTGGCGGTGATGTTCTTCTCCGAATCCATCTTGAGGTCGTATTCGGTATTGGTGCTTTGGGCATCGCCCTCCCAGCCGGTAAAGGTGAGAATGCGGTTGTTAACAGCCGAAATCTTCACGTCCGTACCTTCCTCGTAGTAGTGAACACCGTCCACGTAGTTACCCTCAGGCTGGAACTGAATCAGGTTCTCGTTGGCGCCGCCCGTCCACTTCATGTTCAGGGCGTAAACCGTATTCTGGGTATAGGTAGCCACGAGCGTGGTGTTGGCGGTGATGTCGAAGGTGTAGGGATTGGCGTCCGAAACCTTCTGTCCTGCCTCGTCGGTCCATCCGGCAAAGTGGTAGCCGAAGTTTTCGGTAGCGCTGACGCTCAGCGTAGTGCCCTCATCGAACTCAGCACCAGCAGGGTTGCACGATACGGTACCTGCACCCTCAGTGCCCAGTTTCACGCTCATAGTATAGACGGGAACTGCTTCGGGAGTGCCTGTCACGTCACCGGTAACCACCACGTTGCCAAAGCCATACTCCTTGTTGGAAGCTAGACCATATACCTTGATTTTCAGTACGAGACCAGTCTCATTGAGCGTCAGGCTAGACAGGTCGTAGTTAAGAGAAGAGAACTCATTGTTGCGTGCAGGACTGAAAGCCTCGGCAAGTTTCGTCTCTTGACCTGCGGCAATAGCCACCACGTCGAACTTACCCCCACCGGTTCCCCATTTCGATGATTCAAAACTGAATGACTTCGGAGTGAACGTCAGTCCTTTCTTGGGCTTGATGGTGAATGTCAGCACATCATCGTCATTAGGCGCACCAGCATTGTTATTCGATGGTTTGTAGAGGGTCTGCTTGGAAGTGTCGGCTGTGCGCATCTGCGAAATAATTAGTTTGCCGTAATCGAACTCAGCAACGCTGAATAGTCCTGGAGTCTTGACTTCTGCTGCTGTAGCATCGTCAGCACCATTTCCCAATGGCCAAGAGAGTGTGAAGTCCTTCTCGTCAACGGGCTTGGCTTCCTCTATGGCCTCACCATTAATCTTCACATAGTCCAGATTCCAGTTCGACTTGAAACCGTTGCCAGCAATCAGTCGCAGGACAACCTTATCTTTGTTGTTGGCTGAGAGTTGTACAGTGTTGTTCTTATAGAGCCACCAGTTAGGCATCGTGGTATAGGCACCTGCGTCAAACCATGTCTGACCGCCGTCGGTAGAAACCACAGCCTCTAATGTGGCCTCGGCATTGGCACCGTAGGCACAAGCAAAGTCAACAGTGATATTCTTGTAACCCTTTGTGGGGAACTGCACCTCATAATACACATTATGCTGCGAAGCATCGGTGTAGTCGGTGATGGCATTCTCGGTTGCGTTTTCTATACGCAGTACCTTGTTCTGATAACCTGTGCAGAGTTGCCAGTAACGGCCCTCACTCCATCCACTTAATTCATAGTTACCCTTGTCACCAACATACTCATCGGGAGCAATCTGAGGCTTTCCATCCTTAAACCATGTCACAGCGATATCCTCGCTTGTTTCCATGTTCCATTCTGCCAACTTCACGCTTTGGGCTGCTGCCATCATGGGCAGCAATGCGAAGAGCACGAGTAGCATGCGTGTCATAAATGTTTTGTTTTGCATAAAATTTTGAATTAGTAGTTTGTTTTGTTAAAATACGAATTTCTTGATGCTTCCATCCTGCATACGGACGATGTTCAGACCACGCTGCATCTCTTTGTGACTGCGACCGTCAACGGTAAAAAAAACTACTGGCTTTTGACTGTCAGCTTTTGACTGAGTGCTGATACCTGTTGTGTTGTCTACAGCTACACCATGAATGGTAAGGTCGGAGAGACAAATAGTCTTACCTGAGGCACTGCCATTATACCAAGGATAGACGCGCACCAGGAGTTTTTGTCCATCTTTTACGGTCAGCACTGGCTTGGCCTCTACATACTGTGGATTGTTGGCTGGCATCTTCTTCATCTCAAACATCGTGGTACGTGTCTCAAAGTTGTCTGTTGAATAGTAGACATGACAGCACATGCCGTTGCCTCCACAGCCTGAAACGAAGAGCGAAATCAGGTCAATCTTCAGATCCATACCCTCAGAAGGTTTGATGCCCCACTGGATATAACGCTCGGGATTATCGTCGATTTCATCGGCAGGCCAAGCGTCACCGGTAATTAGGTCACGCTGCATCTTACGTGTAGCTTCGTAGTCCGTCCAGTCAGGCCATACAGTTGCTGCATTGGGGTTGGCATAGCGCTGGACATACATACCCTGAAAACTTTCGCCAATGACATTGGCAGGACCAGTGAGTTCGTAGCTATCGTCTTTCTCCAGACGCCAATAGGCCTTTACTTCTGCGCCACCTTCCAGTGTTACAGCAGTAGCCGACACAGGAACCTCGATAGTCTTCTCACCCTGGCTGATGGTAATTAAGCCTTTTGTTTCGCCATCCTGTGTCAGCGTCAGCTGGGCATAGAAGGTCTTCACCAGTGTTGAGCCAGTATATTCTGCAGTCAGCGAGTTTGTCCATTCGGTTTTGTCTAACGAGAGCAGGATGCCGTCGCTGGCACTGATGCTTACAGAACCCGACTCTGGAGACAGTCCGAAGCCATTCAACGTAAACTCCTTCTGCAGGGTTTGCCCTTTATAGGCCTCTCCAAGATTTCCTTCAGCAGGCGACACGCTCAGGTCGGTAGGAAGTGTGATATCATCAGCCAGAATGTTCTGTGCCTTCATCAGACGGGCACACTCACGGGCCACCAACAGAGCACCAGTGGTATTGAAGTGGGTAGAGCCCTGTCCGTCGAATAGTGTTGCCTCACATTTCGTACGCGTACCATAACTTTCATACAGATTCTTGGTAGCGGTTGTCAGGTCGATGAAAGCCACATTCTTCTCCTCAGCCAACTTTTGTGAATGATAGGCGTAATCCATCGTGTGGTCATCGGCACCCACTTTCTGATTCTCCTTGATACCATCGGTCGTCAAGACAGAGAATTTGTCGCCCAAGTCGTGGCGACCATTGCGCTGCACCTTGCCGTTGCCGTCCATATAGCTACGGCATACAGGCGAGCAAATGATAGGTGTAGCACCCTTCTCAATGACCTCATCGACAATCTTGCCTAACCACTTCTTATAAGTATCCGAAGGCGTGGTACCACGTGAGTCGAGGGCTGCAGCTTCGGTGGTCATCCCTTTACTAATATAGTATTGATACACCTCATCGCGATCCATACCATTAATCTTCTCGTCGTTATGGCCAAAGGAGATGATGACATAGTCGCCAGCCTCGACGTTTTTCTTGGCGGTCTGCCACAACTCGTTATAGCCTCCACGTGAATCGCGTCCACCCTTGGCATAGTTAATGCTGGTCCAACCATTGGTCAGAAACTGACCGAAATACATACCCCAGCCACGTGTTACCGTAGCCTTCTCGTCGTAGGGTGCCATCGTGGAGTCACCCAGCGTGTGCACCTTCTTCGCTGCATCAGTGCTGCCGACGGTAATGAGCATCGCCAGCAGGAGTAGCATCATTCTAAAGAGTTTGTTTTGCATTGTTTGTTTTGATTTGTAGTTTTTTAGTGGTTGTTGTTTTGAAACCTGCTGCAAAGGTACAGCGATTTCTCGTTGGAATGGGGGTATTTTTGCACCAAAGGGGATGAAAAATGCGTCAAACTACTCATTTGACGCATTTTTCTACCTTAACTCTTAATTCTTACCTCTTACCTTCCCTAAACTCCGAAGGTGACAGGCCTGTGCTTTGTTTGAAACTCCTGCTAAAATACTTCGGGTCGGTAAAGCCACAGGCATAGGCTATCTCCGAAACAGTCTTATCGGTATTCCGCAGCAACTGACAAGCATGCTTGATACGTGCCTCGCTGAGCAATTCCTGTGGGGTGACACCCATGGTCTGTTTCAGTTTACGCAACAGACCACTACGACTGACGGCAGCTGCAGCAGCCATATCACCCACGTTGGCATCATTGTTCGACAGGTTCTCCTCCACATACTGCATGACGCGTCTGAGCAAGGGATCGTCGTCTGTCGGCATTTCGCTTTCAACTAATGGTGTATACCTCTTGTCTTGCGCATCTATCAGCGCCAGGTATTTCTCCAGCGTCTCACGATGTTGACGACGGATGCGGCGAATATATAATAAGGTATAAACAACTGCCAGTAGGACACCCACGATAATCAATAGGATAAGCAGCTGGCCATACCACGCCTCCCAGAAGGTTGGTGTGACGATAATGGTCAGACGTCGTTGGTTATCCTGCCACTCACCATCCGCATTGGTACTACGCACCTCGAGCTGATAAGTTCCAGGCTCCATATCGAGGAGCGTGGCGGAGCGGTCGTGGCCGATATAGTGCCAGCGTTCGTTGGGCAACACACGGAAGGCATAGTTGATGCGTTCCGCACTGCTAAAGTCGAGGGCCACAAAGCGTATTGTCAGACTGCGTTCGTCAGAGCGAAGAACGATGGAATCGGCCATTTCAACGGAGAAATCACTCTTTCCACCCTGCACAGAGACACTCGTCAGCACCAAACGGGGCTTGGCAGTACTAGTTGTCATCTGCTGCACAGTGGTGACCATGGCACCATCCATTAAGCCAAACAGCCAGCGGTTGTCTCTCAATGCCAGTGGATGGGCTTCGCTGAAGCGGTAGTCATCCTGGAAATAGCGTGCATCCAACACACGCCCGTGGAAACCGCTATCTATCAGCGTCACCAAATGACTGCCTACAGCCATCAAGCGATGGTCTTTCAAGAAGGATTGCGACTGTACTATATCATTGCCTTGCGTATGGAGAAGCTCGTTGAAATGGCGGAAAACAAGCGTATCTGCCAGCAGATTCTCAGACATAATCTGGTTGACTCCTCCACTCTCCGTACTGACAAACAGGTGTCCTTGGTCATCTTCCACGACGTCCATCGTAGCACTACAGTTCAGGCTGTTGGCCCGTTCACTCTCGCGTAGATGCAGGTGGAACGTCATCTGGTTGGCATCCTGTTCCAGACGTGACACCAATAGTCCATTACTTGTTGCGGCTAGCATGATACCATCCTTTGTGAAGTGTATGTAGCGTACGCGCTGAGCTTCGTTTTGAGGGTAGTGCTTGGGCGTGAGGAATTCGGGCTTCTCTGCTCCTGGATGACTGGTATAGCAGAGGCCGCCCCCCAACATAGCTACCCATAGACGGCCATACCTGTCTTCAGCGATATGATAGACATCCGTCATAGGAATATCGATGAAATGGTCGATTCTGAATGTTTCAGCTGACATGGGACGTAGTCGGAAGAGACCATCAGGCTTAGTACCCAACCACAGCGTACCATCCGTTGACTGATACATGGCATACACGGCAGCACTAAAACGGGTGTACCCTTGATGAATGCGTCCGTCTTGCCCCAGATAGCCTAACAGTCTGTCATCGCTGCCATGATAGATGCGCACGGCTTGATCGCCCTTCGTGGTCACCCAATAGCGCCCTTGCTGGTCAGCAAACAGGCACTTCACCTCCTCACGTGGTTCAATTGACAACCGTCGGCTACGCTGTCGGTCTGTACAGAACTTATAGATGTTGCCATAGTCTATTACCCAGAGATTGCCTTGTTGGTCGGCCATGGCAAAGCCCAAGGCTCCCAACGTGATGGGTAGCGGATAAGGCGTCTCCACCACCTCATCCTTTTGCCTGTAGGACAATTGTCCGTCACTGCTCAGCGTCCATTGCGTCTGGTGGTTGTCCGTCCACGACACATTCCTTCCTTTCAGCATCGACTGACTCTGGCGGTACTTTCTTGTCCATTCTGCTGTCTGCTTCTGTTCTTCTTCTGTCAGGTCGCGAAAACGATAGTCCTTAAGGTTGAACATAAAGTAGTCCTCGTCCACGCGACACAGAATCATGCCATGAGGCAGCAGGTCGATGTCGCGGATGCGGTCTGTCGTCATGTGACAACCGTCGCCTACAACAGGCTTGAACGTCTGGAATTCATAGCCGTCATAGCGACATAGGCCGTTCCATGTGGCAAACCACATAAAGCCCTGTTCGTCTTGTAATAGTTGGGTGATGTGACTGGACGATACACCATCGGCCTCGTTATACTTTGTGACATTACAAAGTGGTTGGGACCACAACGCATGTAGTCCGAACCATACTATCAGCAGTGTTACAATCTCTCTCTTATACACTTTGTTGTTATCCAAAATTAATACGCATGTCCGTCAGCAATCTCCTCCTTGTCGAGCTTCTTCTTGTCGAGGGCATACCAGGCATAGGCGATGTAGGCCAGCACGAAGGGGATGAGCAGTGACACGTAGAACATGGTGCGCAGGGTGAACTCACTGCTGCACGAGTTGGCAAGGGTCAGCGACGACTGCAGGTCGGCAGTAGAGGGGTAGTAGGCCGTGTGGTTCCATGCTGACATGAGCAGCAGGGGCAGCACGACGAGTACGACGCCAATACCGGCTGGCCAGATACCTTGGATATAGTCCTTGGAGACGATGGTCTTGCCAATGGCGAAGAGTACCAGCACGACACCCACGAGGAGCACAATGGTGAGGTACCACATATCGATGAAGTTGTGGAGGTACTTATAGGGCTCCATGAAGATGACGCCCTCGTCGTTGTAGGCATAGCCGTCCTTCAGGAGCAGGTGAACCAGATAAGCTACGAAGAGGATAAGGAACGGTACGGCGGCACCGATGAGTCGCACGCTGGCCCGACTGCGGATGTCCTCGTCGTTCACATTATTAATAATATATAAGGTACCCAGCACACGAGCCAGGAACATTACCGCCAGTCCGAAGACGAGCACCCACGGGTTCAGCAGGGCGTCGAGGCCGTGGGAGGCATTGGCCCAGCGAGAGATAGCCTCCCCCGACCCCTCCAAAAGGAGGGGAGAAAGCATAGAACTCTTAGAGACAATGAAGTTGGAGCCCTCGAAGAAGGTGGCGACAGCACCGCCTAAGAGCAGGGGACCTACGAGACCATTGATGATGAGGAACCACTGGAAGGTCTTGGCACCTAGGATGTTGCCCAACTTGTTCTGGAACTCGTAGCTGACGGCCTGCAGGACGAAGGTGAACAGGATGGCCATCCACAGCCAGTAGGCACCGCCGAAGCTGGTGGAGTAGAAAAGGGGGAAGGAGGCGAAGAAGGCTCCTCCGAAGGTGACCAGCGTGGTGAAGGTCAGCTCCCACTTACGACCTGTGGAGTTGATAATGAGTCGACGGCCTTCCTCGGTATATCCCAAAGAGCGTACCATGGAGTTAGCACCCTGTACGAATAGCAGGAAAACCAGCAGGGCTCCCAGCAGTGAAACCAGGAAGCACCAGTAGTGTTGTAAGAAATCGTATGTCATGGATTAAAGGAGTTAAAGGAGTTAAAGAAGTTAAAGAAGTTAATGGGTTTCCGGTCCCTTTTTAATCTGCTTCAGCAGGATGCTAATCTCTACGCAGAGCATCAGGGTGAAGAGAAACAGGAAGAGGAAGAACGTCAGAGCTACCGAGAAGCTCTCGATGTCGCTGACACCCACCCATGTGGGTAGCATGTCCTGAATGGTCCAGGGCTGACGACCAAACTCTGCCACCAGCCAGCCGCTCTCTGAGGCGATATAGGCCAGAGGTACGAGGAGGATAGCCAGCCAGTAATGCCAGGCAGGCAGACCAGTGATGTCGTGACTGTCGGCCTGTGTCTCTGGCAGGATACCAACGGTAGCCAGCAGACGACGCGTAATCACAGAGATATACGGTATCTTAAACGACAGGATAGCTAGTATCAGGAAGTAGAGGATGAACAGACAGCCTGCACCTACCATGATACGGAAAGCCCAGAAGTTGACCCAGATAGGTGGCACAATATCCTTCTTGTCCTTCACATACCCATAGCCGAAATAAGGCATATTCTCGTTGAGTGTGTTCAACTGGTCTGCGAGTACCGATTCAGGGGCACCTGCGGCCTTTGCCTTACGATAGTCTGCAAGGGCCTGGATGGCCAGCTTACCACGTTCTATCTTTTCATAGACGGAAGGTTCCTCGGTACCGTCAGCCTTGGTATATCCGTTGAGGATGTCGTCGATGCCAGGAACAAAGCCCTGGAAGTCGTTGGTAGCCATGAAACTCAAAGCATACGGTACCTCAATACCGGGGACGATCGTCAGTCCTTGTCCGTAGCCACCATCATACAAAGCCTCCATGGCAGCAAGCTTCATGGGTTGTACCTCAGCCACGCTCTGTGCCGACTTATGACCTGTCATGCCTGCACCCAGCGAGGCGATGAGTCCCACGATGGCAGCAATCTTGATACTCTCCTTAGCCAGACGAATCTCGCGCTTCTTCATCAGGTACCAGCATGAGACGGCAACGACGAAGATGGCGCCGATAATCCAGGCGGAGATAACCGTGTGACAGAACTTGTCGATGGCAAAGGGCGACAGCGCCACGTCGAGGAAACTGACCATCTCGTTGCGCATGGTGTCAGGATTGAAGGCACAGCCCACAGGATACTGCATCCAGGCGTTGGCCACCAATATCCACCAGGCAGAGATGGTAGCACCCAGACCTGTCAGCCATGTCGAGGCCAGATGGAAGCCTGGCGATACCTTCTTCCATCCGAAGTACATTACGGCCACAAAGGTAGACTCCATAAAGAAGGCCACAATACCCTCGATGGCCAATGGTGCTCCGAAGATGTCACCTACAAACCAGGAGTAGTTTGACCAGTTGGTGCCAAACTCAAACTCCAGAATGATTCCCGTAGCAACACCCATGGCGAAATTGATGCCAAAAAGTCGTTGCCAGAACTGGGCAGCGTCACGCCAGAAGGTGTCTCTTGTACGATACCAGCATGTCTCGACGATCCCCATGATAACAGCCAGTCCCAATGTCAGGGGCACAAAGAGCCAGTGGTAGATTGCAGTCAGTGCAAACTGTGCCCTTGCCCAGTCGATGGAGTGGTTGCTAATGGTTAATAATAAATCATTCATAGCTTTTTATGTTTTAGGATTGTAAATATTTTACTGTTTTAGTATCTGGGTTGCCACAAACTCTGATTCCTTTCCTTCGTCAGCATGGGTGCTGATATAGTTGGGGAAAAAGAATATCTTCAAGATGACAAAGATGATGAACAGCTTAATCAATATGATAGCCCACAGGGTACGGCCTAACGTCATTTGGCGAAAGCCGTCTCTGTAAAGGTCGAAAGCTCTGTATAGCCAGTTGTTTTTGTCCATCACGATGCTCTCTTTGCGTTAATAATGTTGCAAATATAGTAAATAAATTCAAAACTACCAAGTTTTCTTTGGTATTTCGTGGAAAAAGTTTAACTTTGCAGCCAGTTTTCGAAAACAAAATATCATTTAATGTTATGAATAACAAGAAAATTGTACTGCCCTTAGTGGTGGTTATTGCGTTGTTAGTAGCAGGAATTGTTTATCTCACAATCAGCCTCAATGAGGAGAAACAGGTAAACAAGGACATGCAGGAATTGGCTGTTCTGGAGAAGCAAGAGATGGAAAATGAATACCAGCAGTTTGCCGACCAGTACAGTGAGATGAAGACGCGCATTAACAATGATTCTATCGTGGCCCAGCTGACCCGTGAGCAGGAGCATACCCAGCAGTTGTTGGAGGAACTGCGTAAGACGAAGGCTGACGATGCTGCTGAGATTACCCGTTTGAAGAAGGAGTTGGCAACCGTTCGTGCCGTACTGCGCAGCTATGTTCTCCAGATTGACTCGCTGAACCAGTTGAATGCCGAGCTGATGAACGAGAACAACCGTGTGCGTTCAGAACTGGAGATGACCAACCAGCAGAACCAGCAGTTGGCATCGAGCAATATGACGCTGTCAGAGAAGGTGGCTATCGCCTCTCAGTTGAATGCCACTAATATCTCACTGACTCCGCTGAATAAGAAGAATAAGGGCAACAAGTATATGAAGAAGGCCCGCACGCTGCTCGTCGGCTTTAATATTGCCCGTAATGTAACAGCGGCCAATGGAACCCGTGAGATTTTTGTCCGTGTGACTACTCCGATGGGTGATGTGCTCAATGGTGGTGGCTCGTTCCAGTATGAGAATCGCCAGTTGGCTTACACTATGAAGCGTTCTATCGACTTTAGTGGCGAGGAGACCTCAGTGACTGCTACATGGCCCATCAATGAGACCTTGGCAGGTGGCTCTTATAATGTCAGCATTTTTGCCGACGGTAATATGATTGGCTCAAGAAACTTTACGTTTGAAAAATAAATGAATAAAGTATTAGCTATTAGCTTTGGGCTATTGGCTTTTGGCATACATGCAGTCGAGGCCCAGCGCATACTGAGCCTTGATAGTTGTAGGGCTATGGCGTTGCGCAACAACAAACAGATGAGTGTGCAGCGTGTCAAGCAAGAGGTGGCGAAGAACATCCGTAAGGCTGCACGCACGAAGTACCTGCCTCATGTCAGTGCTGTTGGTGGATATGTGTACACTAGCAAGGAGATTTCCCTTCTCAGCGACGATACTAAGGATGCTCTGTCAAATTTGGGAACGAACAGTGTCAACCAGTTGCAGCCGGGACTTTCATCGGCTATGCCTGTGCTGAGCGCTCTGTTTGGTGGTGCGGCTCCTGTGGCATCCATGATGAATGGCATGGCAGGAACGCTGAACCAGTTGGGAGAGGGTATCGTCGATGCCTTCCATACGGATACGCGTCATATGTTTGGTGGTTCTATCTTCCTGACACAACCCGTATTCATGGGTGGTGCTATCGTTGCGATGAACAAGATAGCTGACATTGGTGAAGACCTTGCCGCCAACTCTGCTGATGCACGTCGCCAGGAAACCCTCTATCAGATAGACCAGGCCTACTGGCAGGTGGTATCGCTCCGTCATAAGCAGAAACTGGCTGAGGGATACCTTGACCTGGTAAAGAAACTTGACGGTGATGTGCAGAAAATGATTCGTGAAGGTGTCGCTACACGTTCCGAAGGTCTGAGCGTCAGCGTGAAAGTCAATGAGGCCGAGATGGCAGTCATGAAGGTCAACGATGGTTTGACGCTGTCGAAGATGTTGCTGTGTCAGCTCTGCGGACTGCCTGTTGATGAACAGGTGACGCTGGCAGATGAAGAGACCGATCAACTGGCTACTGCCGCCACGATAGATGCATTCCACAAAGAGGATTATCTGGAGAATCGTCCTGAGCTGAAGATGCTGCAGAATATGGTGGATATTGGTCATCAGACCACCAACATGCTGAAAGCAGGTCATCTGCCTCAGGTACTGCTGATGGGTGGCTATACGGCTACGAATCCCAATGTGTATAATGGCTTCCAGCGAAGATTAGGGGGAGCATGGAATATTGCTGTCATGATGCGTATACCCATCTGGAACTGGGGAGACGTAGCCTATAAGGTACGTGCAGCCAAGGGTGCTACCACCATTGCTTCCTTGGAATTGGAGGAAGCCCGCGAGAAGATGGAACTGCAGGTGAACCAAAGCAATTTCCGTGTCAACGAGGCCAATAAGAAGCTGGAACTGGCACTGACCAGTCAGCAACGCGCTGAGGAGAATCTGCGTACTGCCAACCTGGGATTCAAGGAGGGTGTCATCTCGTCGACAACTGTTATGGAGGCACAGACCGCTTGGTTGCAGGCCCAGTCGCAACGCATCGATGCTGAGATAGACGTCCAGCTGAGTCGTGTGAACCTGCAGAAGTCGCTGGGTACGCTGAGATAAATTGTAAATAGTAAATCGTCAAATAGTAAATATAAAGATGAGTGCAAAAACACAACATAACAACATTCTGCTGGCCATCATAGGTTTTGCTTCAGTGGTGGTCATAGTTGGTGTCATTGGCTTCTTCGCCTTCTCGCGTGACAAAGAGGTCATTCAAGGACAGGTTGAAGTCAGCGAATATCGCGTGTCGAGCAAGGTGCCAGGCCGTATCCTTGAGATACGTGTCAAGGAAGGTGATTTCGTGAAGGTTGGTGACACACTGGCCATCCTCGATGCTCCTGAGGTGCGTGCTAAGATGGAACAGGCCCGTAGTGCAGAGGAGGCTGCTTCAGCCCTTGAGTTGAAAGCACAGAACGGAGCCCGCGAGGAGCAGATTCGTGGTGCCTATAATGTCCTGCAACAGGCAAAGGCAGGCTTGGAGATTGCTGAGAAGTCGTACCAGCGCATCCAGCGTCTCTTCGACGAGGGTGTCGTCAGCGAACAGAAGCGTGACGAGGTATATGCCCAGTACAAGGCGATGGAGGCTCAGATGAAGGCTGCCCAGAGTCAGTATGATATGGCTGTCAATGGTGCCCGTCGTGAGGATAAGCTTGCTGCTGCTGCCCAGGTGGGTCGTGCCAAGGGTGCTGTCCAGGAGGTCAACTCCTATATCCATGAGACTGTACAGATTGCACAGGCGGAGGGAGAGGTGATGGATATCTATCCCAAGCAGGGCGAACTGGTAGGTACAGGTTCACCCATTATGACTATTGCCGTGATGAAAGACCTCTGGGGTACGTTCAATATCCGTGAAGACCAGTTGAATGGTCTGGAGATTGGCAAGACATTCTCAGCCTTTGTTCCGGCTTTCAACAAGGATATCCAGATGAAGGTGTACTACATGAAGGACCAGGGCTCGTATGCCGTGTGGAAGGCTACCAAGGCCAATGGTCAGTACGACCTGAAAACCTTTGAGGTAAAGGCGCGTCCCGTGGAGGCTATTGAGGGTTTGCGTCCTGGCATGAGCCTTGTCATTAAGTAGTTAGCGAAGTTAGAAGGAGTTACAGGCAGTGAAGGTGCTGAGACAGATTTACGAGTTGTCGGTGAGGGAGTGCAAGATCTTCCTTCACAACCCCATCTATGGATTCTGCATGGTGGCGTTCCCGTTGGCAGTCATCTTCTTCTTCACCAGTCTGTTGGAGGAAGGTCAGCCGAAGGAGATGCCTGTGGGTATTGTCGATTTGGACAACACCTCAACAACACGTGCACTGATTCGTACACTGGACAGTTTCCAGAGCTGTGAGGTGGTGGCACACTACGCAACACCTGCTGAGGCCCGCGAAGCCATAGAGAACAACAAGATTTACGGTTTCCTGTATATCCCTGAGGGAACGACAGAGAAACTCATTGCCAGTCGTCAGCCCAAGATCTCCTTCTATTATACGATGACGACCATCGTGTCTGGTTCCCTGGTGTATCGCGACATGAAGACCGTTGCCACGTTAGGCTCAGCGGCACTGGGTATGGCTACGATGCGTGCCAAGGGACTTACCAACCAGCAGATCAAGACGTTGCTGCAACCTATCGCCATTGACCTGCACCAGATTGGCAATCCGACGACAGACTATAATGCTTACCTGACAACGGTGATGGTGCCTGGTATTATCATGTTGTTCATCTTCCTGATTACGGCCTATGGCATTGGTACCGAACTGAAGTTCAAACAAGGCAAGCAATTTGTGGAGATGGGCGAACCACATATCTGGGTGTCGATTATCGGAAAGTTCCTGCCGCATACTTTGGTGTGGCTCGCTATCACCTTTTTCTATTCGTTCTATGTCTTTGGCATCATGGGGTTCCCGCATCCTGGTGGTGTACTCAGAATCGTTCTGCTCAACGTGTTGATGGTACTCTCGTCACAGGGCTTCGGACTCTTTGCCTTTGGACTGATGCCGTCGTTGCGCATGTCCATGAGTGTCTGTTCGCTGTGGGCAGTGCTCAGTATTTCTATGGCAGGCTCGGCATTCCCGTTGATAGGTATGGACGGTCCCTTGCAGGCTATGGCGTGGCTGTTCCCCTTGCGCCATTACTTCATGCTCTACCAGATAGGTGTCCTCAACGACTATCCCATCCTTGATGCATGGTTCCATATTGCGGCACTCGTAGCCTTCATCCTGTTGCCTATCATGGTGGCAGGAAAGATTAAGAATGCCATGTTAAACTACGTTTACATACCATGAAGCAGCAGGGAATATTACATACTATTGCAGACGGCGTACGCGATGCCTGTTACATCTGGCGCGACGAGTTGCGCTTGGTGCTGAAAGACGAGGGTGTGCTCATCTTCTTCATCATTGTACCGCTGATCTACCCGTTGCTCTATTCGTGGATATATAATAATGAGGCCGTGCGCGAGGTGCCCGTTGTCGTTGTCGATGACTGTCATTCTGCCTTGAGTAGGAAGTTTATCCGCATGTGCGATGCCTCGCCTGATGTTCAAATCAAATACCATGCTTCAGACATGGATGAGGCCCAGATGCTGGTAGGCCGACAGATTGCAAAGGCTATCTACCGCATTCCTGCCGACTTCGAAAGCAACCTGATGCGTATGCAGCAGTCGGTGGTCAGCGTCTATTGCGACATGAGTCTGATGCTGACCTACAAAGCGGCCTACCAGACGGCGTTGGCAGTGTCGCAGACCATGAATAAGGAGATTCAGATTCAGTTGGCAGGCCACTATACCAAGCGCGAGGAACAGATACAGGCTGCTCCGCTGCAGTGCGACGATGTGGCATTATACAATCCTGGTGGGGGCTATGGCTCTGCCATATTGCCTGCTGTACTGATGCTTATCCTGCAACAGACCCTCGTGCTGGGTATTGGCATGGCGGCAGGTACTGCCCGTGAGACCAACCGCTTCAGCGACCTTGTGCCCATCCAGAGCCACTATCATGGCACGTTCCGCATCGTCTTGGGAAAGTCGATGGCTTATTTCATGATTTACGCCGTTATGGGTACCTGGCTGACAGTTGTTGTGCCTCGTCTCTTTAACTTCCCGCATCTGGCCCAGTGGTATAATCTGTTGATGTTGATGCTGCCCTACACGTTGGCGTGCATCTTCTTTGGCATCACGGTGAGCTGTCTGGTACGCTATCGCGAGAATGTCATGCTTCTCATGGTCTTTGTCTCCATACCGCTGCTGTTCCTCAGTGGTGCTTCGTGGCCCCAGTCTGCCATCCCTGGCTTCTGGCAAGGCATTTCCTGGCTCTTCCCCTCTACCTTTGGCGTGCGTGCCTATGTGCGCCTGAACTCCATGGGCGGTTCCATTGGCGACGTACTCTTTGAGTATCATGCTCTCTGGCTCCATGTGCTGGTTTACTTCATCGTGGCTTGTCTGGTCTATCGCCACCATGTAAACTTTGCCCGCCGACATGCTGAAGAGCTCAAGACGGAATAAATAGCATGAAAACAACAAAATAACGCCCATTTCATCGGGATTTATTAGTCTGGCAATATCCTGATTATTTCCTGCCGAAGTCGGCAGGTACTTCGCCCCATTTGCTGGTCTCCCACTTGATGATAGGATTGCGGAAGTTATGGGTGCGCAGCCAGTTCTCGGCACGAAGGATAATCTGATAGAGCGGCTCCGTTTCAGGGGTCCGCTCTAATTTTGTCTTACATTGGCGTTTGTTCACCCAAAGAATGGCGTTATAAGAATCCGAGTAGATGGTCTTGTCATGCAAGCCTTTCTGCCAACAGAGAGCCAGGGCGTGAACGATAGCCAGGAACTCGCCGATGTTGTTCGTGCCCTTCATGGGACCGAAATGAAACACCTGCGCACCCGTCTGCAGGTCGATAGCCTGATATTCCATAGGACCTGGGTTGCCGCTGCAAGCAGCATCCACAGCCCATGCGTCAAGATTAACAGCCTCCCCCAACCCCCTCCAAGTAGAGGGGGCTTTTTGCGTGGCAGAGTCCCCCCTCCCTTTGGAGGGGGATAGGGGGAGGCTTTTCTTAGCGGGTATAACTTCCATTAAAGCTTTTTTAATGTCTTTGATAACTTGTTGTGTGTTACCAGTTACTTCGTTGTTGGAAAAGCGTATGACAGTATATCCAGATTTTTGGAGATCTTCTGTGCGGCTTTTGTCTTTGACTATTTGTTGTCCGTCTAAATGGTATTCCCCATCAATTTCAATGACCAACTTTTTATGAAGACATACAAAATCAACAATATAATCCTTAATGATATGCTGTCGCCTGAACTTATGCCCATCAATACTTTTTGCCTTCAATATATCCCACATAATGCTTTCCGCTTCTGTAGGATGGCTCATGTTATAATCAGCATAAGCCCTCAGCAAATCATATTCAGCGCCATCCGCTGTCTCATAAATATATGCCATCGTCGTTGGGGTAATAAGCCCCCTCCCTTTGGAGGGGGTTGGGGGAGGCTTTTACATTCTCTCTGGCACTTCGATGCCGAGGAGGGCCATGGCGTTCTTGATGATCTTGGCGACGTTCTTGGCCAGCATCAGGCGGACAGCCTTCTTCTGCTCGTCGGGCTCGTTGAGGATGCTGAAGTCGTGGTAGAACTGGTTGAACACCTTCGTCAGCTCGTAGCAGTAGTTGGCAATGCCAGAGGGAGAGTAGTCCTTGCCGGCCTGCTCTACGGCAGCACCAAACTCAGACATCTTCTGGATGAGTTCGATTTCCTTCTCACTTAATTTAGAGTTTAGAGTGTAGAGTGTAGAGTTTGCTACCGCAGTTCCATCAGCGGCAGGCTGAGCGGTAGCAAACTCTACACTCTCAGTTCTACACTCTACACTCTTCCGAAGGATACTCCTTATTCTCGCATACGTGTACTGGATGAAAGGACCGGTATTGCCATTGAAGTCGATACTCTCCTCGGGGTTGAACAGCATGTTCTTGCGTGCATCTACCTTCAGGATGAAGTATTTCAGGGCACCCATACCCACGATGCGGGCAATCTCGCGACGCTCTTCCTCGGTCATATCGTCAAACTTACCCAGTTCCATAGAGGTCTTATAGGCATCCTCTACCATCAGTGCCATCAGGTCGTCGGCGTCAACAACCGTTCCCTCGCGGCTCTTCATCTTACCATTGGGCAGCTCTACCATGCCGTAAGAGAAGTGTACCAGTTCCTTGCCCCACTTGAAGCCCAGACGGTCCAGCAGGATAGAGAGCACCTGGAAGTGGTAGTTCTGCTCGTTGCCTACCACATAGATCATCTTGTCGATGGGGTAGTCCTGGAAACGCATCTCGGCGGTACCGATGTCTTGCGTCATATATACTGAGGTGCCGTCAGAACGGAGCAGCAGTTTCTTGTCCAGACCCTCGTTGGTCAGGTCGGCCCAAACAGAGTTGTCCTCATGGCGCTCAAAGAGACCTTTGGCAAGTCCTTCCTCCACCTTAGCCTTACCCTTCAGGTAGGTCTGGCTCTCGTAGTAGATCTTGTCGAACGAGACGCCCATCTTCTTGTAGGTCTCGTCGAAGCCGGCATACACCCAGTTGTTCATCTTCTCCCACAGAGCGCGTACCTCGGGGTCATTGTTCTCCCATTTCACCAGCATCTCGTGAGCCTCCTTAATCAGTGGAGCCTCCTGCTTAGCCTTTTCTTCGGCTTGCTCAGCGGGTAAACCGCTGGCCACTAGCTGGGCGGTCAATTCCTTTACCTCCTCACGGTAGTGCTTGTCGAAGGCCACGTAGTAGTCACCAATCAGGTGGTCGCCCTTCTTGCCTGAAGTCTCGGGAGTCTCGCCGTTGCCGTACTTCAGCCATGCCAGCATTGACTTACAGATATGAATACCGCGGTCGTTCACGATGTTCGTCTTCACCACCTTGTTGCCGTTGGCCTCCATGATCTGGGCCAGCGACCAGCCCAGCAGGTTGTTGCGCACATGACCAAGGTGCAGGGGCTTGTTGGTGTTTGGTGAAGAGTATTCAATCATGACGAGAGGAGAATTCTCGTCTGCTTTCTTCATGCCGAAGCGGTCGTCCTGGTCGATAGCCTGTAGCAGTGAGAGCCATGCGCCCTCAGCAATGCTGAGGTTCAAGAATCCCTTGACGACGTTGAACTTGCTGATGGCGTCGCAGTTCTGTACCAAGTACTCGCCAATCTCCTGAGCTGTCTGTTCGGGTGATTTCTTGGCAGCTTTCACAAAGGGGAAAACCACCAGTGTCAGGTTACCCTCAAACTCGCTGCGTGTCTTCTGCAGCTGCAACATCTTTTCACTTGCCTCCATGCCGTAGAGTGCCTTCACGGCCTCGCCAGCGGCTTGACTTATCAGTGTCTCTATATTCATATCTTTGGAATTTTGGGTGCAAAGGTACGAATAAGCGAGCGAAAATGCAAATTTATTTGCAATTTTCCGAGAGAGAGTACTTTCGACGAAGTCAAAGTACGAATAATTTAAGAATTATGAGTTAGGAATGAATAGTTTTTTGTACCTTTGCGGCAAAATAATAAGTGATAGAAAGGTAATATGAGATACGGAATAATCGGTACAGGAGCCATTGGCGGCTATTATGGAGCACGTCTGGCCCAGAGCGGACAGGAGGTGCACTTCCTGTTGCGCAGCGACTACGACTATGTGAAAGAGCATGGTCTGCAGGTTGACTCGTGTGATGGCTCGTTCCATTTGGACACACCGCATGTTTACAACAACGCTGCGGATATGCCTGAGTGTGACGTCGTGCTGGTGTGTTTGAAATCCATCAACAACTACAAACTGCGCGAGTTGTTGTTGCCGTTGCTGACGGAGCAGACACTGGTGGTGCTGATACAGAATGGCATCGGTGTGGAGCAGGATGTCGAGGAGATGTTGCCCGGTATACAGTTGGCTGCAGGACTGGCCTTTATCTGTTCGGCAAAGACCGAGCCTGGTCATGTGAATCACCAGTGCTACGGACAAATTAATCTGGGAAATTACTCATGTCGTGACGAACAACGACTGCTGCAGGTCATTGACGACTTCAACAAGGCAGGCGTGAAGGCCGGCCAGGTGGAGTATCAGGAGGCCCGCTGGAAGAAAGCCGTGTGGAACATGCCGTTCAACGGCATGACTGTAGCCCTGCAGACGCAGACTAATCTGTTGCTACAGAACAAAGCCACCCGTCAGTTGATATACGACCAGATGATGGAGGTGATAGGTGCTGCCAAACATCTGGGTGTGAAGAATATCGACGAATCGTTTGCCCAGCAGATGCTGGCGATGACGGACGCTATGACCCCTTATTCACCATCCATGCGTCTGGACTACGACTTCCATCGTCGCATGGAAATCTACTACATCTATACACGACCCATACAGATTGCCCGCGAGGCTGGTTTCGACATGCCTAAGCTGGCAATGCTCGAAGCCGAGCTACGATTCATAGAGGCTACTTACGCGCCGACGCTTGTTTAAGCCTTTACGTCGTAGGTCTGATAGACCATGTAATAGCCATCGGCAGTGATAGCAAATTCCTCGCCGAGGGCTTCGTTGAGGGTACCCTGCCACCATTCCTGGAAATTGTAGGCATCCCAGTGGAGACCTGTGGAGGCAAGTTGATGGCTACCGAAGTTCCAGAGGCTGATCTGCTGACCTTTCATGGATGGGAAGGTGCGGTTGCCGTGGGCAGGAGTGAAGAAACCGTAATCGGTAAACATGGTGCCGTCGACACCCATGTCGCGGTAGTAGCGCATCAGGAGTGAGATGTTCCCTAAGGTGTGGTCCTCACGTTTGCCTGTGCAGCCGAGGTAGGCGATGCGCTTCCAACCGTTCTCCACGCAGTAGCGTGTGGCTTTCGTCAGGTCGTTGTCGTCCTGCTCCTCAATGCGTATCAGCTTGCTTCGAAACGCCTCTGGCACACTGTCGCCATCGCCGATGATGCAAGCCTCCCCCAACCCCTCCAAAAGGAGGGGGACAATGGCTCCGTCGCATGCCACGATGTGCTTGGCATTGTGGAGGATAGCCAGCGGTATGGCGTGTGTGGGAAACTGTCCATTGGCTACGATGACGGCATCAAACTTTTCCTTGTTCATTGGTCACTCTTTACTTTCTTTGCTACGCTTCTCCATTTATAATAGCCGGCAATGGCGATGACCACATAAAGCCCGTAAAGGCCAGCCTTGAAGGGAATACCTTTATGTATATAAAGGGCAGTGCAGACGATGTCGACCACCATCCAGAAGAGCCACTGCTCTACATATTTGCGAGCCAATGCCCACATGCCTACAAACGACAAGGCGTTGGTGAATGAGTCGAGGACGGGTACGGTGGAGTCGGTCCACGTAATCAAGACGTAATAGACAGCTCCCCACGAGACGAAGAAAAAGATGATAGCGGGCAGATACTTGCTGCGAGGCATGTGGGTAATGGGGAGCTCGCTCACAGTAGAGGAGACTTCATGCTCGCCACTCCCCTCCCTACTTGGGGAGGGGTTGGGGGAGAGGCTCCACATGACGAGTCCGTAGATGGCAGCCAGCGTGTAGTAGCACGCCATGCCTGCATCGCCATACAGTCCGTGCTGCCAATAGAGTATGACATCGAGTGCTGGCATGACGATACCTATCACCCAGAGGGCAATATGAGCACGATACTCCAGCCAGATATATATCAGGCCGAGTATCGTGGTCAATATGTCAAGCCAGTCCAGTGTCATGCGCTTAGAAGTTGATAGACAGATGTGCCATCATGTTGAATGGAGCAGAGGGGGCAAAGCCTGCTGCCCACTGGTCGCGCAGTGCGCCATCAGTAGCATAGCTGCCGTTATAGGCAACGACCTGGCCATTCTCCATCATATACTTGGGGGCTGCCCAACCATTGTTGTCGAACTTGGCGCTGAACAGGTTGTACATGGTGACGCCAACGGTCATCTCCTTCAGGCCCAATGACTTCGCGTTGAAGGTATAGCTCAAATCGACGTTGGTAGAGAAGTGACCATCAAGAGCGATAGACTCTGTGGTCTTGTTGCCATCGGCATCCCAGCCAATCATTGTGTCGAAGCCAGAGTTGGTCATATACTGTTTGCCAATATACTGGCTTTGCAGCGAAGCCTTCAGACCACGATAGTTGAACGAGAAGATGTTGTTGAAGATGACATCGGGTGAAAACGACAGGGGTGCATCGCCTACAGAGACTGTAGTTTTCTCTTTGTCGCTAAGCGTTACCTTAGAATCCTTTACACGGTTCTTTGAGAACGTGGCGTTGGCATCCCAACGGAACCAGTCGACAGGTTGCCAAGCGGCTTCCAACTCTACGCCCAGACGGTAACTCTTAGGCACGTTGAGGGCAACAGCTTCGCCAATCTCGTTGAGGGCACCAGTCAATACGAACTGGTCCTTATAGTCCATCCAGTAGAAGTTGACACCTGCCGAGAAGCGGGGAGAGAGGAACTTATAACCTAACTCTAAATCGTTCAGACGCTCAGCACTCAGGGGCAGTCCTTGGTTGTCCTCATAGTTGTTGCGTACAGGCTCTTTATGGGCGATGGCATAAGAGGCATATACTTTATGCTGCGTGTTGATGTCGTAGTTCAGACCGAACTTGGGGTTAAAGAAGTTGTAGCTGTCGTCGATGACATACTCGCCAGTAGTGTTATAGCCCCAACTGTCTGTAGGGTCTTGCATGCGATAGTTGACATAGCGATACTGCAGGTCAACATATCCGTTCAGGCCGCGCAGAAAGGTGTAGTTAGCCTTTGCATAGATGTTGGCATCAGTCTTCTGGGCGTTGTTACGATAGTATTCGAAGTCGGCCTTTGCATTGGGGTCGTTGACATAGCCGTAAACGGTCTTGCCATTCTCTTTGTACTTCTTGTCAAGATCCTTGTTATAATAATAGAGGTAGGGCTGACCAGACTGCCAGATGACACGACCAAAGTGGTCGCCATCATACTTGTTCCAGCCGCCACCAAGAACGGCCTCCAAGTTGTTATGGTTGTTATAGATGAACGAGGCAACAGCACCATAGAAGTCGTTGGCCATCTTCTTCTGACGTACCAAATCGCCCTTAACGACGGGCTTAAATACCGTTCCTGATGCGTCAGTCTTGAAATCGTCGGGGTTGGCTGTCCACAGACCATAGCCAGCCCACTTGGCATCAATCTTATATTGCTCGTAGTAACCGTCACCACGGGTATAGTGCAGACCTGCGTTAAGGCTTAAATGGCGCGTAATGTTCTGGTTCAGCAACAGCTGATAGTTCTGCTGGTGGTAATTATCAGTCTGGTTGTCATAGAACACATCGTTGTCCCATGTCATAGCACCGCAAGAGTTGAAACGACGGCCATAGACAGACTGCTCGTATTTTGACGTGTAGTCCCAGGCGTGGTAGGTTTCTTCGACACCATTCCAGGTGATGAACTTCACCATGGTGTTGTCGCTAAAGTAACCTGCCTGCAGGAAGTAGGAGTTCAGCTTGGTAGAGGCACGGTCGATATAGCCTTTTGAACCGATGTTGCTCAGGCGTCCTTGTATGCCCCAGTGACCACCCAGCAGACCAGTACCGAAGCGCAGCGTCTGCTTATGGCTGTAGTAGCTGCCACCACTCATGTCAAGTCCGATGAATGGCTCTACACCAATGTTCTCTGTTTGCATGTTCAGCGTAGCACCGAAGGCACCGGCACCATTGGTCGAGGTTCCAACGCCACGCTGTATCTGCATAGACTGTACTGACGAGGCGAAGTCACCCATATTCACCCAGTAGAGCTGGGCACTCTCAGCATCGTTCATGGGGATGCCGTTGGCGGTGATGTTGATACGGCTGGGGTCAGTACCACGCACACGAAATGAGGTGTAGCCGATGCCGTTACCAGCATCGCTGGTCATTGTAATGCTGGGTGTCAGCGACAGCAGATAGGGGATGTCCTGTCCGAAGTTGACAGCCTTCAGCTGTTCTTTCGACATGTTCGTGAAGGCGACAGGTGTCTTGTGCGTAGCGCGTGTGGCTACCACCTGTACATTCTGTAACTCCACGCTTTTCAGCGTGTCCAACTGTGTGTCCAATTCGGCGGCCTGTGTTGTTGCTACTGCAAACAAGGCTGCCAGTCCAAACAATCTTTTCATCTTTCTTTTACCTTAATTTATAATACTACTACAAAATAAGGGGTTGTTCTGTTACTCTATCATCCCTACGCCGGCATTATCCGTATCAGGTTCTGAAGGGTATCATCTCAGCCCACACCCGTGAGCACCCCTTGACAAGCACTTTGCTAAATCGGGTGCAAAGGTAGTAAAAAAAGTGAAAAGTGAAAAGTGAAAAGTGAAAAATTTGCTGCTGCCATGAAATATTTGTCATTTATTTCGTACCTTTGCGCCAAAATTGTAGAGACATGGATACGATTAAGAAACAATTTGCACAGAAACTGATGGATATTGAGGCCATCAAGTTACAACCCAACGAGCCGTTTACATGGGCCAGCGGTTGGCATTCACCTATCTATACTGACAACCGTAAGACGCTGGGCTATGCCGACGTCCGCTCGTTTGTCAAGCTCGAACTCTGTCATGCTATCCAGCAGAATTTCCCTGAGGCTGAGGCTGTGGCAGGTGTTGCTACAGGAGCCATTGCCCAGGGTGCATTGGTTGCTGACGAGCTGGGCTTGCCTTATGCTTATGTCCGTCCGAAGCCAAAAGACCATGGCATGGGTAATCAGGTAGAGGGTGAACTGAAGAAAGGTGCCAAGGTCATCGTCGTGGAAGACCTCATCTCTACGGGTGGTTCCAGTCTGAAGGCTGTGGAGGCTCTGCGTCAGTATGGTGTGGAGGTGATTGGTATGGTGGCATCGTTCACCTATGGTTTCCCTGTTGCTGAGGAGGCTTTCCGTGAGGCTGGTGTCAAGCTCATCACGCTGAGCGACTATAATGCCGTCCTTGAGCAGGCTGCTGAGACAGGCTATATCAAGGCCGACGACCTTGAAGTGTTGAAAGAATGGCGTAAGGACCCTAGCGTCTGGGGAAAATAGTCCAATAGTAAAATCGTTAAATAGTCAAATAGAATCGTGACAAAGTTTGAAAGTAGCGTCAAGCAGATACCTTATCCCGTAGAGGATGTGTATCGCAATATTAGTGACCTGAGCAATCTGGAGCGTGTCCGTGACCGTATCCCTCAGGATAAGTTGCAGGACTTCCAGTTCGATAGCGACTCTGTGCAGGTCAGCGTATCACCTGTAGGTACCATCAAGTTACGCATCTGTGAGCGTGAGGAGAACAAGTGTGTGAAGTTCGAGACCGAACAGTCACCGATGCCCTTCAATCTGTGGATTCAGGTGCTGCCCGTAGACAGTAACTCCAGCAAGATGAAGGTCACTGTCAAGGCCGACATCCCCTTCATGCTGAAAGGAATGGTCAGTGGTCCCTTGCAGGACGGTGTAGAGAAAATAGCAGATGCTCTCTCGCAGATTCCTTTTGTATAACGAAGCATAGAATCTTCGAGGCATCGAAGTATCGAAACATCGAAATAGATATGGCAAACAAACTTTGGGAAAAGAATTTCGAGGTGAATGCAGAGATTGAACGCTTCACCGTTGGTCGCGACCGCGAGATGGACCTCTATCTGGCGAAGTACGATGTGCTGGGCTCTATGGCTCATATCACCATGCTTGAGAGTATCGGACTCATCGGCAAGGATGAACTGCCTCAGTTGTTGGCGGAGTTGAAGAACATCTATCAACTGGCTCAGCGTGGTGAGTTCGTCATTGAGGAGGGCGTTGAGGACGTCCACTCACAGGTGGAGCTGATGCTGACTCGCAAGTTAGGCGACATGGGCAAGAAGATACACTCGGGACGTTCACGCAACGACCAGGTGCTGGTAGACCTGAAACTCTTTACCCGCCACGAACTGATGGAGGTGGCAGAGGCTGTCAAGGTGCTCTTCGATGAACTTATCCAGAAGAGTGAGCAGTACAAGAACGTGCTGATGCCAGGCTATACGCATCTTCAGGTGGCTATGCCCTCATCGTTCGGACTGTGGTTTGGCGCCTATGCAGAGTCGTTGACAGACGATATGCTGTTCCTGCAGGCTGCCTACAAGATGACCAACCGCAATCCCCTCGGCAGTGCTGCGGGCTATGGCTCTTCGTTCCCATTGAATCGTCAGATGACTACCGACCTGCTGGGCTTCGACTCCATGAACTATAACGTCGTCTATGCCCAGATGGGACGTGGCAAGACGGAACGCAACGTAGGTTTTGCACTGGCTACCATTGCCGGCACGTTGGCCAAGATGGCGTTCGACGCCTGCCTGTTCAATTCGCAGAACTTCTCGTTTGTCAAGCTGCCCAAGGAGTGTACGACAGGTTCAAGTATCATGCCTCACAAGAAAAACCCCGACGTCTTTGAACTGATTCGTGCCAAGTGTAACAAGATTCAGGCACTGCCCCAGCAGGTGACACTCATCATGAATAACTTGCCCGTAGGTTACTTCCGCGACCTGCAAATCATCAAGGAGGTGTTCCTGCCAGCCTTCGACGAACTAAAGGATTGTCTGCAGATGGCGGCCTACATTATTAATAAGATAGAGGTACGCGAGGACATCCTCGACAATCCCATGTACGACCCGATGTTCTCTGTGGAGGAAGTAAACAAGCGTGCGTCTGAAGGTTTACCCTTCAGAGATGCCTACAAACAGGTAGGCTTGGAGATCGAGGCAGGTTCCTTCCGTCCCAATAAGGATATCCACCACACCCACGAGGGTTCCATCGGTAACCTGTGTAACGACCGCATATCAGCGCTAATGCATAGTGTTCTCGAAGGTTTCGCTTTCGAGCGCATGAAGGATGCAGAGAAAAAACTGTTAGGATGAGAAACCTTGGCTTTTGCCTTTTGGCTTTTAGCTGTTGGCTCTTGACGAGTTGCAAGGCTGACGATGAGTATTCTACCCATGCGTGCCGCTTCTCGTATAACAACATGATTCATAATGATCCTACGTTGGCATCGGCATTAGAAGCCAATTCGCGTGGTGTGTTCTGCTTGATTTCTGAGCATACCCGTGCTGGCGTCCACTATATTGCCTTTGAGAATAATCTCGGTCAGACGTCAAAGCAGCAAGAAACAGCTGAGGAAGTAGAGGCTAAGTTCATTCTGGGTCTGAACAACGGTATCATTGTGGGTTTCCAGACGCTGAATACTGATGGTCCTTATGGTGGCTTTGTGGGTTACGACGTACAATGTCCTAACTGTGTGCGCCGTGAGAACAATACCGTCAATCCCAACTATCGCGTCACCATGGAGAGCAGTGGTGTCGCTACCTGTAGCAAGTGTGGCAAGAAGTATGATATGAACAATGGTGGCATCGTCCAGAATGGGGAAGAGGGTGACACTGGTTTGGACAAATATGTGGCATCCACAACAGGTCCCTTTGGTCTTGTCAGCGTATTCAGACGATAATTCTTTGGAAAATATTTGGCGCAGTGCCAAAATTTTTATAACTTTGCACGCGATTTCGTAATGAAGTCTGCTGCCGCGATGGTGGAATGGTAGACACGAGGGACTTAAAATCCCTTGGCTATTGCAGCTGTGCGGGTTCGAGTCCCGCTCGCGGCACGCATAATAAAAGGGGTAACTATTGGACTAACTAACTATGAAACTAAACATTTTCCATCTTTTTATCCTGCTGTTTTGGCCCGTGTATTGCGCGATGGCCCAGGACAATGTTAACATGAAGTTTGGTAAACCCACAAAGGAAGAAATGCAGATGACGACCTATGCTGCCGACCCTGGCGCAGAAGCTGTCGTGCTCTGTAGGTTAACCGACGTGGAATATACGGTGCAGACGAGTAGCTTCTTGGCCGACTACCATGAGAAGGTACGTATCAAGGTGTTGAAACCCAGTGGCACCCGCTTTGCCAAGGTCGTCGTACCATTCCAGCGCCATATGTCGGCTGGTGATAATGTCAGAGGTCTGAAAACCAATGGCATGAGTCTTCCCAAACCTGACGGAAGTTCCAATTCCTATTTCGAGGGAGAGGGCGTCTCTATGACAGACGGTGTCTCGGATACTGATGGCGATGAGAGTGTAGAGAGCATCAAGGCTACTGCTTTTAATCTGGAGGGTAGCAAGGTGGTGAAGACGTCCTTGAAGAAAGGCGATGTAGTCACGACAAAGATTGACGAGCACAACTACCAGACGGAGTTTACCGTTCCTAACGTCAAGGAAGGTACGGTGATTGAATACGAGTACACCATCCATAGTCAGGTGTTCTGGGAACTGCACGACTGGTTTGCCCAGTGCGAGATTCCCGTTGTCTTTGCCAAACTGGATATGAATATCCCCAGCTACCTGATTTTCAATATTGAGGATCACGGCATCCAGCGCCTGACATACACCTGTACGGCTGGTACACTGACCTTTAAGTTGGACAGTGACCCCTTGGCCAAGCATTCGCAGGTAAGGACCAACCACTATATCTATGTGGGTCGTAACCTGATAGCCATGCCGAAAGACGACTATGTGTGGAATGTCCAGGACTACTGTGCAGGCATCACTGCTGAGCTGAAGCAGTATCGCCTGCCAGGAATGGCACAGATGGACTATGCCCGCACCTGGGAACAGATTGATGAGATGATACTCAATTCTGATGATTTGGGTATACACCTTAACGACCGCAGTCCGTTGGCCAAGGAACTGAAGGAGGCCAAGATTGCCGAGATTGCCGACCTGCGTCAGCGTGCTGAGGCAGTGTTTAATCTGGTGATGAGCAAGGTGACGTGGAACGGAAAGTACGAGATGAGTCCAGCCGCTACCTCTGAGACCTTGAAGAAACAGACTGGCTCCAATGCTGATATCAACCTATTGTTGATACAGTCGTTCAACGAGGTAGGACTCACAGCTGCCCCAGTGGTTCTCAGAACGCGCGATCAGGGCTTGTTGCCCTATAATTTCCCCGCCATTCGCAAGTTGTCCACCTTCATCGTTGCCGTGGTCATGCCAGCTGGTGCTAACGTCTATCTGGATGCTTCGTCAAAGAATGGCTACCTGAATGTCCTCGCCGAACCGCTGTTGGTGGAGCGTGCCCGACTGGTACAGAAAAAGAACCATAGCGCATGGGTGAACCTACAGAAACTGTCGAAGTCGCAGAAGAACACCATCATCAATGCCCAGTTGGCTGCTGACGGTACACTGACGGGTACGCAGACCACCCGCTACGAGGGCCTTGCTGCCATGAACTATCGCAACAGTAAGGGTATCAATGCCTTTGCCCCCGATGTTACTGAGGAGATACCGTTTACCCGCAAGGGTCAGGTCGAGGGCAGCACCATTAAGATTTGTCCCTTCCCAACAGTTATTGCCAACAATCCCTTCAGTGCTGACATCCGTAAGATGCCTGTAGAGTTCCATAGTCTGGGAACGCACCGTGTCGTGGTCAATATCACCTTGCCGGAAGGCTATATGGTAGAGAGTGAACAGCGTAACACCACCGTTATTACGCAGGACAAAGGGCTTGAGGGTCGTATTCTGACCACTACTGGTAATGGAAAGGTGCAGCTGAGCTGTCAGTTCAGCATCAACAAGATAGTCCATTCAGAGAAGAGCTATGCCGACCTGCATCTCATCTTCGATGATGTCATCAAATACACCACCGAACAGTTAGTCATCAAGAAGATGTAACCTGACTGCCGGGAAAAAGAAAAGAGCGCTGACAACCGTGTTGCTAGCGCTCTTTTTTGTGTCGACACTTGGACTCGAACCAAGGACCCCCACCATGTCAAGGTGATACTCTAACCAGCTGAGCTATGCCGACAATTGCTTGTTTGCGGGTGCAAAGGTACACATAAAATCCGAAAAACAAGAAGAAAAGAATAAAAAAATAAAAATTACAACGAATAATATAAAAAAAAAGAAGCTTTTCGCTGTTATACCGAATATATTATTTATCTTTGCAGATTAGAATAAGGTTTAAATAGCTATTTATTAAAACATGAAAACGAAGAACATTTTAGGGATGTCACTGATGGCTATTGCCATGATGACATCGTGCTCAGGCAAGCTGGGCCAGCTCTCGAGTGACTATTTCAAGGTAAACCCCGATCCGCTGGTTGCTGAAGGCGGACAGGTTGACGCCACCATCAATGGCGTGTTCCCCGAGAAATACATGAAGAAGAAGGCTGTTGTCACGGTTACTCCAGAGTTGCGTTTTGAGAAGAACGGTGTGCAGCAGGCTGTGAAAGGTCGTTCTGCTACGTTCCAGGGTGAGAAGGTGCTGGGTAATGACCAGACCATCAGCTATCAGTTGGGTGGTCACTACACCATGAAGACCAGCTATGAGTATGAGTCTGCCATGCAGAAGAGTGAACTGTTCCTGACCTTCGATGCTAAGGTTGGTAACAAGCAGGTAGAGGTTCCTGCTGTCAAGGTGGCCAATGGCGTAATCGCTACCAGCGAGTTGTATCATCGCACCTTGAGTTCTGCTAAGGCCAGTGTGGCTCCCGATGCTTTCCAGCGTGTCGTTGAGCAGAAGCAGGAAGCCAATATCAAGTTCCTCATCCAGCAGGCAGAGCTGCGCAAGAGTGAGTTGCAGAACAATAGCGTCCAGGAGTTTGTCAACCTGTTGAAGCGTATTGGTAGCGACCGTGAGAATGTCATGCTGTCTAATGTTGAGGTTTCTGCCTATGCCTCTCCCGATGGTGGCTTTGCTCTGAATGAGAAGCTGGCTAACAAGCGTCAGACCAATACGGAGGAGTTTGTGAAGAAGCAGATGAAGCAGGCTAAGACGGAAGGCGATGTTGAGGCTAGCTATACCGCTCAGGACTGGGAAGGTTTCCAGCAGTTGGTACAGGCCAGCGATATCCAGGATAAGGATGTCATCCTGCGCGTCCTCTCTATGTATAAGGATCCTCAGGAGCGTGAGCAGCAAATCAAGAATATGAGTCATGGCTTCAAGGAGTTGGCTGACGGTATCCTGCCGGAGTTGCGCCGTGCCCGTCTGACCATCAACTACGAGACAATAGGTCGTGACGACGAGGCTATCTTCAATCAGTTTAAGAGCGATCCTTCTAAGCTGAGTGTTGAGGAACTGATCTATGCTGCTTCTATCGCTGAGACACCTGCTGAGCAGGAGGCTATCCTGACAACTACCACACGTCTGTATCCGAAGGATGCCCGTGCTTACAACAACCTCGCTGCTTTGGCTTATAGCAAGGGTAACTATGACGAGGCACAGCGCTATCTGGCACAGGCTTCCGCTACGGGTGCCACCTGCGCTGAGACCAAGGCCAACCTCGGTTTGCTCGCATTGCAGAAAGGCGATGTCAAGGCTGCTGAGAACTATCTCGGTCAGGCTGGTAATGCCCAGGGACTGGCAGAGGTACTGGGTAACCTGCACCTCGCCCAGGGTAACTATGCACTGGCTGAGCAGGACTTCAACGGTGTCAACTCCAACAGTGCTGCACTCGCTCAGATTCTGAACAAGAATTATGCCAAGGCTGCCCAGACCCTGAAGAATGTCGAGAAGGCAGACGGTATGACCGACTATCTGCAGGCTATCGTCAATGCCCGCCAGGGAAATAACGATGCTGCTCAGTCGTTCCTGCGTTCAGCCATCCAGAAGGATGCCTCGCTGAAGGCTTATGCTGATAATGACCTTGAATTCAAGAAGTAAGCATTGAAAAACCTTGCTTACATATTACTTGCACTGATGATGGTGGCATGCGGCACGGAGAGCGGTAAGTTCCGTCTCGAAGGTCGCCTGCGCAACATCAATCAGGGCGAGTTTTGGGTATACAGTCCAGACGGTGGAATGGTGGGTATTGACACCATTCCTGTCCGTAATGGCCGTTTCTCGTATGAGATGGAGCTCTACGACAAGACGCTGCTGATGATTGTATTCCCCAACTATTCCGAACAACCGGTTTTTGCTGAGTCGGGTGCCAAGGTGACCATCAAGGGTGATGCCACCCATATGAAGGAGATGATCATCGAGGGAACATCTGACAATGAGGATATGACGATGTTGCGCATGGAACTCAATGACCTCACGCCTCCCGATATCCCTGAGGCTGTCAGTAAGTTCATCAAGGACAACCGCGACTCTCCTGTCAGCATCTACCTTTTGCAGCGTTACTTCCTGCAAGCTGCCAATCCCGACTACCGACAGGCCCGTATCCTTACGGAGATGCTGTTGGAGGAGAATTCTGAAAACGGACAATTGCTGAAGTTGAAGAAACAGTTGAAGGGATTGGAGAGCAGTGGCGTGAAGTCCTCGATACCCAAGTTTACGGCTACCGACACCCAAGGACGGAAGATTACCGAGAAGACACTCAACGGCAAAGTCAATGTCGTCACGACGTGGGCAACCTGGAGCTATGCGAGTACGAACATGCAGCAGCGTCTGAAACAGTTGAAGCAGAAGTATGGTAGTCAGTTAGGGGTGATGAGTATCAACCTTGATGCCCATCCCGATATCTGTCGCCGCTATATCGCCCGCGACTCGCTGAAATGGTCGACGGTCTGTGACGGTCGCATGTGGGAGACTCCGCTGTTGCAGAAGTTTGGCTTTGGCGATGTCCCTGCTAACGTGTTGATAGACCAGAAAGGACGTGTGCTGTCGCGCAACCTGTCACCCCAACACCTGGAAGAGCGAATCAATAAGTTATTGAAGTAACTATTCCCCCCAAGCCTATGAAGCGGTTCCTGATACTGACAATGAAGATACTGGCAGGTCTGTTGGCCGCCATTGTTGCGCTGTTAGCCATTGCCTTTGGCGCTTTCCATACTGATGCCGTGCAGGAGCGGTTAGTGCAGAAATCCACCGAACTTTTGAGCGACTACCTGCAGACTTCTGTGCGTATAGAGAAAGCCACCGTCAGCTTCATAGACCAAGGTGTGCGTCTCTATGGCGTGGAGATTGACGATCAGCAGCAACGTAAGATGTTCCAAATGGAGGAGTTGGGTGTCGACCTGAAACTTCTGCCTTTGCTCCGTAAGGAGGTCAGTATTTCCCAAGCTAAGATTCGTGGTTTGGAGGCACGCCTCTATAAGCCCGCTACCGACAGTGATTCGGTGGCAAACTTCCAGTTTGTCGTCGATGCTTTCAAGAGCAAGAAGAAACCTCAGCGGGACTCTCTTGCCACGGATAGCACACAGAAGAGGAAACCGATGACGATTGATGTCCGCAACCTCTCACTGGAGGATATTAAGGTGTGCTACAATGATACGATGAAAGCCGAACTGGGTAGTCTGCGCTACAAGAAAAACAGTAAGGGGGTGCAGACGGCTGAGGTGCACGATTTGACGACCTCCTTTGTTAAACATACCAAGAAAGGACCTGTTGACACGCGTGTTTCCATAGGTATGCTCAGTGCTGCGGATGGCGATGGAAAGCGTCTGGTGACGATAGACAACCTGATTTATCAGACCGATAATCACCAGCCCCGCAAGAATACCGGCAAACGCCATCGTGGCGCTTTCGATGTAGGACATTTTGATGTCCTTGCCCAGCTTAATATCCAGATTGATTCCATTGGCAAGGATACACTGGTGGCACAGGTCACCAACGGAATGGCTTCGGACCGCGGTTCAGGACTGTTGCTTACCGAACTGCATTTGAAGGTCAATGCCAACAAGCGCACCGCCCATCTCAGCGATATCCTCGTTAAGATGGCACATACCTCGCTGAACATTGCCAGTGCCGACATCCAGTTGCCCAGCAAAAAGGAACAGCGACCACTAGCGTTCTCCACCTCACAAATCAAGGGTAGGGTACTGCTGAAAGATATCGCCCAGCCTTTTGCACCCGTGCTGAAGAAATTCTCGCTACCTCTGAACTTGCAGACGCAGATGACTGGTAACGATAACGAGCTGCGTTTCCGTAACGTTTCAGTCAGTACTACAGACAAGAAGCTGACCATCGCTGCTTCAGGACGCATCAGCAATCTGAAAGATAAGTACGCCCTACGTGTCCATTTTGATGTGCATAAGATGGCGACAGATGGCGCCTATGCCGAGCGTGTCATCAACCAGTTTGATGTCAAGAAGTTCATGATGAAACAGCTGCACGCCTTGGGACATTTTACCTATCAGGGACATTTTGATGTCTTGTGGAAGAAAGAGCAGTTTGCTGGAGTATTGAATACGGTACCAGGTAAGTTGAACGTCCAACTGACACTTGACGAGCTGAACAAATACGTCTTAGGTACTGTGCGTACAGACTCCTTCGAATTGGGCAAGGCCATGGATATGCCCGATTTGGGAAAGATAACCTGCAAGGCTGACTTCAAGTTCGATATCTCGAAACCCCGTACCGCCCAGATGCGTAAGGTGAAAGGTGGCAAACTGCCTATTGGCAGTGTGCAGGCTGATGTCGCTGAGGGTAGCTATAAGAAGATGAAGGTACATAACCTCATTGCTGAGCTAGAGAGCGACGGTGCTGTGGCTACGGGTAACATTACTGTCAAGGGCAAGCGTGTTGACGTGCTTTGTGGCTTCTCGTTTACTAACACCAACGAGATGAAGAAAACCAAAATCAAACCAGGCATTCGCTTCCACAAGATGTCTGACGAGGACAAGGCTAAGCGTGACGAGGAGCGTGCTGTCAAAGCAGAGGCCAAGGCGGCTGCCAAGGCGGAACGTCGTGCTGCCCGTGCCGAGGCAAAAGCCCTAAAGGCCGAACAAAAAGCCGAGCGTAAGGCGCTGAAGGCTGAAGAGAAAGCCCAGAAAGCCGAGGAGAAAGCGGCCCGCAAAGCCGCCAAGGCTGCAGAGAAGGCTGCTCGCAAAGCAGCGAAAGAGGCTGCCAAAGGAGTGAAGAATGAGGAATGAGGAATGTGGAATTAGGAATGTAGAGTGAGGAATGTGGAATGTGTTACAGCAACCGCACCAAGGAACCCTACTTCTACCTGAATATAGGCTACGAGTTCTAACAATAAACAAGATACAATAAACTATAAATATTAAATACAAGATGAAAAAAGTACATTTTGCGATAGCTGCTGTGGTGCTGATAGCATTGTGTGGCTGTGGAGAGAAGAAAAAGACTGCAGCAGAGCAGACGGTGAGGGTAAAGGTTCAGCAAATACAAGCTGAGACTGTTAATGGCGAGCAGGGCTTCTCCGGCACTATTGAAGAGTCGAGCGGCACCTCGCTGTCGTTTGCCGTGACGGGAACCATCAAGAAGATTCATGTCAGTGCCGGACAGATGGTTGCTGCCGGACAGCTGATAGCAGAACTGGACCCTACGACGCTGCAGAATGCCTACACCATTGCTAAGACTTCGCTGGAGCAGGCTCAGGACACGTACAACCGCATGAAGGAATTGCACGATGCTGGCTCGCTGCCAGAGATGCAGTGGATTTCCATTGAGAACCAGCTGAAGTCGGCCATGGCATCGGAGGCAATGTCGAGGAAGTCGTTGAACGATACGAAACTCTACGCTCCCTTCAGCGGCTATATTGCCTCCAGAGATGGAGAAATCGGACAGAACGCCATTCCAGGCTCTCCTATCGTGAAGCTGGTTAACATTGGTAGCGTGAAGGTGAAAATCTCAGTCCCTGAAAACGAAGTGCAGCGCATTGCCAAGGGTTCGTCGATGAAGATTATCGTTCCTGCTCTGAACAACCGTGAGTTCTCTGGTCGTGTGACGGAACGTGGTGTGAGTGCTGATCCACGCTCTCGCACCTACGAGGTGAAGGCTACCATACAGAATCCTGGCAGTCAGCTGCTGCCGGGCATGATATGTCAGGCATTTACCAACTACATGCAGGGTGCTACGGGTGTATTTGTCCCCGCCAATCTGGTACAGCTCGATGGCAACAACAAGACCTTCGTATGGGTAGTCAACGGCGGCAAGGCCCTGAAACGTGAGATTACCATTAACAATGAGACCGCCCAAGGTGTACAGGTCAGTGGAGGACTTTCTGCCGGCGACCATATCATCGTAGCGGGACAGCAGAAGGTAAGTAACGGTATGAAAGTGGAGGTGATAAAATGAAAGAGGAAAAGAAGATGAGCCTGCAGGAGTGGTCCATGCACTATCGGCAGATTGTCATACTGCTCGTGAGTTGCTTGGTGGCGCTGGGCATCTATGGTTTGGCGAAGATCAACAAGAATGAGTTCCCCGACTTTACCATCCGTCAGGGACTTGTTATTGCCGTCTATCCTGGTGTGACCGCACAGGAGATGGAGGAACAGGTGACCAAACCACTGGAGAAATACATCTTTACCTATAGAGAGGTAAAGAAGGAGAAAACGGTGTCCTTTACGAGAGAAGGTATCAGCGTCATTAAGGTAGACCTGAACGACGACCTGACGAATAAGGATGAGTTCTGGTCAAAGTTCAAGCACGGCGTGCAGACCTTCCAACTCACGTTGCCAAGTGGTGTCCTGGGCATCGTGGTGAACGATGACTTCGGCGATACCTCAGCGCTGCTGCTAGCCATGGAGTCGGAAGACAAGACCTACCGCGAGTTGAACGACTACATGAATACCCTCATCGACTCGCTGCGCATGATTCCCAGCGTAGGTAAGATGAGTGTCCATGGAATGCAGCATGACCAGATCAGCATCTATCTTGACAGCGACAAGCTGTCGCACTACGGCATTAGCTACATGTCGATTGCGCAGACGCTGAGGAGTAAGGGCTTTGTGACGACGGCTGGTCGCGTAAAAAACAATGACTATGAGTCGCCCATCTATGTAGATCATGCCCTCAACAAAATATATGAGGTGGAGAATACGCTGATCTATACGGACGGGCAAGGTAACAACGTGCGGCTGAAGGATGTGGCTACCGTGAAGCGTGAGTATCCCAAGCAGACATCTTTTATCACCAACAATGGTACGAAGTGCTTGCTTCTGTCGGTGGAGATCAAGAAGGGACAGGACGTGTCGAAGATGGGGTCGGAGATTAACAAGAAGCTGGAGAATCTCAAGCGGGACATTCCCGAAGATGTGAAGCTGACAACGATTACCGACCAGAAGAAGGTGGTGGACGACTCTATCGACAACTTCTTGCATGAACTGCTGATAGCCATTTCAACGGTAATCCTGGTGGTGGTTATCATCATGCCTATACGTGTGGCGATGGTGGCAGCAGGCACGATGCCTATCACCATCTTCATCTCGCTGGGCATTTTCTACATGTTCGGCATTGAGCTGAACACCGTGACGCTGGCGGCACTCATCGTAACCCTGGGAATGATAGTGGACGATGCCATCGTGATTATCGACTCCTATATGGAGATGATGGCCGAGGGTAAGCCCCGCTGGCAGGCCAGTATCGATGCCACCGTCCACTTCCTGAAGTCAATCTTTACCGCTACGCTGTGTATCTCGGTGACATTCTTCCCGTTCCTCATTGTGATGCAGGGACAGTTCAAAGACTTCCTGCTTTCCTTCCCCTGGGCTATAAGCATCGTGCTCTTCATCTCGATGATTATCGCACAGACACTGCTGCCCATTCTGCAATACTACTTCATCAAGGAACCTATTGAGGCTACCAAACCCAAGAACGGCAAAAAGCCATTCAACCTGCTTGACCTGATGGACAAGTACTACAAGTTACTGCTGGCCTGGTGCTTCCGCCATCCGTGGGCAACCATCGGTATGGGTGTCGGTGGATTTGTCATCGGTTGCGTGATGTTCCTCAATACACCCCAGAAGATGATGCCTGTTGCCGACCGTGACCAGTTTGCTGTAGAAATCTACCTGCCTATCGGTTCGAGCATCGAACGGACGACAGCCATAGCTGACTCGCTGGAGCACATGATTAGCAAGGACGAACGTGTGGTGGGTATTGCGGCCTTCAAGGGCTGTGCATCGCCCCGTTTCCATGCGGCATACGCTCCTCAGTCCCCCACAGAGGACTATGCACAGTTCATTGTCAACACCACGGGCAACGAAGCTACCGCACAGTTGGTGGATGAGTGTACGGCGAAGTATACAAATATGTTCCCCGAGGCTAACGTCAAAATTAAGCAGCTGAGCTTTAGCAGTTGTGCCGTACCCATTGAGGTGCGTCTGAAGAGTAATAGCCTCAATGAGTTGCAGACCTATTCCGACAGCATTGTCCAGATTCTGCGCCAGATGCCGGAACTGATGCTTGTACGCACCAATATGCTGGAACCGCTGGCTACGACCCGCATCAGGATTAATGATGAGAAGGCTAGCCGACTGGGCATCACCAATGGGGATGTTGAGCTGCAAATGGCCTTCCGCTATGGCGACGGACTGCCTGTCAGCACAGCATGGGAAGGTGACGACGCCATCAACGTGATCATGAAGACCGAGGATGCCGACCAGGCCACGAAACAGGATGTGATGGACGAGCTGATACCGATTGGATTCTCTGCCGCCCTCCCCGCTGATCTCGAAGAAATGAAGAGCATGGTAGAGGGTGGTTTCCAGCCTAGCGTGCCTTTACGCCAGTTTGCCGAAGTTGTTCCCTCTTGGCAGTATGGTCAGATATACCACCGCAACGGTCTGCGTGCCGTCACGGTGATGGCCGAAGTGGCCCGCGGACAGAACGTAGGTCTCGTGACCAAGAAGGTCATGAAACGTCTGGCCGACTTCAAGTTGGCTGATGGTATGCAGATGGAGTATGGAGGACAGTATGAGGCCGACAACGAGACTCGTCCCCAGATAGTCAGTGCCCTCGTCATGTCTGTCGTGATTATCTTCTTCGTACTGTTGTGGCACTTCAAGAAGGTTAGCGAGGCCTTGCTCATCATGGTATGTCTGTCGCTTTGCGTCTTCGGCATGTCTGTCGGCTTGCTGATACAAGGTGTGGAGTTCTCCATGACCAGTGTCTTGGGCTTCGTATCGCTGATGGGCATTCTGGTACGTAATGGCGTCATCCTCTTTGACTATGCCGCAGAGGTGAAGGAACTGGAGCAATTGTCGCTCAAGGATGCCATCCACGTGGCAGCTGAGCGCCGTATGCGTCCTATCTTCCTGACATCGGCAGCAGCCTCCATGGGTGTGGTTCCTATGATTATTGGTGGAAGCGCTCTTTGGGTGCCTATGGGTGCCGTCATCTGCTATGGAACACTGATTACCATGTTCTTCATTCTGACAGTGATGCCTGTCGCTTACTGGAAGGTGATGGGACGGAGCGAAGCTCAGGTAAGAGTGAAGAATGAAGAGTGAAAAATTGCTACCGCACATAAAAATGAAGAATGAAATGAAAAAGATAATTACCGTTATTTGTTGTTCTGTATGCTGCGGTATTGCCGCAGCTCAAGGAACGTATAGCCTCGACCAGCTGAAACAGTTGGCCATTGAGAACAACTACAGCCTCCGCTCTGCCCGTAATGCTATCCAGCAGTCGAAGGCGCAGAAAAACGAGGCACTTACCAAGTATTTCCCTTCAGTTTCGGCAACGGGCTTAGGTCTCAGCTTTGATAAATACTTGATAGATATCGACCTCGGCCTGTCTGCAGAGTTGGTCAGTATGCTACTGCCTGACCTTGAACTGCCATCGGACATTAAAATGATAAAAAATGGTGTGTACGGCTCTGTCTCTGCTATTCAGCCTGTATTTATGGGAGGACAGATTATCAATGGCAATAAGTTGGCAAAGGTAGGTGTGGAGGCCAGTGAAATCAAGCTCGAAGCTTCGGAAGATCAGGTGGAGATGGCCACTGAGCAATACTACTGGCAGATGGTGTCGGTCAAGGAGAAACTACAGACACTTGGTGCCATCCATCAGATGTTGGAAGAGTTGGAGAAAGACGTAAGTAATAAGGTACGCATAGGCGCTATCAACCGCAACGACCTGTTGCAGGTTCAGTTGCGCAGAGGCGAAGTGGAGACTATGCAGCTGGAGGCTGAGAACATACTGACCACCATCAATCAGCTGCTGGCACAGCACGTCGGCAAAGCTAATGAGGAGATTAATATCAGCATTCCTGCCGAGCTGAGCAATATGGGTAAGGCCGATGCCCCCCTCTTGCCTGTCAGTCTGCGCCAAGACCATCAGTCTGCCCTGAATGCCACACCACAGTACCGCCTGTTGGCAAAGAATGTAGAGGCTCATAGTTTGCAACACAAAATGAAGGTAGGCGAAAACCTGCCTGTCGTTGCTGTGGGTGCCAGTTATAGCTGGAATAACTTCCTGAACGACAATAACCGTGGCAGCGGTCTGCTTTTTGCCGCCGTCCATGTACCCATCAGCGGCTGGTGGGGTGGGGCGCATGCCATCAAGAAAAAGAAACTGGCGCTTGACGATGCTCGTGAAATGATGAAGGACAATGGCCAGAAACTCGTCATCTACATGAATAACGCCTGGTCAGCCGTAGAGACCAGTCACAAGAAACTCCTTATTGCCCACGATGCCATTGCGCAGGCTGAGGAGAATCTGCGACTGCACAAGGACTACTATCGTGTGGGAACTACCACGATGACTGATTTGCTGTTGGCTGAAGAGCAGTATCAGCAGGCCTGCGACCGCTATACGGATGCCTATGCCGCCATGCAGATTAAGATATTGGAATATCGTCAGGCCACAGGACAGAAATAACAATAATCCTCATCAATTCTTTGTAGTGACTGCAAAGCATTCCCCGAGGCAAAAAATGCCCTTTGTATTGACTACAGAGCATTCCCCGTGTTCTACGTCTATTCCACCGTTCATGGAGAAGAAATAAGGACAGAGATTTGGCTTTTTGCACATTTCTTTGTACCTTTGCATCATTGCAAACGATTAAAGTTAAAACACTATGGGAAAGATTAAGACTATCGGTATTCTGACGTCGGGCGGTGACTCGCCCGGCATGAACGCAGCCATTCGTGCCGTGACACGTGCAGGCATCTACAACCAGTTTAATGTCAAAGCTATCTACCGAGGCTATGAAGGACTCATCCACGACGAGGTGAAGACTTTTACCACAGAGGATGTGTCAGGCATCATCACTCGTGGTGGTACCATCCTAAAGACGGCCCGTTCGAAAGATTTCATGACACCTGAGGGTCGTCTGAAGGCTTACGAGACCTGCCTGAAGGAAGAGATAGATGCCCTCGTTGTCATCGGCGGTAACGGTTCACTGACGGGAGCCTGGAACTTCGGTGTGGAGTTTGACTTCCCCGTTATCGGTTTGCCGGGCACCATCGACAACGACCTCTATGGCACTGACGCTACTATCGGTTACGACACCACGATGAACACCATCATGGAGTGTGTGGACCGCATCCGTGACACCGCCAACTCGCACGAGCGCATCTTCTTCGTCGAGGTGATGGGGCGCGATGCTGGCTTCCTGGCTCAGAATTGTGCTATTGCCTGTGGTGCTGAGGCTGCCATCGTTCCTGAGGAGGTGACCGATGAAGACCAGTTGGCAGAATTTATGAAGCGTGGCATCCGAAAATCGAAGAAGTCATGTATCGTCCTGGTCTCGGAGAGTCCGAAGTGCGGTGCCATGTTCTATTCAGACCGTGTCAGGAAAGAGTTTCCGGAGTTCGACGTACGTGTCAGTATCCTTGGTCACCTGCAGCGTGGTGGTTCGCCATCGGCCCGTGACCGCATCCTGGCATCTATCACGGGTGTCGGTGCTATCCAGGCTATTCTGCAGGGTCAGCGCAACGTGATGGTTGGTGTGCGCAATAACGATGTGGTCTACGTGCCATTCTCAGAGTGCATCCGCACCGACAAACGTTTCGACAAACGACTGATAACAGTACTTAACGAACTAAGCATTTAAAGGCGGCCTTCGCCCTAAATGATAAATGATAATTGATAAACGAAAATTGATGATAGATGAAGAAAAAGAGATGCTTACGCAGAGGAATATTTTTAACAAACGATGGATGAGGATTATAGGTTTATCATTTGTCATTTATCATTTTTCCGTTAGCACTGCAAGCGCGCAGAACTCTCCAGTGGGTATCCTTAGCGGACAGGACTCGGTAAGGAGTGTGCAGTTCGGCGTTATCTCGTCGGTAGCTGTCAGCGGTGGTAAGGGACTCCAGTACGGTACGTTCTCCAACGTATCGGGTGGAGAGTTCGGCGGACTGCAGCTGGCAGGTATTAACAATATCACCCGCGGCATAAACAAGGGTTTGCAATTGTCGACCCTGCTCAACGTGTCGTCGGGTAAGATGAACGGTTGGCAGCTGGGTGCTGTCAACTATGCCGACTCGTTGGATGGTGCGCAGATTGGCTTGTTCAACATAACCCGTAAGCGTCGCAAAGGCTGGCAGGTGGGTATCGTCAATCTCAGCTACGACACTATCGGTCATAAGATTGGTCTGGTGAATATCAATCCTACCACCACCATCGACTATATGTTCTATGGTGGTAGCTCGACCAAGACGAATATTGCTGCCCGCTTTCGAAACAAGAGTACGTATAACATCATCGGTGTCGGTACCCACTTTATGGGACTCGACTCGAAATTCTCGGGTGCCATCTTCTACCGTCTGGGACAGTATAAGCAGCTGACAGACAAACTGAGTCTGAGCGGTGATATCGGATACTACCACGTGGAGACGTTCTCGCAGAACAACAACGAGAAGCCCGAACGACTCTATTCGTTGCAGGCACGCATCAATGCCGACTATCAGTTCAGTAGGAAGTTCGGTGCTTTTGCATCGGTGGGCTGGGGACTGACGCGCTACTACGACCGCAACGAGACCTACCGCAACCGTCCGCTGTTTGAACTGGGTCTGACCTATCGTCAGTCACGCGACCAGCACGAATCGTGGATGCGAGCATGGGAGGAGAAGCGGAAGCAGATAGTATATGGCGACTCAACGATGGCGCTGCCCGTCAAGAAACGCTATTGGCAGGCTCTTGCTGAGGTGACGGCCATCAACGTCGGTGTACAGCTGTTCGACCGCTGGGCGTTGAACTCAGACTTCGCACAGACCACGCTGAACTCGCTGAAGCATAACTTCACAGACGGCATGGTGTGGGACAACGACTTCTTCGTGACGAATATGTTTGCCCATCCGTATCATGGCAACCTCTACTTCAACGCTGCCCGTACCAATGGACTGTCGTTCTGGGAATCAGCACCCTACTCACTGCTGGGTTCGGCCATGTGGGAGTTCCTGGGCGAGACGGAGCCACCAGCCATCAACGACATTATCGCCACGACGTGTGGCGGTATAGCGCTTGGTGAAATGACACACCGATTGAGCCGTACCATCCTTGACGACCGTGACATGGGTTGGAGCCGTTTCTGGCGTGAGGCTGCAGCTACCATTGTCAACCCCATGCAGGGTATTCACCGTATTGTCAGTGGTGATGCCTGGCGTGTGAAGAACAAACACTACCGTTATCACAACTTCCATGAGACACCTGTTGATGTGTCGTTCACCTTGGGTTGGCGCTATCTGGCTGACGACGGTGCCTTGTTCCGTGGTGTCCATGCACCCTACCTGAATTTCTATCTGCTCTATGGTATGGCTGTCGACGGTGAGCGTCACACGAAGCCCTATGACTTCTTCGACCTTGATGCTACGTTCAGCATCGGTGGTGGACAGAAGGTGGTCAACAACATCAGCATCGTTGGTCGACTCTGGAGTACGCCCATCATCGACAAGCCTGCCAAGAGCAAGAAGAGCAAGGACGGACAGGGCATGGCTGCTGAGTTTGGTATCTACCAGCACTTCAACTACTACGATTCCAATCCCATCGAGGACGGTTCTGAGTTGGTTCCTTACCGTATCAGCGAGGCTGCGGGTTTCGGTCCTGGCTTCATCCTGTCAATGCCCCAGACGGGTGCGCTCTCCAAGATGGAACAGCGTATTTTCGTAAGCGGTATCCTGCTTGGTGGTACGAAGAGCGACTATTTTAACGTCATCGAGCGCGACTACAATATGGGTAGCGGATTCAGCATCAAGGCGAAGACACAGCTGGACTTCGGTCGCTTCGGTTGCATGATACTTAACGCCAAGTACTTCCGCCTCTATACGTGGAAGGGCTATAATACTTATACATTTGATGAATTGAAGGAATTCAATGAAGGCACCAGGGACTTGCACTATCTGAATGTGATGGGTGACAATAGCGATGCTACTCTGTTGGTTGTCAATCCTATCTTTGAGGTCCATCTGGCCAAGCAGTGGTCTATCAATTTCTCGGGTTCTTACTACTGGCGCCGTACGCACTACAACTATTATTATAACGGAACCAAGGAGTGGGGTAGGGATAGTAATGTCTATGCCAGAACCTTTGAAACCAAGATTGGTTTAACATGCAGATTATGAGTATTCAAAAAAATGCTTTCACCTTCCACAATCCCAGTGTACAAAGGCGATAGCGGAGATTGGCCCTTTCACTTTGCTTTCATTTCCTTTCACATGCATAATAAGGTTCGCGCAGGTGTACCGTGCG
>Ga0247609_10000476_pt1 | contig 55830 bp, 51 predicted proteins | sample 172DNAGHGlowgp2_FD_193487 | JGI IMG/M metagenome (GOLD analysis project Ga0247609, IMG submission 193487) | Sheep rumen microbial communities from Palmerston North, Manawatu-Wanganui, New Zealand - 1728 DNA GHGlow gp2 | ecosystem: Host-associated > Mammals > Digestive system > Stomach > Rumen ... | reverse complement strand
TTCCCCCGATTTTTGCTTTCTCAGGGCAATTGGGGGAATTTCTTTTACGACGCAAAGATACAAAAAATTATAACACACTGGGTGTCAATTTACTATACTTGTCTTGGTGATTTACGACAGTCCCTAATTACTTCGTGTTAACATGAAATAACCAACACGAAGTAACCAACACGAAGTAAACAACACGAAGTAAACAACACGAAGTAAACAACATTTACTGTTCGGCTATATGAAAAATAATAGTATCTTTGCGGCGTTTTAGAAGTTGGGATATTTTTGCCGCGAAGTAGCCGCCGGGAATGGCGGTAATCTTACTACAAACAACTAAACAAACGGAGGGATTGCGAGGATTACTGGGATTCAAGAAACAATTGATTAACTGGAACGATATAATACACAGTGGGTTTAAAATCGAGTGAATTATGACACTAAAATGGTTGTTTGACAGATTCGTGGCACTGATTGGTCTGCTAATCTTGTGGCCTGTTTTAATCGTGGTGGCCATTATGGTTAAAGTGAAGATGCCCGGTGGCCCGGCGTTCTTTGTGCAGAAGCGCGTGGGCAAAGGGGGCAAGTTGTTCAAATGCCATAAGTTCCGCACCATGACGGTCAAGCACAACGGTTCAACGGTGAGTGTTGCAGGCGACAGCCGCATCACACCCCTTGGTGCCAAATTGCGCCATTATAAACTGGATGAGCTCCCAGGCCTGTGGGATGTGCTGATCGGGAACATGAGCTTCGTGGGTCCGCGCCCGGACGTACCCGGCTATGCCGACAAACTCGAAGGAGAGGACCGGGATGTGCTTAAACTCCGCCCCGGCATTACAGGCCCCGCCACCCTGAAGTACCGCTTGGAAGACGAAATGATAGCCGAATATGTGGCCAAGAAGCAGAAAGAGGGAGACACCCGCGATGCGCAAGACATTGCCGTTGAATACAACGACACAGTGATTTATCCCGACAAGGTGCGCATCAATTGCTATTACTACCGGCATTATTCTTTTATCAAGGACATCCAGATGATTTTCTGCACCGTGCTGGGCAAAAAGATGGAATATGCCGGAGAAATGATTTGATGAATGAGACATTCCAGATCTGCTATGACAGATAGATAATAACAAAGACAAATATACAGACAAATTATTATGTACCAAGACTTTATCGATTTTGTTCGGGAGACATTCGATGACCCTGAGGGGTTTATCATCCTGCACGACCCGCGCTTCATCGGCAATGAGCGCAAATATATCATGGACGCCATGGACTCGAACTTCGTGTCGAGTGTGGGCGAATATGTGGGCAAGTTCGAAAATGCGGTAGCCCAATACACCGGCAGCGCATACGCGGTGGCGGCGGTGAACGGCACCTCGGCCCTGCACATCTGCCTCCTGCTGGCGGGTGTGAAACGCGACGAAGAGGTAATCACCCAGCCCGTCTCGTTTATCGCCACCTGCAACGCCATCACCTACACGGGAGCTCATCCCGTGTTCGTGGATGTAGACCGCCACACCATGGGCATGAGCCCCGAAAAGCTGGAGGCTTTCCTGAAAGCCCACGCGCGCAAAGATGCAGACGGTCATTGCTATAACGCCAAAACGGGCCGGCGCTTTGCCGCAGTAGTGCCCATGCACACCTTCGGACACCCTTGCCTCATCGAAGATATTGCCGACATCTGCCAACGGTATAACATCCCTCTGGTGGAAGACGCAGCCGAAAGTATCGGTAGCCTCTACAAAGGAAAGCATACCGGTTTGTTCGGCAAACTCTCCGCCCTCAGCTTCAACGGGAACAAGGTGATTACAACCGGAGGCGGCGGCATGATTCTCACGCAGGACGAAAAACTGGCCAAACTGGCCAAACACATCACCACGACGGCCAAAATACCGCACCGCTGGGAATACAACCACGACTATACGGCCTACAACTACCGCCTCACAAACCTGGCGGCGGCGCTGGGCTTGGGACAAATTGAGCAGTGCGAGTTCTTCATTGAACAGAAACGGAAACTCACGGACAAATACAAAGCTTTCTTCGCCGACAAAGATATTGCGTTCTTCACCGAACCCGAAAACTGCCGCTCCAACTATTGGCTCAACGCCGTTATCCTGAAAGACAGGGCGGAACGTGACGCGTTTCTCACGTTCACCAACGACCATGGCGTGATGACCCGCCCCATCTGGGTGCTCAACAACCGCTTGGATATGTACAAGGGCTGTCAGTGCGGCGACCTCACCAATGCCGAATGGCTGGAAGACCGTGTGGTCAACATCCCCAGCACTGTCATCATCCCGCATTATTACGAAAACATCAAGAAAGGGCTGTATCGTTAACGGGGCACCACTTTCTTGCATTCATTCAACAATCGTTCAACCCAAAACAACCAATATGATAAACGTAAACACCTTTATTTCAGAGAATATCACGTTCCGCGAAAAATCGATGTTTCTGCAGGACATCGAAAGCAACCGTGAACAGCTGACCCGCGAGATTGAGGGTAAGAGCGTGTTGGTGATCGGAGGTGCCGGCACCATCGGTTCTTCCTATATCCGGGCGTTGCTGCCCTTCAAGCCCTCCAAGCTTGTGGTAGTGGATATTAGCGAAAACGGACTCACCGAACTGACCCGTGATCTCCGCTCCTCATACGGCATGTTTGTGCCGGAGGACTACCGGACCTATCCTTTGAACTACGCCGACCCCATCTTCGAGAAAATCTTCCGGGCGGAAGGCGGCTTCGATATTGTGGCCAACTTCTCGGCACACAAACATGTGCGCAGCGAAAAGGACCGCTATTCGGTGGAGGCCCTCATCGAGAACAATGTGCTGAAAGCGCGCAAACTGTTGGATTTGCTGGTGGAGATGCCGCCCAAGCACTTCTTCTGCGTCAGCACCGACAAGGCCGCCAACCCCGTGAACATTATGGGTTGCAGCAAGAAAGTGATGGAGGAGATGATTATGGCCTACTCGAAAAAGTTCAAAGTCTGCACGGCCCGGTTCGCCAATGTGGCGTTCAGCAACGGATCACTGCTGGCCGGTTTTCTGGAACGGATGATGAAACGCCAGCCGCTGAGCTCTCCCAACGACGTGAAACGCTATTTCGTGAGTCCGGAAGAGAGCGGGCAAATCTGCATGTTGGCCTGCATGTTGGGCCGCAGCGGGGAGATTTTCTTCCCCAAGCTGGGCGAAGAGCAGATGATGACCTTCTCCAGCATCTGCGACAAATTCCTCACACAACAGGGCTATAAGATCAAATACTGCAGCAGCGAGGAAGAAGCCCGCAAATTTGCCGCCGAAATGCCGGTGAACAGCGATACCTACCCTGTGTACTATTTCGGTTCGGACACCACCGGCGAAAAAGGGTTCGAGGAGTTCTATATCCCCGGCGAGAAGCTGAATATGGAGAAGTTCTCGTCCTTGGGGGTGATTGAAGAGTATCCTTGCAAGCCGCTGAGCGATATTGACACTTATTTTGACAAATTGCAAGCCCTGTTCGCCCGTCCCGACTTCACCAAAGCCGATGTGGTGGAATTGCTCAAGGAATTCGTCCCCAACTTCGAACATGAGGAGAAAGGCAAGAATTTGGATCAGAAAATGTAAAAAGCCATCACGATTAAACCGACGACCATGTATTTGTTTATCAAACGATTATTTGACATTCTCGCATCCCTGATTGCGATTATCTGCTTGAGCTGGCTGCTCATCCCCATCATGATTATCCTTGTCTGCACTGGCGAGCATGAGATTTTCTACAAGCAGATGCGCGTGGGCAAAGGCGGCAACATGTTCGGGGTGTTGAAATTCGCCACGATGCTGAAAGACAGTCCCAACATCGGGGCCGGCTTGGTAACCACCCGGGATGACCCGAGGGTGCTGCCCTTCGGCAAATTCCTCCGCAAGACCAAGCTGAACGAGCTTCCGCAGCTCTTCAACGTTTTGTTGGGCAGCATGAGCGTGGTGGGTCCCCGCCCCATGGTGAAACCCGACTATGACGCTTATTCAGAGGAGGCGCAGCAATGCTACAACCAGATGACACCCGGTTTGTCGGGTATCGGCAGCATTGTTTTCCGCGACGAGGAGTACTATATCTCGAAAGTCAAAGATCCCATGGCTTTCCTGCGCCAGATTATCCAACCCTTCAAAGGACAGTTAGAAATCTGGTATTTCCGCAACCGCAACCTTTGGGTGGACTGCAAAATCATTTTCCTCACCGTCTGGGTGATCTTATTCCCCAAGAGTGAGTTACCCTACAAAGCCTTCCCGACCCTGCCGCGGAAAGATTTTGACAAGGAAGTGGAGAAATTCAACCAACTATAACTGACGGGGCGTGCCAAGACATCGCCCCGTTTGCGGATAAGTTGCGACCTGCCCAACGCCGCGAAATATTCGATTTCTCGCTCCATGTTAGGAATAACAATTGACAAAAAACGTCTCTTCGGGCTGGACTTTCTCCGGGCCCTCGCTATTGTCTGCGTGGTACACGGGCATGGCGCCCTCCTTTTGTCCGACACATGGCTGGAGTTCCTCATCAACGCCCCGCGCCCTCGGGGAGTTGATATCTTCTTTGTACTGAGCGGCTTTCTGATTGGAAGTTCGTTTCTGTCTTATGCCCAAAAGAACCAACACGTGGATATCCACAAGACACTGCATTTCTACGGCCGGACGGCACTCCGCATCCTGCCCAACTACTACGCTATCCTGCTGGTATACATCGTGCTCGTCGGCACGGGCCTCGTGAACGGCAACCTACACGCTCTCCCGCTCTGGCGCTTCTTCACTTTCACCCAGAACCTCTTCACCCCCTTCCTCGATTTCTATTGGGAATCGTGGTCGCTCCCCGTGCAGTGGTGGTTCTACATCCTGTTCCCACTGCTGCTTACCCTCCTTCCCGCACGGATAAGTCCGCGCAAGGTAACCCCCTTCATCTGCCTTTTCTTCATTCTGGCATCGCTGCTGTACCGCGTCTTGGTCGCGCCAAACGGCACCGACATCTTCTGGTGGGATGTATGGCTTCGCAAGACCGTTGCCTCACGCTGCGACTGCATCTACATCGGCGTGCTGGCGGCCTGGCTACGAATGTACGCACCTGAAATTTGGGACCGTCATGCGGTCAAATGCCTGGCCGCCGGGATAATCCTGCTGCTTGTCAGTTTCCACATCACCCCTCACATCGGCACCGTCTACACGGACATCTTCTCGCTGTCCGTTCCTCCGATTGCTTACGCCCTATGGCTTCCGTTCCTGAGCCGAATCCGCTCATCGTCCACGAAGGCCGGGGCTGTGGTTTCCCACCTGAGTGTGCTCTCTTACGCGATGTTCCTGACCAACCTTATGGTCATCCAACTGATAGACAAGCATTTCGCCGCCGCCTTCCACGCCATGGGTGCCTGGGGCTACGGTCTCTACTGGCTACTGGTCCTCGCCGCCACCCTACTACTCTACCTCGCCGTGGAAAAACCGTTTGTGAGGTTTCGGGACCGGTGGCTTCATTAGCAGTTCTCGCCAACCGCACCTGCGTTAAATCTCACAGAACAGGATAGCTCCTTCTTGGCCGGATTCTTGCCCGCAACGACGAGAAATGACTTATGGAGAAAACCCTCAAACAATAGTTTTTAATATTTATATTACATTGACAATCAGTTGTTTACATCCTATATAGGGGGGGGTAAAATGCACACCAAAGGCGCAAAAAAATACGTCCTCGCTCATTTTTTATTGCAGCGTGTAATTATTTTTGTACTTTTGCACTTTATAATTGAAGTGTTATGCATCACCATATATCTTTCATCCTGACGGCTACGATTTGCGCTTTAGTGGCGATGGGTACGTCTATCGTCATGAATCCACTCATTATCAAACTGGCATTCAAAAAACACCTCACCGACAACCCGAATCACCGGAAACTGCAAAAAAAACCTATTCCGGTGGTGGGCGGCATGAGCGTCTACCTCGCCTTCGTCGTGGGACTTTTCTTCGCCAACCTGTTCCACCCCACCGACCAACTATACGTGGTCATCGCCGGTATGTCGGTCATGTTCTTCCTCGGCCTATTCGATGATATGCTGGATCTCTCCTACAAGCTCAAGTTCGTCGTGCAGATTGGCGTCATCTCCCTTCTGTGGGTGTTCGGCTACCGCATTAACACTTTCGTGGGACTGTTCGGAGTCAACCACATTCCCATGGTCTGGAGCTACCTGCTGTCGGTTTTCGTCGGCGTCGGACTTATGAACGCGCTAAACATGGTGGATGGTGTGGACGGACTTGCTTCCGGATTAGGTATTCTTACCAACACTATCTGCGGAATCTATTTTGTCACCCACCATGACCCTTTGTTTGCCCTGCTGTCAATTGTGTTTGTAGGGGCATTGATTCCGTTCTTCGTCTGTAACGTCTTCAGCCACAAGTACAAGATGTTCATCGGCGATTCGGGATCGCTCATTATGGGCACGCTGGCCTACGTGCTCACCTGCCGCATCATCCACACGCGCCACATGGACTGGAACGACCAATACTGCGTGGCCATGATGCTCGCCATCTATGCACTGCCCGTTTTCGACACCCTGCGCGTGATGACAGGGCGACTGATGCACGGCAACTCGCCCTTCAAACCCGACCGCACACACTTGCACCATATTTTCGTGGATCTCGCTTATCCCCACATCATGATTACGGGTATCCTGCTGTTCATCGACTTGTTTGTCATCGGCATCTGGTATCTCACCAGCATTTTCATGGACTCCATCAACGCACAATTCTTCGTAGTGACCGGCACGGCTGTCCTGCTGATTCCCGGTCTCTATTTCGTCCTGAAAATGATCATGATGAAAAAACCACAGCTCTTCGAGAGATTCAAGGAGCACTCCAAACGCGTTTCCAGCAAACCCATCAGCATTCGAGAGACAATCTGCGACTTGCTTGACGGCGGCGTGCGCAGAAGACGCAAAATCCGCAAAGCAAAAGCGAAAGGAGGAGAATAAAAAGAAGGCTGTCATGGTGACAGCCTTCTTTTTATTCCTTATTTCCGATAAACCCACGCCATTTCTCCACAACTGCGGCGAAATCTTCAGGCAGCTCCGACTCGAAAAGGATGTCCTTGCTGGTGATGGGATGCTTGAACCCTAACGACTTGGCATGCAGTGCCTGTCGCGGCATGAGAGAGAAACAGTTGCGGATGAACTGCTGGTATTTCGTGAAGGTGGTGCCTTTGAGGATGCGGTTGCCTCCGTAGGCCTCATCGTTGAAGAGCGGATGCCCGATATGTTGCATGTGGACACGAATCTGGTGCGTGCGACCGGTCTCCAACTGGCACTCCACCAGCGTCACGTAGCCAAACCTTTCCACAACCCGCCAGTGCGTGACCGCATGCTTGCCCTGGTCGCTGTCCTCGGGGAAAACGGTCATCACCATGCGGTCTTTGGGGTTGCGGCCCACATTGCCCACAATCGTGCCGGAATCCTCCTCGAAATCGCCCCAAACCAGCGCCCAGTACTTGCGCTCCAAATCGTGGTCGAAGAAGGTCTTGGCCAGGCGCATCTGTGCCAGCTCATTCTTCGTCACCGCTAACAAACCGGAGGTGTTCTTGTCGATGCGATGCACCAACAGCGGTTTCACAGGGGAACCATCCTCCAACGTCTGGCCTTGGAAATGGCCGTACAGCGCATTGACGAGTGTGCCGGTGTAGTTACCGTATGCCGGATGCACCACCATGCCTGCCTCCTTGTTCACAATGAGCAGGTCTTCATCCTCATACACAATGTTGAGGGGAATGTTCTCGGGCAGGATTTCGGTATCGTTGGGAGGATTGGGCATCAGCACGGAGATGGTATCACCGGGGCGCACCTTGTAATTCTGCCGCACAGGCTTGCCGTTCACCAGAATACAGTCCGCTTTGGCCGCCTGCTGCACCTTGTTGCGCGACGTATTGGCAATCAGGTTGAAGAGGTACTTGTCAATGCGGAGCATCTCGGTCCCCGCCGTCACCTCAAACCGGAAATGTTCGTATAACTCGTCGTTAGCCGTTGGCTGTTGGCCGTTGGCTATTGGCTCCCGGCTATTGGCTGTTGGCTGTTGGCTTTGGACTTTTGGTTGTGGGTTGTTCATTTCTTATTCTTGAGATAAAAGTATTCAGTTGTCTCTCTAAAGATTGGAGCTCCATAACAGTGGTGTTATAGACCTCTTCTGTAATGTAATCACGTCTTCTTGCTATAAGAAGTTGTGTTTCTACTTCAAACGCTGAACCTATTGCAACTTCAAGGTAATGTGCAAACTCTGCCGTAGATGTCCTTGATGCTCCTTCTGCAATATTCGATGCTATGGAAACAGCTGCACGACGCAACTGATCACCTAAGGGAAACAACTCGTACTTTGGAAATCCGTCACATAGAGCATAGACAATATCAGCTATATCAACAGCTTTCGTCCATACTTCATATTGCCTGAAGTTTCTCATATTTATTGTACTCTTCCTTAAAAAGCCAACGGCCAAAAGCCAAAAGCCAAAGTTAGCGATTGCATGCTTTGCAAATAATCTTCTTCGCTTCTTCGTTCTCCAGGATGCAGGTCGGCAGTTTGTCAACCAGGCCGCACAAGCGCACCGAATTCTTCTCGGCAGCCAGACCAACAGCCTTGGTGAAAAGACTGCTCAGGTAGGTCTCCTCGCGATGCGCCGCTAATGAGATGTAGGAGAAGATGAAATCCTCGGAGATAGTCGGGTCATCTAAAAACGGGGTCATCAGCGAGATGGAATACATGTATTCGTAACGTTTGTTGAAATAGGAGGCCAACTTGAAAGCATTCTTCCAGCTGTCCATCTTTTCGTTACGGATTTCCTTGATTTTCTGATAAGTGCTGGCAACCAAAGCCGTTGTTTCAGTAGTGGCAGGCACTGTATCCAAGTAGTTGATAATCTTGAACTGATACTCCAGATTGAGGGCATTGACGCGATCCTTCGGGATGGCGGGAATCGTGTAAAGCTTGTCAATGGCGGCCTGCGTCTTGGTGATGTCGGCCGTGGAGTTGATAGTAGCTGCCAACACATCGCTGACCGTCGTGTTGTACTGCAGCAACTGGTTGGCTGTGTTGAGGTTATAGATTTTCAGCATCTGTTCGGCCATCGCAGGTGTAAGCTTCGAGCTCTTGTAATACTGGGCGTAAAGTTTGTTGTTGAGCAACGTCTGGTACTCCTTCTTGAACGGAATGTTCATCTTTTCGAGAGAAGAGGACGAGAACTTGCCATTTTCCACCTGCTTCACGATGTAATTCTCTATAGACATGGCAAATCCGAGCTTTTTGGAATCCTTCACCGCGTTGTTGAATTTCCAGAGGGCGAAAGTTTCCTCCCCAACGGGGGAATCGGCGTAGTAGGTTACCTCTTGACGCAGCTCCATATAGCGTAACGGGGCGAGGTAAGCGGAATCCAACACCTTGGCCGCGTAACGGTTATAGGAGCGAAGTTCTTTGGCAGCCTCTTCCAGCGTCTTGAAACTCAGATCATAATACTCCTCATGTTGGGTGATTTTCTCCTTGAACTGATCCCAGCCGTAATCATATTCCAACTTGATGTCCACGCCGGGGAAGTAACGCTGCAGGTCTTTCTTGATGGCTGCGGAACGCTTTTCCATAATGGACTTGTAAGCCGCATCCTGGTAATAGTCGGGGGAGACGTGGGTGACGAGCGTCACGCTGTTGACCCGGTATTGCGGAAGATCAGGATCTTTCTTATCCAATTCGAAGCCGGCGGCAGTATAATCAACCTTCTTGGCTTCGTAGGGGAAAGTGAGCACAACGGTGCCGTCTTCAGGTGAAATGGTCCACTCGCCTGTAGACTTGATACCTGTCTCATCCTTCACAAAGTTGATTTTCTCCGTGTAGTCGGCGCCTTTGCTCTCAATGTGCTTGGGCATGACGGCGCGACAGACTCGGTTGCCCTCCTTCAAAACCAGCACGATGAGATCTATGTCTTTCTTGTCGTCAATACTCTCGGGCAGGTCGCAAATCTTGGCAATAAGCTTGCCCGTTTTAAGGTTGGCGTTCTCGTTGGCAGCCAACAGCTTCTCGAACGTGATCGGCTTTGTGACCGTTCCGCGGTGCCAGAGGTCGTAATCAACCTGGTGGTTGTCGCACTCGAACTGCCCTTCCTGCACAATGTCAATGGCAATGGCGTCACCCTCCTTTCCGATGAGGCGCTTGAGTTCCTTATAGTTGTCGGCGATAAGGTAAATCTCCCCGTTTTTGTTCACGCTGACGCATTCGGAAAGAATTTCCATCGCGGGTTCGGAAGCGCATTTCTTGCAAATTTTGTCGTCATAGCCCTTCAAACCGGCCTGACCCTTGGTATAAGGAACATCCCTCTCGTTGAAACCGGCCTTGTAATGGTTAAACGTACGGTCGTTGCCCAAGACAAGCGAGATGTACATGCTCTTCATCGCAGGGTCTGTGTTGGCGCCGAAGCCCATGTAGGTGTACCGCTCAGCCAGCATCACATCGGCAGTCTTCACATTCTTGAGAATGGACTGGACCAATGAGAGGCAGAGGTCGTAATAGGTATACTCAGTCTCGCCAAGGTAGGCTTTCGCCTTGGCCACCAGTTCCTCGCCGTTGCCCGCAAGCCCGTATTTACGCAAACGATAGTACGTGGTCTTGTACGGGGCATTGTTCTCCAATGTTTTTTCGTCCTTGGAAGCCTGGTAATCAGCCTGATACTGCGCCGTGGAGTCAAAACTTATATCGTGTTTCAACTTGGGGAGATAGCGAAATTCGGCACGCGCCAGATCCACCATGTCGGTGAAACACTGGTAGAGGATTTTCTCGTCGTAGTTGTTCGGCGCGAAATTCCGCACATATTTGGCATTTTCCTTCAGCGATACCGGGTCGAACCGACTGTACTGATTTTCAGTCTGCGCAAACATTAACGCATTGAAAAACAACAATATGGAAAGTGTTGAGAGGATAGACTTTCTATTCATAAGCGACAATTTTTTAATTTCAGTTTTGAAATAGCAAATGTACAATATTTTCAAACCGCAACCCCGACAGTTTATATTTTTTGAAAAAAATGTGGGAGCAATGACTTCAACCCTGTCGAAGTGATGTACAGAACGGATTTGGATCGGGAAAAGCCGCCCGATAAGCTATATCAGATAATACACCACAAATCCTACCATCCCAGCCAGCACAATCAGCAGAATGGGGCTGGTTTTCCATTTCAGGGAGGCGAAAAAGGCGGCGGCAAAGAGGGCGATGCTGAGACAAAACTGCATTGGACTTTCCGCAAACGTGCCGAAAGTTTCGGGATTCACCAGTAGTAATGCAGCGGCGGCAATCAGCCCGACCACGGCCAGTTTCAGATACGAGAGTACCGTCTGCACTATGGGGTTGTCTTTGTGGCGCATCAGATAGCGGCCCACCACCAACATGGCGATGAACGGCAGCAAAATCACCGAAAAAGAGGAGAGGAACGCGCCAAAGACGGCCAATGCCGGATCATAGCCCGCATTGATGACGGCGGTATAACCCGTGTAAGTCGCCACGTTGATCCCGATGGGGCCCGGCGTGACCTGACTTGTGGCCACGATGTCCGTGAATTCGGCGGAAGTCATCCAACCGTTTTTCTCCACCACTTCGTTCTGGATAAGGGCAAGCATGGCATAGCCACCTCCGAAGTTGAAAATGCCAATCTTGCAGAATGTGTAGAACAACTTCCAGAAAATCACGACGTTGCCTCCTTCCCTTCCACAAATTTACCATACAGAAAACCGCCGATGACGGTGACCAAGATAACCCAGATGGGCGAAACATCCAGCAGCCAGATCAGCAGAGCCGCCACCACGGGAATCCAGAAATTGTAGCGTGTGACATTCGCCGCCTTGGCCATGCGGAAGACCGGCGCGGCAATTAGCGCAACCACCACAGGGCGCACTCCTTTGAAAATGGCCTCCACCGCAGGGCTCCCCTGCACATAACGCAACCCCATAGCCAACGCCAGAATGATGAGGATGGGCATGAGGATGTTGCCGATGACGGAAACCACCGCGCCCAGAACTCCACGCAGCCGCCAACCCACATACGTGGCCATGTTAGCGGCAAAAATGCCGGGCATCGTCTGCGAAAGAGTCAGGATTTCCATAAACTCCTCTGCCGTCAACCAATGATGCCGATCCACCACCTCCTTCTCCATCAGCGGAATCATGGCATAGCCGCCCCCGATGGTGAAGGTGCCTATCTTGAAAAATGACCAGAAGAGTTGACAAAGCGAAACCATAGGATTTTGTTCTAACGATATGAGTAGAGACGGGGCATGCCCCGTCTCTACAACAATCAATTTATGTACGTGCAGATACGTGTGACCCGCGAAGGTACTATTTCCCGATAATCGCGGCCAATTCGTCCACACCTTTCGGCAAATGCGGACCTAAGACGCGGTGACCGGTTTCGGTAATCAGCAGGTCGTCCTCGATGCGGATGCCGCCGAAGTCACGGTACTTCTCCACCACATCGTAGTTGATGAAGTCGGCGAACTTGTTCTCCTTCTTCCAAATGTCGATGAGGTGCGGGATAAAGTAGATACCCGGCTCAATGGAGACCACAAAGCCCGGTTTCAGCTCGCGGGCCATGCGCAACGACGCCCAACCGAAGATGTTGCTCGGACGGACAGTATCGTCATAACCGACGTAAATCTGGCCAAAGCCTTCCATATCATGTACATCGAGACCGATCTGGTGCCCCAGACCGTGAACCATGAACAAGGCATGAGCACCCAATTCCACGGCCTCTTTCACATCGCCTTTCATCAGGCCCAAGTCTTTGAGTCCCTGTGCGATAACCTCGCAAGAAAGTCTGTGCAGTTCTTTGTTGTACATGCCTGGATGAGCCGCATCGATGGCATCCAAGTTGGCTTTCAGTACGATTTCGTAGATTTCCTGCTGTTTCTGGGTGAACTTGCCGTTGACGGGCAGCGTGCGCGTGTAGTCGGAGCAGTAGTTCATCAATCCTTCCGCGCCGGCGTCCATCAGCAGCATGTTGCCAGCCTTCAGGATGCCGTTGTGCAGGTGGTTGTGCAACGTTTCGCCATGCTGGGAGAGAATCACCGGGAAGGAGATGCCGTTGCCGTACGAGAGGGCGATGCCTTCGGCCAAACCGGCCAGTTCGCGCTCGGACTCGCCTTCCACAGCGCGGCGCATTACAGCCGTATGCATCCTCACACCGATCTCGCAAGCCTTGTCCATCTCGTCGATTTCGCACTGCTCTTTAGCGGAACGTAAGTTCACAATGCCCATGATCAAGTCCAAAGAGGCGGCCTCGCGGATGTGGTTGACATCGATGCCAGTGAGATTGGCCATCAAAATCTGGTTGTCGCCACGATATTGCGGGGTGAAGTGCACCTTGCGGCCTTGCGCTTGGGCTTGCTGGATAAACTCGGCGAGTTGCGCGAACGGACGGGTCTCCGTCACGCCCACTTTCTCGGCCAAAGAGGCAATCGTCGGTTGGTCGCCCATCCAGATGATGTCGTCAATGGTGAAGTCGTTGCCGAAGATAATCGACTGGTGCGCGTCGAAGTCGATGACAGCCGCGATGTCGGCGATGGAAAGTCCGAAGAAATAGAGGAAATCACTGTCCTGACGGAAGTTATAGGTATTGTCGGGATAGTTCATCGGGGCCTCATGGTTGCCCAAAAACACGGCGATGCCACTCTTGACGGCCGCCGTCAGTTTCTCTCTTCTGTTCTGATAAACTTGGGGTTCGAATAAAGGGTTCATATCTTTTTGGGTTTATAAATTCGTGACGGCAAAGGTACACTTTTTTAGGCAAAAGGCAATAGGCAATAGGCAACAAATTGTAGAGACGCACCATGGAACGTCCCTACAATGTCGGAATTGCATACCTGTAAGTACGAATAATTATTCGCCCCTACGGTCAATATTCCTGAATATACCGGAACGCGGCGTCCAACTGCGGGAGTAGATTGCCGTTGTAGTCCTTGCGCAACACAATCTCATCCGGGGTGTAGCCGATGCCCTCCCATACCTTGCCACTGATCTGCGCCTCGAAGGTGGAGGTGTAGACGTAGTGGCCGGTGTTAATGTCCCCGAAAGGACCGCCATAGTTGAGGTCGATGCAGTTGGCAGGCTGCAGCGGGCCAGTGCCGCCGTGCGTGCGTTCCCCTATGGTGTGCGCCGTGGGCAGCACCGCCTTGATGGTCATCGGCTCTATCTCGCCCATACTCACCGAGTTGAGGTCGCAGAGAATCACATACGGGATGTTCTCCGCCGTGATGTCGCGATGGTAGCGCGTGTTCGGGAAGATGTAATAGGGTGTCCAGACAGAATACTCATAGCGTCCCGGACCCTCTTTGTAGCGGGTCTTCATAATTTCGGTCTTCTCGTTGAGATAACTGCCGATGAGATAGTCAAGGTCGTCCTGATAGCCGCCACGGTTGCAGCGGTTGTCGAGGATAATGCCCGCCAACTGCTCGCGGGGAGTCTCCATAATGGCCCGAAAATAGTGGTCGAGCAACTGGGCACCCACGCCGTTCTGCAGCATCACGGGGGTGATGCCCGCCGACGACTGCCACAGATAGGGCACTTTCCGCCCGTCGGGAAGCACGAACAGGATATAGTGGTATCGAATCGTCTTCCCCAACTCCGGCGCATAGTCCGTACATTCCTCATGAACTTCAACCGTGTAATGGCTTTCAATATCCTGCAAAAGGATCTGGATAGTATAACTCTCCTCATCCCACGGTTGAATGTAGTAGTCGCGGGTAGGAATTTCCAACTCGTAAGGGCGGATGGTCACATAGTTGGCCTGGTCATCGGGTGCCGGATGCAGGTTCCGGACACTGAACGACATGTGGTGGTCAACCATACCGCCCACCAAAGCCGTGTAGAGTTCTTTCAATTCATCGGTCGGAACATATCCGATTTGTTCGTATTTCTTGTCAAGTTCCTGGAACTTAGGATAGAACCGGCTATACGCGGCATCCCAGTCGGTGGTATCCACATCCCAGAAGACGTAACCCGTGCTGAGGACTTTCCAAAGGTAGTCGAACTGTTCGGTGTAGGTGCTGTAGGCCAGTTTGCCGTTCTCGCCGATGTACGGCATGTAGTCGGCCTGTTTGCGACAGGCGGTGCCTATCAGGACTAATATTGCTGCTATTGTGATGATTTTCTTCATTTTACTTTGGTTTTTGGGTGGCCCAGGGCTCGCTATCGCTCACCCTGGGTTGGCATACTTCAGGCTTACAGCCCTTATGGAATATTGTTTGTTATTACTACTCACTAATCACTACTCACTAACCACTATTACACTCAGAAGATATATGATGCGCCGAAGGTGACGGACAACGTACTGAGATAGCGGGGGTCGCGGAGGTGCGGGGAGCTGCGGCGGTGGGAAGTGAGGTCGTAGTAGTAGAGTGCGTCGAGGTTGATGCCCCAGTGCTCGTCCAGCTTGTAGTTCAAGCCGAGGCCACCGACAAGGCCGGCACAGAAACGGACATCCTCGCCGGTGAACTCGCGAATCTCGTCAAAGTTTTCAAAGTAGACGTGGTAGTCTGTCATCCAGTAGGTTTTACCAACCCGGCGTTCTTTCAGCCAGTAACCCATATAGCCGCCGGCATACGCGTGTCCGCGGAGTTTTTCGCCCCCGAAGGAGAAGTCGGCCAAAACGGGCAACATGAGGTAGTAGTTGTGGTGATTGGTGAATACGGGATCCAGATAGTCAAGATTCCGTTTCATGCAATGCGACCGGCGCATGAAGCTGAGGTCAACGCGGAGGGCGAACCAGTCGGTGAAGCCGTAGCGGGCCTGGATGCCCGCATCGAAACCGCTGAATCCGGAATAGGATTCGTCAATGCGCCCTGCATTGGACCGCGTGATGCTGGTATAGTCCCAACCGCCCTTGAGGCCGACAGACCACTGGGCTTCAGCCATGAGCACGCTACAGCATAAGGCCATAGCGACGCTCAATTTCAATAAGAGATTACCATTCATAAGGATAGGTTTTATTTCGAATAATGAGACAGCAAAGGTACAATTTTTATTGAACAGTAGGGACGTATCGCATACGTCCGCAAAAAAGTATTGCATACGTCCGCAAAAACGTATCGCATACGTCCGCAAAAACGTATCGCATGCGTCCACAAAAAAAAGGCGACATCCGAAAGGGTGCCGCCGGATAAGGTAGGGACGTCATGTTCTGGCGTACTTGCAAAAAATTACTGGATTTGGATGGCGCGGGCCGGTTTGGCTTCCTCTTTCATCAGTTTAGGAAGGGTGACGGTGAGGATGCCGTGCTCCACTTTGGCTGAGATGTTCTCTTTGTCAACATCTTCGGGCAGTGTGTAGTTCTGCTCGTAGTTGGTGTAGGAGAACTCGCGGCGCAGATAGTGGTGTTTTTTCTCTTCTTCCTTGTGCTCCATCTTGTTCTCGATGGCGATGTTCAGGTTGCCATCGTCGTTGATGTTCACGCGGCAGAATTCTTTCTTGATGCCCGGCGCAGCCACTTCCATGGTGTAGGCCTTTTCATCTTCCTTCACATTGACTGCCGGTGCGGTGGTATTGGCACGAGGCATTATGTCATTGTCAAGGAATTCTTCGAACATTGTAGGAAACCAACTGTTTTTAAACATTACTGGTAACATAATAAACCTCCATTTTTTTAATTTGTTAGACTTTTCATTTTTACTGCCGCCTCCGCTTTCGCCTCAGCGACGCCTCCTATTATGCAACCAGCGTGCCAATGCTAAAAATGGACAAATTGTCACTGACATGCGACAATCTGTCCATTAACCATATAAACCCGTAAGCCCAAAAAAAGAGACCCGTCTCCCGACAGGTCTCCTTATACTATAATATGGTAAGGGTTCCGATTATTGTGTCACTCTTTCCAGCCACTTCACCATGCCGAGCATGATAGCCATGGAGACGAAGCAGACGACTGCGAAGACCGCCCAGCAGTATTTGATCGGCCAGGCGTTGTACATCACAGGACCGAGCCAGATCATCAGGTTGCCGATAGCGGTAGCGCCGAGCCACAAGCCCTGACACAAACCCACCATGTGGCGCGGAGCCACCTTGGAGACGAACGACAGGCCCAGCGGGGAGATGAACAACTCAGCGACAGTCAGCAGGAAGTAGGTGACAAGCAGCACCCAAGGAGCGGCTTTGGCAAGACCGGCGGCAGCCATTTGGGCGGCATCCATCAAACGGAATTCCTCACCGGAAGGATAATTCTTGACGATAGAGAAAATCATCAGGAAAAGATAGGCACTACCGGCAATGGCCATACCCAACGCAATCTTGCGCGGGGTGGACATCGTGACTCGCTTGTTGAAGATGATCATCAGCGGGGTGAGGATAATAACGAAATAGGGGTTCAACGCCTGCCAGATTTCGGGAGCGATGGCATCCGTCTTGACGAAGTCACGGGCGAACACGGACAACGACTGGCCGTTCTGGTGGAATGAGAACCAGAAGAAGATGGCGATACCCAGCACGGCGAACAGCGCATAGAGACGTTGTTTGATTTCCGTAGCCATGGCTGCTTTCTCCTCAGCAGTATATTCCACCACCTGAGCGGCCTCTTTCTTGGCCGGTTGCGGGAATTTGTACTTGTTAACGATGAAAATCGTCAACGAAATGACCATTGCAATAACCGATGCGATGAAGGAGAAATGCACACCCTGGTTGAAAACAGTGATGTAGTCGGAGCAGAAAGCAGCCGTGTCGGTGAAATTGTAACCCGGTTGCAGCACGGCAGCCATAGTTTCCGTAAATTTCTGGGTCTCCTGACCGTTCGCAAGGAACTGGTGGCAAAGACCGGACATATCGGCATTATAGACAAGATGATGCGCCTTCAGCCACCACTCGCGGAGGAACGGGGCAATGAAGGGGGCGAAGAAACCGCCGATGTTGATGAAGACGTAGAAAATCTGGAAACCGGAGTCACGGCGTTTCTTGGCCTCTGCGAGTGCCTCAGGACCTTTCTTGGCAGATTCTTCCTCGAACTCGTCGTACAGTTTGCCGACGATAGCCTGCAGGTTGCCCTTGAACAGACCGTTACCGAAAGCGATGAACAACAACGCCATACAGGTGATGGTCAGGATAGTGGCCCAGCCCGGACCGCTGTCCAGGATAGCACCGTCAGCGGTTTTGCTGAACAACGGGATAGCCATCACCACATAGCCGATGGCCATGATGATGAGACCCCATTGGATAGTCTTGTTGTAGTTTTGCGTTCTGTCGGCGATGATACCGCCCACCAAACTCAAGACGTAAATTCCGAAGTAGAACACGGAATAGATGACGCCGGCTGTACCATCGGGAAGACCGAACTTAGACACCAGGAAGAGAAGCAGCACGGCGTTCATAATGTAGTAGCCGAAACGCTCGCCCATGTTGCTCAAAGCCGCGGCAATGAGGCCTTTCGGGTGATTTTTCGCTTCCTTCACGTAATAAATGATGAACGGCACAATGGTGAGTGCGCCGACAAGACAAATAATAGCAGCTATACTCATACTTTATTGAATTTTAATTGTTTACAGATGTTGGTTGATTTTCGCCACCAACTCATCTTTCTTGATGACGCCGACGTGACGATCCACGAGCTCGCCGTTCTTGATGAAGACCAGCGTGGGGATATTCATGATGCCGAACTGCATGGCGATGTCGCCGTTCTCGTCGGTGTCGCATTTGCCGACCACAGCCTTGCCTTCAAATTCGGCGGCGACCTCCTCCACGATGGGAGCGATGCTTCTGCACGGGCCGCACCAAGTTGCCCAGAAATCAATGACGACCAGCTTGTCGCCTTTGATCAAGGTCTCAAAATTCTCATTGTTAATTGCTAATGCCATAGTTTTTGGATTTTGAAATTATTAAGCGGCAAAGATACATTTTTTTTGGACTTGTGATTTGTGACTTGTGACTTGTGAAAAACAAAAAAAAAAAACGAAATCTCAAGTCTTTAGTCATAAGTCTTAGGTCTTAAGTCTTAAGTCACAAGTCTTAAGTCACAATCCATACATCTCTAATCAAAAAATTTTGTATATTTGCCACCGCGAAATTTGTTAGAAAATGAAACAGTTGAAAAGATTAACAGCACTCTGTTTTTGCGCGGTGACTCTGCTGGCCGGATGCACCAAGTTCGGCACTGCGGTTTCCGAAATCTCCTCTACGGAATACGAAAATAAAATGCTGACAGTCACGGCGTTGATAACCGACAACGGCGGCTGCGGCTACTACATGGAGCAAGGATTCTGCTACAGTCTCTTCTGCCCGCCGAACCTTAACGACATTTACACCACCGAGGTCAATGTCGCCCACACCGTCCCGGCCGACTCCGCCGTTTTCTCGGCCACCTTCACCCTGCCGATGGTCGACACGGCCTACTACGTGTGCGCCTACGTGAAGAACAGTGCGGGTCTCTCGTACAGCCCCGCCGTGCGCGTCTCCACTGGTGCCCAGCCTGACCCCGCAAAATAACGTGACCGCTATTCAATAACGACAGTATTAACCAATTATAAAGATAATGAGCAAGATTCTCGCCATCAATCCCGGAGCCACCTCCACCAAAGTCGCCATCTTTGACGGCAACGAGCAGATATTCCTGAAGAACATCAAGCACTCCACCGAGGAGCTGTCGCAGTTCGCCACCATCGCCGACCAATATGAGTTCCGCAAGAACATCATCACCTCCACTTTGGAGGCGGAAGGCATCAACCTGCACGACATCAACATCGTGATGGGCCGTGGCGGTCTCGTTAAACCTTTGAAATCAGGCGTTTACAGAGTCAATGAATTGATGCTGGAACATCTGAAGATGGGCTACAGCGGTCAGCACGCCTGCAACCTTGGCGGCCTCATCGCCGATAGCATCGCTAAATACATCGGTCTCGAATGCGCCTATATCGCCGACCCCGTGATGGTGGACGAAATGCACGACATCGCCCGCATTTCCGGCCATCCGGAGTTCGAACGGCAGTCCATCTTCCACGCCCTCAACCACAAAGCCATCGGCCGCATGTACGCCAAAGACTGCGGCAAGAAGTATGAGGACCTAAACCTCATCATCACCCACATGGGCGGCGGCGTGAGCGTTGGCGCACACGAGAAGGGCAAGGTCATCGATGTGAACCAAGCCTTGGACGGCGAAGGTCCGTTCTCCCCCGAGCGTTCCGGTTCCCTGCCTATGAACCAGTTCCTAAAAGCCTGTTTCAGCGGCAAATACACCCAGCAAGACATGCAGAAGATGCTTGTCGGCAAGGGCGGTTATGTTGGCTACTTCGGCAGCAACGACGCTTACGCGGTCGAAAAGGCAGCCATCGCCGGCGACCCGAAAGCCGAGCTTCTCGAAGAGGCTTTCGCCTATCAAGTGGCCAAACAAATCGGTGAGAACGCCTGCGTGCTGAAGGGCAAGGTGGACGCCATCATCCTCACCGGCGGCATCGCTTACGGCAAGCCGGTCGTTGCCCGCATTAAGAAATATGTGGAATGGATCGCACCCGTGGCCGTTTATCCCGGCGAAGACGAGATGGCCGCCATGGCCCTGAACGCCAACATGATTCTCAACAAGGAAATCGAAATCCAGGAGTACGTGTAATGCCCATCTTCGCGCTCTACAGCCGTCAGGCCGCAACCCTGCAACCTGTCGTCGATTCAGTTATCAACTTTCTGGTGTGGAACCACAGCAAAGTGGTTCTGCATCAGAATGTTTTATATGAAAATACTGATTTACAGCGTTTTGACACACATTACGACCTGCAACAGATTGGAAATGTGGATTTTATGGTTTCCATCGGGGGTGACGGCTCGTTCATTGACGCAGCGAATCTGGTCGGCGACCTTGGCATCCCGCTGGTGGGTGTGAACACCGGGCGCATCGGCTTTCTCTCTGCCATCAAAAAGGACAACACGGAAGCGTGCCTCCGCATGCTACTCGACGGCCAATATACGCTGGAGACGCGCTCACTGCTCCACATTGAGGGGAGTGAGCCACTGCCCTTGGACACGCACTTCGTGGTCAACGACGTGACCGTTAGGGCCACCGACAACGACTCCATCAATGCCATTACCGTGTCGGCGGGCGGGCGGCACGTGAACACCTACTGGGCCGACGGGTTGATTGTGGCCACCCCGACAGGCTCCACCGCCTATTCGATGAGCTGCGGCGGTCCCATCCTGCACCCGCAAACCGACGTGGTGGTGCTCACCCCCATCGCGTCGCACTCACTTAACGTGCGGCCGTTGGTTATCCCCGCCGGACAAACCTTGGAAATCGCCGTGGACGGACGCGGCGGCAAATATTCGCTTTGTGTTGACACCCAACGTGTTATCCTTAACGATAGCGTCCGACTCTTCATCACAAAAGAGAAATTCAACATCCGAACCGTACTTTTCGACAACGCGGATTTCTATGCCACCATCCGCGAAAAACTGCTTTGGGGACTCGACAAACGCAACGATTAAAATCCTCCCCGAAAGGTTTCACATTTCAACATTTTTGTGTTTATTGTTTTTTCAAAACACCCTTTTTCAGAACAGTTATTATTTTTAATTTTGTCAGATTAAAAGTAATTGTGCAAACCTGTATGAGATACGTCAAACCAGTAGTTCGTATATTGCTGAGTATCACACTAATAGTGATGCTTGTTTTGGCATTTGTCTATATGCCGAAGCAGCGCTGTGAGCGTATCTCATCCGTGGTCCATACGCAAAACGAGAGCGTCACCGTCAGCCCGGAAGACGTGGACGCACTGATCGCGAACGCCGGCATCGAGGTGGTTGGCAAGGCTGTCAAGGAGGTTGACGAAGGTGAAATCATCACGTTGCTGAAGGCCAATCCGTACATCGGAAACGTGAATTTCGTGCACTTTGCCGGCCGCAAACTGGTCATCGACTACACCCTGCGAGAAATCGTGTTACATGTGTTCACCCCCAGCGGTGAACATTATTTTGTTGACAATGAGGGTGTTGTCGTTCCGTTTACCTCGAAAATGCAGGACTACCTGATGATTGTCAACGGCAATGTCGGCAACAACTACAAGGTGGGCAAGAAAGCCCCGAAAGGCGTGCAGGACGCGCTCGAACTGACCAAGGTCATCCGTGGGAACGCCTTCTACGAGGCACAGTTCCGGCAAATCTACCTCAACAGCGCCAACGACATCGAACTCACCAGCGCCATCGGCGGGCAAACAATCCTCTTCGGGTCTGTTGAGAACGCCGCCGAAAAACTGGCCAACCTCAAGACCGTTTACGAAAAAGGGCTGTCACACAAGGGCTACAACACCTACGCCCAGCTCGACGCCCGCTACAAGAACCGAATTATAGCAACAAGAAAATAACCCGTGCGTATGGATAAAAACTACTCGGACAGCAATCTGACATTCAACAATATGGCGAGCGACATCGTGGTCGGTCTCGACATTGGCACAACCAAGGTGGCCACCATCGTCGGCTATCTGAACAACAAGGGCAAAATCGAAATCCTCGGGCACGGCAAGTCCGCGTCGAAAGGTGTCGAGTATGGCCTCATCCAAAACCTGTTGAAAGCACAGGAGAGCATCCGCACTTCCGTGCAACTCGCCTCCAGCCATGCCCGGATGGAAGAAATCAACAGCGTTTACGCCGGCATCGCCGCGCGCCACATCCGCACCGGCAACTGCAAGCACTACATCTTCCGCGCCAACCACAACGCGCTGATCACCCAGGAGGAACTCGACGAGATGAAACACGATGTCGAGAATATCGCCCTCCCGCCCGACCAGCGGATTATCGCCATCATCCCGCAGAAATACGTGATTGAGGATTCCGCCGACGGCGCCAGCCACGAATCCCTCGACCCCGTCGGGGAAATTGGCACCAAAATCACCGGCTTTTACCAGATTATAACAGGTAATATACAGGAAATCAAGAAGATTGACACCTGTATCACCTCTTCGAACATCCAAGCCATGGAACTCATTCTTGAGCCCATCGCCTCCGGCCTCTCCTGCCTCACCGAGGACGAGAAGCAACGCGGCGTCGCCCTGATCGACATCGGCGGCGGCACCACCGATATGGTCATCTTCCAGAACGGTCGGCCGAAATTCTGCAAGGTGATTCCGTTCGCCGGCTCCGTCATCACCAAGGACATCGCCAGCGTGTGCAACATCCCGGAGGACACCGCCGAGGAGCTGAAGGTCAACCACGGCAGCTGCATTCCCGAGAAAAGCAGCCCCAGCCGCGTAAGCACCATCCTCCGCCCCCACGGCCAGCCACCGTTGAAAATCACCGACGAGCAACTCGCCAAAATCATCTACAGCCGTGTCCATAAAGAGATTCTTGGTATCGTCAAGGCAGAACTTGAGAATTCCGGTTGCATGAAGATGCTGCAAAACGGCGCGGGCCTCGTACTTACCGGCGGCGGCGCAAAGTTGCGCCATCTCGTCGAACTTTGCCAGTTCGACCTCGGCCTCAACACCCGCATAGGCATCCCCGGCATCGGTTTCGCCGACTCCCTCTCCAACGAGCTCAAACAGCCCCTCTACTCCACCGCCCTCGGCCTGCTCAAATACGGCATCGAATGCGAGACCAAAGATTTTCATCCGGCCGATAGCCAGGAAGTCGATTCAGAACCTTTCAATGGAAACAACGAAGGGACTAAACCCGAAAGAGGCGATAGAGGCAACCGGAAGTCCGGTCAGCTGATTGAGACGCTCAAACGGACGCTCACCACCTTCTTCGAGCAAATTTCATAAGAAAACCAAACCATTAACCGAACGTAATAGAGAAACAAATATGGAAGAAACAATCAACTTCACTCCTGACTTCGGAGCGAAAGAGAACACGTCCACCATCAAAGTGATTGGCGTGGGCGGCGGCGGTAGCAACGCCGTGCAACACATGTACGCGGAAGGCATCCAAGGCGTGGACTACCTGGTCTGCAACACCGATAAATGTCATTTGGACGCTTGCAAAGTGCAAGACAAATTACTGTTAGGCAACGGATTAGGCGCAGGTGCCAATCCTGACGTGGCACGAGAGTTCGCCTCCAAGAGCGAGGACAAGATTAAGGAATTCATCGGCGAGAACACCAAAATGCTATTCATCGCCGCCGGCATGGGTAAAGGCACCGGTACCGGCGCATCCCCCGTGGTCGCCAAAGTTGCCAAAGAGATGGGCATCCTCACCGTCGGTGTCGTCACCGAACCTTTCAAATTAGAAGGCAAACGCATCAAGGCCGCCGCCGAAAAAGGCATTGAGGAGATGAGCAAATTTGTGGACTCCCTCATCATCGTCAACAACCAGAACCTGATGAAGTACTACACCTCGATGCCCATCAACGAGGCGTACGGCCAAGTCGATGATATCCTCAAAAACGCCGTGAAGTGCGTGGCCGAAATCATCACCGTCACATACGGACAAAACGTCGACTTCAACGATGTGAAGTCTATCATGGAGCACAGCGGCAAGGCCCTCCTCGGCATCGCCACGGCCCAGGGCGAAGACCGCGTCAAGAAAGTGCTTGACGATGTGCTCAACTGCCCGCTGCTTGAGAACGCCGACATCAGCGATGCCAAGAATTTCCTCTTCTTCGTCACCTATGGTCCATCCAAGCAAATCACCATGGGCGAACTCGAAGTGCTTCAAGACCGCTTCGACGACATGCAAGCTGACAATGTGCACGTCATTTGGGGACACGGCCTTGACGAAAGCTTGGGCGAAAGCATCAAACTTTCCCTCGTGGTCACCAATTTCGACTCCGCCCGCGAGGAGGAGAACGAAATCATCATCAACCCGACCGACGAGACCATCACCAACGGGGTTGATGAGACGGCTAAAGTTGAGGACACCCAGAAAAAAGTCGATGAGTTTGTTCAGCAACAGGAGAGCAATGAGACCGCCGCGCCGCAACAGCCCGCAGCCCAGCAGGAAACCGCTCCCGTCATCAATGCCCCCACCTTCCCCGAATCGGGCAGCGTTAAAACACCTGCCGCCAGCCCCGTGGTTACCTTCGCCGATAACACGAAGGAGATTTTCGGAAGCGACAACTTCACCGCACCCTCTCTCAATTACGATAATGATGACGTTTTCAAACAGTTAGTGGAACAGCCCACTTTCAGCCGAAGCAGCGATGCGTTCGCCACGCAGCAAAGCCGCCAGCAGGTAACCGTTGAAGAGCCCAGCAGCCCCACCTATTACGAGCTGAAAGACGACACCTTCGACGTTTTCCACGGATTTGCCGACTAAGCATTGAATTCCCGCCGCAGGATACGCTCCCAGCGGGAATACGCTTCCACATATTGGTTGTGGTGATCCCGGTCCGGGGTCACCACTTCTATTTTATGCAGCGAACGGAAGGCCTCCTCGGGCGTAGCAAAGAAACCGCAACCCAGTGCGGCACCGGTGGCTGCTCCAACAGACCCATCTGTATCGTACAACTCAATCACCGCGTCAGCAACAGTGGCTAAAGTAGTGCGGAAAATGGGGCTGAGGAACATATTGGCATGACCCGCGCGAATCACTTTGGTATCCATGCCCGTAGCCCGCATAATATCCATTCCGTACTTGAACGAGAAAGCGACACCTTCTTGTGCAGCACGAGCCAATGTATTGGCATTGTGATTGTTGAAGTTTATCCCGTAAATGGAGGAACCCAACTGGCGGTTCTCCAAAATGCGTTCCGCGCCATTGCCAAACGGCAAAATCGTCACCCCGTCGGAGCCAATGGGGACTTGCGCCGCCATATCGTTGAATTGGTCGTAGGAAACCTGCGGCGCCACCGTCCGCTTCATCCAAGCATTCATAATGCCCACCCCATTGGTACAGTGCATTACACCGAGGCGAGTCTGCTCAACCGAATGGTTCACATGTGCGAACATGTTGACGCGCGAACGCGGGTCAGTGCTCACCTTGTCGCTGATGCCATATACGACCCCGGATGTGCCTGCCGTGGCCGCTATCTCGCCAGGATTCAACACGTTAAGGGAAAAAGCATTGTTGGGTTGGTCCCCAGCCCGGTAAGATACGGGCGTACCTTCGCGCAAACCCAACTCCGCAGCCGCATCTTTGCCCACTCTGCCCTGCTCTCCAAAGGTGGGAACGGTTTCCGCAACCATCTCCGACGTGATTCCGAAGAAATCCAACAGTCTGGTAGACACTGCATTGGCAGCAAAATCCCAGCTCATTCCTTCCGAAAGTCCCGGCACGGTAGTGTGCACCTCGCCAGTCATGCGCATGGCGAGATAATCACCAGGCAACATATACTTATATATACTATTGAACGTTTTAGGCTCATTCTCGCACACCCAAGCCAGTTTCGCCGCCGTGAAGTTGCCGGGCGAATTGAGCAGGTGCATCAAACAATAGTCGTGGCCGAGCTCTTCAAAAGCCTTTTCCCCGTAGGGTACTGCACGGCTGTCGCACCAGATAATGGAAGGCCGAAGCACGCGCAAGTCTTTGTCAACCAACACTAAACCATGCATCTGGTAGGTAATGCCGATAGCTTTCACATCCTCGGCTTTGACACTGCCAATGGCCATCGCCTGCTGCAACGCCGTTTTCAGATACGACCACCAGTCGTCAGGATTCTGTTCCGCCCAGCCGTTCTGTACGGAGAGAATCGGGGCCTCCGTATCAGGCGCAAGCCCTTTTGCGACAACTTTCCCAGTTTCACCGTCCAAAACGGAAACTTTCACGGATGAACTGCCTAAATCAATGCCTAAGAAACAATCCATTTTTCTAAATCCTAATATCAGTCGGCAAATATACGATTTTTGCAAAGATATGAAATGAGTGTATTCTCGCATTTTTTTCGGAAGAGATGCAAACAACTAAAAAAAATACTATTTTTGCATTGGTTTTGTATTTGGTAAATTCAGGGGAGGAAAAAGCCGTCGCGAAGTATGGAAGTTGTTAATAATTAAAAATATAGGAGGTTTATTATGTTAAAGAACAGAAGTTTGATCGACCCCAACGATTTCACGCGCGAGGAGTTCCGTGAGATTTTCGATTTGGGTCACCAGATCATCGCCGATCCGGCGAAGTTCAGCAAGAGTTGCGAAGGCAAGATCCTGGCAACTCTTTTTTACGAACCGAGTACACGCACGCGTTTGAGTTTCGAGACGGCCATGCTGCGTTTAGGCGGCCAGGTCATCGGTTTTTCCGAAGCGGCTTCCTCTTCCACCGCGAAGGGTGAAAGCATCGCCGACACGCTGCGCACTGTGGAGTGCTATGCCGACATCGCGGCCATGCGCCATCCCAAGGAAGGTGCCCCGCGTCTGGCCAGCCACTACATCCACATGCCGCTGATCAATGCCGGCGACGGCGGCCACCAGCATCCCACGCAGACCCTCACCGACATCCTCACCATCGAGCGGCTGCGCGGCAACGTGGAGAACAAAACCTACGGCTTTTGCGGCGACCTCAAGTTCGGCCGCACCGTGCACTCCCTCGTCAAGTTCCTCAGCAACTACGAAGGTGTCAAATTCATCTTCATCTCCCCCGAGGAGTTGCGCGTGCCCGAGTACATCCGCGAGGAGGTAGTCCGCAAGAAAGGCATCCCCTTCGAAGAGGTCGATCAGATGGAGCCCTACATGAACCAACTCGACTTCCTCTACATGACCCGCGTGCAGCGCGAGCGTTTCTTCAATGAAGAGGACTATATCCGTCTTAAAGACCGTTTCATCCTCGACAAGGAGAAGATGTCCTACGCCCGCCCCGACACCTACATCCTTCACCCGCTACCCCGCGTCAACGAAATCAGCACCGAAGTCGATGACGACCCGAGAGCGCAATATTTCCAGCAGGCCAAGAACGGCATGTATGTTCGTATGGCGCTGATACTCAAGCTACTGGGTATATACTAGTAGACTTTAAGGCATTAGCTAATAGCCAACGGCCAACAGCCAAAGTTAAAGATAAATCATCCTTAAATAGAATCATCATGTTAGAAATCACCAGTATAGAGAAAGGTATTGTCATCGACCACATTACCGCTGGCTACGGAATCCAGGTGTTCAACTATCTGAACCTCGACAAGGCCGATTATAATGTCGCGCTCATCTGCAACGCCTACAGCGAGAAAATGGGCAAGAAAGACATCATCAAGATCAACAATGTCATCGACATCAACTACGACTTCCTCGGGCTGATCGACCCGAACGCCACGGTGAACATCATCGAGAACGGCAAGACGGTGAAGAAGGTGAAACTGGAAGTGCCGGATCGCGTGGAGAACATCATCCGCTGCAAGAATCCGCGCTGCGTCACCTCCGTGGAACACTATTTCCCGCACGTCTTCCACCTCGTGGACAAGGAGAAACGCTCTTACCGCTGCGAATACTGCGACGATATCGTGGTGCCGTACCCGGTGAAATAGGGACGCGAATCTTCCGTTTCGTGTCTATTCTCCCGCAAATTTCTCAGATTTGCGCAGAATAGACATTGGAAAAACGTAGAGACGTGCCCCGGCGCGTCTCTTTTTTACGCTGTCGGATGCTTCTATTTTGAAAAGTTGTATCTTTGCACCGATATTTTGACAAAAAGAAATAAGTAGTAACGAAATAAAACGCCTATGATCAAAACCGCATAATGCTGTTATGCACTCCATAGAATAGAAAAAAGCGAAGTAGCTTGTACACTGGAGTCTTTGAAACTTCGACACTTTCAAAAAACATTTCCCAGAGTAAAGCAGCGACGCTCCCGCCGTATGGCGTGGGCTTTACTCGTTGTAATTGGGGAATGTGGGTAGTCGAAGACCTCAAAGACTCCAATGAAGGCGAAAAAAGTGCCACGCTTTTTTTGTGCGCGTAACAGGACACAGATTTTCCCGGCACATCTTTATTATTCTTACAGAAACCGAAGGAGCCGGATGGGATATAACGCGGCGAAATTTGCAGATGAAGAAATACTACACAATGTATTTTACGATAATCGCTTGTGCGATCCTTATTGCAGGCTTTTCATCCTGCAATAAGGAATCGGAAACAAACGATTATGATCCGATAACAAACGAAGACAATACTGGAATTGAAATCAGGATGCGGAATGCTAATAATGGAGGCAACTATTTGTATTTGTTACATGTAGATTCAGCCTATTACAATGGTGGTTATTGGTTTTCTAAAGTGTATTTAGGGATTGACAACAGCGATAATTTTATAGTTTATTCTAATTATTCTAATTCTGCTCAAGAAGTAAATTCAGATTGCGGGATAGTTTGCGTTGGGAATGTGAGTAATCTTGGACAAATTAATAACATTCCTAACTCTGGATGGGCAAATGCTGTGTCTGTTAAACCTGGCTGTGGTTACATTATTAGAATTAAAAATAGTGAAGATTCTGAAGAATATTACGAATTTTCTCAGTATTGTCGATATGCACGAGTATATGTTGTCGAATGGATGGAGGGAACTAACGGAGGCATAATAGGGGCTGTAATCCGTTATGAGGACAATTGGAAGATTGAAGACTAAAGGGATTTGATATTCCTCATTCTTGTATGTTGAAAAACAACACGTTGTCAAAGTTGTTGCGTGTCTCCGACACGCCGCCCTTCCCGCGCATCGTCCACCCCACACTGCGAGTGCGGGGTTATTAAGATATCGTGCCTTTGGCACGGCGTGGAGAACCGTCGCAAAGGTCATCAATCGCGCCTGACACTGTCCAACGCCACTCCTCGTGTCGGAGACACGTCATTTTAGTAACTCGACACGAAACGAACGTAGTGAAGTGCCGTGTGGGGTACGGCGTGCGCACACGGAGGCAGCGTGTCGGAGACACGCAACATTATCCACAAGATAACGTATGTTCCATCTGTAGAGACGCTGAATTTTGCGTCTCTACTATTCCTGCAACCCCAACACCTTCCCCAATCGGTTCGGGTCTTGCTGGTTGTTCCAAACGTACAAAATTTCTATGGTGTTGTTGACAACCGAATACACAATGGTGACCTTTTTCACATGGAGCATGCGCATCTCGTAACCATGATAGTCCAAGTCCTCGCATCTTACTCCAATCTTCGGAAAAGTCTGTAATTGAGACACACGCCTCATCAGGTCATCATACACTTTTGCCAATGTAAGCTGCCCAAATTCAGCATATACATATTCCATCTCGGCATCAAGCGAGAGCCGGGCTTCGTCAAGCCATATTATTTTATATGCCATACCGATCGCGGATACTCGAGAACACCTCTTCGTTGGTATGGAAGGTGGCTTCACCAGCCTTAATTTTGTCTATGCGCTCGTGAAGCGCTGTCTTCATCTCTTCATAGGTGTGAGCGTTAGGAGAAACTTGGCTGGCTGCTACAGGGATGTCGTCAGACATCATATCGTCAACCCACTTTTGCAACAGCTCACCGAACTTTTCTCTGCCAACGTTTGGATAGCGCTGCGCTAACACATTCTCATCCACTGTAATATTATATGTACACATCTTCTATTGTTCTTTCTGATTCAAAGCGCAAAAATAGTATTTATTCTCATATTTCGAAGAAACAATTTCTCGTAACTTGTAAGAAATCCTTACAAGTTGAAAATTCATCCGAATTTGCAATTTGCAAAAAATGCAAATTCCTTTTTTGCTCCAATTCTCCGACCTGGAAAATGTTGCGGATATGTCGTGATATCACAGAGATGTCACGACTGAACAGTTGAGTCATTTGCGCCTACGTCAACCAAACGGTGTCGTTTTCCACACGCACATCCAACGTAATCCGTGCGTCATCTGACTGATATTGCTGTATTTCCTGATTCATCGCTTTCAAAGTTTTCAAAATGCAAATATACAACAAAAAACAGGGCTTGTCAAGAGTAAAAACAAATTCCTTTTTTTGAACGTCAGCACCGGCGAGTACGAAGGGAATGTCACGGTGAATCTGTAGGTTGTCGTTTATTGTTGCGTGTCTCCGACACGCTGCCTCTCCCGCACATCGTCCACCCCACACTGCGAGTGCGGGGTTATTAAGATATCGTGCCTTTGGCACGAGGGCGGAGCCGTCAAGTTTAAACCACAATCGAGCCGTATATTACATAGAGCTAACATTATAATACACAACGGTTTATTATGATTATATTCGTTTTGTTAGAAAAAAACAAAAAGTGTGCTTTGTGTAATTAAAATTTGTGTACCTTTGCAACGTTTTATTAAACCAAAAATATAAAATAATAAATATGGGAACAGATTAATTATCAGTACAGTATGACAGGCAACACTAAAGAAACATTATTGTTTTGGCTTGCGATTTTGAGTGGGATAGCCTCAATTGCAGGCTTTTTTGTCGCTTTGAGTTCTGATCAAAGCAAAGTTATCATTGTGTTGATTGCCATCATCATTTTCCTTGTGGCATTGCTGCTTTCCATCTGGTATGCTATCCACAAAATTGTCCACAAAGAATTTGACAGGGAATACATAAAACTTTCGTTTTTTACAAAGTATGAATACATTGACAAAACACACATAATATATGATGGTTACCGTCTGATTCAATCAAAACGGGCATTTCTTCCAAGTATCCAATGGGCATTCAAATGGACAGGCACTAAACAGCCGAGCATTAGCTCGACCTTACAAAATTGCGACGGCAAAATCATTGAAAACACATCGAATGACTATGATCACGTCCTTCTGAAATTCAAGAAAGCCCTTTCATACAATGAATCTGCAGTGGTGCATTTTCATGCAAACATGGACGATGTGGACAACACGGCACAACCACATCTTGATGTTAAAGTTGAAGAACCTATCAGCGTTGTTGATTTCCGTGTAATATTGGCATATAAGGACTCAAACTTTTCAGAAAGAGCACAGTTTATGCGGAAACCTATAAACAGTGGAATTCCAACAGATTATCAGGTCCTTGAAACCGTTTCTTTCAATACTTACTCTAAAAGTTACGAATATGTCCTAACAAATCCAGAAGTCGGGTATTTTTACCGTTTGGAATGGATTAAATAACTAAAACAAGCTCAACAATAAACGGTGCGAAAAATTATTCCCCAACCGTTTGGCGTATCAAAAAAAAGTGTATTTTTGCCGCGTCAAAACAAAGGTCTCGTGGCCGAGTGGTTAGGTACTGGTCTGCAAAACCAGGCACTCCAGTTCGAATCTGGACGAGACCTCCAAAATGTAGGGATGCGTAATCTGCATTCCTACATTTTTTATATACTTTTGCCATTGGTATGAGACCGCAGAGACTGTTCTATATCTTACTGATAGTATGGATAATAGCCGACTTGTTTGTGGCTATCCTCACGCCCATGCACGCCGACGAGGCCTACTACGCGCTCTACGGACAGCATCTCGATTGGGGCTACTACGACCACCCGCCGATGGTGGCGCTGCTGACAGCGGTCAGCGGCGCACTTTTCAAAGGAAACCTCTCTGTCCGCTTCCTTACCGTACTACTCCATGGCGGCACTGTATGGCTGATATGGAGAACGATAGCCGCCAAATCGCCCAACCGCCGCGACGTGCTGGCGTTTTTTGCCGTGGCCGCCTCATTCGTGATGTTTTCGGTTTACGGCTTCGTGACCACACCTGACGCACCACTAATCTTCTTCACCGCACTGTTCTTCTTCCTCTACAAACACTACCTTGACAAACCCAGCTGGCCACTCGCCCTCGCAATGGGCATAGTATTGGCCGCCATGCTCTTCAGCAAATACATGGCCGTGCTGGTTTTGGCTTTTGTGACGCTTTCGAATCCCAAACTGTTGAAAGATCCGAAAGCATGGATGGCTGTCCTCGTTGCCGTGTTGCTGTTTATCCCCCACATCCGCTGGCAATTCCAGAACGACTTCCCCAGCCTTCAGTACCATCTGATGGATCGCAGCAAACAATTCAGGCCGCGCTACACATTGGAGTACTTCCCCAACCAACTGCTCGTTTTCAACCCTGCGTGCCTTGGAATTGCACTTTGGCTCTGCTGGCAAAAACGCCGCACCAACCATCTTTTCGAACGGGCTGAGATCTTCACCATCGCCGGTTTCATCCTCTTCTTCTGGATAATGACCGTGCGCGGTCACACAGAACCGCATTGGACAGTCGCAGCCTCCATCCCAATGATAATCTTGTTGTACAACGAATTACGAAAACCGGAATGGCGAAACTGGCTCGTGCGAGGGGTGGTGCCTGCCATGGCTTTACTGCTTGTCGGGCGTATTGCGCTGCCCGCTTTAGGTTCTGAAAAGCTCCACCTCATCGGGCGGCAGGCGGAAATGATGGACATCGGCCACTACTGCGGTGACACCCCCGCGGTCTTCACCTCCTCTTTCCAAGATCCGTCGCTGTATACGTTTTACAATGACAAGGAGGCGACCGTCATCAGTTCGTTTTATTCACGACGCACACAGTTCGACCTATGGCAGAGCGACTTAGCATTGCAGGGCAAGCAGGTCTACCTCATCGGGGAGGAAGTTACGAAACGTCCGATTCCAGGTTCGGAGATTATCCGTACGCCTCACGCAGCATTCGCCATCCGCAAGGTCGAAAAATTCCAAGGCGCGAACAGACTCGCCGTCACAGTCAAGAAATGCCGCGTAGTGGGCAATACCCTATACCTGAGCATGACCATCCACAACCCATACTCGATTGACTACCACTTCGATAATCCCGACTTCCCCACCTTCTTGCTCCTCGGTTTTGTGCGCGAAAACGAACACAAAACCTTGTTCTGTCCCGCCACACCCGATCTGGTTATTCCCGCCGGTGGCGATGTCACCATTTCCCAAACAGTGAGCCCATCACCCGACTTCCCGTTTGTGGTCTGCGTGGACAATTCCGTCTGCCGTTCCGTGAACAGCAAACCCGTCAAATATGAAAGCCGTAACTGACAACACCCTTGACCCTATTCCCTAAAATGCTATCTTTGCCGCCCGAAAATCACCACTATGCTCTTATTAAATAGTTTTTTCTACAGTGACTGGTTCAAATGGGACAAAAGCTTGTTCCAGTGCATCAACAGCCATCATTCCCCGTTTTGGGACAAAGCGATGTGGGTCATCACCAGCGCCCAATTCGGCGTAATCTTTTTTTTGATCCTGTCCGCCCTGACCGTTTGGTTCTACCGCAAACAATCATGGAAAATCCTGCTTTTTATTGGTCTGGTTGCGCTGTCGGCCGATGCGTTTGGCGCGAGAGTGCTCAAACCCACCTTACAGCGGATACGCCCGTCGCGTGACACGGAATACCACGGGGACTATCAGGTGCATCTGCTTCAGAAAAAGGACGGAACTTACTATCGCGGAGGCCTTTACAGCTGTCCGTCGAACCATGCCATCAACTATCTCACCACTTCCCTACTCTTCTTCTTTTTCCTACGTCCGAATGTCAGAAAACGCTGGTTGTTAGCAATTTTCGTCTTTGGCACCACATTGCTGACCTGCTATAGCCGCATTTACGTCGGGGTACATTATCCGTTCGACATCCTCTTCGGATGGCTGATTGCGGCATTTCTCGCAGGGATAGCAATCGCGTTGTTTAAAAAGTCTAACTTGGCCAAAACCCTCGACCTCACTGCCGACCGCTGATGACAATCTTCCGATCCTTGGCAGCACGCAAGCCAAACACCGTCTCACGCACCTCATCGGTCTCAAAAGAGTGATTCACAGCCCCTTCCGGATAAGTCTCTATGCGTAATCCGCTCTCATCGCCCACAATATAAGGAGTCAGACTTCCGTTGTCCGCTTTGCGAAGCCAATTAAGCAGACTTACAATTCTTCGGGATGACAAATGTCTGTTATACTCGCTGTTATGCAACGGACTGGCAAAACCGCTGATGACCAAATCCACCGTATCACCGTTCATCATCGCTTCCGTAAGATACTGTTGCAGAAGCTGTAACCGCGCATAACCCGTCTGAACGGAATCGCGCATAAAACCCGCCACCGCATACATCGCCCGCCGTTGCTCCTCGCCCGTCAAGCCTTCCCCGGATTTGTGTATATACTCTTGAATATCACTGATATAGGCATTATACAGTTCCAGATAATCTTTGGATGTAGTATCAGAAATGGATTTCGGATCCGGGCAATCGTTCTGGAAATATAACGTAATAGGCAGCACGGAAGCTATCTTCTCGTGAATGTTGGGCTTTGTCGGCGCTATAACCGTATCCATTTGTGGCCGGGACCATTTCGCGTAGAAAATATCGTTGCAGCAGGTATCTTCGTCAGCCATATTGTCGTGCGGGCGGTTAGAACTGAAAAACGCACTCCTACCATCCTGATTAACAGCGAAATAGAAGTCATTATATTCGGAATTGAACGGTCTTCCGAGGAGTGTTGGCGATTGCCAGGCACCCATCGCGCCTTCGCTGCAGTAGATGTCGTAATCGCCTATGCCTCTGTGCTCGTCCGTGCTGAAATAGAGCATCTTACGGGCCTTATCGTAAAACGGCGTGATTTCGTTTCCCTCCGTGTTAATCATCGGACCAAGGTTGACCGGCGGCTGGTAGCGTTCACCTTTCTTAACCGTGTACCAGACATCCGTTTTGCCGTAACCGCCAGGCCGATCGGAAACAAAGTAAAGTACCTCGTAATCCGGATATTCCACTAAGCAGGGCTGCATAGAGGAATATCCGCTCATATTGATTGCGGACGATAACAATCTGGGCTTCTTCCAGTTGCCATCCACTTTCTCCGTCTGCCAAAGGTTGCACCGCAAGTCGCCAGCGCCCTCACGCACACAGCGGGTCAAGAGCATCCGCTTTCCGTCCTCGCTCAGACAGAAGTTACTGTTGAAATACTTGGGATGGTTAACGGTCAGCGGCAACGCCTTCGCTGTGGCAAAGCGGTCGTCATCGAACATCTTGCTCTCGTAAAGATAACAGTACCAGTTCGTTTCGAAGAAATGCTCGACATCCTCAGCGGCATCGTTACGGAGAGAAGTGAACAAAAACGTAGAATTCGGCAGCGACCGGCAAGCATATTCCGAAAAGTGGGAATTCACCGCCGGCGGCAGAGGGGTCACCGTCACGATAATAGAATCCGATATAGGCAAAATCGTCGGCACATTGTTCTGCGCCCTCGCCGGAACCCATAACGAAAGCACAAAAACCGTAACCCATACTATGAGCGACTTATATTGCATTCTTTATCTTTTACCGAGTTTTTGTCCCTGCCGGGCTACTTAATGTATCTTAAACTACTAACTGCTAACCACTAACTGCCAACTACTAACTGCTAACTACTAATTGCTAACTACATAATGTCATACGGGCACGGCTCCTTTCCAGACCGAGTAATAGTGCGCTTCTTGAAAATGTAGGAAATGGCGAGTTCCATGCCGCCGCGTCCGTGGGTGGCCACCACAAACGGCGACACATTCACGTCGTAGGCGATGGAGAAACGGAGATTCTGCCAACTCACGAACCCGTTGAAAACCAGCGCATCACCCCATCGGTAGAAAAGGCCGCCTCCGAGGGTGTAAAGCGTGGTATAGCTGTTTTTCTTCTTGAAATATTCGACATTGCAACCAAAGAGGTATTCACTGAACTTTCGCTGCCAAGAGGCGTAAAGCATGGGCGAAAGGGAAATTTCGCGATTGAGGGCAATCTGCGAGTAAAAATGGGCGGTGTATTTGACAGGGAGCCGCGCATCGCTTTCCCCAAAACCGTAGAACGGCATGTTTATGTGCGATGCGCTCACGGCCACGCGGAAAAGCGTGCTCTTGCTTGGCACAAAGCCCCAAAACGCGCCGACACCGAAGTCAGGATAAAGCCGCTGGATAGTCTCAAGATTCTCACCGCTGGGTAGATACGGGTAGAAAATACCGTTCACGAACTGGTTATCCCATGTGCTCAGGTCAAGGTCGAAATGGTTGTTGATAATGCCGCCGTATAGCCCTAGTCCGATTTTGTGGCGACTGTGACGGCCCAAGTTCTTGATATACGACAGCGACACCACAGCCTGCACGGAGCTGTAGTTCACGTCACCGGCCTTGTCGCCGTTGAATGTAAGCCCGATGCCGACAAGCTCCTGCCTCCGGTGGTTCTTATAGATCGCACCATCGACCTCCGCCCCAAGGGTCATAAACGGTTTGCTCACGGATAGCCACTGCGAGCGTGTAATGACGGACGCGCGTACAATTCCGTCAAAAGCCGCTGTCAACGAAGGATTTATGCCAGTCGGATTGGCATAGAACTGCGAAAAATGGTAGTCTTGGGCGGTCGTCACACGACAGAGCAGGCACAGCGTCACGAACAGCGCGAATCGGTTCACACAGCACTGGGTCATGCGATGCCTATGTGGCGGTTTTTTCACTTTAGTACCTGTATTTTTCGTTCCAGCAACTCTTGAGATAGCGGCGCAGCTCGTTCTCGCGGGGGTTGTTCTGCGGTTCGTAGAGCGTGGTGCCGGCAATCTGCTCAGGCAAGAACTCCTGATTCACGAAGTTGTGTTCATAATCATGGGCATACTGGTAACCTTTGTGGTAGCCGAGCTCCTTCATCAGCTTGGTCGGGGCGTTGCGAATGTGCATCGGCACAGGGAGGTCGCCAGTCTGCTTGACGAGCGCGATGGCATTGTCGATGGCCATGTAGGAGGCGTTGCTTTTGGGCGAAGAAGCCAGATACACAGCGGTTTGCGACAACACAATCCGCGCTTCGGGCATCCCGATGACGTTCACCGCCTGGAAGCAGTTGTTGGCTAACAACAGTGCGTTGGGGTTGGCGTTGCCGATGTCCTCAGAAGCTAAAATCACCATACGGCGGGCAATAAAAAGCGGGTCTTCGCCAGCGACCAGCATCCGGGCCAGCCAATAGACCGCCGCGTTGGGGTCGCTGCCGCGCAACGATTTGATAAAGGCGGAGATAATGTCGTAGTGTTGCTCGCCTTTTTTGTCGTAGAGTGCTAAATTCTGCTGGATAACGTGAATGATCTGTTCGCGGGAGAGGGTGATGACACCATCCACGGGCGGGGTCATCCATGATACCAACTCTATGGCATTCAGCAGTTTGCGCGCATCGCCACCGGAAATGCGCAACAAGGCCTCCGTGTTCTCCAGTTTGATTTTGCAGTTCATCTGTCCTTCCAGGTACTGGATGGCGGTCTGCAACAGTTGTTCGAGATTATCTTTCGAAAGTCCCTTCAGCACATATACTTGGCAACGCGAAAGCAGCGGGGAAATCACCTCGAAGGAGGGGTTTTCGGTGGTGGCGCCGATGAGGGTTACCACGCCCTGTTCCACCGCGCCGAGCAACGAATCCTGCTGCGACTTGGAGAACCGGTGGATTTCGTCGATGAAGAGGATGCAGCGCCGTTCGGACTTCTTGGCCTTGTCGATGACCTCGCGGATGTCCTTCACGCCGCTGCTGATGGCGCTGAGGGTGAAAAATTCCGCGTCGATGGATTGCGCAATCAACAGTGCGAGAGTCGTTTTGCCCACGCCTGGCGGTCCCCAGAAAATCATCGACTGGATGTTGCCGCTCTCGATGGCTGTGCGCAACACGGCCCCCTCACCCATCAGGTGTTCCTGACCGATATAGCCCTCAACGGAGTGCGGGCGAAGAATCTCTGCCAACGGCTGTTTCTGCATGACACGGAATTTGACCGCGCAAAGATAGACAAAATACGGATATGTGGGGAGAAATGTTTTTCCCGTCGTAGAGACGTGCCATGGCGCGTCTCTACAGATAGGGCGTATGCGATACTGCGTATGCGATACTGCGTATGCGATACTGCGTATGCGATACTGCGTATGCGATACTGCGTATGCGATACTGCGTATGCGATACGCCACTACAGCAATTTCCCCGTCAAATACTCGAAATCCTGCAACGACAACTGCTCCGCGCGTTTTGTGAACAGCGTCTCGGTTTCCACGAATGTCTTGTCAAAAGGCAGCGACTGCAGGGCGTTGCGGAGGGTTTTACGGCGGTAGTTGAAGGCCGTTTTCACCACCGTGCGGAAGGTCTTTTCGTCACAGTTCAGCTTCTTGCCGAAGTTGCGGGTGAGGCGGATGACAGCCGACTTCACCTGCGGCGGAGGCGTGAACTCGTGCTCCCCGACGGTGAAGAGATACTCGGCATCGTAATAGGCTTGTAACAAGACGCTTAGGATACCATACTGTTTGTTGCCCGCATGCGCGCACACCCGCTCGGCCACCTCCTTTTGGAACATGCCCACTACCTCTACCACAGTCTCCTTTTCGTCCAACACCTTGAACAGAATCTGCGAGGAGATGTTGTAGGGGAAATTGCCGACAATCACCTTCGGGCCGTCATAAAACGAGGCCAGCGGATATTGCAGGAAGTCGCCGTGAATCAGGTTGTTGCCCAATTCCAGATAGTGAATCTGCAGATAATCAACGGATTCCTCGTCCAGCTCGATGACGGCGAACTGCGGGAACTCGCGCTGCAGAAGATATTGCGTGAGCACGCCCATGCCGGGACCGATTTCCAGCACGTGCGCGTCAGGCGTGCGGATGGCGTCGGCGATGCCCTGCGCAATCGCCTGGTTATTCAGAAAATGCTGTCCTAAACGTTTCTTTGCTCGTACCATTTCAAATCACAAATCACAAATCACAAATCACAAATCACAAATCACAAATCACAAATCACAATTATAAAGACGGCAAAAATACACATTTTTGTAACCTTTTGGATTTTTTGTATTTTTGCCACCCCAAATAAAAACGAACCGTCATGTTCAAATACCTCAAAGAAAAAAAGCAGAAACTGCTCCGATTCCTGTTCGGATCGTTTTCTTTCACCGCGCTGATGTTCACGTTTCAAGCTTGTTACGGAATGCCTGGATATCAGATGGAAGCCGTTATCAACGGTAGAGTGTCCGATGTGGAAACCAATGAACCTGTTGAAGGAGCGATGGTTGTATCTGAAGATGTCTGTTTTGTAGATACCACAGACCATAATGGGGTCTTCGCTGCCACGGAGAAACGCTATCTGTACGACATGCAAGAATTCCGTTTTACCGTCACGGACATTGACAGTACAGAGAATGGACAGTACGAAACCTTGGATACCATGGTTTATGGTTCTGATTTGACCCGTCCTCTACAATTTAAAGTCAAGAAAGTTTCTGACGCTCAATAAGATGAGTGCTTTCAAGCGTTTTTTGTTCCGTGTGTTTCGGAAGAATGAAACGGAAATACACGAATTGAACTATCTCTTTTGGGAATGCACATGGCGGTGCAATCTCGCCTGCCGTCACTGCGGGTCGGATTGCAAGGCGGGGTCTAACGTGGACGACATGCCTTTTGCCAACTTCCTCCACGCCATCGAACCTTTGGAGCAACGCTATCCCCGCGATACCGTCGTGATTGCCATCACGGGCGGGGAACCTTTGTTGCGCGCAGATTTGGCCGACTGCGGTCGCGCCCTACGCCAGCACGGATTCCGCTGGGGCATCGTCACCAACGGGATGCTCTACGACGAGGCGCGCCACCGCGAGTTGGTAGCCGCCGGATTGAGCTCTGTCACAGTCAGTTTGGACGGGTTGGAGGAGACGCACAATTGGTTACGGCAGCACCCGCAGAGTTTTCAGCAGGCGTTGCGGGCACTGCGCCTCATCGCCAACGACCCACGTCTGATCTACGACGTGGTCACCTGCGTCCACGGGCGGAATCTGAAGGAGTTGCCGCAACTGAAGGAGCTGCTCATCGCCAACGGCATACGGCATTGGCGGTTGTTCACCATCGCGCCCATCGGGCGGGCGGCGGGCGACCGCGAGCTGATGCTCAGCCGCGCACAGGTGGAAGAGATGCTGCAGTTCATCGCCGACACGCGCAAAGAGGGCTGTATCGATTTGAAATTCAGCTGCGAAGCCTATACTGGCAAATACGAGGAAGAGGTGCGCGACAGCTATTTCTTCTGTCGTGCCGGCATCAACATCGGTTCGGTGCTGCTTAACGGCGACATCTCCGCCTGCCCGAACATTGACCGCTCGTTCCGACAGGGCAACATCTATGAGGACAACTTGTTAGATGTCTGGGACAACCGTTTCCACGTCATGCGTGACCGCACCTGGATGCGCTGCGGAATGTGCGCCTCCTGCAAAGACTTCAAGCAATGTCTCGGCGGCGCCATGCATTTGCGACCGGGATATGGAGAGCCGGTTCGGAGATGTTATAATTATAGATAATGGTTATTGGTTATTGGTTATTGGTTATTGAAGGGTTATGGTTTTAAGTTTAAGCCTGAGTCTGTCGTAGGTTTTGGGTTCGTTTGTTGTGCAATAAAACCAGTTTGACGAATCCAATATAGAAAGATTTTGTATATTTGCCATTTTACTGCTTAAAAAGCAAGTATCTGAATATCAATCTAATAATATAAAAACTATGCCAAAAATTTCCCAAAAAGGTGCAAGCATGCAGTCTTCCCCTATCCGGAAGCTCGTCCCGTTCTCTGATGCCGCCAAGAGCCGTGGCATCCATGTCTATCATTTGAACATCGGTCAACCCGACATCGAGACCCCGAAAGGTGCCCGTGACGCCGTGCGCAATGCCGACATCCCCGTGATCGCCTACAGCCACTCCGCCGGCAACCTCAGCTACCGCAAGAAACTGGTGGAATACTACCACAGCGTGGGCATCGAAGTCACCACCGATGAGATCATCGTCACCACCGGCGGCAGCGAAGGCCTCCTTTTCGCTTTCAACAGCTGCATGGATCCGGGCGACGAAATCATCATCCCCGAACCTTTCTACGCCAACTATAACGCTTTTGCCACCATGTGCGGCGTGGTGGTGAAACCCATCGTATCCACGATTGAAAACGGCTTCGCGCTACCTTCCATCGAGGATTTCGAGAAGGTGATCACCCCGAAGACGAAAGCCATCATGATTTGTAACCCCAACAACCCCACCGGCTACCTCTATTCCAAAGAGGAAATCCTGAAGCTGGGTGAGATCGCCAAGAAACACGACCTCTTCCTCTTCGCCGATGAAGTGTATCGCGAATTCTGCTACGACGGCGTGAAACACTTTTCCGTCATGGAGCTGACCGACATCGCCGACAATGTCGTGCTTTTGGACTCTGTGTCAAAGCGTTACAGCGCATGCGGTGTGCGTGTGGGTGCCTTCATCACGCATAACAAGGAAGTTTATGCCACCGCCATGAAGATGGCCCAGGCCCGTTTGAGCCCGCCTTCTTACGGCCAGATCCTCGGCGAGGCTGCCGTCGATACTCCCAAAGAGTATTTCGAGAGCGTCAACAAGGAATATGTGGCTCGCAGAAACACCATCGTGAACGGTGTGAACGCCATCCCCGGCTGCTTCGTGCCGATGCCGAAGGGCGCCTTCTACTGCGTCGCCCGTCTGCCTATCGACGACTCCGACAAATTCTGCCGCTGGCTGCTCGAAGATTTCAGTTACAAGGGTGCAACGGTGATGTTTGCTCCGGCCACGGGCTTCTATTCCAAGAAGGGCCAAGGCGTGGACGAGGTGCGTATCAGCTACTGTCTCAACGTCTCCGATCTGGAGAAGGCCGTCGAGTGCCTTCGCGAAGCCCTCAAGGTCTATCCCGGCCGCACGAACTAACCTTGGCTATTTAAGTTTCTCAAGTTCACTTAGCAATTTTTTGTGGGAGATGACTTGCTCCATAGTTCAGGAAAGATTCGGTTTCAGGTTTCAAGATTCAAGTTTCAAATCATTCTGAAACCTGAAACTTGAAACTTGAAACTAATATAAGAGAACTTGCAGGAATGAATTAACTATTAATCAAGACCATGTATTTTAACAACATACATACCGAAAAAGATGTGGCAGGTCGTTGCCTGCTGCATCTTTTTCTCGTTTTTGCGACAGTGATGACCGTCTTTTTGCCGCAAAAAGTTGACGCACAGCGTAGCAAGCCCGTCTATCAGACCGACTTTTCCAGCAAAGATTATGTCGACACCGCAGCTCCGATGATTTGGTTGGACGCGCACATGTTGTACCAATTCCCAGTAGGTAACCTGCGTACCATGTTCAAGAACAATTTCGCCGTCGGACCGGGATTCACGTTTAAATCGAAAAGCAACTGGACAATCGGTTTCCATCTTGACTACATGTTCAGCGCCAACCTGCGCGACCCCAACTTCTTCAACGGCACTTTGGCCAATGAGAACGGCATTATCATCGACATGAACGGGCTTGTGTCACGCGGCGGTATCCGCGCCGAGGGCCGCTATTGGACCGTGCAGGCTGAGGTCGGAAAAATCATCCCCGTGGACCGTTGGAAAAACTCCGGCATCTGGCTGCGCCTCGGGGCAGGCTACTTCAGCCACCGCCTGCGCCTCGACGACTACAGCAAACAGTACCCGCAGCTCGACAACAACTACGCCAAAGGCTACGACCGCCGTTCCGGAGGCTTTGTCCTCAACCAGTTTGTCGGCTACCACTTCGTGCGCAAAAACCGCATGTTGAACTTCACCGTTGGACTTGAATTCCAAGAAATGTGGACCAAGCCGAACCGCAACTACATTTTCTTCGAAGGCCCCACCGCCGACATGCCCGCCAAATTCAGCGGCCTCATCGGCATCCGCGCCGGTTGGAATATCCCGCTCTACGAACAAAAAACGACGACAACATTCTATTATCGATAGACCTACGGCTTACGACTTATGACTTACGACAAACAGTAGCACAAATCACAAGTCACAAGTCACAAATTAAAGGAATGCGAGTGCTATACACAATAGGGATTTGGTTTTACGGGTTAGGTATCCGTATTGCCGCGCTGTTCAACGAGAAGGCGCGGTTGTGGGTGCGTGGCCGTAAGGACTTGCTTTCCGAACTGGAACAAACCTTTGCCGGAAAGCAGTCTTCCGTGTGGGTGCATTGCGCTTCCCTGGGAGAATACGAGCAGGCCAAACCGCTCATCGAGAAGATTAAGCAGGAGCAGCCTGAAACTAAGATACTTACGACTTTCTTTTCACCGTCAGGCTATGCGCAGGCCATAAAAAAACCGCTTGCTGACTACAATTTCTATTTGCCGTTGGATCTGCCTCGCAACGCAAGAAAGTTTCTCGACATTGTGCAGCCCCGAGCGGCCGTGTTCGTGAAATATGAGTTCTGGTACAATTATATGGACCAATTGCATCAAAAGTCCATACCTTTTTACTACATCAGCGCTATATTCCGTGAAAGCCAGCACTTTTTCAAGCCTTACGGGCGATGGTTTGCTACACAATTGCAGGCTGCCACGCATTTCTTCGTGCAGACGGAAAAATCGAAGCAGCTTCTGGAAAGTATTGACATAAAACAGGTTACCGTTTGCGGAGATACCCGTTTCGACCGCGTGAGTGCCATCGCCTCGAAAGTGCAGCCTTTCCCGTTTATGGAGACCTTCCGCCAAGGTCGGAAAATCATTGTGGCTGGCAGTACTTGGGGACCTGACGAGCAGCTGCTGGCACAGTTATTGCGAGATTTCCCTGATTATAAACTGGTTGTTGCACCACACGAAATCAGTCGCACCCCGGAAGTGAAAGAGACTTTTGCCGCTTATAAAACTGCGTTCTACACCTCTATGAACGAAAGCCAACTTGCTGACATGCAGGTTCTTGTTATAGACACCATCGGCATTCTAAGCCGCCTGTACCAGTACAGTACGGTCTCGTATGTCGGAGGTGCATTCAAGACGGGGCTGCACAACATCCTGGAAGCGGCGGTGTATGGCAAGCCGCTCTTCTTTGGCCCTCACTACGACCATTTCAACGAAGCAATTCAGTTAGTGGCGTTGAAAGGTGCCTTTTCGGTGAATTCGGTTGATGAGATGAAAGAAACAATGACTAAATTTGAAAACGATCCCGAATATTACACCCAGACTTGCGACATCTGCCAGCAATTTGTGGCACAAAATGCAGGTGCCGCTGAAATCATATATGAGACAATTGACTTGAAACCTGAATCTTGAAACTATTGACAATTTCAAACTAAAAACATAAAAAATGAGCAAAGCATTAAAAACCACTCTGATTATTGTTGGCATCGTCATCGTGTTGGCGGCCATGTTTGTGAAACCTTACAACAAGATGGTCCAGAAGGACGAGGAGTGCTCCAAGGCTTGGGCCAATGTGGAAAACGCCTACCAACGCCGTATGGATCTGATTCCCAACTTGGTGAAAACCGTCCAAGGAGCCGCTGATTATGAAAAAGGTACCTTGACGGAGGTCATTGAGGCCCGTGCAAAAGCCACATCCGTGCAAGTGGATCCCAGCAATCTGACGGAAGAGTCTCTTGCCAAGTTCCAAGCCGCTCAGGATCAACTGAGTTCCGCTTTGAGCCGCTTGATGGCGGTTGTGGAGCGTTATCCCGAGCTGAAAGCCAACCAGAACTTCCTGGAGTTGCAGGCTCAGTTGGAGGGCACGGAGAACCGGATTGCCGTGGAACGAGGCAAATTCAACGAAACGGTGAACGACTACAACAGCTACATCCGTCGTTTCCCGAACAACATTGTCGCCGGCATGTTCAACTTCGACAAGAAGGGCTACTTCAAGGCAACCGAAGGTGCTGACAAGGCCCCGGATGTGGAGTTCAATTTTAATTAATCATCGTTCAACACTGATTTGAAACAGCTGATAACCATACTGTTTGTTATCGCAGCCGTTTGGACTGGCGCGGCGAAGACCACGGACGTGATTCCGCCCGTGCCCGAACCGCCGCGCCTGGTCAACGACTTTGCCGGTCTTCTCACCTCAGATCAAATCCAGGAAAAAGAGGACCTACTCGTGGCCTTTAACGACAGCACCAGCAATGTGATTTGCGTGGTGACAGTCAATGACTTAGGTGAGTATAGCGCCGCAGAATTCGCATACGAAATCGGCGACAGGTGGGGCGTGCGCGCGGAAGGCTATCGAAACGGCGTGGTACTACTGCTAAAGCCCCGCAACGAGACCTCGGGAGAGGTCTATATTGCCGTAGGCTACGATTTGGAGGCGGCCATCCCCGATGCCATCGCGAAACGCATTATCGAAACCAAGATGATGCCCGCCTTGCGCGAAGGCGACTACAACGCCGCCATTGACTCCGCGTTGGCGTATATCCTGCCGTTGGCGGCGGGCGAAATCAGCGTGGAGCGGTTGTACGACGATTCAGGATCCGTGGCGGAAGTGCTCCTCGGCCTCTTCTTCATCATCATTATAGTGGTGGTCGTCATCTATTTCTCCAAAAAGCATCCCAACAGCTTTAGTGGCGGCAGTCACTACGACGGAGGTACCTTCTTCCCGCCCACCCACTACGGCGGCAACTGGTCCGACTTCGGCGGCGGCTTCGGTGGAGGCAGCTTCGGCGGAGGCAGCTTCGGCGGTGGTGGTGGCTTTGGAGGTGGCGGCTTCGGCGGCTTCGGCGGAGGCGGAGGCTTCGGTGGCGGCGGCGCCGGCGGACGTTTTTAATCACAAGTCACTAATCACAAGTCACTAATGAACTATTACATCAAAAATGCAACGATAGTAAACGAAGGTGAGTCCTTTTCGGCTCACCTTTATATTAAAGACGGAATCATCGCCAAAATTGTCCGCGATGGTGAACAATTTGATGCGGGCAATGCGCAGATCATTGACGCACGGGGCAAATACCTCATCCCAGGCGTAATCGATGAGCATGTGCATTTCCGCGAGCCAGGCATGACCGCCAAGGCCGACATTAACAGCGAGAGCCGGGCGGCGGTGGCGGGCGGCGTCACCTCTTACATGGAGATGCCCAACACCGTGCCGCAAACCACCACACAGACCCTCTTGCAGGAAAAATTCGACCTCGCCGCTGAGAAATCGCTGGCCAACTACTCGTTCTACATCGGGGCAACGAACGACAACCTCGACGAAATCGTGAAAACCGACCCCACCATAGTTTGCGGTGTGAAACTGTTCATGGGTTCCAGCACAGGTAACATGCTGGTTGACAAGGATTCCGTTCTGGAAACGCTCTTCAAAGAATCTTCCTGTTTGATTGCTGTCCATTGTGAAGACGAGGAGATTATCAAAAGGAACACACAACATTACAAAGAATTAGCGGAAAAACACGAAATCGTTCCTGATGCAACCCTCCATCCGCTTATCCGCAACGAAGAAGCCTGCTACTGCTCGACCGAAAAGGCGGTGAAATTGGCCAAAAAAACAGGCGCCCGACTGCACGTCATGCACATTTCCACACGTGCGGAACTGCTTCTCTTTGATCCATGCATCCCATTGAAAGAGAGAAAAATAACGGCAGAAACCTGTCCGCATTACCTCCTTTTCGACGACCGCGACTACGACCGCTACGGCTTTGCCATCAAATGCAATCCCGCCATCAAGTCGGCACACGACAAAGGAGCTCTCTGGCGTGGGCTGACGGACGGTCACATCAGCACAATTGGTTCCGACCATGCACCGCACCTGCGCGAAGAGAAATTCACCGACAGCTATTTCACGGCCAAGTCGGGATTCCCTTCCATCCAATACAACTTGCCGCTTATGGCCGACAGTTTCAAACGCAACGGCCTCGAAATGAACGATTTAGTGACCCTAATGTGCCACAATCCAGCCCTGCTATACCATATTGACCGGCGCGGCTTTATCCGCGAAGGTTACTTTGCCGACTTAGTACTTCTGGATACGAACGTCAATGAGTTGATTACCAACGAAAAAGTGTATTACAAATGCGGCTGGACCCCCTACGACGGCATGGCATTGCGCACACGAGTGACCCACACGTTCGTGAACGGGAATCTGGTGTACGAAAATGGACAGGTTAACGATGAAAATAGAGGGGAAAGGCTAAAGTTTCAAATCTAAGCTCTGTGCTCAATGGGCAACATTTCCTTATTTGACATGCAACGCTTTGCGTATCAGCCGGTTCAACTCTTCGGAAATGCGCCAGTGGTAGCACACGCCGACGGAAACGGCCATCAGGACAAGGCTCTTTACCCCCGCGTCCACCAATGCGTCGACTGTCGGGGTGAACGGCAATCTCATAAAGAGTGGGGAAAAGGCTTTCACCCAGCCGTAGTTTAGCAGCAAAAGGGCTACAATAAGGACAACCACTTTGACTTGAGCTAAAGACAAAATATTGATATCCAGTTTTACACGAACAACGAGCAAGAGACAGATATAGAACGTCAGGTAGGAGAGCAGATGCGACAATGCAGCACCATCCATGCCGAAATGTGGGATGAGCAGCACATTCAGCACCACCGCCATCACTGCCAACAGAATGGTGAAAACCAGTGACCAATAGTAATATTTCGAGTAATTCAAAGCACTTGAACTGACAAACAGCGTGGAATTGAAGAACTTTGCAAACCCAAGAATCAGTACCACACTTTTACCCGCCTCATACATTTCACCATTAGGAAGCAGCAGGAAAAGCGCGTCAAGATTAATCCAAATGAAGAAGAATATGAACGCACTTGACAGCATCAGATGCAAGGAGACAGACTTGCAGAGCGTTTCAGCCCGGTCGAGGTCATTATTCTTAATGGATTCCGAGATTTCCGGCTGCACAATGGCATTCAACGACCGGTTCGGAACTTCCACTACCGTGGCAATATAGTTGGCAATAGCATAAATTCCTGTAAAGGAAAGCCCCATGCCGGCACTCACGAAAAAAGTGTTCAACAAGGGCATTACATTCACGGTGACGGCATTCAGCAGCAAAAACAAGGTATAAAAGCCTATATCTTTTAACATCGGCTTAGTAAACACCTTGAAATCAGGCTTGAATGAAATCTTACCCAAGGTAAGAAGATAGAAAAAGTCAACAAGGGCGGCGACGAAATAGGTAATGCATATTCCTATGACAAGTCCGTCTAAACCAATAATCCGCCAATAGCCGTACAGCAAGTAAGTCACCAATAAGCCGACACGCACGCCCACCTCGCACACGAACTTCGGCACCACGATGCGCATCAGCACGTTCGCGTTGGCTTCGAATACCGTCCTGTAGAGCATGAACAGCGACAACGGGAAAACGAACCGATAGTAAGTGACGAACAGATCGGATTTTCCTGAAAAGGCTTGGAGAATAATGCCTTCCAGACATTTAGCCACAATCAAGAAAAGGAGAAACCCAACAAACGGGACTACCAATGTCCAAAAGAAAAAACCGTGATGCTTCGCGTTTTCGTCCTTGAAGTAAGGGAAAAAACGGATGATGGATGAACTGGTTCCGAGCTGTGAGAAGCTGGCATAAAGGATTGCGGCATCGATAAGCACACGGACAAGGCCGATCTCCTCCTGCGTCAGGTAGTCCGTAATAATAAAAAACGTGGTGACAAACCCGATGGCAATCCCCACGTAGTTCACAATCGTACCCTTGATGCTCTGCTTGATAACGATGCCCATGATTCTCTGTGTTTTTCTGTAGGAACAAGTATGTCCTATCTTTACAGACGGTTAATCGTCAACAAATATGGCTCTACTTTTTCGGAATTTTCAGTTTCTGACCGACCTGCAAGGTATTCTTGTTGGCGAGGTTATTGTAGTCGGCGAGATAGTCAGCAGTGGTGCCGTAACGGCGGGCTATGGAAGAGAGCGTATCACCCCGTTGGATAGTGTAGGAGGTATAGCTCTTCTGCTGCCGCACGGGCTTGATTTCCGGCTGCGGTTTTACAGGAACGGGGCTGCCAACAGTATCGCATTTCGCTGTTGCCGAGTCTGTTGCGCTATTCTCGGCAATTATCTTGGTGGAATCTTGTGCCACCGGTTTCGCATTTGGGTTCGGCACTTTGACTGTGGTTCCTTTCTTGACAATCAGCTTCTGCCCAATGCGCAGACTTGTGCTATGCAGATGGTTCCAACTTTTCAGACTATTGACCGAAGTGTGGTATTTGGCGGCAATTTTGCCCAATGTTTCGCCTTTTTTCACCGTGTGATACTTGTTCGGGGTTTTCTGCACAATCATCATGCCATCATCAGTCACCGTGCTGTTGGAAGCCATCACATTCAAATTTTTGGTTGGATTGAAGTAGATGTCATAGTTGTAATTCGGTACCGAATCGGCGAGAGCGATATAGCGCAGAATGTCGTTGGAACGCAAACGCACAGGCATAGACTGGTTGAAAGCCGGAACAATCTCCCTTTTGTACTGCGGGTTGAGTGATTTTACTTCTTCATAGCTGATATTCAGCACGTTTGCAATTTGCTGAAAATGCGTTTCCTTGTCAATCATGATGGTGTCAACATCCGAGGGGATGGTGATTTGCGCGGGTTGGATACCGTATAGATTGTGGTAGGTCATCATGTACATAGCTCCGATAAAGGCAGGAAAATAGTTTTGGGTTTCGCGGGGAAGGTATGGGCTCACGCTCCAGAAGTCGGTTTTGCCGCCGGAACGCTGGATAGCCTTGCGCACATTGCCCGCGCCGCAATTGTAGGCAGAAATCGCCAACCCCCAGTCACCAAAGATGTTGTAAAGGTCGCGGAAATGGCGCGCGGCGGCTTCGGTGGCCTTGTACGGGTCGCGACGGTCATCCACATACGACGTGACTTCTAATCCATAGAGCTTTCCTGTGCCATACATGAACTGCCAAATACCGGTTGCGCCTGCGGGCGAGACGGCAGTGGGGTTCAATGCTGACTCGATAATCGTGATATAGACAAGTTCTTCAGGCAGATTATACTTGTCGAAAATGGCCTTCATCCATGGGTAATAGTACTGCGCAAGCCCCAGAATCACAGAGGAACTGCGCTGGCGCTGTACAGAATAGAGTTCGATAAAACGTTTCACCTTGTCGTTGTAAGCCACCTGAATAGGTGTTTCAATGGCACTTAGTCGTTTGAAAATCAAAGAATCGTTGTTGTCATACTTGGTGGTATCGTCCGTGAGTTTGGAGAGGACGGAGTTTTGGGAGGCAAGGTCGCGCTTCACGTACCATACATTCAGCAACGAATCCATAAGCCGAATCTCATTACGGGTAAAAATTTCCAGACTCTCCATAGCGATGGAATCCGACACCGTAACATCGTTCTGCGCCCGCATAGGCCAGGCAAAACAGCATAACAAGGTTAATATCAACAATTTACATCTCATGTTTCCGAATTTTTAAGTACGAGCAATTGTAACGCAAAATCTTCTATTTTATTGTATAGCTATTCCATTTTATTTCTTTACCTCCCTGAAAAAGGGTGGTAACAGAGAGAACGCCCTCCTCGTCATACAGTTGCCAAGCGCCCTCCTGCAGACCGTTTTCGTACTTTCCAGTCAGGCGGATATTGCCGTTTTCCCAGTAAAGCACATATTTTCCATCCATCATGTCGTCTCGGTACTGTATTTCGGAGGCAATTTTTCCCGGCTCGAACCACGATTTCCACATTCCGTCGCGCAAACCACCGCTGTAACGCCCTGTTTCGTAGGCTGTTCCGTTTCTATACATCCATGTCCCCTCCTCGTAACCCGCTTCATACTGACCTATTGTCACGGCGGTTCCCTCCTCGTCATAATCCACATAGCGGCCCTCCAAATCGCCGTCTTCATAGTTGGCCACGGTCATCGTGTCGCCGCTTGGATAGAACCAGAGCCATTCGCCGATTTTCTGTCCCTTATTATTGTAACTACCTGTGATTTCAACAGTTTTATCCGTAAAGTAGAAGTTCCACTCGCCTATTGGTTTGGAGTTTTTGTACTTGCCCTTGGAACGCAGCTCGCCGGTCGGATAGTACTCTTTCCAAAGTCCCTGCCGCAATCCGTTTAGGTCTGTGATACCTTCATAGCGAAGCCAACCATCCTCGTAAAGATAGCCGGATGTAATCTTGCCTGTGGAGTCGAAATCGCGACGAATGCCATCGGGACGGCCATTGTAGTAGGTGGCGGAGATAGCGACCTGTCCGTTAGGATGATACGTCTTCCGACGCTCCATCTGCTTGGTCTCCTTGGCATCTTTCACAAGCTGGTCGTTTTCGTACTTCTCCACGTACAGAAAATCGCCGTTCTCATCGTAATATTTGAAGAAACCGTGTTTTTTGTCGTTGAGATATTGCGCTTCGACCCTCAGGTTTCCGTTATCCCAGAAATATTTCCAGCTGCCCTGCCTCAGGCCGAATTTGTCGGTGCGGTTGACGACCTCGCGACGGCTGCGCACCCCTCGATAGTATTTGGTCACGGCCACCACGAGTCCTGTGTCATTGAACTCTTTGGCCAGCCCGTGCGGCAGCCCGTTCACGTAGGGCACCGTCTTCTTCCATATATTACTTATATTATAGGTGTTCACGCTGCCGACAATCGTATCCTGCCGCCATTGTGTCACTGTATATTCATCTTTCTGATAGACAGTCTGTTCACCGTCCTTTTTGTCTTCCTTGTAGTGCACTTTCATGCGCACAGTGGCATCGTCGTTGTAAAACGTCCAAAGGCTGTCGAGCAGGAAATTCTTGCGGTTGCCTTCGGAAACGAGAACGCCTTTCTCGTTGTAGGATTTCCACCAACCGTCGGGCTGGCCATTCACAATACGGCCTTCGCTCGACTTCACGCCGTTGGGGTAATAGAATATTTTGTAATCGTCAGGATACAAAAAAGTGGAGTCCTGAGCCTGGCAGAACACCGCTCCCATCAGGAGAATCAGCCCAAGAGTCCACTTTTTCATCATACTCAGTAGATTATCTTGTTCCGTCAAACTTGACAATCGTGATACGGGTGTTGATTGTACCCAAAATCTCAATTTCGTACTGTAATTCAGCGTGGACAGTGTTTCCGGAGAAAGTTACTGTTATGCCGATGTTCTTAATCTGCTCTGTAGTAGCATTGTAGATGCTATTTTGGTAGCCGATGCTTTCCAGCAGCATATCGAGATAATCCAGCAAACCGCTATTGGAAACATACTGTTCCGGTGTGACAGCATTGAGCGGAATCACGCTGTAGAGGAACAAGCCGTTGGTCAGCGGGTTGGTGAGGAATTGCATTTTGCCACTTTTGTTATCGGTGGGAGTTGCACTCGGGATAATCTCAGAAGTGGTAAATTTAAAGAATTGGAAATTACCGGTATAAGTACCGGCATACTGATTTTTGTTTGTGCAGCCAGTCAGGGCCAGCACCGCAATCAACAGGATTGGAAGAATTTTTTTCATTTTTTTATAATTTTAAAGTGATTCAAAATTTCAAACCGCAAAGATACACTTTTTTTTCGTAACAAGCAACGAGCACAGATAATCAAGATTCACATATTCGAAAAAAGTTTATTTTTGCCGCGTTTTTTTAACATCAAAAATATTAACCAAAAACCGAGAAAAAATGAAGAAAGTCATGGCTATTTTCGCCGCCACCCTGTTGTTGGCCGGCGTTGCAACCTCCTGCAACAAGAAATGTGAATGCAAAACGTATGTTGCCGGTGTTGTCACCACCACTACCGAAATGGAACTGGACAAAGGCAAGAAATGTTCAGATTACACGACCATCATCACGGAAGACCCGAAAACGGGCTACGAATGCCAATCCAAACTTTTCTAATCAAAGTTTGATGTCACCAGCCGCGGCATTGCGCCGCGGCTTTTTTTGTATCTTTGCCGACTGAAATTCGAACGTTATGACCATCAATATCATCACCTTGGGATGTTCCAAGAACATTGTGGATTCGGAAGTTATGGCCGCGCAACTGCACCGAAACGGCCACGAACTCTATTACGAAAGCGCGCAAAAAAGCGATGTTGTGATTATCAACACCTGCAGCTTCATCCATGACGCGCGGGAGGAGTCTGTGAACGAGATTCTGCAACAAATCGAGCGCAAGAAACGCCATCAGATCAAGAAGTTATACGTGGTAGGTTGTCTTGTGCAGCGCAATATGGCGGAATTGCAGGAGGCGCTGCCCGAAGTGGATGGCTTCTTCACCTTCTCGGAACTGCCGAAGCTGTTGGAATCCCCCGATTTCCAGCTACTTAACACGCCAGACAGAATGCTCTCGACCCCGCACCACTATGCCTACCTCAAGATTTCCGAAGGCTGCGACCACCAATGTTCCTACTGTTCTATTCCGCTTATCCGCGACCGGCAGGTCTCCAAACCGATTCCGCTATTGGTGGAAGAGGCGCAACGTTTGGCCGACCAAGGAGTTAAGGAACTGATGCTGATCGCTCAGGACCTCACCTACTATGGCATCGACCGCAGCGGCAAGCGCGAACTCGCCGACCTGATGGACAAACTCGCGCAAGTGAATGGCATCCAGTGGATTCGGCTGCATTACGCCTACCCGCTGAACTTCCCCTACGAGATTTTAGAGGTGATGAAGCAGTACCCGCAATACTGCCGTTATTTGGACATTCCCTTCCAGCATGTGAGCGACGACATCCTGCAGAGCATGAGACGCGGCGGCAGCTCGGCCTACATCTACGACCTCATTGCCCGCATCCGCGAGACCATTCCCGGCATCGCGTTGCGCACCACGCTAATCTCCGGCTACCCGACCGAGACCCGCGAGCAGCACAAGGAACTCGTGGAATTCGTGCGCCGCAACCGTTTCGAGCGACTCGGCGTTTTCGCCTACTCCCAAGAGGAGGACACGCCCGCCTTCGACCTCGGCGACCCCATCAAGGCTTCCGAGAAGAACAAGCGCGTCAACGAAATTATGAAACTGCAGGAGAAAATATCCTACGAGATCAACCAGACACGCGTCGGCAACACGATGAAGGTGCTCATCGACAGCGAGGAACCCGACTGCTACATCGGCCGCACGGAATTCGACTCCCCCGATGTCGATAACGACGTCTTCATTGACAAGAGCAAACCGCTCACCATCGGCGAATTCTACAACGTGGAAATCACCGACGCTGCGGAATATGATTTGTTTGGAACGGTTTGCCCGCAGGCCTAACGGCCAAAATGGGATCCGCACGCCGTTAGGTGTGCGGGGAAATTTTATTCCCGAAATTCAACCATGTGATGATATACGTAACCGGTAACCGTATCGAACACGAAAAAGTGCTGATGCGGTGTCCTGCAGCAGCGATAGTATAGCAAATGATTCTCTGGAAGAGTTTCCCATTCGTCAAAAAAGTCGATTTTCTGGTGAGGGGACTGCTCTTCCAAAATATAATTCCGATCACAGCTGATAAATGCGGAGTCAGGTTTGATTTCTGTGTAGGAGCACTCTTTGGCGATAATGGCAGACTCCACTTGCGCCGGCGTGCCTTGATACCGAAACCACATATTGTAGAGAGGCCATTCTTCGCAAACCCCGCAATCGTCGTCTTGACCTAAGGAAGGATAAAGTTGCCTGACATGGTATTCTTCGAAATTGGAACTCGTGCTCAACCAATCCACAACTTTATTCCTAACTCTTGTGCAGGATGCGGTAAGAAAGAGTGTAAAGATTATGAGTAATATTTTTTGTCTGGTCATTTTTCATATTTTGATAGCGTGCTCATTTAATTTTTGGAATTCCCAACTGTTTACAAATTTCCACTGCCAAACGGTCTCCTATTTCAGAATGGCGTGGAACGGCAGATAACCCTGCCCATTTTTATTGATATAAACAGAATGATTGCTTCCTTCTTTGAAAAGGATGCAATTGTTCTCCAATAAATATTTAATTAAGGCTGTTCGTTTCATTAAAGGATGGCTATTTTACGTCTTAGTATGCGACGTCCGATAAATTGTTTTCTGGTAAGTTCCTTTTTAGCTGCCAAAACCATCTCTATGGCATCTTTGATGTTTTCTTTTGCCTCTTCAATGGTGGCTCCTTGGGTTACGGCCTCTGGTACCTGCTCACATTGACAGAACCATTGTCCACTGTCCATTTTTTCCAGTATGACAGTATATTCCATAATATGTTTATTAATGACGGGGCAAAAATACGTTTTTTTCAAGAACATATATTCGATTTTCAGATAAATAATTTCGACCTGTACGGTTGAAAAAGACAATCTTTAAATACTAAACTGCCACATCCTTCGTTATGCCCATTACAAACTAAAAGCCAAAGAATATGGGAAAAGCGAAATTGGAGTTCATAGCCCGCATC